>Ga0105859_1000101_pt1 | contig 35863 bp, 30 predicted proteins | sample OrgsoiDNA_201063_FD_89684 | JGI IMG/M metagenome (GOLD analysis project Ga0105859, IMG submission 89684) | Permafrost soil microbial communities from the Arctic, to analyse light accelerated degradation of dissolved organic matter (DOM) -... | ecosystem: Environmental > Terrestrial > Soil >...
AATCCATCCTCTGCTGCGCGCGCGGCGTTGAAAGAAAACGGTTTGGACGCAAACGGACGAACGCCGGCGCAGGCCAGCGCGAAAAAAGCTTTTGGGGCTCGGACGGCGTTTCGCCTCGGGTTGCGGGCCATTTCGCGCAATGAGCGAGACGACGCGTGGCGACGCAGCGCGGACCGGCCCAAAAGCCTCAAAGAGGCAGACGCCGCCCCCATCAACGCCTTGCGGGCGGTGGCGGCCAATGTGTTGCGAGGCCCTTTTTCAGATGGCGATTGCATGGCGTGGCTGCGCGTCGTGGCGTCTGCGGGAAAAATCCGACCCGAACAAGTTGATTTGACGGAACCGCCGCCCTCCGAGGAAGAAAAAAGGGCGCGGGCTCGGGCTCTGGCGGCCATGATGGAGAACAAGCGATTCACCATGCCAAAGCCCACCCCAAACGAAATCATTCGTCGCGAGGAGTGGCTGGCGACGGTGGGGGCTTTATCCACCGAAAGGCCCGCGGTGGAGGATTTGGAGTTCTGGCTTCGGGAGGCTCTGGCGGCCAAGCGGCCAGCCGTCGCGCGCGCGGTCGCGGGCGTTTTGAAGGCTCAGGGCGTTTCGCGCGAGCATGGCTTCGGATTGCACGAGGGCCAGAACTACGGAAAAGGACGCCATCGCGGATGGAGCGACGAGGATGTCCGGCTCGATTGGCGAGTCAGCGGCGACGAGGACAACGAAACCCGCCGCCGATTTGGCGACCAACAATTCGAATGGCTCGACGACGAGCTTTGGAAGACCGATTCGGCCAAGCCCGCTCAGTTTTTCGGGGGCAAAAATCCGCGGACCGCGAACACAAGCGCCTTTGTGCGCGCGGGCCCCTTCGCGTTGTCGATGCTGCAGGGCTTGGGATGGGAATGGCTTCGCGACGCGGGGCTTGCGCCCATGCCGGCTGAAATGGGCCTGATCGCGCGCCTCGCGCCACTGGAGGACTACAAAGCGTTGGCGGAATGGATGGCCGAGGAGTTCACTCTCGCGCGCGACACGCAAAAGGCGTTGGAAGCGCAAGAAGCCGCCCAAAAAGAAGCCGCAGAAAAAACGGACGCGAAAAGACACGATTTCCAAGTCCTTCCCGACTTCGCCGGGCAGTGGGGCGGATGGGGCGCCGGAGGCCCGCCCAAGGGCGCTTTGACAGAAGACGACATAGCGAATCTGGCGCCGCTTTTTGGCGGCGACCGCGAGCAGTGGCGTTTGACGGCGCGATCTTTGGAGCGCCGAGACAGCATCGATGGCGGCCATCGCGTTGTGGCGGAGTTGACGCGGGGGGCGCGCGGGCCACAAGACGTCTTGGATCGAATGAGGAGGGGGCATCAAAAGTGGCGCGATGCATTGGCGCGCGGAATCAAGCAGAACGCCGTCTTGCGGTCCGAAAAATCGCCCCCAAACGGGGCGGCGGCATGGATTGGATGGCTCGATGAGGCGATTGCGGAAAAAAGCCCGCAGCCTGCGCGGTTGCCCGCGCGCGCCATCGCCCCCTTTGGCGAAGACGTGAATTTTAGGGCGGCCGGCCACAATGAGAAATTCATGACGGCGCAAACGCAAAAAAGCTTCATTATTGAGATCATTTCGCGCGCATGGCTCAGCGAATGGATCGGGCCCAAAGCATGGGACGGATTTGGCCCGAAAGCGGCGCCGAACGCAGACGGTCTGTGCTTTCCAAAAGAGGCCTGGGAATATGCCCGAAATAGGGCGAAACACGCGCAGAAAGCCCTCCTGGCGCTCGCGGAACACCTGGCTTTCCACCCGGAGCCCGATCATCAACGATTCGCCGTCGGCGCCAACGCTTTGAAAAAAGCACCCAATTTGAATTATTGGGGCGGCCCAAGCGACACGCCAGGGCACGGCCCTTTGCTGTGCGCTTTGCTGCAAGGAAAGAGCTCCCTCGCGGCCGACTGGATCGCAAGCGCGGGCAATTCAAGGCTTGGGCACGCCTGGGGCATCGCCGTCAACGTCCGGCAGTTGGCCGCGAACGGACAATTTCAGGACAAAACGCAAACGCCGCGGCCAGGAGAGCCCTCGGGAGACTGGCCAAGAGACGCTGAGAAGCCGCCATCAATGAAAGAGGCGCACAAGCGTGAGCTGGCGTCTCTGGGCATCGCGGGATTGGCGCTGCTCGCGGGCGCGCCAGAGGTCATCCGCGCGGCCAAGCGACTGCAAAAAGGCGCCATTGAGCGCGATGTCGAGCAATTGAAAATTTGGCGCGAGATGGTGAAAGGAAAAACCACGTCGAACGCCGCGGAAGCCTTGGATCTGGCGCTGTCGCACGCCGAGGCCATGGAGCTGTCAAACATTGCGCTGAAAAAGCCTGCGAAAAAGAAGGCGGCGACAAAAAAAGCTCCTCCCGCGGCGCCCGCGCGACGCAGGCTTTGACAACAACGATTGCCCGAAACACAAGGGGCGCTTTCGCCAATCGATCAGACCCGGCGGGCCAGCCGGGGAGCCCCAGGCGTCGCAATCGCGGGGGTGGCTTGCGCAGAGTCAATTGCGCGTCGAATAGCGTGCGCGTCCGCCTTTGCGCGAAAAGTCTCTTGCCAGCGTTCGACAATCGCTTTCCCTTTGGGCTGAGACGCCAAATCGAAAGCGGTGTCGCCATTCAGTGATTGAAGCAAGGGATTCGCGCCCGCCGCGAGCAAAAGTTCAGCCAGCTCAGAGTGCTTGACCCAGGCGGCGGCTATCAACGCGGTGGTCCCTGTGGCGGCATCCGCGGTGTCAGGATCGGCTCCGGTGTCCAAGGCGAGCTTTGTCGCGCGAAACATGATATCCCGAAAAGCGCCCAAAGAGTCGTCATTGACGCGCGAGAACGCCTCGGCTGCGCCGTCTGCATTGGACGGCGTTAGAATCAGGGAGCAATTCGCCATTTCAATCAGACAGGCAACCACCGTCAACAAAATGGCAGAAGGCCGCTCCGCAGGAGAGAACGGCTCCAGCAACAGATCGAGGCCGCGCGTGAGTTCGGAGAAGCCGTCTTCGGGCGTGCCTCGCTGAGCGTGGCCCATGGCGCGAAGCCATTCCCCCAAAACCGCATGGCGAGAAAACGCAAAATCCGAATCGCCAACGCTGGCGTTGTCCGCGTTTGCTGACCGCGATTGAGGCGGCGACGAGGCCAGAAGGCTGATTGCGTTGGCGCGCAAGGCCGATGCGCCAACTCCGTGGGATTTGGCTTTGCGCAGCCCCCATTGAAGGGCGTCCAGGCGGCCCAAAGAGGCCAACGAACCCAGCGCGACGCCCCAAAAGCGATCGGCGTTGGCCGCCAAATCAAGGCCGTGGACGGCCGCTGCGCCAGAAATTTCCTCAAAAGCCACGTCCAGGCTCTTTCTGGGCTCGGCATTGCGAAGCAGATACGCAGCTGCGTGAAGGCGGTGATGGGAGTCGGGGGGGAAATCGGAATCCGCGGAAAAACTGACGGACAAAAGCGCTGCATTGGCGGCTTCAAGCGGGCAAGGCCAAACGCCATTGGCCCGATCGGACCAAGCGCGCCACATGGAAGATTCACGCCCAATGTCCGCCGCGCGGAACAATCCAGAGGCTTCCACCGCCTCGGCTTGGGCCTCGTGCCAGGGCCAACCCTCATTCAACAAAAAAGGCTCCAAGGCGCGTTGGCGGGAGAACGTTTCAAGCGAAATTTCTTGAAAAGGCCACTCTTTCGCTCCAATCCCTCGCAAAAGAGCGCGAGCCAGGTCTATTCTCGGTTGCGCTCCATTCCGAAAAGCGATTTGCGCGTCACTGTCGAGGAGCGTCTGATCGGTTGCGCCAGAGACGGGAAATTGCGCCGCCAAACCCAAAAAATCCTGTCGAAACAGATCGAATGTGTCTTCAACCAACATGAGAAGGAGCGATTCAAGCTCTTGGGCGCCAACCTCTCTGCGGTCAACCGGCGGAGCGTGCCGCAATCCCGCGGACCCAGAGGCCCAATCGAATTCGGCCAGTTGGCGGGCAAGGGCGTCCGCTTCTCGATCGGAGCGATTTGAAAATTCGTTTTTTTCGTCGCGAATGAAGGCGGCCAACAACATTCCCGCCGGCCGCTTCAACGCCTCCCATGCAGCCGCGACAGAAGGTGGCTCGCCAGGGCTCGGGAGGTTGCCCACAGAGATGGCCAAGGAAGTCGCGGAGGTCTGGTTGTTGAGATTGGCCTGTTGTTCAGACAAAAACCGAGCCGCGTCGAGAGCATCCGCCAAAACGGCCGTGGTTTCCGCGCCGGAAGTGCAAGCCGGGACCGTGCTGACTTCAAGGCGAGTCCGTTCCCGGCTTCGCATATGGGCTGATGACATTTGGGCAGAATCCAGGGGTCAGAATTGGCGTGTTGTGTGGCGCCGGAGGCGCATTGGAGCGTTTCATCGGTTTTGAAATATCAGGTCATTTTATCGCGCCCGCAGCAAGCCGTCCATGTTCGGACGTTCCGTCGGTCAGGCATGGGCCAGGGGTAGGCGTGTCGGGATTTGGAACGCGATTTGGCGTGATTTCAATCGAGCGCGAGAGCGAATGGAGAAGGCCAAGAACGACGGCGTCGCAAAAACGCCGGGTTTTGCGTTGGCGCTCACTGAGGACGGGGCCCTCCCGCGTGCCCTGAAAAATCGCTAAAAGCCTGCGGCCGCGGCCCTTGCGCAGCGTGCGCATTGAGGAGAGCGAGCCAGACTGCCGGCGAGGTCCAAAAAGCCATTTTTTTGTTTTTTTTGGTATAGTAAACACTTGCCAAGATACCGAAGAGTGGTGGCGATCGATCCGCCGACCCCCTCAGACACGCTTCTAGGGCCGCTAAGCGCAGTGATGGCGAAAGAGGAGGCGCGGCAGCTGAACGAGGTTTTGGAGCAATCCAGCCTGGAAAAATTGCGCGCTCGCGTGGCGGAGCTGGAATCGCAGCAAGCGCAACAAGCAGCCGATTTAGCCCAACAAAAATAGGATTTGCCGTGCTCCACCCGAACTCGCCAAAAAGCGCTCAAAGCAATGCCGCTGCGCCAGCGAACGACGCGCAGGCGCCATTCGATCTGGCCGGCTGGAAAGTGGGACTCAGCGTCGCCGCGAAAAGCGGAGATGAGCAAGCGGTGAAGGCGTTCATTCGGCATGGACTGAAAAACAAGGCCGATTTTCATTTGTTCGCGCTCGACGCGAATCATCCGTTATACGCGGCCGCCACAGTCGGCAACGTCGAGTGCGTGCGGCTGCTCATGCGGCATTGGGACGCCGACAGCGTGAGAATGGGCGCTGACAACGCCGTGCGGGACAAGAGCTCGGGGAATCCGAAAGGCTTGACGCCGTTTTTGGCCGCCGCGACGAAAAATCACGTCCATTGCTTGGAGGCCCTGCTGTCGGATTGCGATCCGGAACAGGCAGATGGCGGGAACACGGCGTTGATGTTCGCGGCGGAGTTTGGGGCTGCGGACGCCATTCGATTTCTGAGCCCTCGCGTCAACGTGAACGCAAAGAATGGGTATGGAGAGACCGCGTTGATGCTTGCCGCGCTCAACGACAATGAGCTGTGCGTCAATTTTTTGCTGCAAGAAGCCAGCGCGGACGCGAACGCCGTGGACAATGACGGGCGCACGGCCCTCGTGCGAGCAGTCGCCAGTGGCGTGAGCGGACTGACGATCGATGAGCTTCTGGCGGCCTCGAACTTGGACATTGTCGACAAAATTGGCTTTTCACTCCTCCATCATGCCGCTGACGTCGGGACCTACGCGCCGGAGCCATTGGCGCAAATTGTGAAGGCGATTCCTGAGAACCAGTTGGCGCGGCATGCCCGTCTGCGGGCGCACGGACTCCGAGGCTCGACCGCGCTGATGCGCGCGATGGACAAATTGGGCGACGCAGAGGCGCAAAAGGTGTTTGACCCGCTGTGGGCCGCGTGCGAAAGGCACCTGTCGGTGGAAGAATGGGATGAGATGATGGACTATGCCCTGCGGGGGACGAACAAGGCCTCAATGGACCGGATGGCGTTTTTGGTTTCGGAGCCGAAGGCGATTGAAATGTGGAAGAGTCCATTGAAAGACCCATTGGGGCATCCTTTTCATGACCAACTGCCGCGATTGGCGGCGCGCGCTGAAAGCATCGAGTTGCGTCTGTCCGTGGAGCAGGCGGAAGCCGCATTTGCGGACTCGCCAACGCTCGGCCTGAGCGCCGGCGACGCCTCGCAACGCGCGCGCCGAGGGCCGAAGAGCCTTTGAGGGCCGCTTGCGAAAAAAAAGCTTGCGCAGAAAGGAAAAAGCCGAGAGCGCAGACTCCCGGCTTTTCGTCTCAGAACGGGGCGATCACGCTGTCGCGTGGGTGAATCCCTTGGCTTCCAAAGCCTTCAAGACCGCGCCGCGCTCCTTGGCGTTCAGCGGGGCGCACGAGCGGCTTTTGCCAAGGCTTGCGCGAGCGACCAATGCGCGGTAGTCGGTGTCCGACAGCGAAAGGGCGCGTTTGCCCATGTGAATGGCGCCCAAATCCGTCAAGCGACGCTCGCGGCGATCCGCGGTGGTTTGCGACACCGTTTCGCTGGCGACGTAGCCAAGGCCCTTGAGGGCCGTCAGGGCGCGTTGTCGGCCGCGCGAATCAAGCTCCGCCGAAGTGCGCGTTTGTTGCTTGCTCGCCGTGAAAATCAACCCGCGGTAAGCTGTTTCGCTCAGTTGCAGCTGAGCCTTCGCTTCGTGGATGAGGCCAATGGCCTTCACGCGAGCTTGGATGCGGGCAATGGTCGACGCGGCGTAAGTGGCTTTGATCATGTGGTGTTTCTCCTTGGCTGAACAAGGCTCTATTATAACGCAAGGCACTGACGCAAGCCATTGATTTATATGAAAAAGATGACGTTTTGGCGTGTTTTTTGTCGCTAAATAGAAGCCTTTTTGGGCATGAATTGCTCACGAGGGAGCGCTTGAAAAAGACCGTTCTTGGGAAAGCGGCGCCATGAGCAGGATTGCCCCAGGCATGGGAGCGCGAGCGGCCAGCGGGCCACCGTTGAGAAGTCGTTCAAAAGCATTCGCCACAGAGCCGGGGCCGCTCAAAGCCTGCGGGTGGATGGGCTGGGCGCGGAAGGAAGCGGTTCCTCAATTCCGGCGGCGCGCGCCTGCTCGGTGGCCACCTGGGCGATTGTTTGGGCCAAAAACGCGCTTTCCAACGCCGCCGCGAGCTTGGCCGCGGACACGCCATGGCTTGCGCCCCCTCGGCTGAATTCGGTGGCAGCGGCCGAGTTCACGATAGCTTGAAAGCGCCGAGCGGCTTGGCATGAGCTCGGAAAGCCTTGCGAAAGCAGGAGGAGAACGATTTCTGAAAGCGCCGAAAGACTGTCCGTTTGGTCCAGTGGCCAAGCGGACAGCCGAGTCCAAGCGATTTCAACGCCCTCGCGGACGTCCATGGGCATTTGAGCGTCAATTGAGCGCAGGGCCGAGCAAATAAACGACGCGCTTTTCCATGAGCTCAGCTGAGTCGCCCATTCGACGAGCATGCAGCGGGGCGCCCTGGGGCGAGGCTCAGAGTCCATGTCCCAGTCGATGGCTTCGAGGGTGAGCGCCGCCGCTCGCCACAAGCGACGGTCATCGTCCGCGTCCCGCATGTTGATGCCGCCATAGCCGCGCGAGGCTCGCGAAGCCTCCATGGCCGCCTGTTTCTTCATGGCCGGCTCAAAATGCGCGCTCAAAAGCCCCCAGGCCCATGCCGCCGGGCGCCGGCGAAGCTCAATGGGAAACGCGCGCATAAAAAACGGCTCAAACGATTCATCGGAGTCGATCAAGCCGAAGAGCTCGCAATCGAGAAGGGCGTGCGCCAGATTGGCGTCGGCCGCGATAGCCCGAAGCGTTTCTGGGTGAGTCCGGACGCGATCCGCGAAAAAGTCGGCCGTCCTTCGCCGCATCGATGGCTCCCCGCTGGCCAGGCCCTGGAAGGCCATGGCGGCCCACAACCCCATGGGCCTGCGGATGGCGTCGCGCGATTTGACCTTGCGGCCTGTGGGCTGCCCGTTTTCGTCCAGCTCCGGAATCGCCGGCGGCCGCGCGGGCTTGGGGACGTGATTGGTGTCCTGCCAGGCCTTTGCGCGCGGAGCGAGCGGGAGTCCCAAAACACCGTCTGCGGGGGCGGGTTTGTCGCCCAGGGCGGCGTTGACCAGAGAAAAATCCTCGCGCGCGATTCGCAGGGACAAAAACGCCAAAAGATTGTCGCCCTCAAAAAGCTCGGGCTCAAAACGGCGGATGGCCGCGACGCCGCTCGAGCCCAAGCGTTGTCCGAGCTGAAAAATGGCGCTCCGGTCGGTCAGCGCGGGGGGCGTTTGCGTCAAGATCGGCTGCGGGCCGACGGCCAACGGGCTGAAAAAAGAAAAATGCCCGTGCGCCTGGACCAGAACCTGAGCGAAACGGTCCGCGCGCTCCTCGGAGAGCCCTTTGAGGAAAGCGGCGTTGGATTCCGAGTTTTGCCATATTTTGAAATCGTTGATCCAGGCGGCCAGCGTCTCGCCCACCCACGCTTGCGTTTGCCACTCCTGGTCATCCATGACGCCGACCAGGGCGATGAGCCCTCCCAGCAAGTCTTTTTGCACCGCGGACGGCGAATGGTCGCGCGCGTTGAGCGGCCCCAAGGAGTCGACAAGAAGCTTGCCGAGCGCCCATTCGTGGCGCGCGGAGTGTTCCTGGCGCCAATCGCTGGCGCGCGTGGCGCTCGCCATTTCACGGCTTTTTGCCGCCATGGCGCGCGAGGCCTGGAAAGCCTTGTCCATCCACGCGTCCACCCACTGCGCTCGGCTGATCCGCTCCTGAGTCGTGCTCGGGAAAGCTCCCAACGGCGATTGCGCGGCTGCGCCGGGCATTCCCGCGACGGCGTTGGGTTGGGCGGCGTCAAGGGCATCAGGCAAAAGTTGGGGCATGGGCGTCATGGAGCCAAGGCGAAAAGCAGAAAGAGAATCGGGCCGACACGGCGCGCGGCCATAAAATGGGCTCGTTTCGGTTGTGGTTTTTCGATTATACGGGGGCGGGTTCACAAAAACGAAAAATATTCGGCGGTGTTCAGTGTTGCCTTTTAAGGGGGGAAAGCAGAAAATGAAGCAGGGAATTCAGCATGCGCTCGGCGAGAAGAAATGGACCAAAAGAAGAAGGATTGGGATTTGCAAACCAGGGCCGCGCGCGGAGAGTTGGCCGCGGTGGAGAGGCTTTTGGCCGAAGGCGCTGACCCAATGGCGTTCGACGGGCATGGACGAACGGCCCTCATGTGGGCGTGCTATAACAATCACCCGGAAGTCGCCGCTCTTTTGGCGCCGAAAAGCGACGCGAAAAAGAAAAACAGCGTGGGTGGAACCGCGTTGATGATCTCCGCGGGGCAAGGCAACGCGGAGTGCTTGCGGATTGTGCTGCCCCTAAGCGACCCGAACGCAATCAGCGAGAGAGGAAAAAACGCCCTAATGTGCGTGATGGAGGAGGCGGACAACGTCTCTTTGCTCAACATGCTGCTGCCAGTGTCTGATTTGTCCGTGTGGACGCCAGATGGCGAATCCACGCTGCATTTGGCCGCTCAATACGGCCGCACAGGATGCGTGGAGCGTCTTTTGCCCTACTTTGACGCCAATGAGCCCACAAAAACGCCTCGGCGCGAGACTGCTTTGCATTTGGCCGTGTGCGCGGACTCTCCTGCATGCGTCAAGATTTTGGCTCCCGCGAGCGACATGCGCATTCAGGACGCAGAGGGGCTCAACGCCGCGCAACGCGCCGTCGACATGCTCCAATGGGCCGCGCTGGAGCATTTGCTGGACTCGCTGCCCATTGGCGATTACGAACGCGCCATCGTCGAGGCTCGAAGAAGCAGCGGGGGCGCTCTGGCGGCCTTGATGGAGGCGCGACTGTTAGCAAAAGCCGTGGAGGCCGGAAATCAAGGTGAAGGGGGGCGCTCGGGGGCCGCGGGATCGGTTGGGGACACGGTCGATTCGACGGGCTCGAGCGCGCCGCGCAGGGCCCCAAAGGCGTTGTGAGGGACGGGGCCGGGGGCCATGAAGGAGAAAGGGGACAGGAAGGTTCCCTGCGTGGATGCGCGCTCGCTGATTTGTGGCGGCCAACGGCGCTTGCGCTGACGCATTGGGTCTTGCGGCGGCCCGCAAAACGTTGCGCGGCGGCGCAATGGCCAGAAGCGAAACCGCCATCAGGCTCGCAAGTTTTCGCGGGGCGTGAGAGAATAGGGCCATCTCACCGTTGAACAGGATCACGCCATGTTTGGATCGTCTCTCAGAAACTCCGCCTCGGCCGCAAAAACAAGCGACATGCCGCCGATCGTCTCTGTTTTGGGGCTCTCGGTTGAAATCGCGCGCTCACGGCTGAAAATGGCGAAGGAGGCGGCCGGCGCCGTCGATCTGGAAGGGCTTCAATGGGCCGCAGGGCCTGGCGGACTCCGCGGATCGGACTGGCTGTCGCAGGAGTTCAACGAGTGGGCGGGGAAAAGCATCATCGAAAAATCGCCCACGGTGTGGGACAAGCTGTGCGCGGCCATCCGAAAGGGACACGCCAATCCGGCGTTGCAAGCGCGAGCCGTGGACTGCCTGGCCACGCTGATCGCCTCAGGGCTCTCATTGCAAGACGAGGCGGCCGCGAGCCTTGGGGGAGACGCATTGTCGCGCGGAGTGCTTTTGATCGCGCCGATGGAGATGAACACCATTCGAGTGCTAAAGAAGAGGCCCTTAAATCCTGCTTCAATCACTGTGAATTGGAATCTGGGCAATCAAACCGTCTCCGCCGAGTCCGCGCAAAGAGAGCCTCGCCAAACGCCCATGATCGTCGACAAATATTTTTTGGAGGCTTACGGGCGCGCAGCGATGCATTCAATTCTGGATGCGGGAATGGGCACCGACAAGGCATTGGCCGCTTTGAAAGACGCCACGGACCGGGCCAATCGCCACTCCGCCGAAGAGCTCGCCACGCTGACGGTTTTCTTGTCCAGCGCGAAGAGGGCGTTGTCGGAGCGGGTGACGAAAGACCTGTTGGGCGACAAGGCTCCGGCCGGAGTCGTTCAACGAGGAGCGGCCCAGCGACTTTGAGGGGGGGGGCCAAAGCCTTGGACGTGAGGCTGTCGCGAACCCGACAGCCTCTTGGAGCCTTGGAGTCGGAGAAGGCCGCCTGATTTCCAACTAAAGCCAAACGGCATTGGCGAATGCCGCCAGTCGCCATAAAATGATGGCGCTGTGGGATGTTTTTTGAATTTCGCTTTTTTGTTTCCCTCCCTGTTCCCGCCTGGTCTCCCTATGCCTCAATCCCCGCTGAAAAAATTCGCGACTTTTTGCCGGCGCCTTATCGGCAAAAGAGACCTCTTGGCGGACATGGATGAGGCGATCGCGGCGTCCGAGGCCGTGGCGCCACTGAGCGCGCCAGCGCGCCAAGCGATTGCGCAGTTCGCGCCGGTTTTGTCGGGGCTGTGGGCCAATGGACCAAAAAACGGGCAAAGCCCCAGCGAAATGCTGAAACAAAAAATGATCATTTTTGGAGCCGCAGAACGAGAGTGGGACAAGGTCATGAATCGCGCGCAAATTGTCTTCGCGCACGCTGAGACAGAGCCTGCGCCACCCAACCACACAGAAGCCTGGATTGTGCTTCGCGCGGGCCGCACGTTGTGGCTGGGTCGCCCGCATTGGCGCTTCGGGGGCTCCATTGAAGAATATCAGGCCGTTTTCGAGCCTCATCAAAAAACGATCGCGGAAATTGTGTCACTGTTGAGCGCAATGCCCCCGGCGCCCTGGATGGGTCAGTTGGCCGCGGTGTTGGAGCAGCAAGAATTGAGCATCGATCTCGCCGACGGCCGCGCGTTGGCCAAGCCGCTTGTCGCGGCGCCGTCATTGGCTCGCGGAAAAAGGCTCTGACCCTGATCCGTTGGGCGCGAAGAGGCGAATTTTAGGCGCGAGGATTCTGAGCTAAGGAGCCCATTCACAGCCACAACAACCCCCATCGTGCAAACCGAGCTAAATAGAGCGCGGGCGCCGCGCAAGGGCGGCGTCAACTGTTTGGCCGGTTGCGGGCTCGGACGTTTCGGAGCCGCGCGTGTCGCCCCGTGTCTTTTCTGCGCTCAAAATGCCAGCCAAGGCTTCGGCCTCGCGCTGCGCGCGCCGCAGGCCGGCCCAGCGCGGCATGAGAGACTCATTGGGTTGGGACGCTTGAAGCGACTCCTCCAGCGCCTCGTCGGCGCGCGCCGGATCCACATGCTCCGCCATGGCGTCCACGCAGCTCCACGCGCGAAGGGAAAGCGCGGTCTGAAAACGGTCTTCGCCGGCAATGTTTTTCCTCCCGATATTGGACAGAGGAGCAAGCATCGCCACCAGATCGGCGTTTTTTTTGAAAATGGCGGTTAAAAGGGCATCGGCGCCGTGGCGGCTCACGGCTCGCGCGTTGGAGACGGGCAAAAGAGCGCGAACGCAATCCATGGATTCCCCTTGAACGGCCAGCATCAAGGCGTCAAGTCCATCGGCGTTTTGAGTTTGCGGATTTTTCGTCAAAGGCAACAACGACCGCGTCAAATTCGCGGCGCCCATAAAAGCGGCCAGCATCAAAGGCGTATTGCCTTGGGCATCCAAGGATTAAGGGTCCGAGCCGGAAACAAGGAGCTCCGCGCAAGCGATTCGATCTTGGGTGATCGCGTCAAACAAAGGCGTGTGCCCCTCGGCGTTGCGCACACAAAGAGATTTTTGCGAATAGGGGAGCAGCAAAGCCAAAAGCGCAGGATTGTCGTTCTCAATGGTCGCGTGAAGAAGCTCCGCGGACTCCGGGTCGAAGAACCAAGCCGTGTCCAGTGTCGGAAACAGCGCAAGCGCGGTGGCTTGGTCGTCGACAAAAACCGCATGCATGAATGCTTGGGGCGGGCGGTTGGGGGAGGGCGGCATCGGCATGGCAGTCAGACTCTGCGAAGGGCCCGCGCGGGCTTGGCGGCGCGGGCGTTGGGCGCGACAGGCGGGCTAGCGGATTGGATCACGCCGTGCAGCTGCGCCGCTTCCAAAATCGGGGCGGCAAGAGGCATTTGGTGGACAAGGATGGCATGCGCCGCGATGGCGGCATCCGCTGGCGACATTGAAACAAGAAGCGCCTCGAGGTTGCGCCACCGGTCGTTTTCGCTGCCGACCCGAGACTCAAGGGCCCATTGGATAGTGGTGAACCCAGAATGGTCGCGAAGCGAAAAATCAGCCCGCGGAGCCAAAGCTTGAATGGCCAAGACTTGTTCTTCTTTGTATCCTCGGCGCTGCTTATTTTCGGGGCGAACTCCAACGTGGCCAATGACGCGCATCAAAACGGTGGAGCCGTCGGCAGTGGATTGGACATTGACGTCGGACTTTGCCGCGATCAATCTGAAAATCCCCCACCAGGCGTGGCTTGCGGCAAGCATGAGCGCGGTGCGGCCTTCTTGGTCTTGGGCTTCGGTGTCGCAGGCGCCGAGCAAAAGGCGAGCGCATTCAAGGGCGCGTTCGTCATCAATCGGGTTTTGCGCGTAGCGGGCGGCGACCGGAGGGGTTGCGTCGCGCGAAGACGCCTGCGGAGCGCCGCGGGCAGCGAGCGCCATCAAGGCGTTGGCGCCCTCCGCGTCGCGCGCCATGGGATCCGATCCGGTTGTCAAAAGGAAGGACACGCTTTTGGGCGCCGTTTCCGCGGCCGCGATGGCCAGAAAAGACGCGTGGCGCCCGCGCACAACGACGCCGCCTCGCAAATCGCAGTGGCTCGCGATTTTTTCAAGCGTTTCGGCGTCGTCATCGCGAATGGCCGCCAGGGCAATCAGCTCCCAGTGTTGCGCGGAGGGCGCGTTTTGCTCCGACGAGGCAAGAAACAACGCCAAATCCGCCAAAAAAGAGGGCGTGGGGGCGGAGATGCCCGCGACGAGGCGAGCCGGATCGCGCAAGGCCAACGCAAGGGCCAGCGGGGCTTCTTGGCGAGACACTCGGTGATCAGCATCCGACAATGGCAAAACCGCGAGCGCCTTCCGAAAATTCCCCTTCCGAATGGCTCTCATCAACGCGCTGTGGCCATTGGAATCCACGGCCTGCGGATCTGCGCCTTTGTCCAAAAAGCCCTGAAGGCGGCTCGGGGAATCGGCCTGGACAGCCCAATCCAACAGGTCGCGCGTCGCTTGGGCTGCGTCGCCAACGGCTGCGGGCTGGGAAGCGAGATCGGCGATCAGAATGGGCGTCGGGGTGAGCATGGCGGAAAGGACAAAAGGAGAAAAAGGAAAATCGGGTTCGACAAGAAGGAAAATGTCTCTCGCGAAATCATCGAAAAGAGATTCGAAAAGAAGCCGAGCGATGAAGCCATGTTCATTGTCGCTCTCTTGGCCGCCCTGGGCAACTGTTTTCGCGTCCCGACTTCTGAAACCAACAGAATGGGGGCGTCAGAGTTTTCGCGCTAAGCGGATTGGCGCCGCGGAGGCGGTTCTTTTTGCGGGGTTGGCTCCGGCCTCGTTGCTCAACGAAGAATGGATCGCGGCTCCTTCCAAAAGCGCCCGCGTGCGCGGCATGGCGTTCTCGGGCAAGCCGCCCAGAGCTTGGCCGGCCAATTTCAAGGCGCGCGTCCAGCGCCAGGGCTCAACATTCGGAGCCATGAAGTCCGCGGCATGGAAGTTGTGCGCCGCGGCCGCGATTTCAAAGGCGGTCAGGCCATCTCTGTCGGTTTTGGCCATGTCGGAGCCCGCAACAAGGGCGCGAACCGCCAAAAAGTTCGGGTTGTTTGCGGCCGTTGGAGGTTCGGTGGAGAAAAGATCATGAAAGGGGTCCGGCGCGGTGGCCGCGGCGTGCATCAACGCGGTGCGTCCTTTGTGGTCTTGGGCATGAAGGTCGGAAAACGGGATGAGCGCCTCAATGTTGCCCAAGAGCAAAGAGCTCGCCGCATGCATCAAGGCCGTTCGCCCCAAATCGTCAAAGGCGCATGCGTCGTTGAGGGGCAAAAGAAGAGTCAAAACCTCGACGGTCGCGCGATGCGCGGCCAACATCAAGGGCGTCCGATTCCTTGCGTCTGGCAAGGCAGGCTGGGACTGGGGCAGCAAAAGACGAACCGCGCGGCTGTCGCCGTCCGAAATGGCCATCTCCAGGGCATTGCGGCCTTGCTGGTCTCGCGCCTGAATATCCGACAGGGGCAAAAGCGCTCGCAAAACGATGCTCGATCGATTTTGGCCCGCAGCGAGAATCAGGGGCGTCATCCCATTGGGGTCGGCCATCGCGCAGTTTGAAAAGGGAATCAAGGCCAGGGCGATCGGGTCGTCAAAATAGCGATCCTCGGCCAACAGCGAGAGCAAAGGCGTGGAGTTGCGTTGGGGGCACATTTCGCGCGCTTCAATTCGCCCTTCCTGCGTGGCCAAGGCTGCGTTCAGCTCCTCCAAGTCCGGGGCGATGGCCTCAATGACACGCCAAACGCTGTTCTTCATAGTCTTCACAGGGCCCTCCGTCGCGCGGTCTTTGTTTTTTCTGAAACGCCGCCCGCGACATCAAAATCGGTCATCTCGGCGCTGCCGCGCGCCTCCGTGGCGACGCCAAGGCGTTCGACAATTTTGACTTCTTCGCGCAAGGCGTTCGCCTCAATGCGAGCGCTCCACCGGGGGAAGTTTTCAGCCCCCGCGGCGTCGATCAAAAAGAACGCTGATTCAAGTTCGCTTTCGGTCGCGAATTCCGACAAAATGTCCACACAAGCCCATTGATCCTCGCCGACCGCTTCCGCGAAAGCGCTCGCGCCGCTCGCGTTTTTCGCGCGAATGTCTTCTGCGCGCAAAAAAGGAAGGAGGGCAAAAACACAATCAACGCGCCCCTGGATCGCAGCGTTCATCAAGGCGGTTTCACCGGCCTCGTTGGCGAACCGAGCGTCGCTTCCCAAAAGCAGCAAGAAAAGGTGGCCAATGTCGCCGGCAGCCGCCGCGATCATCAGAGCGGTTTGCCCACGATGGTTGGTCAAAGACAAATCCGTGCGCGGCTTCAAAATTTTCGCGGCAGAAAGCCGCCGGCTTTGCGTGGCCCACATGAGGGCCGTGAAGCCCGAGTCATCTTGCGCGTTGGGGTCGCAATGAGGCAGCAAGGCCGCCACGCAAGGCGCGCTGCCATTAAAAGCCGCGCGCATCAGCGGCCGCAGGCCGCCATCGGGATCGCGCCGTTCCGTGTCGGAAAGGGGGATTAGGCGGACAACCGCCTCCAAAAATCCTCGCGAGCTCGCGATATCAAGCGCGGTGAGTTTTTGGGTTCCCCCAACCGCGCGCGCATCCGCCCCTTGCGCCAAAGCCATATCCATCGCCTCGATGCTGGACGCATTCACGGCGGCGACCAATGCCGCATTGGCGTCAAAGAGGGCCTGCGGGCTGTCGTGGGGCATGGAGAAGGAGCTCAATTTAGGGAATGGGGCATTGTCTCACGCCGCCACTGCGTGAGCAAATGGAAAAAGAGAGAGTTTTTTTTTGCCAATGCCGTCCTGGAGCCTGGCGCGATGGGGATCATAGTTTTCGGGGTTCTCGCCGAGGCGTTTTGCCAGCGGCGTCGGGTGCTGCCGCAAGGCTGATCGTGGGGGGCTCCGCAGCGTCTGGAAACGAGTCAGTCTTTGCGGCTCCACTGTTCATCGCGTCGCGAATATGGGCGGTTTCCAGCAGCGCGAAAACCCGCGGAATTTCGTCCTTCGCGTCGAGGCTGAGGCCGCGCGTGTCGCGCCAAGCGATTTGCAGTTGCTCCGTGGTCGCGAAGTCGGCAAGAAAGTCCGCGCAGACATAATTGCCCGCGAAAATCGCGTGCTGGAATGCGTTGAAGCCCCGCGGATCCGTGGCTTTCGGGTCAAAATGCGGCAAGAGGGCCTTCGCGGTCAGCATGGCAGGATTCTGTTCTCGCGGAATGTCTTGAAAATGCGTCGGCGACAGAGCCGCGGCCGCGATCATCAAGGGGGTTTGCCCCGAATTCGAGCATTTCGACAAATCGACATGCGAAGAACTCACGAGGGCCGCGGCTGCCGCGGGGTGGTGAAAATGCGCGGCGAGCATCAGGGCGGTGAGGCCTTCCTTGTTGACGGCGTTGGCGCTGCTGCAAGGCAGAAGGGCCAGGGCGCTTTCAGCGGAGTCGGAGCGCGCGGCTTTCATCAGGGCCGTCTCGCCCATATTGTCCACAAGGCGCGCGTCCGACACCGGCAAGAGCATGTCCACCATGCGGCCCGCCGCCTCGCCGCCCGCAAGCGCCGCGTGCATGAGCGCAGTCATCCCGGTGTTGTCGTCGGTGTCGGGGGAATCCAGCTCCATCAAAAGCGGAATCAGGCTTTCGCCCGCGGAATGAGGGCCCGACAGATTCGCGTTCTGCGCAGCCAGCATCAATGCCGTGCGGCCATTGCGGTCCGTTTGGCCCGGCGTGCTGTGCGGGACGAAAAGCGGCGCCAAATCCGAAATTTCCGGGTAATCGAGGTCGCCCAGAATGCTCAAAAGCGGCGTGCTGTGCAAATCGCGGTTCCACACGCCCGCCGCGGCCTGGCCCTCTGGGGTCGCCATGATGCGTTCAATGGCGTCCCGATCCCAACGCCCCAACGCTTCCCAAAGCTCAATCATGTTTCCGTCCTTCAATGTATGCGGTGTGTCGATTTTTGCGTTCGCGACGCGTTGGCCGGGCGCTCAGAGAGACCGCGCGGCACGGCGTGTCGGCGGAGAATCCAATGCGCCCATTTCATTGTGTCCGAAACAAGCGCCTTCGGCGGCTTTTTTCAATTGGCGATGCTCATGGTGGGCCAATGTTTTGGGCAAAACCAAGGGGATTTGCTCGGGAAAAGGCGCCAAAGAAGCCAGCGCGCCGGCCAGTTGGGCATCGGAAGCTATTGAAGCGAGGCATTCGATAGCGTGAAAATTTTGACAATGCAGGGCAATGTCAAAAACATCAGCGTCGGTTTTATTTTTGACGCGCGCATCGGACAAAGGAAGCAGCAAATCAAAAATTTGGCGCGCGGCTGGAATGTTGACGAAATCATCCTCCGTGTCGGAGAAGAAGTCCGCGGCGAGCATCAAGGCGGTGTTGCCGTCGGCGTTTGCGGCCATTGGGTCGGACACTGGCAAAAGCAACGCCACATTGCTGGCGTGTTTGAATCGAGCGGCAGCCATCAAGGCCGTCTCGCCAGACGCATTGGCGGCCAGAGTGTCGCTGAGGGGAATCATCTGCTCAACCATTGTGTGTCTCCAGCTGCGTGCCGCGATGATCAGATGAGTGTCGCCAGCGAGGTCCGTGGCGCTCAGGTCAGAATGCGGAAGCAAAAGAGCGGCGATTTTCGGCGCATTCAAGTGGCGGCTTTCAAGCGCAAGTGCCAGCAGGGTCTTTCCGGAGCCGCCTTCCGAGCGCCAGGTTTGCGCAAGAAATTGAGCCCGACGGTCCGCGAGCGCGGCTCCGACGGCGCCGAGTTTGTTGTTTTGGACGGCTTGGACGAGGGGAAGGGTTTTCATAAGCCACAAAAATGAAGGAGAGGTCACAAGGTTCTTGGCGGACGAACAGTCGACGGGCGAGGAGCGGTGTCCGTTGGGAGGCCGGGCTGTGGTTGGGCTGCGCTCACCACAGCGGCTAACGCCCGCGCTTCCATGCGAGCGAATTGCTCGGGCAGTTTTTCGGGGCCAAAGTCGTGGGCGGTCCATTCCGCCAAGCCGGGATCGACAAAACCGCACAAAACATCGAGAACCCGGAGCGCTTCGGGGCGAGCGTCAGCGGCGGCGGCCATTTTCTCCGCTTTCTCAAAAGCAGTTTCTCGGATATGCCGCAGAACGCTTTGCTGGGCCATGTCGGAGCGCGGCGCGAGTGCTTTGACCGCCTCGACGCTGCCGATGATGACGGCCCACATAAGCGGCGTCAGCAGTTCGTGCGTGTCTTGGGAGAGCGGATCGGCGTGCGGCAAAAGAAGCGCAAGCGCTGCGGTGGCCAAAGGGTGGTGAGATTCTTGCCATTTGGATTTGGCCGCCCTCAACGGCGTGAGGCCGTCTTTCATGACAGATCCAGGCTCATGGGCGCGTGCCGCGTTGACATCGGCGCCGGCGTTCAAAAGCGCCTGAATTTTCCTCTTCGAGCAAATTCGCGTGGCGGAGTGCAGCGGCGTGGAGCCATGTTCGTCGCGAAAATGAACATAACAATGCGAGACGAGCATTTCAAAAACCTCGTCGTTGCCATCGTGGTTGGCGATCAAGGCCAAAACGGTGTTGCCGAAGCAATCACGGGCTTCCAAGTCAGAATGCGGGAGAAGGAGGCGAACCGTGCCGGGAGCGCGTCTTTCAGCGGCGACCATCAGCGCCGTCTGCCCATGAATATTGGGTTGACGGGCATCAAAAAAGGGGAGCAGAAGCTCGGTCATCTCAACAAAGCCCCGTTGCGCGGCCAAAAAGAGGGCGTTTTCAGGCGTGTGGACGTCTCGGCGACGATCCGTCCAGGCCGGATCGATCGTGGGGAGCAATTTGCGCGCCGTTTCCACGTCATTGGCGATCACGGCGTCATGGAAGCGGTTCTTTCGACGCGAAATCGCGCGCGCCTCAGCCGCAGAGGGCGCTGGCGCGGACACGGTCGGGCGGGAGGCGCTCCTGGCGTTCATGAAGGGATTCCCCAAAAAGGAAAAACAAATGCGAGCGGACGCGAGGGCGGGGCTTGTTGAAAAGGCTCAAAAGCCAAGGCCTTGGCCGCCGCGATCAAGCCTTTATTATCGGCGAGGAGGGCGTATCGCGCAACTGCCGACGGGCTGGACGCCCCGGCTGTGTTTCCCGAGCGGAAAAGCCACCTTCGGCTCCGTCACAAAGAGCGAGGGGGCCTGCGCGCGCCGGCGGGCGGGACGGCGGCCGAATTCACCGCGCCACCCAAGGCTCTGGCTTCTTCAAGGGCGCACAAACGAGCCATGAACGCCGGCATGTGCGCGAGAGGCTTCAATTGGGGGTTTTGCGAAACGCCGGTCGGGTCGAAAGTGTCAAAAAGGGCATGCTCAGAGACCAATGCCTGCGAACGGCATTCCGCCATCAAAAGCTCCCCCGCCTCCCGCAACCAATTCGGTCGGGGGGAGCCCAAAGCGCGCGCTTCGTTTTGGAACCACTCAAAGAAAGGGAGCTTGGACATCGGGAAGACGAGAAAGCTTTGAATGTCGCCAAAGTTCTCGGAGGGAATGGCTTTTGACCCCAAAAGCCGAAGCGGCGGCTCGTCGCCTTCGGCTGATGAAAAGCCGATCCGAAGTGCATCGGCTCCTGAAACCCACGGGTGGGCCTGAATGGCGAACGCCACCGAGGTTTGAAAAACACATCGGGGATTCGTCAGGTCCAAAAGCATCACGTGAAGATCGATGATGGAAAAGGGCGGTGTTGTTTGGGGCTTGGCGGGCATGGCGAGAGGCGTCAAAGTGCCCGGGGAGGGCGCGCGGCGGCGGGGGCAGGCCTCACGCCGTCAGCGTCCGGTTGGGCGGGCGCCGCTTTGACCAAGCGCGAAAGCGCCTTTTGCTCCCGATGAGCCTTCATTCGAGGAAAATGCTGCTCGCCGACGGTGTCGAACATTTCAGCGGCCACGGCCGAATCGGCGAACTCAAACAGCAAATCCGCGCAGGCCCAGCGGGCCCCTTCGCGCGCGGAATCGAACGCTGAGCGCGCCAGCCAATTGACTTGCATGGGGGAGCTGTGGGGGAGCAAAACGCGAACGCACTCCGCTTGCCCGTGCTCGGCCGCGAACATCAGGGCGCTGGTTCCATCCTGGTTTTGGGCGCGCGCGTCGACGCCCGCGTTCAGCAGCCGAAGCGCCCACGCGGCGTTGCCTTGCTCCGCGATCGCCATCAAGGGGGTGGACCCGTCGTTGGAGGGGGCGCCCATGTCGGAGACGGGGGCCAGCATCTCCATCGCCTCCACGCAACAGGAGCGCGCGGCGAGGAAAAAAGCGGTGTTGCCGTCTGCGTTCCAGGCCTTGGGATCACTGTGGGGGAGCAAAATTCGCACGCATTCGGGGTGTGAGCGGCGAGCCGCGACCATCAGCGCGGTGAACCCTTGGTCATCTCGGCGGCGAGCATCCACGTGATCAAGCAAGAGCGAAACGCATTGCGCGAAGCCATTCGCGGCCGCCGTGGCCAACAAAGAGTTATCGCCCGCCAGCGGAATGCCCTCGCTTTGGGCTAGGGAGAGAGTCGCCTGGATGCGTTGCGAGAACATGGCGTCAGCCGCGGGACGGCCGCCCACAGGCCATATTCCATTGAACGCTGTGGCCAAGCGGTCGTGAAAAAAGGATTCGCGCTGACGGCGATGCGCCTGCGGGGAATCCTCCCCCCGGGCCGATGGTTGTTCGGTCGTTTCCGTGGAGGCCAGCGAGGCGGGCGGAGCGGCCGGTGAGTTTTTGGGGTCGGCGTTGGTCATGTTTTTCGCGTCAAAATAGGTTGGGGATCAAAGGCGCGGAGCCGGGCGAGCTGGCGCGCTGTCGGAAAAGGGCTCCTTGTCGCCCAAAGGGCTGTCGGACCCTTCCAAAGAAAGGCAAGAGCCTGCCGAGGCGCGCCGTCTCACGCCGGCTTCGCGCCGCAATTGAATGGCTTCAAAGCGCGCGCGGCAAATGGGCGTCTTTTCGATCAACTCTGCCGGCCGGCGTTTTTCAACCTCTTCGACTTGGGCGTCTGTGGCCAAGCGCGACAGGGCGTCCACCACGGGCCATCCGCTGGAGCGCAGCCCGACGGCGTTGTCAAAAACTTTGTCGTCTCCGCACGCCGAAGCCAGGGCGAACGAAAAAAGGTCGGGGTGGTTTCCCGCGGCGAGCCTGGAATCGCTGTGGGGCAAAAGCAGCTCGACCGCGGCGACGTCTCCGCACACAATGGCGAGGCTCAGGGCCGTGTGTCCGTTGGCGTCTTGAATGTTCGCGTCCGTGGCGGGCAGCAGGAGATCAAAAAGCCCGACTCGGCCGTCTCGCGCCGCGCGCATCAAAGCGGTCCGGCCATGAATGTCTTGAAGACTGGCGTCCGTGGCGGCCAACAAATTTTTGACGCACTCCCCTTGGTCGTTGTCCACCGCGTGCATCAGCGCGGTTTGTCCGTCAAAGCCCGGGCGGTCCGGAGCGCTGTTCTCTGCGTTTGAGCGCGCGTTCGCGTCGACCAATGGCAGCAAAAACTCCACGCACTCGGAGTGGCCCTCGATCGCCGCGTCCATCAAGGCGTTGCAGCCTCCGTTGTCCACCGCTTGTGCGTCGGAGACCGGCGCGAGCGCCCGCACGCATTCCAAATGCCCATTGATGGCCGCGAGAGCTAAAGGCGCCGATCCATAGCCGTTGGTGGCGCGAGGGTCTGAAAAAGGGAGAAGAAGGGAGACGCATTCAGGATGGCCGCATTCGGCGGCGATCATCAACGGCGTCAAATTGAAGACATTGGTGTCCGCCGTGTCAGAAATCGGGGCCAAAATCGCCACGCAATCGGCGTGCCCGGAGGCGGCCGCATACATCAGGGGCGTCATGTCCATGCGGCTGTACAGGTCAAGGCCGCCCAGGGGAGCCAAAAGCGCCACGCAGTCCGCGCGCCCATGCCGCGCGGCGACGGCCAAAGGCGTGAGCTCCGGGTCTTCGACCCGGCCCACATCCGGCGTCGAATGCGCCAACAAGGGATTCGCCCCGGCGTCGAGCGCGGCTTTTGCGGCTTTTGCGTCGCCCGCGGCCGCAGCGGCGTGCAGGGCTTCCCACAAAGCGAAAGCCTTGGGCGCGAGAGAGTCGGCAATGGCGGGATAGGGCATGAGCGCTCGCGGACAATGGATGAGGGGGAAAACAACCGGCCAGGGAAAAGCAAGATTTCGGCGCGTGATTCAATTATACGCTGGCGGCCCCCGATTCGCCAGAGCGCCGTGGCTGCGCGGGCAAGACGCATCGCAGGCGTGGAAAAGAGGGAGACGGAAACGAGGCGAAAACAAAAAACCAGACGAGGGGCTCTCCTGCGCGGTCGGCGGCGCGCGGGCATGCCAGGGAGAGTCAAGGGGTCTGGCGGTGGACAACGAAAAAGGTTGCCGAATATGTTCACGCGCCCTAAAATGAAGAAAGGGCGTGAACTCGCGGAAGAACAAATCGCGAAGATCAAGAAATTCCGGCCCTGGCTTCCCCGCGGCCCCAACTCCTTGCCCACATGATCAAGCTCCTGCCAAACGACAAAAACACCACGCCAAAAAGCGCGGAGAGCCAGACGCCGCTGGAGCGGGGCTTGTTGCTCTGGTGGGCCAGCGGAAAGACCGGCGTTCGCCAGGTTTGGCGTTTGGCCGCGGAATGCCAGCCCACGACCATGCAGTGGCAGCGCCTGGCCTTCGCGATGGCCTGGATGGACTATCCAGAGGCTTTGGAGGTTGTGGCGCAGCATTGCGACGTGCTCGCTCTTCGATCCAACTGCGTCATCGACGAAGCGCCGCCCTCGTGGGCCGAGGTCGACGAAATTGACGAGGAGTCGCTGCGCGCCGCGCAAGACTGCGCGAGGGACCGGTCGTCCTTGTTGTCGTTTTCGGCCTCAGCAGGCTCTTTGTCCGCCGTCGAGTGGCTTTTGGAGCGAGGGGCGAATCCCGCCGCCCGGGACGCGTTTGGGCGCACGCCTTTGATGGCCGCGGCGGCCGCGGGCGAATCGGCGTGCGTCAATGCGTTGCTTCCGGTGTCGGATGCCTGCGCCTGCGCGCACAATGGAAAATCGGCGCTGTCTTTTTCGATGGAGCAAATGTGGGATGACGAGGCCAGCCCTTTGGCGATCGCGCAAGCGGGGTTTGGCTCGCCGGATTTCGCAAAAACCCTGAAGGCCCGCGACAACGAAGGTTTGACTCCTTTGATGCAGGCCGCGATGAGGGGATACGCAAATGTCGTCCACATGGTCGTCGCGCGCAGCGATCGGACAGCGCGTTCCCCAATGGGCCACACCGCGTTCGACCTGGCGCAAAGAAGCCCGGAATGCGCGGATATTCTGAGCGAAGGAATGCCTTTGGAGAAAATCGCCTGCTCGCGCGTCTGGGTCGAAGCGGTCGAGAAAGGCGAAACGCAAAGGCTGCCGCGAATCGCCGCTCGAATGGAGGCCGAAGCGCTGCGGTCGGCCATCACCGGCGTTCAGGACGGCCGCGCGGGCGCAGAAGAGGAACCCGCCGAGTCCGTGAACAAAGCTCCGCGGCCATCCAGCCGGATTTGACCAGCCGGATGGAGCGCTGGCTTTTCAAGCGCGCTGCGCGTAAAATACAGGATCGAACCGGCGAGTCGCGAGCAGCGCGCTCCGAAGCCGGGGCCAGCTCTTCTCCTGCGACAATTCCTCTGCCCCAACCGCTTGCGAACATGACCACGGATCAAAAAGAAGACAAAAGCGCGGCGCAAGACGTTGTGGCGGAGCTGACGCCGAAAAACAAAGCGATCGTTGCGCCGTCTCTGCTGGAGCAAGAGCTTTTGCGTTGGTGGGGGTTGGGGAAAAGCGGCGCAAGCCGCGTTTGGCCCTTGGTCGCTTCTCAGCGGCCCACTCCTTTGCAGTGGCAGCGCCTGGCCTTCCTTGTCGCGCGGCTCGACAATCCAGAGGCACTCGAAGTCGTGGCCGCTCATTGCGATGTGCTGGCGCTCCGTTCCGATTGCGTCATTGACAAAATCATGGACGCCGGGACGCTCTCGTGGATCGATCTTCCCGAAGAAGCGTTGCGCCTCGCTGAAAACTGCGCCGCGCGCAAATCCTCATTGCTGTCGTTTGCGGCGTCGTCGGGGGCGGTGTCTGCGGTGGAGTGGCTATTGGAGCGGGGCGCCAATCCCGCCGACCGAGACGCGCTGGGCCGCACGCCATTGATGCACGCGGCCATCGCTGGCCAAACGGCCTGCGTCAACGCATTGCTTCCCGTGTCGGAAGCCAACGCCATCGACGACAATGGCCTGTCGGCTTTGTCCCTTTGCCTGGAAGCGCAATGGGATGCGGCAGAGTGCGCCTTGGCGATCGCGAGAGCGGGCGTCCATTGTCCTGATTTTGCGAAAACCCTTGAGAGCCGCGATGTTCATGGTTTGACGCCCTTGATGCAGGCGGCGGTAAAGGGCCACGAAGAAAAGTTTTCCGAGGGATTGATTGCCGTGCTCGCCTCAAAAAGCGATTGGGCCGCGAAATCAAAGGATGGGCACACGGCTTTTGACATGGCCGCGGCGTGGCCCAAGTGCGCGGATATTTTGAGCGAAAGCATCCCTTTGGCGCAACTCGCATGCTCGCGAGCGTGGATCGAGGCGGTCGAGACGAGGGAACCTCAAAAACTGCCGCGAATCATGGCTCGAATGGAGGCTCAATCGCTGCGCGCAACCATCACTGAGACGCAAGCCAACGCCTCAATCCCGGCCGACCGAAAAAAAGGGGCCGCCGCAAGGATTTAAGCGGCTGGAAGGACCGTTCGCCTGGATTGCGTTGCGTGCCTTGAGCCGCATTTTCTGGTACAGTCAAGCATGCTTCGGCGCGAAGGACTCATTTCCGCCAGGCCAAACATGTCAAATGCTCGCCAAACAACCAATCAGGCCCGAGATTGGGCGCGAAAAACGCAAAAGCGCGATAGACGGCAATGAGGGCGTCGAGCCGACCCAGCAACAAGGCCGAAAGGCCCCGCGGATTTGTTTGGCTTTCGCGCCGCCAAGTCGTTCCTCCGCCCCAATTTCAATCAGCGAACCCTTTCGCCCTCTTCTGCTCCCAAATGAACGCCACCGCCAACACCGAGTCGTCCAAACAGCCTGAGGCCTTCACCCTCCAACAGGAGCAACGGGCTTTGAGCCTGGGCGAGCATGGGAGCATCCAGGACATCGCCGCGTTCCTGGCGACCGAGGAGGGCCGCGCCGCGGTGTTCTCCGCCAGGCGTCAAGACAAATATGGCGCCGGGGAGTCGCCCATTTTGTTGGCCATATCCAACGATCGTTTTGAAGAGGCCGCGTTGCTGGCCCCGCACAGCGACATGAGCGTCCGAGATGGCTTTGAAGGCACTCCTTTGATGGCCGCGACGGGGCGCGGGGCGTTCGAATTGGCCAAAACGCTATTGCCGTTGTCCGACCCAAATGCGCGCGGAAGATCCGGCTGCACGGCCCTGCATGTGGCGGTGGAGGCCGCAGGCGCAGAAGAGGACGGATTGGTCGAGTTGTTGTTGCCGGTCTCTGACGCGAAAATCAATCGAAGCGCATCCACGCAGGTGGGCTATTTCGAAAATGAGGGGCCGAGCCCCTTGATGACGGCGGTGACCGGGCAAAAAATAAAAACGCTGCGGCTGCTCTTGCCGGACAGCGACATTTTCGCGACAAGCCAGCCCATGGGGCAATCGGCGTTGTCGGAGGCGATTGGCGACCGGTGGAGCGCCGGCGTCGACGAATTGCTGAAATGCTCATACGCCAAAGCTCCCAAGGGATTTTGGCTTCGAGTCGTGTTGGCGGCGGTGAGGGCGCGCGACTCGGACGCGCTCTCGCGCGTGATGCCCTTCATTGAAGGCGCGCGCGACCTGGACGCCCTGCAATTCAGCTGGCGAGAGGCGGTGTCTTCAAAGTCGGCATGCGGCGACATCATCGCGGCCAGCATGGCCGGTTTTTTCGGACGGGTGGAAAATGCCATGCTTTACAGAAGAATGCGACGCGATGTCTGCGCCTATCCGCGTTTCAACGCCGCCGTGGACGCTCGCCAGCAACAACGAGCCCTCGCGCGCGTCGTGGCTTCCGCTTCCAAGGCGGCGGCCGAGAGAGCCGGCGATGAAACAAGCCATTCAACAGCCAGGGCCTCGGCTCGCACTCGCGGAGCGCGGCTCTGATGGGATTGGGTGAGTTTCAGGAACGTCCGGCGTGCTCTGAATCGACGTTGAATTTTGTGGAAAATCGTTTCGGAGGAAAAATCCGGAGTAAAATCACCGGATCGTTTGATTTTTGGCGCCTAAATTCTGGAGAATTCTCATGCCGTTCGTTTGGTTTGTCGAGCGCCCCGCGGGCGGATTGGCGTTCAAGGAAAATGGTTCTTTCACTGAAAAGCGCCAAGCCGACGCGCAAGTGTTCGCCACCAAAGAGGACGCCGCGGACGCTCTTGAAAAGGCGCGAAAAGCCCTTTTTGCGAAAAAAGAAGCGCACAAGCAAAAAACAGGCGCGAAAGACGCCGACGGCTCGGCCAAAGGCCGTGTGTTTGGCTCTCAACCCACTTTCGAGCGCCATGACAGTGTTTTGTTGAAGCTGAACATCAAGCTCAACCGCTTGGAGCGGACAAGTTTGATGGAAATTCAGGAAGCGAGCCCTCAACTGAAAACGCTTTGGGCGGTCGTGGCCGAGGACGGGCAGTGGCTGGAAGTCCGCAGCGGGATGTGCGCCTTGACCCGGAAACCCGACGAAGCGACGTTTTTTGAGAGCGAGGAGCAGGCGCGCGAAATGGCGCGCGAAGGCGAGTGGACGCGAGCCGCCGCGGAATTGGCGAACACCGCGAATGTCGTCGAATTGGATGTCCGAATCAAAACCGCGAAGCCTGTTTTCTCCGCCTCTCGCGGCTCGTCCGGCGTGAACGCTTTCGCGGGCGCCTGGATGGCTGAGCAAGAGCGCGACGACCTGGCGGCGGAGATTCAAACGCAAAAAACGGCGCCGAACCCGAAATCGCGCTCCTCGGGCATGAAAATTAGCGGAAATAGCGGAAAGGGCGTCGCTGCCGCCACCAAAGAAACGGACGCAGCCGACAAAGCGGATAAAGCTGAGCCGAACGCGAAAAAACCATCGCGAAGGATTTGATTCTCTCATGGACAACCGAAATTCCTCAGGACAAAAACCGCCGCTGACGCCCGCGCAAACCCATGACATCGGAATGGGTTTGATCGCGGCAGCCGAGGCTGGGGATGAAACCGCATTGCGCGCGTTGTTGAAAGAGGGCGCTCATGGCCCACTGGACACACGCGACACGACCGCGGCTCTCATTGCGGCGGTCGAGCAAAAAAGCGTGGCGTGCGTGGAGTTGTTGCTTGCCGTCGCTGACCCAAAGGCCAACAAGGCTGGCGAGACGGCGTTGATGGGGTGCTGCGCAAAGCCCTCGCCGGAAGCTCATGAAATCTTCTTGCGATTGCTGCCGCTGAGCGATCCAAAAGCCACGACCTACGCCAAGGACACCGCCTTGATGATCGCGGTGTCGTGGAACAACAAATCGGCCGTCCAGGCGTTGTTGCCCGTGAGCGACGCGGACGCGCGCGATCGCTGGGGCCGAAACGCCCTCATGACCGCCGCGGCGGGAGAAAGCGAGGCCGATGAGGAAATGCTGGCCTGGATGATCGACGCGACGACAGACATCGACGCGCGCGACAAAGACGGGATGACGGCGTTGATGCTGGCCGCGGCCGGCGCGGATCGGCGAGATTGGCGCGGCCATCGATTGCTGTTGGGGCGCGCCGACGCCAACGCGCGCAGCCCGGCGCAAAGCTATCCGCCGGATGGCTGGAGCGCCACGCCTTTGGAGCACGCCATTCGTCGAGGTGAAGCCTGCGGAGGCCTCGAATGCGTGGAGGATTTGCTCCCCTTCACCGACATCGCCGTCAAAAACGAGGCTGGGCTCACGCCGTTCGAAGTGGCGTTGAGCGTCGCGCAGTTCAAAATCGCGGATGTGCTCGCGCATGGCGCGTCGGCCCCCGTTGTGGCGGAAGCGGTGAAAAAACACGGAATGGAAATGCTTCCAAAAGCCGCGGAGTGGCTTGCGAGGCAAGAGGCGGCTGAGTTGGGGGCTGCCGTCGCCCACGCGCAGGTCGAGCGCATGGAGGCCTCGGAATCGGAATCTGGGCAAGGACTCGGGGAGCTCCGAGAAATCGACGTCTCATCGAAAAAAGGCCGCGCTCGCTCGCTTTGAGCGCCCAGCGCCGGGCCGAGTCGCCATCGCGGTGGCGCTGGATGCTCAGAGCATGTATGCTGAGAGAGCCACAATTGGTCCTCCGCCTTGTCATTCATTGCCTCGTCCCATGAAAAAGCACTCAACCCCTTCGGGGTTTTTGATATCAAAAGCCGAATGGAAAACCAATCTGACCGCTTGCGTTCAGTCAGGAGACGCGGAGGGTTTGCGCCGGGAGCTCCAAAGCGGCGCTCAAAACGGCCTGGATTTCTCCGGGCTGGAGGTCAACGGGGCCCACCCTGTTTTCATGGCCGCGCGGTTGGGCCGGGCGGAGTGCCTCGACGCTTTGCTGCCGTTGTGCGTCAACGCGCAAACGGGCGCCCGATTGGCGTTGAAGATCCAGGAAGGCAAGGCGGCCGAGTTCTGCCGAAGCGGCGCCGGTTATGGCTTTGAGCGCGACGAGGGCTTGGCCGGAGCGGATGTTTTGATGGTGGCGGCGCACGCGGGGAGCGTGGATTGCGTTGAGCGCTTGATGGGCTGGGGCGACCCCGCCGGACGAGACGCGAGAGGCTGCACGCCGTTGATGGCGGCGGCGTTGAGGGGGCACGCGGAAGCCGTTCGCGCGCTGTTGCCCCATTCCGATCCAATTTTGGCCAAAGACCAAAATGGCTACACCGCGCTCATGATGGCCGCAAACAACGCGCGAGAAGAATGCGTGCTGGACCTTTTGCCGCACAGCGACGTGTCCGCCAAGGGCTCGGACGGGCGCAACGCCCTGATGCGGGCGATGGGCGCCTACGACATCACAGAGCCCGCGGTGAAAGCGTTGCTGGCGGCCACCGACGTTTTTGACGCCGACCCCGACGGCAACACGGCGCTCATGATCGCGGCTGAAATTGACCGTGAAAATTTGTGCGAATGGATCATCGCGAGCGTGCCCATGGACCGGAGGGCCGCCTTTGTGAACCAACGGAACAAAGACGGCGACACCGCTCTCATGCGAGCGGTCCGGAACGAAAACCCAAAGAACATCGCCGACCTTTTGCGCGCGAGCGACGCGACGCTGCTCGATTCCAACGAAGAGACGCTTTTCCAAATCGCGGCAGGAACGGGCGACTGCCCGACCATTGACGCCTTGGCGCCAATTTTGACGGAGCCCGAAATGGACAGCGCGTTGGCTGGCGCCTGGAAGGATCGATTCGCGAAGTATTTGAACGTGAAAATCACGGCGTCGGACTTGCCCGCGATTCACGAGAGAAAAGCCGCGCTGAATCAACGTCGGGAGCTGGCGCAAGCGGTGGCGGACGCGTTAGCCGAGCGAGGGCCAGCCCTTCGGAATGCCCAGGGCTCAGAGCCTTCGAGACGCCATCGCGCCCTTTGACGGCGCGTCCGTCGCGGATCGCGAGTTCTCTGATTGCTCGCGATCGGTTCTCTCCGCAGTGGCGTCGATGCATGGGTCTGCGTTTTTTTCTTCACAACCAGCCTCAGCCGCCGTTTGGGCCAAAACGCTTGCCTCGCGCAAGGCCTTGATTCGAGGGGCCGTTTTTCGGAAGCGTTTTTCAATGGGCTCGCGGGGCCGGCGTTTGATTTTGGACGGTTCGTTAAAGTCGCGGTAGGCATGCGCTTCATCGATCAGGTTGAGAAGCGTGTCGTTGGACTCCCAAGCCAGCATCTCGTCCGCATACGAAAAATTCCCATGCCCAAGCGCCACCGCGCGCGACGCGGGTCGGCAATGCGGCCAGATTTGCTGCGCCACGTCCCACCACTGCCGTCCCAACGCAATCGTGAGCGCGGAGACGCAAGAGTAGTCCGCGGCCTCTCGGTCAAGGCTCGCGGGCATTGAGCGCCAAGTGTCGGGAGCGGCGCCGGATGGCAGCCCCAGGGGACCCGATTGCGCCTGCGGCGCATAGCCGCCAGGCGTCGTCGCGGAATGGGCGGCGTTCGGAGAGGCCCGAACAACGCGGATAGGCGGCGTGTCGATCAAAAAATCCGGATCGGACGCGGCCAAAAGATCCGCGACAATCGATTCAAGGCCCGGTGGCTTCTCGCCCTCAAAGTCGCGCAGAAATTTAATGAGGGGCGTGCCCTCGCCATCCAAGCGGCTCATTGCGGCAGGGGACAAAATCCAGCGAAAAAATTCTGGATGCTCCGCTCGCGAGGCCGCGGCAAGGGAGAAAGCATTTTGGCGGCTGGCGTCAAGGCCGGCTGGATCGGAAAAAGGAGCCAAAAGCGCGACGCAAGCCTCGTTTTTGGCCTTCAAGGCTTCGAAAAGAGCCGAACTTCCCACCACGTTGCGTTCGGCGACGCGCCGCTCGGTGTCTTGCGCCAGAAGAAGCTCCACCAAATCAGGGCGACCCATGCGGGCCGCGCAAATCAAAGGCGTGTCGTCCGTGCGAACCGTGTGAACGTTTTTTAGGCGAAAAAAAAAGCCCCGAGAAACTCGCGTTTCGGCCTGCGGGGGCAGCCAGGCCAAAAGACACCTGGCGCGCTCGGTGTCGCCGGCCAAGACGGCTTCGATCAGCCACCCGCCGCCGCGGGTTTGCCACTCCGGATCGCGCTGCCACGACAAATCCGCGCCGGAAGGGCGCTGCTCGAAGGGCGCGGGCGGCAAATCATCCAAAAGAGCGGAGAAATTCATTGATATCCGGGCCTCAGCGCAAAGTCATGAAATGCAAAGTGGAAAAGATGGATTTCAAGAAAGAAAATCCGCCAACAGCTCCCGCTCCACGGAAGACAATGCGCCGTCTTGGCCCAGAGAGAAAGGGCCACAGGCCGTGAAGGCTTCGCCAAACCGATTGAGGAGCGCTTTTTGGGCCACGAGGAAAGCGTCTTGCCCGCTAGGGCCTGAAACGCACACCGAGGCCGCGCCATCAAGGCCCGCGCTCTCGACCGACAGCGTTTGCGTGAAAAAGCCGGCCTTCTCGAAATTCCTCACCGTGGCGAGCGTCGCCGCCGCGAGCTCCGCCAACGGGTCTTGGGCATTGACGGCCGCGGCCAGCGCTCGAAAGGCGAAGCACCGATCCCGGCTCTGCGGGTCGTCGTCGCAGGACGCGTCGACAATCAGAATGGAGAGACCTTGCGGCGATTGCGTGGTCGATGCGGGCATGAATGGCTCCAAGCGGATGGTGGCGAGGAGGCTGTTTCGCAATGTCGCCGCATGGCGAATCACATTTGGCCTCCATGAATCCATTATACCGCGGGCGCGTCTCGCCAAAGCGGATTGTGCGCCGTTATTGCGGCAATGGACGGCAAAAGTTGCGGAAGAGCCACAAATGTCGCCGGCGCTGGACGCGCGTGATGGATGGTTTGAAAAATTCGCGGGCGACGCGTAAAATAAGGAAATCGACGGTTCGGCCACGCCGTCGAGCCGCGAATGCCCTCGGGATTCGCCCTTCTCACAACACCGAAAGGACCGCTCGTGCCCCAAGATCATTCCCAAGACCCGATCACCGTGTCCATCGTTCTGAACGAGGCGCTGGACCCGAAGCAATTGGCCTACAAATTGGCGCAGGCTCGCTCGGAAATAGCCTGGAAGGTCGGGCACGCCCAATTCAGGGCGGCGGACAAGTCGAGCAAAAGCGGCGTGATTGATCGGCGCGCGGGCTGGGCGATGACAGGCCTGTGGCTGGGCGGGGCGGCCCTCGCGGCGCCGACGGGCGCGGGAATCGCGGAAACGCTCATGAACTGGGGCGCGCAGCCCATGGGGCAGGCTTTGGCCATCTGCATGGTCGCGGCCTTGGCCATCGGCAAAGACAAAATCGAAAAGGGCTTCAAGGGCCGCATCTCCGCCATCACGTCGACCGCGAATGTTCTGATCGCGGGCTTGCGCCAAATGCCGCCGGACAACCACGCCGATGTCGCGGCGCACGCGGCGCGCGTGGCGAAAATGGATGACGCGTCGGCGTTCGATCGCTTGGTCTCGCATCAAATAGCGGCCCACCATCAAGGCAAAATTGGCTCGATGAAGCTGGACGCCTTCACGCAAGAGCTTGTGCCGCACGAGATGCTCGGCGCGGGAGAAAATCGTCCTGGGCACAAAAAGATCAACGCGAAAAGCGGCGAGATCCATCCGGATTCGCGCGACAAGAAGCCCCGGCGGTGAGCGCTGTGCGCGAGAGAAACGCCAAAGCGGGATCGCGCCCGGGGCCAAAGCGCCCAGAGTCTCTTTCGGAAACCACAAAGAGCTGCCGGATCAGCTGCGGCCACAGCCTTTTGCGTGCGGCCGAGAACGGCCGCCTCAGCGAGATCCGGTGGTTGGCGCGACGCGCGGACATGAGCGTGCGCGACATGGGCGAGAACACGGCTCTCATGCTCGCTTGCCGGTCGGGCTTCCCGCGTTGCGCCGCCCTCTTGCTGTCCGGCTCTGACTCGTTCGCAACAAACAGCGAGGGGAAAACCGCCCTCATGCTCGCTTGCTCGCATCGGCGGGGAAACCCGGAGATCATTCGCGTTTTGGCGACAGAAAGAAGCTTGAAAACGAAAAGCAGGAGCGGCCTCACGGCGTTGGACATCGCTTTGGCGCATGGCGCGGCGACAGAGGCTCGCGTTTTGATGGATTTTTGCCGCCCGCAAGAAATCGACGCGGCCTTTGCGAAGTGGAGCGCGCAGACTCGCCAGAAAATTCTGGCGCGCGGGACGGCCAAGTCAGCCTCAGAGGTCGCTCTGGCCGAGATCGCTCAGATTGAGGCGCTCGCGCTGGAGAACGAACTCTCGCGAGCCGTTCGGCCGGGCGTCATTCCTGCCCAAAAAAAGGCGGCGTCTCGGCTGTGAGGCGCGAGTCAGAGAGTTCTCGGCGCGCCAAAATGGCGGGTTGGGCGGCGAGGTGCACGGCGTCATGCGCCTCCTGGGAAAAACGCGTCTCCGAAGGCACGGCTCCGTTCAGGCGCCCACCCGACAATGAAAAAGCCGAACAAGGCGTTCGGCTTTCGGGATTTTTGAAGACCAACGAGCCGGGGCCGCGAAGGGGCCCCGCCAGCCTTAACGCCCAACAGCGGCGATAGCCTTCTGCGCGTCGGCGGCAGCCGTTTCCGGGCCAACCAGGGCCGTGTATTGCTCAAAGGTCAACAGAACGTGCGTGACGGAGCCATCCGTGTCGGCGATGAGAACGGGGCCATTCGCGGCGGCGTTCAGGGCGATGGTGGGGGAAACGCGCAATTCTTTTTCGGTGACGGTGATCGTGTGCATGGTTTTCTCTCTGTTCGCGGGCTGAGGGGAAGAACGCAGCGCCATGAAGCCCACCACAATGGGAGCCTGCGTTGAAAATCGGTGACTGAAATGATTTTCCTCCTGTTTTTGCGTTTTCGCAAGGAATTTCGCGCCACTGTTGCGCGCCGCCCACCGCCCGGAGAGGGATGAAAAGGAACGACAAAGAGGAATTTGCGAAGAGTTTGGCGTTCTGAGGGGGGCGGTCAACCTTTTCGGATCGACGGCCCGGGAAAAAGAGGCCGAAACTCGCCAGAAAAAGGGCCGCGCGGTATGATGATGCTCTGAAACAGAAACGACTGCGCGCCTGCCCACTCAATGTTTTCCCGCAAAAGACTCTTATTTTGAACGCCGCCCCCTTGACCCAATTCCCGCATGCGACGCCGGCCGCCCAATACGCGGCCGCGGTCGCGCGGGCGCAATTCGCGGTCTCCGCGGGCGAAACAGGCGTCGGCCTCTCGACTTTCGCGCAGCGAGAGGCGATTCGGGCGTCGGCGATCGCTCTCGTGGAAAAGCTCGCGAGCGCGGAATGGAGCGGCAAAGAGGCCCGGGAAATCCAGCGGCAGATTATGATGGAGCGCGACGCGCCAGAGCATTCATGGGCGGATTTGGCGCAAATTTCCATCGACTACGCCAAAGCGTTGTCTGCTTTCAAAGCCATGCCAGAGAATGAACAACGCCGCGCAGCCGCGCAAACCCAAGGCTCGGGTTGGACGCGCTGGGCGGGGTTGGCCGATTTGCCAGAGAGCGCCTCAATGGGGCGAGGGTTCGGATTGGGGGCCGAATTGGGGGCCGAATTGGGGGCCGAATTGGGAGCCAAAGATGATTCGCGGCAAAGCTCCCCGTCTGCGACTCTCGCGCGCGCCGCGCGTTTGGGGCGCGCGGCATGGCTTTTGGCGAGCGTGGACAATATCAAAAGCGTGGAGCAGGCGAAGGCGCGCGTTGCCCAAGAAAGCTTGTGGGAGGCGACGCAAAAAGCAGCCAAGGCCCGGCAAGACGCATGGCTTCGCTGGGGAGCAGAAAGGCCGGCTGAAAAAAACGATGCGGCATGGCGCGAAGCCGAAGAGTCTCATTTGGCGGGCGTCCGAAGCGGGATTCAGCGCCGCTTTGGCTTGCGCGAGCTGTCCGTGGAGGGCGAACTGGATTTGTCGAGCCGCCAACAGCGCGCGCTGCTGAGCCGATTGGAGCGCTCCATGGAGCGCTCGTGCCAGACGCTGGGTTGCGCGGAATTGGATTTTGGACTTCGCGGCCAGGTCGGAGTCCGGTTGGAGGCTCCGGGCGTCGATCATCGCAACCAGGGGCGGCTCGGCGTTTTTCGAAGCGGGCTCCCCGGAGACGATCGCGGAGCGGGCACCATTGGCGTGTCGGCCGCCGCCCTGGACCGAGACGACACGTTCACTCACGAATGGACGCATGCGCTCGATTGGCGCGTGGGGCAAATTGTGGCGCCGGAATTAAAGTCTTTCTTCACCGCGCTCCCGCGAGCGCTGCAAGAGCGTTCCCCGCAAGCGCGCGACGCCGTCGAGTTGATTTTCGCAGCCGTCGGCGCAGACGGAGACCTCGAGAAAAGCCGGCAAGCCATTGCCTGGTTGGAAGAGAGGCGCGATCGCGTCGGCATGAATCTGGCGGGCCGCTTGCTGGGAAAGGCCGCGCCAATGGAAAAAATGGCGGCGTTGGCGGATCGTTTTGGAAACGCGGAGATTTTTGTGGCGCAATCTCTGGCGGGCGTCCTCAAAACGCAGCCTGAGTTCTGGCGCGCGGCTCGCGGGGCGTTCGCCAACGCGCAAAATGGCGTGGCCGACGGGTTGCCGGGAGACCCGAACGGCGCCCTTCGGAGGCATTTGCTGGTCGCTCTGGCCCAGCACAACGGAAGTTCAGAAGAAAAAATGGAGCAAGCCGTGAAATCCGGGGATTTGTCGCTCTCGGAGCAAATGGCGGACGCTTTCACCAGCCAAATGCATTTATTGCGCCAATTGGCCCGC
>Ga0105859_1000107_pt1 | contig 34973 bp, 22 predicted proteins | sample OrgsoiDNA_201063_FD_89684 | JGI IMG/M metagenome (GOLD analysis project Ga0105859, IMG submission 89684) | Permafrost soil microbial communities from the Arctic, to analyse light accelerated degradation of dissolved organic matter (DOM) -... | ecosystem: Environmental > Terrestrial > Soil >...
CCAATGTGCCTGGGCCAGCGCCGGCTGTCAAGGGGCCTGCTGGCTGACAGAGAAAAAAGGTTGTGGAATATGTTCACACGACCTAAAAGGGGTTCTGACTTTTGGATTCCTTCGAAGAATGGTTGGCGAAAATCCGAAAATCCGAAAAAGCAAAAAGCATTTTGGAAAAAAAAGCCGCCGTTGGCTTGGCTTAAAAAATTTTTGTATGGGTCGGGGATTGGCCGAGCAATATGTTGTTCCATCTCAAGAATATCGGATTCGGAAAGCCCAGGGAAAGACACCATAAAAGGAACTTCAAATGAGCGAAGTATTTTGGGAACCGCTTCGCGATCATTGAAATGAAGCCCGACTTCAATGGAGCCCCCGGAGGATTCAAGAATGTCTCCTTTTTGCCGGCTAAGAACCAAATCGTTGATGGTGGATGCGTAGTCCATTTTTATTCCTTTCCGGTTGAGGGGGCGCCAGCATAGCACAAAACCCAGTAAGTCCATGCCGTCAGCAACGACATTGAATAACCTCCAAAAGGCGGCGGGCCTACGGAGAGCCGTCTTTTCCCTCTCAAACGCCTCTCAGACGGCCCACGGCGTGATGAAAAAAGCGCCGTTTGGCTCATCTTTCGGCTTGGCGCAAAAGTCCGATTCGCGGAAAAAGAGGTCAAAAGTCCGCAAACCTTGCCGAGCAAGGGAAATCAACAAAGAAAAGCGCTAAATTCGCGCCCAGGAAGAATTATTTTCTCTTGTTTTGCGTGGTTCGCCTCTTTTCAACGACGCCCTAAAATGGGAGAATGAAGAGACTAAACAAAAGGCCGCAAAAATCAACAGAAAAGCCAGGCAGAGCAACGCCTCGGCGGCAGGCGACAACAAAAAAAGCATTTCACCTCTGGATGAATCCATGGCTTTAGACAGCACGACTCAGACGACAAGCACCGCGTCGGCCACCGCAGAAACGCTGGGGGCCATCGGGCAATTGACGCCATCGGGCGCGACTTTGGCCGAGCGATTGGCTTGGGCCGGAGAGCCGGGGTTGGCGTTGGCTCGCGAGCCGTGGGCCGCGGCCGCGTGGGAGAAGCTGGAGCAGGCGCAGTGGGGATTCGCGATTTTGCGCGCGTTGAGAACCCCTGAGCGGCCCACGGAGCTTTGGGGCGCGAAAGCGCTCGCCGAAGACGGCGTGTGGAAGTTCCGCGACTGGGATCACCCGGAGACGCAGGAAGACGCCCAACAAACCCGCCAAGCCCTGGCGAACGGTGAAACGCCCTCCAAGGCCGACGCAGCCGAAAAAGCGGGCGAGGCCGCAGAGGGCGTTTCGGTGGCGCCAGGCAGCGCCCCGCACGCTCAGGCGATGCCGGCATGGGCCAAGTTGGCGGAAAGCTTCGCCAGCGACTGGGCGATGGAAGAGGCGGGCCGGCTGGCTGTGGCGGCCCAGGCTCTCGGCGGCGGCCGAGCGTGGCTCGCCCCCAGCAAAACAGAATGGGAAGGCCCTGGGCTTCCGAGCCAGGCTCGGCCGACAGGGCTGTTGCTCGCGGCTCTGATCGCCGCGGCCAAGCGCGCCGCCAAAACCAATCCCCTGGCCGAAGAAATTCTGCCCGCGCTCCTCGACTTGGAGGACAACGCCCTGAACAATCGCGTGGCGCCGGATCAAATGCAGCAAGCGCACGAAGTCGCTCGAAAAAAAGTCCGGACCGCCGTCAAGCAAGAACGCCCCTCGCAAGAGGAAGCGCGGACGCAGACGGCGGCGCCTTCGCGTAAGCGCGGCCCGCGTCGCTGATCGCTTGGTTTATCGCGCAAGGCCCCTCCGAGTCGATGCGCAAGCGCAAGAATGCGAAAGCCCCTTTTGAAAGGGGCTTTCTTTTTTCTCTTGCCGTTTCCCCATCCTCCAAAACAGCGCCTCGGATTGCCCGGAAGGCGGTTTGAAGAGCCTCCCTCAGTCATCTGAACAAAAACAGCGCGCGAAACGGAGCGCAAGCCGCCTGCGAAACGAACCGTCAACGCCGGCCAATCAAACCTTGGGGCGGCGAGCCGGGGACACTGCGGCGCCGGATGCGGAAACAGGCGCCAAAATTGCTTTGTTAGCGGCCCGCTCAGCCTCAATGGCATGAAAAAGCTCCTCGTTGTCCAGCTCGAAGCCCGACCGCCGCGGACGGCGCTTGGCCGTGGAGCTCGCGCCTGAGCCGCCAGCCGGAGCGGAGCCGCCGGATTCATTTTTGCCTTCCGCTTCCCGGTGCAAAAGAGCCGCGAACAATCCATAGCCCGTGGACAGCAAGATCGCCGCAAGCCATGCCGCGCCTTGGGAGCCAATGGCGTTGGCGCGGCCAGAGTCGTATTGGTAGGCGTCAAAGTCCTTCTGCGGAACCGCCCCAACGCCCAACTTCACGGCCCAGGTCCCATCGGGTTGCCGCGTCGCGGATTGCGGATAAACCCAAGCGACTTGGCTGTCGCCTGCGATCGCGGGAATCGAAATGGAGGTCGAGCCATCGGCGGCGGTTGAAATGGAGGGCGTGGATTTTGGGCTGGCGTTGACGGCCGCGTCGACGCGCGCGGCCGGAGCCAGGTTGCTCGCGGCCCGGAATTCGTAGTTGTGGAATTTGCGATTGCCCGTGTCAACCATGTGAGCGGCGTCCGCGGACGCCATCGCGCGCACAGAGAACACCAAGGGCTGGCCCACGACGCCCGTGGCCACCACGCGCAAAGAGGAGGCCGCGACGGATTCGCCGGGAGCGGCGGCAACCGGGCGAATTTGCGCATGCTTGACGCTGGAGCTGACGCCGCGCCAGCCCGGAAGAGACACGCCGCCCTGTCCGTCGCTTCCCATCTCGCGATCTTGCGTCGCGGGCGTGTCGCGCAAAAACGGCGCCTTTTGGTCCGCTGCGGACTGGATGTCGTCGCCAGCCCCAAAGGCCTTGATCATGGGGTGGATCGAGCACAACGCGGCAAAGGCCGCCAGTGAGCATCGAGCGACCGTGACGCGAACGGAAGAGGTGGGGGTCAGGAGCATGGCAATGGTCTTAAAGTGTCAAAGCGTTGAAGGGGATAGTTCTGGCGGACCGTGTCGCTCGTCGCGTCATTTGTTGCGGAGTTGAATTTCAGGCCTGCCCGATCTTTCTTTTTCTATATGTCCCAATAGGTTACCAAATAGGGCCGCAAACAGCAATCGAACGGAAAGCCAGAAACGCAAAAGCTCAAAAAACGACCGCTTGAAAAAACGTGAAAAGGCGCAAAGAGACGCGAAAGAGGCGGCCAACGCCCAATCAACGGAGGCTGTTAAAGACGCCGTCCGGAAAAATGCCCGTCGGATGGCTCCTGTTTCGAGCCACCGCCTCCTGTTGCCTGGCGCAGGGCCACGGCTTCCCTCAGCTGCGCGAGCTCGATTTTCGCAATCGCCTCCGCGTTGTCGTGTTTCCAGAGCCCTTCGGATGAAAAGGCTGCTCCCTGTCGAAGAGCTGCGTCGGCCACCGCGTGGATGTGCTCTTCGATGGGCATTGAGCTTGTTGGCTCCGGCCACGCCGGCCACGAAGCAGGAGGCCGCCGGTCCGACAATGCCGTGGAGCTTGTCGCCAAGAGCCTCGCCCCGCTTGCCAGACCAGCCGCGCAGCCGGATGAAATGGGCAAGGCCGAGAGCTTTCGAAGCAGGTCCTTCGTCTCTTTGGGGGGAATTCGGAATCCCGCCGGCCGGCCTTCCGCGTCCCGGCCCCAAAGACCGGATTTGACGCCTTCATCAAAAACGGCCGCCCAAAACACAATTGCGGTTTGGAAAGGCCAAGAGGGCTCTTCGTCTCGCGAAGGGATGCCTGCGTCTTTCGCCGCGCGGCAAACCGTGTCACAAAGACCATAAAAAATGTTCGCCCGATCGGTCGGCGTCAACAAATTTGGCGCGAGGCCGGCCAGAACGCCCTCCAAAACGGGGCGAATGATTCGCTCAAAATAGGCTTCCGGGCCTCCAAGTTGGGCGATGGAGGCCTGAAAATCAACGGTGTCCAGAATAGGCTTGCGCATGGCGACGGTCGAAAAAATGATCAGGTCAAAGACGGCGCTGGGTCTGGCGCGCGGCGGGTTGCCGCGGCTCAGGCGTTTCGCCCGCCGATTTGTCCAGGAGAGCCATTAGCTCAGAATGGTCAAAAACCGCAAGCGCTTTTTGGCAGTGCTGCTCCCAAAAACCGACGACCTCCGGCGTCGCGCCTTGGCGAGCGGCGGCCGCGCTGACGGCGCGCATTTGCGAGATGTGGGACCGATCCAGCCGTTCCGGCACGCCTTGCTGGTCAAGCCACGGTTTGACCAAGGCATGCATGGCCCCAGGAAGCCGATCGCAAAGCTCAGCCGCTGTCGCGCGTTCGGTGTCGTTGGAAAGCGGGGCGTGAATGCGCATTTCCGCGAGCCATTGAACAAAAATGCCGTGTTTGGGGGCATGGACCCGATCGCCGAGGCCGGCGAGCGCCAGTGTTTCGCGCAGCGCGTCAAATGAAACAATGGGGGTTTCGCCGGCGGCGATTTGGCGCTCCAAGCGCCACTGGAGCGTTTGCGGGTCAAAGCCAGGCGCCGCGGGGACCGACAAAAGAAAAGGCTCTTTTCGCGCCACAAATTGAGCGACTTCCAACGGAAGCGACCAAAATCCACCCTGCGCCAAAACAGGGCTTGCGTAATGAACAAGGCCCGCGTTGCGGATCCATTCTTGCGCGAAAGACTCCATGAAATGCGCGCCGGATTGGGCCGGAAGATGGTTGGGGCTTTCGGCCGTTAGGGCTTCCGCTAAAATCATCGGCATGGGGGCGAGGTTTTCGGCATCCTCGCGCGCCGTTTCGGAAATTCGCAACGCCATCGTCGCCATTTTTGAAAAAACTTGCAAGTCATTTTTGTGCCAGCGATCATGGCCCGCTTGCTCGGCGGAGTTCAGGTCCAGATTGCGGCTGTGCAACAAAAAAGCCGAGGCCAATCGAGGCCAGACGCCGGCCCATGATCGCGCGGCACCATCAGCTTCCGTTGCCGTCCTGCCAGTGGCCGACAGCCACTGCCGGTGCGCCAACGCGCTGTCGAGGGCCGCTTGCGCGCCCGCGGCGACGAACTGCTCGTCGCTGGCGTGCTTGGAGCGCAATTCAACCAGCATCGGGCCCAAAAGCGCGAAATGATCTCTCGCGCGCGCCTGCCGCTTGGGCGAGCAATCGCCATCTTGCGCGCTGAACGCCGCGCGGGCCATGATTTTGCGCCAAGCCGCGCCGTGCGGCAAATCGCTGTCGGGGATTTTTCGGGCTTCGGCTTGGGTCTTGGGGTTGGCCAAAGACCTGCGGCCCGGAGCGAGTTCCGCGAGAACGCCCAATGCGTTGATCCATTCGTCCTGAAAGGGGATGTCTTGCCGCCCCAAAGGCAAAAGGCGCTCAGCGAAAGCCTCGACCGCCCACACTGATTTGGGGGCGGCGACCGTTGAAAATTCGGCGCCATTCGCTTCACCGGAAGCGCTTTGGGAAGCGAAGCCCACCGCGGCGGGCCGGGGCTGGGGTCGGGATGCGTTTGACGCCGGGCGAGCGAACGCTGGGTCTCGCGTCAGATGCAATGAGCGTGCGACGAGAATGCTCGCCTCCATCCAAGGGACGCCTTCTTGTGAGAGCGCTTGACAAGCCAAGGCAAGCTCTTCTTTCGAGAGATCAAAGCCCTGCGCGTCGCCTCGAGCGTTCCGGCGCCATAAATTGGTTTTCATGCCTTCTCGAAAAACGGCTTGCCAAACCGCCACCGCGGCTTCCAATGCCCAGTCGTGAACGTCCGTCATGGATTGCAACACATGCGTTTCTTGCGCCGCATGGCGCGCGAGACTGACCAATCGGGCAAAAATGACATTTCGTTTTTGCGGATCCAAAACACCGGCGCCCGCGTCCATCAAGATCGTTTCGATGACGGGGCTCATGAAAAGCTTGAAATGAGCGTCCGCTCCGCCGCTTTCGGCGATCGCGGCGTTGAAGGAGTTTGTGTCGAGAATGGAGGCGGACATAAGCTTGCTCTGAGTTGCGTGGCGGAAGTTCCAGCGTTGAGGCGCATGGTCCAAAAGGGCTTGGAGGCGGCGAAGGCGGTGGCTTTCGGCGTCAGGGCGCGCCGTTCGCCCGAATCACATTTTGGAGCGAGTTTTTTTCACCGACACCGAGACTTCGACGTTCGCCACGGAAACCCTGAACCCCGAGTGCTCAAAGGAATCCGGCACGCGCGAGCCGCGCTTGTTCCATTCATCGCGAGCGCTTCGTTGCGCGTCGATTTTATAGGTTCCTCGCACGCCGGCCGCATAAATCAGCAAACCAAAAGCCAAGAAGAAGGCTCCAATTCCTTGCGCGTGCTTCCAACCGCCCTTGTCGTCTCGGGCTTGATAAAGATCGAGTTCCTTTTGGGAAACCGCGCCGACGGCCACCTTCACTTGCCAAGCGCCATTTGGATAGCGCGCGACGCTTTGCGGGTAAATCCATGCGGTTTGGGCGTCGTCGACAACGGCCGGAACCTTGACGCGCATGACGCCGTTCGAGTCCAGCGTGGCCTGGACTTGCGAATGCGAGCCCGCGCTGATGACGGGGACAATGGATTTCGCGGGAGCCAGTTCTTGGGCCGGGACCAACTGCCAATTGCGGCTCTTTCCATTGCCCTTGGTGGTGTCAACGCTGCTGGCCGGAATGTTCGAGGCCAAAATTTTCACGCTGAATTCCAGGGGCTTGCCCACGACGCCTCGACCCCAGGCGCGAGAGGCGTTGTATTGGACGTCGTCGCCCGCATGCTTGTCGAACGCTTGAATGGCCGCGTATTTCACGTTTGAGGCCACTCCGCGCCACTGCGGAGCCCTGACTTCATCAGGCTGGCTGCCCGACTGCATTTCTTCGGTGATGGAGACCAGCGGCGTGTCGGCCAAAAACGGGAACTCCGCGTCGTTGGCGGACTGAATTTGGCTGCCTTCGGCAAAAAGGCCGTGGCCGGCGTAAATCGCGCACAGCGCGGCGAATGCGGCCAGGCCGCCCTTGGCGACTGCGGTTTTGCGGGACATATAGTTTGACATGGGGATCCGGACGCTGTTTTCGTTTAATGGGCCCGAACTGAAAGGGCATGCGACCATTTTCTCGCATTCGGCGTTCGGACGCAATGCCGCCTTGCCCCAAAAGGCCCAAAAGCCGAAGAACCGTGATGGTTTCGCGACGCGCGGGGGCCTCGCGCTCAATCCGCCGGGCCTGTCCGTTTCCCGGCAAACGCAACAAAACCGGCCATTGGGCCGGACATTCGACGGACGCTCGCGCATTCGCTCAAATTCTGGAGCGAATGGGCTGGTTTTGGGAGCTCTTTTTTGAGAGAATCAGTCAGCAGAAAATCTATTTGCCAGACCTTCCCAGCATTTGCGGTTCCCAAGCCCAAACACACAATGCCCGAAAACAAAAAAGACATCGTCGCCAGCGCGGAATCGTCCGAATCGCTCGATCAGGCCGATTCGCGCGCGCCGGGCGCGTCCGGTAAAAAATCGGCGCCCAAAAAGAAAGCCCCGAGCAAAGCGTCGCTGGACATGGCGCGCGCGGAGCGTTTGCGAGAGTCCATGGCGCTTGCCTTGCGCGAAGCCGGAAAAGCGGCCTGGGAAGGCTTGCAGGCTCGGCAGAAAAGCCCGCAAGCGACGGCCGCGCTCGACGCCGTGGCGAAAGAGGCTGACGCCTTTGTGGCCGCGCAAACAAACGCGGCGTTCAAGTTTCCGAATTCTTTTCAGTGGAGCGACCCAGAAGCGTGGGGGCCTTTGGACGCCTTTGCCGCGATCAACAAAATGAACGCCGCGCCGTGGCGTCGATCAATGAACTTCCGGCAAGAGCACATTGGCGAATCGGTCTGGGCTCAATTCGTGCGTTTGGGCGCAAAAAACGGCTCTTCGGAAGATGAAGCGCGCGCGCAAAGCTGGATTTATGAAAACGAGAGCCCTTATGCCAAAAAGGAGCGCGAAAACAAAAAAGAAGATGAGCTGCGCGCGTTGTCCGGCGATTTCACTGCGCAGCCGTTGCCCGCATGGGATCGAGCCGCTGAGGAAGCCGAGTCCAATCGCCCAGAAAATTTGTGGAGGGGCGCGTTCCCCGCAAGCGCCGAAAGCGTCGATCCCTGGCCAGCCGTCACGCGAAAAGACCTCGAGCTGATGCGCCTTTTGGTCAGCCAATCGTCCAACGGCGGAGGCGATTGGCCCGAAGAGGAGGCGGGGCGAATTTTTGTGGCCGCCGCGCAAGGCGCAGACGAAGTCTCGGACGCGCAATGGGCGCAATCGGTGGTGGACGCCGCGCGTGGATCCATGAGGCGAAAAGTTTTAAAAGAAATAGAGTGGGCCTCAGAAGGGCGCGACTCCAACGCGGCGGCCATCGCCAAATTCCAAAAGCAACTTGACGCGATCGACAAAAAGACCGACGAAGTCGCCGTGCCGGGGTTCGGCGTGTTGAAAGCCGCAGCCGAGTGGCTGCCGGGTTGGCGTCGGGCATTGAGGGACGAAGCCCTGCAATCTCGCGCCATTGGGCGCCGGATGGCCTTGGCGTTGGAGGGGCTCAAAGAAAAAACTCCAGCGGCCGCCGATTCCATCGCCCAGCGCCTCATGAGCGAAAAAGATGACGACAGGCATCGAGGATGGCGCGAATTGGAGAGCGCGCAGCCAGGGCTGGCGCACGCTCTACACAGCGCTCGGGCGCTTGAAGAAGGCCGGCGGAGCCATTCGTCTGGCGAAGGCGGCCTGAGCCAAAATGGACGCCGCCTTTTTGTCGGGCAGGGCTTAAAAGAATTTTGGGGCCGCCTGGGAACGCCGGAAAAGCGACTAGAGGCGTTGGGCGCGCCATTGAAAGCCGGGGGCGTTTGGTGGAGAGAGTTGGCCGAATGCGCCCCATGGATGGACGAGCGCTGGTTCGAGCCGGAGGACTGGTCGGCCTTGGGCCACGCCGCGGCCGGGCTGAAAGCCGCGGCCCGTCAAAGCCTGGCGGATGGATTCAGCGCCGCGAGCGGTGTTTTGGGCGAGCATTTGGAGTGGGGAGCCGTTCGGTCGTATCTAGCGAGAGACAAGCAAGAGCCGCTGTCCGCGCAAGGCCGCGCGTTGGCGTTGGCCACGGACTTGGCCCAGGCCCCGGGCGTCTCGCCCGAGGCCATCCAAGCCTTCCTGCGGCGTTTGCCGGAGGTTTCCGGCGCGCAAAGCCTGGCCGCTTTGGGCGGGATTGTTTTGGGCGCGCTTAACGAGCGCGAGTGGATGGACGCCGCGCCTTTGGACCAAGCGTGGGCCGCGAGCATGGAGCACGCGCAAAACGAGTCCGGAGAGCGTTTTGTGTGGCTCGGAGGCGTGTTTTCCGCGCGCGTTCTTTCACAAGAAGCCCAAGCGAAGCCCTCGGGCGTGGCCAGCGAGCCGCGGCAAAGGCTGGCCTATTTTCAATCCAATCCGAAGATTTTGCGCGCGTCGGAGACGGCAGACGCGAAAGCTTTGGCCGATTTTGAAGCCGCGGCGGAACAGAGGAAAAACAATCCGGTCGCCGATCGATGGGGTTCCATAAGCATTCGCCGAGAAGAGCGCGCGCTGCCCAGCCATAAAAATGGCCAAGAGTTTGATTGGCGCAAGACGGAGAAGAAACTCGCCGATTGCGTCGCGGAGTTTGAAAAAGGCATGGGCCGCCGCGGTGAAACGATCGGCGTCCTGCTGCCTTTGGACGCGCGCCCAGAGGGGCGTTTGTTTGAGCGGATGGTCATCGGCGTCGCAAATGCCCGAAACGACAAAGCAAGGCACGCCCTGCGGACCCCGCCAGCGGAGGGGCAGCCCTTGCCCAACGGAATTGACGCGGAGGCGCAACGGCGGGACGAGAAACAATTTGAAAACTTCGTTCGGGAGCGCGCCGCGCTCTATCGCGGGGGCGCCGGGGGCTGGGGCCAGCATCCGGTCAGGGTGGCGTTTAATCGACAAGAGGCCCGCGCTCTGGAAGCCGTTGGCTTGCCATCGATGGAGCAGCGCGACTTTGTCGCGTCCACCGCGCGCGAAAGCGATTGGAGCGCAAGTTCATTGAGCACGTCGCACGAAACGCTCCGATGGATCAGCCAGCATGCGGACGCCGTGCAATCTTTGGCCGCGGCGGGGATGCCGGGGGCTTTTTTGTTGGCCCGCAGCTTTGCCGAGAAAACAGCTCCGAATGAAAAAGTGGAGCAAGAGCTCAAAGCGAGCTGGAAAAAAATGGGGATGACCGACGCGGGATGGAAATTGTTGAGAAAAATGCCCGTGAAAAAGAATCTGCGCTGGATGAAATCAGAAGGATTGACGCCGGAGCGCCACTCCGGCCAAGCCGGCATCCAACGCGACATTTGGACTGAAAAGCAAGTGGCGCTCGCGGCGTCCATGCTGGCGGCGGCGCAAGTGCCGCCAGAGCACGCGCTCGCCCTCTTGTCGGAGGCGACAAGCCATGACGCGCAAGGGGAACGGCGCGGCGCGGGCCGGCGAACGCCTGTGGGAGAGGCCGCGGCCTTGGTCATCGCAATGTGCCAAGCGCCCGAGGGCCTGGCCGACGGCGCGGCGAAGAGCGCGGAAATGGCCCGCGCCTTGGCGTCGTGGGCATGGAGCCGAGAGCAATCGGGCGCGGGGAAAACCGAGTCGGGAGCCATTCAATTGGGCGTGTGGAAGGATTGGCTTGAGCGTTCGATCGACGCGTGGGAAAATCTGCCGCGTCGATTTGGGCACGCGACGCTCACCCGGCGCACCAATGAATGGCACGCGGATTTGGCGGAAATGAAAGCCGCGGGCGGCTCCGCGACAATGATGTCCCTTGTTTTGGAAACGGCGAAACAGGCCCTGCTCGTCGGGCACGCGCCGACCGCGCAAAGCGTGAAGGACGCCGCGCGCGCGGGCGCCTGGCCCATGGCGGTCGGAGAAATCAGGGGGGACGACTTGATCGCCGCGGCGCGCGAGGCGGCGAAAGCCGCGCAAGAGAAGGCCGCAGAGAAGAAAGAAGCCAAAAAACCTGCATCCGGCGCCGCGGAAAACGCAAGCGGAAACGAAAACGAAAAATCAGGGGAAAACAAGGAGTCCTCCCCAGAAAAAACGCTGGGCATGGAGTTGGACGCAGAGCCTGCTCTGTCTCTGGACGCCGCCCTGCCTCTCGCGGGGTGGACCGCCATGGGCCTGTGCACCGAAGGGGAATTGCTGCGCGAAGGGCGCGACCAAGGCCACTGCGTGGGCAGCTACGCGACAAGCTGCGCGCAGGCCGGCACCCGGATATTCAGTTTGCGCAATCCGCAAGGCGATTTGAGCGGAACGCTTGAGCTGCGAGGGCAAGCGGAGGGCGAAAGCGGCCCCAGCTGGGTTCGCGCGCAATTTTTGGGCAAGCACAACAAGCGGGTGACGCATCCGGCGGCGATCGCGCTCGCGGAGCAAGTGGCCGCGATTTACACGCGGGCCGCGCGCGCCAATGTCGCCCAACGCAAAGCGGGGCTGACGGAGCAAGCAAAAATAGAAGGGCCGGAGGCGAACGCCATGGCCCAACGCTTGCGAGAGCGCAGGGAGGCGGCCGCAGCCCTCGCGCTTGACGCTCGCGCCGCGCCGCGCGCCGCGCGCTGACGAGTTTGCCGCCAAACGGGGGCGAAAAAAGAGGCCTGAGCGATTCGGCCTCGCGATGAAGCCGGCAGACGCCGGTTTCGTCTTTTGGATTGCGATCCCGCGTCCTTCGTCCCTCGGGTTTGCGTGGCGCGCGTGATTCGGGTTTAACGCGGTTGAGCCTTGTTTGGCTCGCGGTGTTGCGTGAATGGGACGAAAAAGAGCCCTAGGATCAAAAAAACAAAACTCGGCGGCGCGGTCTCAAAAAATCGTTGACACCCCCAGTTGGCGGTGTGTAAGATAGGTTCTTGCGGTGAACAAGCGCGGGCGAGCAGGTCAACCCGCGATAATTTCCGCCAGAAGCGAAACCGCGAAGACACGACGCAAAAACGGCGAAGCCTTCGCGAATTCCCAGATTCCCAGGTTTGCAGAACTTGACGCACACGGAGCGCAACGAATGACACGAAGACAACTTCGTGGACTCGCGGCGCTGGCGACGAGATCGATCCCCTCCTGACAGGGCGGGCCCGACCGTTGACAGCATCGCGGTCCGCGGCCCCAAAGAAACAGCCGCCCAGGCGGCCAACGCAGATTGAAGCGCGAAGCCGGCCCCTTGCGGGCCGGCGCTGACCCAAAGGGATTTCCCCGCGAAGCCAGCCGCTCCAAAAAGACCCAAACAAAGAACGCGTGGCGAAAGGCTCAATTGGGCCGCGCGCCGCGAAAAGCCAGACAAACCCGATTTTCAATGAGCCTCGCGAGGCTCGCCCGCCCAGGAGGCGAAAATGACGCAAAAGCGCAAAGCAAATCCCTACACGCCGAACTTGGAAAAGGCGCAAGCCCGCGAAGCCGCCGCGAAAAAGCAGCTTCCGGCCAAGCCCACGGGCCAGCAGACGCTGGCGCGGGCGTTCGCCGCGCGCGCTCAGGAAATGATCGAGAAGAACATGGCGGCTCCCTCCATCATCGTGGGCAACGCCATCGCGCTGTCGCGCGGGCGCGAAGCCCTGGATTTTGATCGGTTGCCCCTGCAAGCGTTGGCTCTGGATGGCTTGGAGCGCGCGGCGTTGAATCGCGTGCTGGGCTCTTACCGCGGCCCGGGCGGATGGGCTGGCGCGTTGCAGCGCGAGTTCGACCTCGTCTGGGCTCCGAAGAAGCTGCCGGCTCCCGGCGCGGGCTTCGCGCACGGAAATGCCCGTCCGCAGGGACACGGCGCGCATGGCGCGGCAACCGCGCATGGCGCGGCAACCGCGAATTCGCGCCCAGCCGCGAAAACCGGCTCAAGCAACAGCTCCAATGGAGCGGGGGCCAAAACGAGCGCTCCGCGCGCGCCGGCCCCCAAGGCGCCCGCGAAGGCGACGGTTGCGCCCGCGGTCATCATCAAGCGCGTTCGCCGCGTCGAGGCGCCCGCCGCCGGGTCCGCCGACGCCACCGGCAAGGCCGGCCCCAAGGCCTGATCGGAAAAAAGGACGCGCAGAGGCCGCGGACGGCGAGAAAATCGCCCTCTGCGGCCTTGTTTATTGCGGCGGTTTTTGCTATTTTGGCAATCCAGTGGCGCTCCGCGAATGGGCGTCATTTTTTGCTCTAGAATGGTGCAGGGAAAGCGTTTTGGGCCGCCTTGGCCAGCATAGGAGAATAGAATGGATTTGCGATTGAACCAAGCGGCGCAAGACACGCTCAACGCCACCGACGGCGCTCGCGCCGCGGCCGCGGCGCAAGAGCTCACGGACCAAGACTCGGGCTTTGAGCTGGATCTGTTGCCCATGACGGTCGAAGAATTGGTGGATCGCTTGACGCGCGCGTTGCCAGATGACGCGAGTTTGGCCGTTGAGACGATTTTTGGCTTCGTGGAGGGGAACTTCGCCGAGCGCGGCGTCCAAGTCGTGGACAACGCCTTGTGGCATTTCCTGCAAAATCCGATTGGCGTGCATCGCGTCGAAGTGGCTTTGCTTCGCTCAAGCTTCCGGGCGCAAGCGCATTTGCCCCATTGGCGCGCATATTTGCAATCGGTGCAGGCGAGCATGCAAGCCGACGGGTCGGACTGGCAGCGTTCGTTGCGCGGGATGGTTTGAGCGGATTTGAGCGGATTCGGGTGTTTTGAGCGGATACTGAGCCGATTCTTTGAAATCGGCTCAATTATTTTGGGCCCTCTGGCGCGCCGTCGCCACTCAGGCTTCGCAAAAACCTGAGCGCCTCAAAGACGCCTGGCTCGTCGGGGAGCGCTCGCCTCTGGCGTGGCCGGCGAAGAAGCCGCGATCCCAGAGGCCGCCATGGCATGAGGCGTAAGCTGCGCGGCCTGACCCGGCCCCGCGGGGATGGGCAGCCCGGAATGCGTTTGCGCGCCAAACGCTTCCGTCGCCAGCTCAAAATGCTCCCATCGAGCAAGGCGTTCGGGAGTTCGCAGGGGCGCTCCTGGCGGGATTGCAAGGCGTTCGACAACCGCGTCCGCCGCGGTCGAAAGCCCGCATCGGACAAGGCGTTTCCATCCTGCGTGATCGAGCGACGCAAGGACGCTCGCAATGCACAGGAAAACCCCCAAGAAGCCACAGCCAATGGACATCACCATGGTGGCGCTGCCCCAAACAACAACCAGCCACCAAGCTGAAAAAGGCGAAAGCATGGAAAGCCAGGCGCTGATCCACACGAGGCAACCGCAGCCCGCCAAAGACAGCAGGCAAAGAGTGGCCGCGGGGAGAAGCCCATGCCGCCAATGCAGGCCCTCCAGCGCGTCAGCTTCGCAAGCCCACTTTTTCGCGCGCGCCGAAAGCCGAGCCAGCGCTTCGGCCTCATGCCGCTGCATGGCGCAAAACGCGGCCTGATCCGCGCAAAGGGCGCGAGCTTGCGAAAGCCATTCGTTGGCGATTGGCGTTTGGCGAATAGATCGTCCAGTCGCCACGGGATGCGCCGCGCTTTGCAGCCCCAACGATTCGCCGGGCCCTGCGGCGTCGGCTCTCGCGAAAAGGAGCCGCCAGCGCCGCGCGTTCAACGCGCGGGCTTTTTGAGCGCGCCGAAAACGGCGCCATTCGCCCAGGGATGGCAACCGCTGCGCAAAGAACGCCGCGCCTGAATAAATGGCAAGCGGAAACAGCCACGCCGAGGCCACGCTGGTCAAGAATCTTTGCGCCGCGCCGGCAATCTGAGCCATCACGCGAGACGCGCGCTCGCGAGCGTCTCTTTTTGCGCGCGGCAAAAGCAGCTCCCGGGCCGGAAGAAAGGCGCTCAGCGCTTCGTCATGGCAAATCCAGCAGAGAGCCTCGTCGTCATCGCTCGAAAAGCGAGCCGGACTCAGGAAGGACCAAGAGAAATCGACATCGCTCCGACGGCGATGCTCTCGGTTGAATTCCGTCAGCAAATCGCTCGACCAAGAAGGCGCGGCGCTGGACGCTTGAAGAAAAAGAGCGCGCCGCCGGCCACTGTTCCTGAGCGCCGAGAGTTTAGTCGTCATCTGACGGATCCAAATCTGGCGACGAACCGCCCAGAAAATATCCAAAGGGGAGCGCAGGGCTCCCCACGCCGCGAAAAGGCTGAAAAGAAGGCAAAAAACAAACCCCGAACGCGCAAAGGCGCCAGGCGGGGTCTTTGCGCGCACAAAATTCACTCCGCGCCCCAAGCCGGGCGCATGGCGCGCCAACGGCTCAATCCAAGGCGCGCTCGCCGGGCTAAACAAAACCACAAACAACAGCGCGCAGCAAAGGGCGAGCGAGAAAAATTGCAGGACAAGAAGCAAAGACTTCCACGCTGAGGCGCGGCGCAAAAGGCTTTCCCCGAGCCAACGGTTGGCGAAGGGGCCCGCGTAAAAAGGCCGCCGGCCGCGCTCTCGCAGATACCGCCGCAAAACGCCATCATCCCAAAATCCGTGAGGCCCGCTCGAGTCGGTCGTCCGAATTGTTGTCTGGCGGAAGTCGTCCAGCAACAAAAAATCCGTTTGCGTCGCCGTTCGAGGGCCCGGAGGGCCAAAGCTTCCGTCCGTGCCCCAAAAATGTCGTTTTTCGGGGGGCCCTTCGGTGTCCAGCCCTTCGTCATCCGGGCTTGTGGCGTCCTCGCCAAGCCCAACAGAAGCGGCATCCTCGCGCGCGCGGCCAGCGCGGCCAATGAGCGCGCCGATTTTTGCTGTTTGCAGGGCTGCCTTGCCCGCGGCGCGCAACGCGCGCGAGCTGAGCGCGCCCCAGCGACGGGCGCGGCGAACGGTGGAGGAAAGGACGGCGGAAACGGTCATGAATTCCAGGAAAAACAAAAGGTCGCGCCCCGGGCCAGGACGGGCTGTGAGACTCCCATTGTGCCAGAACTCGCGCGCTCATAAATGTGAAATCCGAAAAAAATAATGGGCGATGGCAAAAATCCAACAAAAAGGCGTTCAAGCGGGAGGGCGCTCAGCGCCCAAGCGCAAAAAAGGACATTTTTAGGGCGCGAAGGAAAAACGGCTCGAAGGAAGCCATGGCTGTTGCCTCTTTTGGGCGCGATAGCTAAAATAAAGAAAGGGAAAACCCGCGTTTGGCCTCTTTTGGGCGCGCTGGCCCGTGAAAGGCCCGTTGGCCGCCTAAAATGATCCAGGATGATAAAATGAGCGACGCACTGAGCCCCGAGCAGGCGCAAGCCTTGAAAAAAGCATTTGAAGAAAAGGGGACCGCGTTTGTCGACGCGCCAGCTGTTTTTCGCCAAAAAGACATGGACGGACAGCCCCGTTGGATTTTGGGCTCTCTGGGCGAAGTGCGGCCGCGCGCGGCGAATCCGAAGCCGAGCTTGGATCGAATTCGCGTGGTGAGCGGCGTCGGGATCGACGTCCAGCGTTTGCCTGACGGTGTCACGCCCGAGCAATTGAAGGCGGTTTTGGGCCACGATCGCGTGGCTCTCCAAACGCAGACGGTTGAAATGGGATCGAGCCCTCGCGTGCGCGTCAACATTTTTTCGGAGGCGCGGCCGGCGGACACCTCAGACATCGACGCCTGGAAAAAATTGGCCCGTGGCGAAGCCCATTCGATCGTGGGCGGCGCGACGATAGCCGTGGGCGCAAGCGCGGCGGCGTCCCTGATGGGATTTGGCCTGTTCCACGCGGCGGCTCCCGCCTTGGCTGCGCTGGGTCAGGGCGCGGGCCTCGCGCAAGTGGCCGCGGGCGCGGCGACCGTGAGCGGCTGGGGATTGGCCGCCTCGGGGGCTCTGGGCGGCGTGATTTCCTTTGTCGCCGGCGTCACGGGCTGGCGCAAAATCGATGAAACCATGGGCACGGATCTGACGCACGCCATGCAGCCCTCAGAAAAGCAAATCGCGAAGTTGCCGCCACAAGCGGCGGAGCTCATTCGCGGCGCGTCGAGTCGGGTCGAGCAAGAAGCCTTTGAGGACTTTGAGGCAGCCGCCCAAGGAGTGAAGCCCGCCAACCTGTTCGAGCGGCTAGCCAACCGACGCGAAGCCTTGTCTCTGGCGCAAAAAACAGCCCCGCCAGCGCGCAGCGCGGCCCCAAAGTGAAATTCGGCGGCGTTTCGGGATGGAGCCGAGCCACGCTGACAAAGCAAGAGCGGTCTCGCAACAAGCGCCAAGCGCCAAGGAGTCAAAAAGCCGCGCCAAAAAGGCGCGGCTTTTTGTGATCCGTCCGCCGGAATCAGCAGAGAGCTCCGCCGGCGCGCGTCTTGCAAGTGCCCGAAGTCGACCAATCCACGCGGCCTGAGGAATAGCTGGGCACCAACACAAAGGTTTCCGCTTTCAAGCCGCTGGTTGTTTGCGCGGTCGCGGTGATGACGCCCGTGGAGTCATACGACACGGAAGCCGCGTATTTGGTGGCCGGCGAGCACCCCGCGCCGCCCACGCACGGCAGGTTGGCGGGGGTTCCCGCGCTGCTGGCCGCGATGATGGCGGCGTTCGGAGCGTAAAAAGAATTGAAGGACGAAATGGGCATCACCTGGTTGGATTCGCAAGTGGTTTCAGCGCCGCGCATGAAGCACACATTGGTGGGCACGCCAGGTTGAGTGGTGACCCAGTATCCAAGGCTGACCAGGGTTGCGGCTTGGCTGTTGATTTGAGTCGTCGTCAAATTTTGGTTGTAAGCGACGTTGAACGCCGCCATGGCCGCGGTCATCACCGCCAAGGCGTTGGGCGAGGCGGGTGGGTCATTCGCGGCGCTGGGCACAAACAGCGCCCCGCCAGATCCCGATCCGCTTGCGCCGACCAAAGCGATTGCGTTGCCGGACAAACAATCGCCAGTTCCCACGCATGTCGCGATGGCGGTTTTAGTGGGGGCGGTCGCCAAAACCACTTCCGCGAATTTGGATTTGGTCGAGTAGTTGTTGTAGGCCGGCAGCGCCACGATCATCAAAATGCCAATGATGGCGACGACCACCATGAGCTCCACCAGCGTGAACCCTCGGGAACCTTGGCCGAAAACGGAAGACGCCGCCCGGCAACGCGAAACGAAAAGAGATTTGCTCATGTTCAATCCGGGGCTTTGATGTTGTCCTGCGGTGAAAAAAAGAAAAAAAGCGCGGTCGCAAAAACAGGTGGCCTGCGTAAGCGGAGTTTTTCGTATTTCAAGGCTTAGGGCAACACCGCCGGGCGGTCTTTTTAGGAGACGTGTGGCTGCGATGAGAAAAAACGGCAAAAAAAACAAAAAAAGACATGGTTTTGGCATTTTTTTCGCGGCTCCCAAAAAGAAGCGTCGAACGGCTTGCGCGACAATCAGGGCCAATCAACACAACGCGCCGCCCGCTCGCGTTTTGCAGGTGCCAGAAGCCGCCCAGTCAACGCGGCCGGACGAATAGCTGGGGACCAACACAAAAGTTTCCGCGTTCAAGCCGCTGGTGGTTTGCGCGGTCGCGGTGATGACGCCCGTGGAGTCATACGACACGGACGCTGCGTATTTGGTCGCCGGCGAACAACCCGCGCCGCCGACGCAGGGCAAGTTGGCTGGCGCGCCCGTGTTTGTGGCCCCGGCGGCGATGATCGCGGCGTTCGGGGCGTAAAAAGAGTTGAAGGACGAAATCGGCATCACCTGATTCGCTTCGCACGTGGTTTCAGAGCCGCGCATGAAGCAAATATTGGTGGGGACGCCCGGCTGCGTGGTCACCCAATAGCCATAAGTGCTGATAAAGGTTTGAGCCGTGGCTTGCGCTTGCGCCGCGGTTTGCGTGGGGCCATAAATAAGGTCGGAGGCTTGGATGGCCGCGGTCATCACCGCGAGGGCATTCGGCGCCGTGGGGGCATCGTTGGCGGCGCTGGGAACAAAAAGGGCGCCAGCGGTCCCCGAGCCGCTCGCTCCCGCCAAGGTGATCTGATTGCCCGAAAGGCAATCCCCCGTGCCCACGCACGCAGCGATCGCGGTTTTGGTCGGGGCGGTCGCCAAAACCACTTCCGAGAATTTAGACTTGGTCGAGTAATTGTTGTAAGCCGGAAGCGCGACGATCATCAGGATGCCGATGATGGCGACGACCACCATGAGCTCAACCAGCGTGAAGCCTCGCGAGCCTTGGCTGGAAACGGAGGCAGCCCGACAACGCGAAGCAAAAAGAGATTCGTTCATGTGCATGATGAAGCCGGGGCTTTGATGTTGTTATTGGGGGGAACGAAAAAACGCCGTCGTGAGTGAGGGCCGGCATAAGCGGAGCTTCCCGCATTCCGGGGTGGGTGAGCACGCCGCCGGGCGGCCTTTAGCGGCGACGCATGGCGGCGACGAGAAAAACGGCCAAAAGAATCGTTGAACGGCTTGTGTGAAAATCAGCGGCCAATCAACACAACGCGCCCCCCGCTCGCGTTTTGCAGGTGCCCGAAGCCGCCCAGTCAACGCGGCCGGACGAGTAGTTGGGAACCAAAACAAAGGTTTCCGCATTCAATCCGCTGGTGGTTTGCGCGGTCGCGGTGATGACGCCGTGCATGTCATAAGAGACGGCCGCGGCATACTTGGTGGGGGGCGAACAGGGGGCTGAGGCGCCAATGCAGGGCAAGTCGCTGCCGGGCGTGGCGGCCGCGGCCAAGAGCGCGGCGTTCGGCGGATACGCCTGGTTCCACAGCGTGAGAGGGGTGTCTGAGCCTGGGTAGCAGCCGCCCAGGAAAATAATGCAAACATACGTGGGGTTGGCTGGGTCGACTGTGACATACATTCCCGCGTTGTTGTCGTTCGTGGCGTAGCCCGCGCTGGTCGCCGCGGAGTCTCCGCGGTTTTGGTAAACGCTGCCCGCCACTTGAATCGCGAGCATGGTCGCATAGCTCGCATTCGCTTGCGAGGGGACCACCAAGCCCGGCACCGTCGTGGGCGCGGTGCTGTTGGTGTTCAAGGAGATCGCGTTGCCCGACACGCAATCTCCTGTGCCGGCGCATGTGGAGATCGCGGTTTTGGTGGGGGCGGTCGCGATCACCACTTCGGCGAACTTGGATTTCGTCGAATAGTTGTTGTAAGCGGGCAGCGCCACGATCATCAAGATGCCGATGATGGCCACCACGACCATCATCTCCACAAGCGTGAAGCCGCGAGAAAAAGATTGGGCGCAAGATTTCTCGCGAAACAAAACGCGCATGCGCATGGCGGTTCTCGAAAAAAAGAAAGAAGGGGCAACCTTTGTCCGCCCCTGAGAAGAGAATCAGAAAGGGCGCCAAGGAGGGCTCGAATTGGAACGACAAAAATCTGGTCAAGGCGGCCCGGCTTTCTGGCGACTCTCGCGAGCGGCGCGAGGAGAACAACAATAGCCCGGCATTCAACAGCACTGCAAACCAAGACAACAAGGCAAGGGGCAAAAAAGAGCGCTTCCGCCGCCAAAAATCAAGCCGACCGAACGCTGGGCATTGCGGGCGCGATGTCGAGAAGCCCGCGAGAAGCAAAAAAGGGTCATAGAAATGATTCGGTAAGGAAGTTTTGCCAGAAACGGAAAAATACGGCAATCCCTTCGGTCTGAGAAAATCGCGAAAAGCCATGCCCAGGGCTCCTTTACGCGGGGCGCGCCCTCCTGCATGCCCCAAAAAAGGCCACAAAGGAAAAACGAGCGGCGCCAAATTAAGAAAAGCGATCGGATTTTCTCGTCGTTCGCGCCTCGGGGCGCCTTGTTGAGCCGGCGACGCGGCAAAAAACGCAGAAAAATCCATCAAACCGTTTGACTTGGTCATTTATTGCGCGTAATATCGCTGCATTGGCTGTTTGCGCAGGGCATCGCGCAGAAGACAAAAGCGAGCGGCCGAGGGAAACTTCGCCGCTCGCGGTCCATCCACCGCTTCGTTTCACAGGATGGGCCCGGCGGGGCCCATCGGCGTTTTTGAAGCCCAAGGGACCGTCGCTTCGCCGAGTGGCTCTTTTCGAGGGCCGCCGGGCAGCCCAAGAAAAGCGGCGCGGGATTTTTCGCGCAAAATTGAACGTTGGCGCCAAATGGGCGCCAAAATTGGAACACACCCCCTTTGGCGAAAACCCAGCCCGCGACGCGGGCGGGACGAGCCGACCAACCCGCTCAGGAGCAGGAAAAATGAATCAAGACATGTTGGCGATGGTTGACTCGATCAGCCGCGAAAAAATGATGGACAAGGAAATGGTCTTCACGGCCATTGAGGAATCGATGGCGTTCGCCGCCAAAAAGCGCCTGGGCGAAGACGCCCTTGTGCAAGCGCACATTGACCGCCGCACGGGCGACGCTCACTTGACGCGCGTCTGGAACATCCGCGAAGACAACATCATCGACATCCCCGACCAAGAAATGGCCCGGATCGACTTGGAGCCCGAGCACGCGACGCTCAAAACCATCGAAGAGCCGCTGTCCGTGGAATTCGGCCGCTCCTCGGCTCAGTTGGCCAAGCAGTCGATTCTCCAGCGCCTGCGCGACATGGAGCAAACGGCCGCTCTCGAAGAAATCTACCAACAAGGCGACCGCGTGCTGTATGGCTCGGTCCGCGGCTTCCAAAAGGGCGCGGCGATGATCGACATCGGCCGCCTGGACGCGCAAATGCCCAAGACCGAGCAACTGATGAGCGACAAGCTCAAAATCGGCCAACGCATTCGCTGCTCGATCCTGAAGGTTGAGCGCCTGGGGCACCGCAATGTGGTGACCGTCTCGCGCACTTGCCCGGAATTCCTCGAAGCCCTGTTGGAGCGCGAAGTTCCCGAAATTGAGGAAGGCCTGATCGAGATCGTTCGCGTCGCGCGCGCGCCGGGCATTCGCTCGAAGGTGATCGTGCGCCTGACGGAAGCCGGCGAAGACAGCCAGCTCGCCGATTCGCGCGAAGGCATGGCGCACGGCCGCTCGCAGTCGCGCGGCATGGACGCGGCCCGCACCGTCATCGGCTCGCGCGGCATTCACGCCAAAGCCCTGAGCGAAGAGCTCGGCGGGGAGCACATCGACGTGCTCAACGACGTGGAAGACCCGGTCCAAGCGCTGAAACAAGCGTTGGAGCCCGCGCAAATGGTGAAGGTGTTCATGGACGAAGAGGCCAACTCGATGGACGTCGCGGTCGAAGCGTCGTCCTTGGGCCTGGCCATCGGCTCGCGCGGATCCAACATTCGCCTGATCAGCGACGCGATTGGCTGGACGGTCAACCTGATGAGCGAGGACGACTTTGACGCGAAGAACCAAGAGCGCGATCGCCGCGCCATCGACGTGTTGATGCGCGAGCTCGAAGTCGATGAAGAAGTGGCTCAAATCCTGGTGGAAAGCGGCCTGCGCGAAGTCGAGGAAGTCGCCTACGCCCCGATCGAAGAGCTGGACGCGATCGAAGACTTTGACGCCGAAACGGTCGCCGAACTGCGCTCGCGAGCGGTGGAAGCCGCTGAAAAGCGCCTGAGCCGCCAAACGATCTTGGGCGCGGCCGGCCGGGCGTCGCTGACGCGCGTCGAGTCCATCACCGAGCGCGAAGTCGAGTTGCTGCTGCAAGCGGAAATCTTCTCTGCGGACGACCTGGCGGATCTGGCCACGGACGAATTGCTGGAAGTGGTCGAATTGCCGCAAAAACGCGCGCAAGAGCTGATCATGAACGCCCGCAAGCTGTGGGAAGAAGCGGAAGCGACGCAGACGGCGTAAGTTGTGCGGTGGCATTTGTTGAGAGAAGGGCTCCTTTGGGAGCCCTTTTTTATATGGAAATGACGCGTTTTTGAAAAGGCTGTCGTCTTGCCAAGCACAAGGTCTAATGGGAGAATGATGCCTGGCGATGAGAGAATAAACATGAAGATCAAAAATTGTGTGTCAAAAACAGAAATAGGCCGAATGGCAGATTTTGTCGCCCAGTTCTCCCCGGAAGTGGAAACGGCGCCGTTCATCTTTGAGGGAACAGACCCGTTTGAAGAGCTGCCATCCGACGAAAAACAAATGCCAATGGTGACGCATCGCGCCACGCTAGGCAACGACGCCATCCATAAAATCATCGCAAACGACAATTTTTTTTCCTTGGCATCAATTCAATATCTGATGAGCCATGAATGGACGCCAAAGGATGTCACAATTTTTGCTCTGTTTCATGAATTGGCTCATTTGGCAACCTGGACACATCCTCGTGCATCGATAACAAACAAGCCGGAGGCTCAATCCACGTGGAGTCTTGCATATTCAGCGTGGCCCATAAAAGCATCACGGCCATTTACTGGACTTAAAAATCAAGCTGATTTTATAGAAAATTGCCGACCACTTTTAGGCCTTCATTCTTTTTCAATTAGCCAGGCCGTCGAAAGCGACGAAGTGGAATGGGCTTCCAATTTGTCGGAGTTAAGAGCCGATGCTCTAGCAGTTGTTTTTTGCACTCAGCATCAGGATTCTTCTGTGAGAAATCATCCATTGAAAACCAATTTTCCGGTTGCGCTAAATCAATTGCACGAATCCAGGATTGTCTCAGAACAGACTATTGAAAGCTATAGGTGGGGACGTCTGGCGAGCTTTTTGAGTGAGTTGCCCACGTTAAAAAATCACACTTTAAACGAAAAAGTAGCTTTCGCTGAATGCGCCGCCTGGGCTTGCGCCAATGAAAATTGGCCCTATTTTTTCAACAAAACAGGAGTTTCCGCAACCTTTTTCAATTCTGTGAATATGCAACTCCCACCAAATTCTCAACAGGTGGCAACAACACAGACGAAAAACATTTTATCGGGGTTAAAAACAGCCGTCGAAAATTACGTTCCGCAAACATCCGCCCCCGTCGTTGAGGAAAAAACAAAAAACGGAATCTGGTCAAAAGTAGTCAATCTGATGCCAAAGAAAGGACGGCATCAGTGAGGTGGACGGAGAGGCCATTAAGCGATAAATCAACCTCTTTTAAGTTTTTGCCCAGTTCTGCTTCTCCAAAGAAAACAAGTTTCCCTGCCGATAAAACAACGTCGACAAAACGGATGTTTTCGCGAACGGCGACCGAACAAACGGCTTTCGGGGTCGCCGTTTGAGACAAAAAATACAAAAAACGTGGAGGGACGCGTAAAAAAATTCCTTTTTCATCGCCATGGACGGCAAAAATAGGCAATGAAATGCGGCCATCACCAAGCCTGTGAAAAAGCTGAACATCGCGTTCACGGAGGTCAACGGGACGGGCAGGAGCCGAAAACCAATTTTGTGGAACGGTTATGCGCGGAGGCGTGAAAATCGTTTGAAATCCCATAACGTCGCCTTTATCCGTGTTGATTTGCAGGCTAAATTTGTGGGACATGTTGGCTGGAAATGGGATTTTGAAAATTTTGGCGTTTTGGTGAATAAAAAGCATGTCCTCATTGGCGGAGAAAAAAACATCCGTGAAGGAGAGCAGCCCGGTCGCCTCTAAAGACCAACGCCCGCTTTCTTCATCGAGCTCCCACACGTGGGGAAGGTCGAGCGCAGCAAGCAGGGCAGCCTTTTCAGGAGTCCCATTGGGAGAAAGCGCTGAATAAAAACGGAACATGGGAACCTCGCCAAAAAAGATGTTTTACTTTGAAAGGAGCTGTTTGGCAAGCCAACGAACAGGAAAACACGCATTGCGCAAGAACTCTGCTCGACACGCCGCGAGGCGGCGAGATAAAATACTCCACTTCCTGCAATCCATCACTCCATGAGCCTCAGCCACCTAACCCGAGCGATTGACCAAAAAGACCTCGCCGAGGTCGATCGGCTGGCGCGTGAGCTCATTCCGAGCGACCCGGAGCTGGGCATGGCCGCTTTCGCCCACGCCGCGCGCCACAAACGCCCAACGGTGCTGAGAGAGTTGGCCAAGCACGTGGACGTGAACGCCTCATACGGCGCGAAAACCCCGCGCGCGGGGCTGACTGCCCTGCATGCCGCGGCAATCGCCGGGGACCCGGATTGCGTCCGAGCGCTGCTGGATTTGGGCGCGAATCCCCTCGCGCGCGACGCTTCGGGAAAAACCCCTCTGCACTGGGCGGTCCACAAATTCAGCTCTTTGAATTTTTCGTGCGCGCAAGCCTTGGTCAACGCCGCGCCCGAAAGCCCCCGCCAAACAGATCAGGGCGGGCTCACGCCTTTGGGCCAATTGGCGAGCCATGCGGCCCGAATCGAGGGCAATGCCGTCTTTGAGGCCGTGCTGGCCCTCTTGTTGCCGTTGAGCGACGTGAACGCCGCCAACTCGCGCAAAGACACTCCTCTGTTTTTCGCGGCGCAGGCGTGGAACGCCAATTTGGTGGAGGCCTTGCTGGAAGCCGGCGCCGATCCTTGCGCGCAAAATGGCGAAAACAACACTCCGGCAATGGTCGCGGCGGCGCAAAACACGCGCGATCGGGCCGCTGAAGGATTGGCGTGCGTGCGGGCCTTGGCGCGCCGCATGGATTTGAAAAACACAGAAGTCGGCGCGCAATTGCTTCGCCAAGCGATGAGCCGAGAGCCGATTTGGCCCGCGCTCGTGGAGTTTTTGGCTCACGAAGCGACGCAGGGGGGAGAATGGGCGCAGATGCGCAATGCTCGCGGGAAAAGCATTTTGAGCGAACAAAAAACGCTGCGAGAAAGCCACGACGCGCGCTTGGCGTTTCAGGCGATCCTTCGGGGGCGCGGACTGCGGGGGCCCGCGGACGGAACCGCCGAGGAAAACGCCGCGATGAAAAAAGCATTTGACGCCCTGCGGCCGGACGAGACGAACACCGGCAAGCAAACCGCGCGAGGCCAGGCCTCCCACGCCGGCCACGCGCGCGCTGAGCAGTGGCGAATGTTGGCGCTGCTGGCCCCTTGGGGCGCCGAGGCGTCGATTGCCCAAGAAGCCGCGCGGGCCCGCAGAGCGATCCGCAACAAAAAGGGGAAAAGCTCGGAGGAGGAAATTCGCGCCGCGGGGGAGGCCCTTGCTTGTTTTGAGCGCTTGATTCTTGCCAGCATCGCGGCGACGGGGGGCGCGACCGCGCCTGTCGCCAAAGCCACGGATGAATCCACGGCGTCTAACAAAACGGCGCAAGAACTCGTTTCGAGCGCCAGAACGGGGGACGACGAAAGCCGCGAAGAAAAGGGCGCGAGCGCTTCGGTGGAGGAGCTTTCACCGAGAAAAGCAATCGGCCGGCGATTGTGAATGGCGAGCGGCGCCTCAGGGAGAATGGATGCCTAGGCGTTCGCGCCGTCGCCAGGGCCGTCAGAAAACGGCTGTTGGCCAACGCTCAATAAGCCTCTCAAAACGAAATCGCTCCGCCCGCTCAAAGCCTGCGAGAGGTCGAGCCCGGGGTGGGTTGCGCGGGGTCGGAGCTGCCATCGGGCGTCGACGGCGCGGCGGTCGCGGGCCCTCGTGAAATCAAAGACAATGCTCGCGCTTCTTCGACCGACGCCAAAAGCCGCGGGACTTGCCTCAGCCACGCGTCAGCGCCGGGTTTCCGGTCGTGATCGCGAATAAACTTGCCCAGGCTGGCCAATTCGTCCGCGAGATCCGTGCCGGCTTCCGACGCCAGAAGGACAAAGGGGCTCGGGTTGTCCGTTTCGATCACCCAAGGGCGAACCGCCAAGGCGCAAAGGTCTCGCGCGAGTTGGAGGGTTTGGGCCGGGGTGGGCTTCGCGCGCAAGGCCACGCAAGGCCGAAGCCAAGCGCCGACGGGGGCGTCGGGAATGCGCGGCAAATGCCCCATGGAGCCCCCGCCCGGCAAACACTCCTCAAAACTCAACGATCCGTAGGAGGAGCTAGAGTGAATGCCCAACTCTTTTGACAATGGATGGGCGAAAGCCAGTTTGCTTTGCCTGGCTTGAAAAACATCAACGCGCAAGCCCGAATCCATGGACGTCACGTCCAAATGCGTGGTCCAGGTGACCGCGAACGCGAAAGCGTGGGTTTCTGAGACCGAAGGGGGCTTCGAAGCGCCTTTGCGAGCCAAGTCCGCCAGCACAGGGTCAACCTCCGCCAGGGTCAGGCAGGTCATCAAAACAAATGGCCGCGCATTTTCGGCGCCAAATTCGCCGCCGGCGAAAGCGTCCGCCGCGCCCGACAAAAAGGCGTCCAGGGTCGTCGGATGCGGCGTGATCACAGGTTTTTTTGCGCGGGGCATGTTTTTTCCGGATTAAATGGTTTGCGTGAGTCTGGGCGCGCGGCTCAAAGCCTGAGCTTTGCCCGCGGGGGCCGATCCGACTCGTCAGGGGCTGAGGGAGAGGCGCTCGCGGCGTTCGGGCCCGTCGCCGGCGAATGAGGGGGCGACTTGCGCCCATTGCGTTTGGCGTCTTCTGCCGCGAGCGCCTCGTTCAGGACGACGCGCTCCAAACTCGCGGAATAGGCGGGAAGCTTTTCCGCGCCGTGTTCGGCGAGCGCCGCGGCCGCGGCTGCCGGATTGGAAAACGGCGCCAAAAAGTCCGCCAAAGCCCAGGAATTGCCAAGTCGAGTCGCCAGTTCAAAAGCCTCTGTCACGTTTTGGCGCGGAGGCTTGCGGCCATCGGGCTCGTTCATCAAAAGACGCGCGCATTCGACTTCGGGGGTTACGCTTTCCGTGTCATTCCAGCCGCGCGCCAAAAGCTTCAACGCGTGCCCATTGGGGTTGTTCGCTCTCGGATTGCTCACCGGAAGCAGAAGCGCCACCAACGCCGCGTCGCGCCTTTTGAGAGCGGTGAACAAGCCCTGAGTTCCAACCGTTGCGCGATGCTCGTCGGTGGCCCCGCTCAAGAGCTCGCGGATCCATTCGGCGCGGGCGCCGGCGTTGACGGCGAGAGAAATCGCGCGCGCGGGATTGTCCGATTGCCATTGGGGAGAAACGGTTTTCGCCAGGCGCGCGCATTCCTCAGAACCCGCTTCGCAAGCGGCCAAAAAGGGCGACTGGCCCAGGCGGCCACTCCATTCCAACTCGTTTTCCGTGTGCCCAAACGCCAACAGCATACGAACGGCGGGCTCGCAGCCGCGCCGGGCGGCCCAGCCGAGGGCCGTCATGTTTCGTCGGTCTCGAAAATCCGCTTGTTCCTGCAGTCGGTCCGGCGGAATGCGGGAGAGAATGAACGCCACAGCGGATGGCTGGTTGCCAAAAGCGGCCTCCAGAAGAGCGGTGCGGCAATCGTTGTTCACCGCGGGCTTGCAAATTTCAGCGCCCAAATCCAATGCGCGCTCCAACGCGGGCACGTCGCCCTTGCGGGCCGCGGCTCGCATTTCACCGTTCAATCGAGCGTGTCGGACAACAGGACTGGTCATGGAGGTCTCAAATTGGGCGTTGCAAAAGCGCCGTGAAAACAAAAAAATAAAAGTCGTGAGCGCGCGGCACGATCCTTCGCTCCGCCGGCATGGGAGAACCCAGGCATCCGGCCCTGGCATCCAGTATACGGCTTGGACTAGATTCCGGCAACTTCGAGGAGCGAAAGCGGGGATCGGCCTTGACGAGACACGTCGTCAGTGCTTTGATGCCGCTTGCGGCAACAAGCTCTTTTTTTGCGAAATCATTGGATTTTCTGTCGTCCCTGCTCTCTTTCCCTTTCAACTCTTCATTCGCGAGACCTGCCATGCATTCAAAAACCTCTCCTGAGCTTCAAGCTGAACGCGAAATAATCGCAAAAAAAGTTTGGGGTGTTCTCAAACAAATATCGATTCAGCAGGCCGCTAAATTTATCTTGGACGCTTATCCGGCTCGCCCAGTGTATGCGGATATTGCAAGAAAAGCCGCCGCCGCGCATTTTGGGCTCTCGATGCCAGAGTGGAAAGCGTTGACACAGCTGGCGCGCGGGGAGTGGCCTGAAATAACGCCGGGCATTGACTTGGACGCAGCCGCCAGGCCCTGCGAAGCGGATCGCGAAGGCGCAGCTGGCGAGTGCGTGTTGCGGTTTCGCGCGAGCATGGTGCGCGGATCGTCTCTGCATCCCGCTCTTCAATCCATTGAAAACGGCATGAAGGATTTGTGGGGGGCTTTGGGAATCGACAAAAATAAACTTCCGCCCCTCGAGAAGCCGACGGCCGAAGAAAAGAAACAAAAACAGGCCCCAAAGCCAGAAACCTCTCCTCAAGAAAAAGCCCTTGTGGAAAAAGCGAAATTTGAGGCCGCGAGAGCGGCGTTTTGGAGTGATGTTGAGGAATCCATTGCGCAAGCGAAAGGCGTTTCTTTGACGGATGTCGACCAGGTGCTGAAAAACGCCCAATATGCCGCGCCATGGAAACCCTCTGATGTGTTGGAGCGCGCCCTGGCTCGAGCGGGGCTGTCGGCTCAGGACTTCAATGATCCGGAGAAATTAAGCGCCATGGTCGCCGCTGTTTCAGAAAAGAACAGCGCAGAAAAAAGCGCCGAAGACGCAGCCCGCGAGGCAAAAGAAAGCGGCGAAATCAGGCCGGCAGCGCGTTGTGTTTTCGAGCCCAAAGATGGCTGGCCTGCGGAAAAAATGACCGCAGGGCGAGCGTTGGTGATTTTGTGCGCTGAAAAAACCGTGGCCGCGCGCCTGCAAGCGGAGTTTGACGCACGCCGCGCCGAGCAAAAGGCCGCGGAGGAAAAAGAAAAAGCAGAGCAAAAAGAGGCCGCGCGCAAAGCGCGGGAAAAAGAAGCGGTTCTGCGGCAGCGCGAACGCGAAATGATCGCCGCGCCCGACATGCCGGCGCATTTGGGAATCACCCCCACCGAATACGAGCGCTGGGAAAAGGATGGCAAAATCCCGGTGTCCAAGCATAAAGACTTTTACAAATGGGGCCGGAGTTTGCAGTTGCGATTGCATCACCCAGACGACTTGAAGCATGTGACGCCCGCCAAGATCAAAAAATGGCGCGAGGAGCACCAAGCGGATTTGGCAAAAAAACGAAAAGCCAGCGCCCAAACAGCAAAGAAGGCGCGAGCCTGGACACTGGGCATCAACAAAGCGTTGGCCGCGGGGTTCACCCCGGTCTCCGGCGAGGCCCGAAATGGAGAGGACGGCGTGACAGATGCCTGGTGGGCGGCTCGTCAAGTGAGCATCGCGCTCGATGGCGAAACGCACGCCGTGATGGTGTCGCAACCCGTGCGGCTGCCCCAACGGCCAAAGTTGACGGATCCGGCGACCCTGGCGACACGTCTGGCGGCGGTGTCGGCCAAGGTGTCTGACGCCAAGCTGGCCGCGGCCATCTCGCCGCCCATCAAGGCCGTCATGGACAGCCTGCAAATGGGCCCGGCCCCGACAGGCGCCGCCGCCGCGGACCCGGATCACGACGATCACGACCCTAAATGGAGCGCGTTGTTTCGCCTGTTCGCGCAAGGATTGGCTCCCGAGAGCTGGGAAAAGCCCGGGCTGAAAGAACATCTGCTCGACGCCGAACGCCAACACGCCGAAGAGGGGGAAATGCGCCGCGCGCAGCGTGGATTCCATTTGGAGGATTACCCGGCCAGTTTTCCGCAGGCTCGCTCCATCGGTCGCTCCATTCGCGTGGTTTGCGGACCCACCAACTCAGGGAAAACGCACGAAGCCTTGGAGGCGCTCAAAGCCGCCAAGTCCGGCGTTTATCTCGCCCCGCTTCGGCTGCTCGCGATGGAGGTTTACGATCGCCTCACCGCCGCGGGAATTCCGTGCGAATTGCGCACCGGAGAGGAGCGAGTCATCACGCCCGGCGCAAAACACGTGTGCGCGACAGTCGAAATGATGAACCCCGCCCATGAAGTCGAAGTCGCCGTCATTGACGAGTGTCAAATGCTGCACGACGAGCAGCGCGGATTCGCCTGGACCGCCGCCTTGGCGGGCGTTCCCGCCAAGCGTGTTTACGCCTTGGGGTCCAAGTGGGCGGCGCCCAGCATCCAACGCCTCGCGGCGCATCTGGGCGAGGCGTGCGAAGTGGTCGAAGTCGAGAGAAAAACCGAACTTTTGGTTCTCCCGCAGCCTCTGGACGAAGACGACGTGCGCGCCGGAGACGCCGTCGTCGCCTTTTCTCGGCGCGGGGTTCTTCGGTTGTCCGCCCGTTTCCGAGACATGGGGCTGTCTGTGGCCACGATCTATGGAGCCCTCACGCCCGAAGTGCGCCGCCATCAGGCCCATCTGTTCAATTCGGGAGCGGCCGACGTCCTCGTGGCCACGGACGCGATTGGCATGGGAATGAATTTGCCCATCGCCCGAGTGCTGTTTTCCGAAATAGAGAAGTTTGACGGCGAGGAAATGCGGCGATTGTTGCCTTCCGAAGCCCAGCAAATAGGCGGACGCGCTGGGCGCTATGGGCTGCATGAAAAGGGCGAGGTCGGAACCCTGAGCGGCGCGTCGGCGCGAGAGTTGAAGTCGTTGCTCAAGGCCAAGGGGCCGGAGCCCCTGGAGCGATTGCCGGTCGGGCCCTCTCTGGCTTATGCCTTGGCGATTTCTGAGCGTTTGGGCATTTCCTCGCTGAGCGAAATCCTGCTGCATTTCGAGGAGGGCTTTCAAATCGAGCACGCTCTGTTCGAAAAAGCGCTCTCGTCGGACATGATGGGGCTCGCCGAGCTCACGGACCGATTCGAAGACAAGCTGAGCCTGGCGATTCGGTTCAAGTATGCTTGCGCGCCGGTTTCGCTCTGGCAAGAGCGAGAGCTTGGATACTGGGGCAATGTCATCGCGGGGCATGCTTCTGGGGCCATCCAACGAATAATTTCATTGCCCGCCTGGGTCAACGATGTCCAGAGCGCAGGGTCTCGCGATTTGCTGGACGAGGCCGAAGGGATGAGCAAGATTGTGGGCATCTACGCCTGGCTGGCGCATGCCTTCCCGTCCATCTTCGTGGACGCGGGCAAGGCGCCCGCGGCTCGAGAAAAACTCGCGCGATACATCAACGCGGCGCTGAAAAAACAAGAGGAGCCGCGCTATCACCGTCGCCGTTGGGACGAATACGGAAGCTTTGGCGGTTTTGGCGGGCATGATGATGATGATGATGACGATGACGACTACAGCTACTGATTTGAGAGGGGCCTTTCCGGCGAAAGCCGGGAACCGCAAAAGCCGCTCGCGCTGAGCGGCTTTTGCTTGGCGCGAAAAAGACAGCCGACTTTATTGGATGGCGTCGCGGCCAAGAATAACGGCGCGAGGCCCGCTTTCCGGGGCGACGGCATGCCGCGACGCTGAAAAGCCTGCGGACAGGCCATCGGCGAAAAAACACAGACGCGCCCGACCGGCGGCCCCCACGGACAAGGCCGCTTGGTGGCGGCTCCCGGCCTCCGGTGGTAAAATACAGTCTGTTGCGCGTTTTCGTGTTTGTGTTTCACACTTAGGTTTCCCTCCTTGGTTTCCCAAGGGTCATCCAAAAACGCTCGCCGTCGCATGTCGCATCTCTTGCTTTTCGAATCACGCTCACCGGCCTCGATATGAACGACGCAGACACTCTTTTGACCGCGCAAGCGCCTTCCGCGACAAGCTCCGATGAGAAGCGAGCCGCGTTGAAAAACCGATTTAAAGAGGCCGGCTCTTTGCGCGAGTGGCAGGAGCGTTTTTGGCGCGCGGCGCAAAAAGCGCGGGGAAGCCGCCATCAATTGGAGGCGAGCGCCATCGCCGATTTTCTGTCAATGGCCAAGGAACGCCCCTCGACGGACATTCCCGCCAAATTGTGGCCGACCATCGCGGCGCGCGCCGCGGCTGTGGGCGATTTGCCTGCGCTTCGGCTCGCGGCCCAAAACTGCGACCTGCCCGCCGTGCGGTTGGTTGAGGAGAATTTGACGGCCAAGGAGTTGGCCGAAGGCAAGAAAGCGCTTGGCTTTGATTTGCTCAATTATATCTCCGAAGAGCCTTCGTCGAGCGAAGAAAAAACCAATAAAGCGCCTTTTTTGGCCGCGGTCCTCTCTGAGCTGCTGGCTTGCGGTTGCGACGCGCGGGCGCGCGCTCCGGACGGGAAAACGCCGTTGCTCAGGCTGTCGCATCAGTGCCGCGACGCCGTCAGCGCGCTGATTCCGCATTCGGACCTGGACGCGCAAGACTCCGCGGGGAGGACGATACTGATGCTGGTCGCCACTCGATACGCGGTGGAGCCAAGTTTGACCCAAGAGCTTTTGGACGCGGGCGCCAACCCCAATTTGACAATGGCTGGCGGCGTGACGGCGCTCATGATGGGCGTGGCCGGCGATTTCGCCGATTGGCGCGCGTTGATCCCCGTCTCCAACATCGCGCAGGCCGACGACAGTGGGCTCAGGGCCGTCGATTACGCGCTGAAGGCCAAAAACTGGAAGGCGCTGGATGCCTTTTGCCAGGTCGTTGACATCGTTCAAGCCGAAGAGATCGAAAAGCGCGTATTGGAGGCCCTGCTTCCCCAATCGAGGCCGCGACTGGCGGCCGCCGCGGAAGCGCAGGCGCTGCGCGAGCAATTGGAACGCGATCAAGCCTCTTCCGCCACGGACGGCTCGTTTGGCGCAAAAATTCCAGCTCAGGGCCAAAAAGGCGCAAGCCGCCGAATCTGAACGAAGCCCAAGAAGGCCGCGAAAGCGGCTGCGCCTGACCGACGGCCCCAGAGGAGGCCGCCAAGCCGGTGGCGTGGCGCCGGGCCCGATGATAGAATGAAACCTTGCGGGCTTTAGGCTCTGTGAAGTTAATCCGATGAGGTTGAAAAGCCTTCAATCGGGGCGAAAGTGAACAAATCGCCACAAAACGGTTGACAATTTCGCCGCGGCCAGACACCATCACGCAAACGTTTGGGCCCGCGCCGCCCCCTTTTCCAATCCGCTGGTCTCGCCCTCCCGCCCATGGCCCTCTGCCCCGTCATGACTCGCTCGCATGGACTCGTCGAAACCGCGCCGTCTTTCACGCGGCCGGCGAAGGCGCTGATGCATGAGGGGAAAAACGAATGGAACACCGCGATTTTTGTCGCGCGCGCGTTCTGGCGGCATTTGCTGGCAGACGGAACCTTGCGCCCGCTTCCCAAAGCCAAGCCCAAGACAACCGAAAAAGCCAACGCCCGCGCGCAAGCGAGCGCGGCGGAGCGCGCCGAGCGCGAGGCCAAAAGCGAGGCCGAATTCCTGGATTTGGCCCGCGAGGCCAACGCCCGCATCAAGGCCTGGAACGCGAGCGCGATGGCGGACCACTTGGCGGAGCACGCCTTCAAAGGCCCGGACTTCGTGGGGCCGCCGCCTCCGATCGCCGCGAGCAAAAACCTGCGCTTGTTCTTGCCCCAACGGTTGGAGCCCGCGCAGGACAACGGCGAGCCCAGCGCCTCGCGGGCCGCCAAGCGCGAGCCAATCCTCAACGTCTCCGTCCTGGGCATGCTCCTGCGGGAGCGCAAGGACGCGGGCGGGCGCGTGACCTACGACGCGCTGCCGGGCGCGGTCGCGAGCGAAATCATGCAGCGCGTCTCCAAAGCCTTCTCCACGCACCAAAAAGCCGTGAAGGCCTGGCGCGCGACCAACAAGAAAGCGGGGCGGCCGCAGCCGCCCGGATTTATGGAAAAGCACGGGCGCGCGACACTTTTTTTCCCGGCGAACAATTATTTTAAATTTGTCAAAGGCATGCCGAAGCCGGAGCAAAAACTGCGATTTGGAGCCCTGCATCGCAAGGACGGGCAGATTCGCCAAATTTTCGCGGACTATGAGCAAACCGACCCGTTGAGCGAGGCCGACGTCCAGGCGTTTTTGGATTTCGACTTGCAGGGCGCCTGGGAGCGGATCAAAAAGAAAACCAAGACGCCCGAGAAGGCGCGCCTGGCCGAAGTCCGCCTCGTGCCGCAAAAGGGCGACGGCGTGAAGATCGAGTTCGTCATGAATTGGGACCAGCCGTTCCGCGCGGGCAGCTGGGGCGAGAAGATGTATGCGAAGCTGGACGAAATCCAGTCCCGGATGAAAACGGAGCTCAAGCCCTCTAAGTTCTGCGACGAGTTGTTGAAAATCCTCAAAACCGCCAAAATCGACGACCTGCCGACGATGGCGGCGACGGACCCGGGCGTCAACAACCTGATTTCGTTGGTCACCAGCGAGGGCTCCAAGGCCATCGTGGTGTCGGCCGCCGCGCTTGAGCGTGTGGTTTCGTGGCACGACAAACGCATCGAGGCCCGCAAGTCGGCCCTGACCACGCCGGAATTGTGGGCGCTGCAAGCCAAGCGCGAGCGCGGCCAGGAAGAACGGCGCGCCCAGCTCGCCCTGGCGGCCGTCGCCGCCGAGGAACAAGGCCAAGCCGCAAAGGCCGCCAAAGCCCTCACGCGCAAGCAGGCTGCGAAGGCCAAGCGGGACGCCGCGAAGCTCGCGAAGGCGGACGCCAATGAGTTGGCCGCGGCGATCATGAGGGGCGAGACAA
>Ga0105859_1000131_pt1 | contig 29963 bp, 19 predicted proteins | sample OrgsoiDNA_201063_FD_89684 | JGI IMG/M metagenome (GOLD analysis project Ga0105859, IMG submission 89684) | Permafrost soil microbial communities from the Arctic, to analyse light accelerated degradation of dissolved organic matter (DOM) -... | ecosystem: Environmental > Terrestrial > Soil >...
GGGCCTCAATGGAGACCGATTCGCAGAGGATCGCCGGATCCAGCAAATCAGCGTAAAGCGTTTGCAGCCTCCGCTCCACAGCTTCGGGGCCTTGGGTTTTGATGGCCCGCCAAACGGCTCTCAACGACTGGTTCACATTGCGGGGCGCCACGCCGTTTTTTGCGCGGTCTTTGACTTCGGGCACGCCGAAACGGGCTAGTTCGGAAAGGACAAATTCGGGGCATTGCGCATACGCCGCAAGATTCGGCGCGTCAGGGAACGGGTTGTTGGCAAGATTGTTTCGTGCCCACGCCAGTTGCGCGCGGCGAATGCCGCGCTCAAAACGCAGAGCGTCCGCTTGCGTCGCGGGCTGATCGAATTTGACGACCTGGCGAAGGGCCTCGCGAGCCGCTGAGCATTTTTCTTCGATCGCTGCGGGCAACAACTCATCCACAGCCTGAGCCAACGTGAAATCCCACGCATGCGTCCATTCATGGGCCAGGGCTGAAAAAGGGGCGTTGAAGGATAACTCGCCCTGGGCTTGCCGGGCATGCGGAGCCAGCTGAGAGTGACGCGAAAAGTGTCCGGCGTTGTTATGCCCGATGAGGTGGGTGGCGTTCGCGACGCTCAGCGTGAGGCCGCCGAGCCCCAGGCTTCGCGGCGGAAGTCCAGAGCGTTCGGCCAGGGCCGCAAATGCGAAATCGGCGCGAAAAAGCTCCGCCAGCGCGCGTCGCGAGCCCCCGACGGGATTGATGAAAACGGCGCGCAAACCATTTTTGTCGCAGAGCCCCTGGGCCACGCTTCCGAGCGAGGCCGCCATGTCCGCTTGCGCAAGCGCGGGATCCGCATCGTGGAAATAATCAAGGCGGCTCCGCGTAGCGCCAGGCGCCGCGCGAGTCGCCGCCTCATGGGCGCATTCGCTCAGGTATTGATTGAGGCGCGTGCGCTCGGTGTTCCAAAAGGAGCGTTGCGTCTCGCAGAATCGATCAAATTTTCGGTTTTCGCGCAAAAACGGGGTGTCAGAGAGAAGGTTGCGAAACAATAGGTCGCCCAAAAACGCTTTGCTCAGTTCGACTGCTTTTTGGCGTTGCGGGCTCCACTCCCCCGAGGCGTTCGAATCGTTCGATTCATCGGATTCGCCCGCCGCGTCTTCTGCCGCTGGCGTTGGCCGGACGACGAAGCCCGAAATGGAGGGCGAGGCAGAAGCTGAGGCGGCAGTGGACGTGGCCATGAAACTGGCCGGGGAAGCGGAAGGCCAATGAATATCGCACCACTCCGCCAGCGCCGATTGGAGCCGATTCATGAAGGAGCGCATCGATTGGGTCAATTCCGCAAAGTCTCGCGGTTGGGCCAGCGACAAAACAAAGTCTTTCGCGAAACGCAATTGAAGCGGAGCGAACTCTTCCGGAGGCATGCTGAAAAACGGGCTGCCCAGCGCCGAGAGCCGTTGCGGGTCAAGCGTCGACGCGTGTTCTGGCGTGGCTTGGGTTTCGGGCAAAGCCGTGGCCGCCGCGAGATCGGCGACCGCTGAGATGGGCGAACCCGATGGATTGAGCGCCAAAATCCCGTCATCCGCCACCGCCACAGCCCATTGGGTCATGGTCCAGAACAGCCAGGCTTGCGCGCAACAATCTTCACTGTCGCCCGTTTGCGCGCGCCGAGGCATGGGAAGAAGCGCCTGGTGCCCAATATCCGCCAATTCATCCAAGGATGAAGCAGCGTCAATAATTTGGGCCAAGCGGACGCGATCGACGCGCTCCGCGGGCTGCATCAGCCGAGAATGGGGCGGTTTGGGCGCCGAAACCAAAGACCGCGCCAGGGCTTCTCGCGACACAAATTGGGCGCCAGGCCAGGACATCCGCGCCACTTGGGCAAAAGCCGCCAAAGGGGCGCTCTCCGCGAGAGCCGGAGAGGACGCCGAGGCGGACAAATAAAGGGGCGTGTCGGAGGATGTGCTCATGCCCACAGTATCTCGCGAGCTTCGGAAAATGCCAAGCGATCGGGCTCGCGGTTCGTCGGCACGCGCTAAAACGATAGCGAAAGCGTCAAGCGAACACGCCATCAAGGCCCAGCGAGAGAAACCTTTTTGATTTTCAGCGCCATAAAAACCCCCTTTCCTGAATGCAGGCCATAAATGTCCGAAAAAAAGAAAAGGCCAGGGCCTCCTCTTTTTTTCGAGCGCGCGACTCGCGACAGATCAAATTTTGGGCGTCAGCCTTCCCTCGGGCTTGGGCGCCAAGTCCAAATCGATCCCGTGCGTTTCGCGCCACCACTGCGGGGATTGGCCAGGATGCTTGCGGAGCAACCGCTCGTAGCGATCCAAGAGCTTTTTCCCGCGCTCTTTTTCCTGCTCAAAGAGCGGGTTGTCCCAGTGGCCTCCGCGGCGAATCAATTCGCCGAGGAGCTTGCGAAAGACAAAGGACTGCGTTTTGGGCCCCGGGAGAACGCCTTCGGAGAACAGCGTCTCGCAACCCTCGACCAGTGTCTCGATCGGGCCGCGCTGAGGGACAAGCCCCAGGCACATTCCGATCCGCTCCAAGCCAAAGCCGCAGTCGAGGCAATCGCCCAAGGGATTGACGATGTTGCCAATTTCCAAGTCGCCGACATAGAACTCCGTCGAGTAACCTCCGATTTCACCGTCGCTCCAAATGCACTCGGGGTCAGGGCGAACACGGTCCCCCACGCCCAGGCTGTCCCACAAGGGCTTCACTTGCTCCATTCTGTCTGGATGGACTGTGAAGCTCGTGGGTTCGACGCCGACCGAGCGGACGAAGTCGAGCCAAAAGCGCATCCCTTGCAGGAGCGCCCAATCTCGAAACGAGAAAAGGCCCAGCATTTGGAAGCGAATGCCATGGACGCCGTCGTCGATCTCGTCAAGATCCACGGTGCGAAAGCACGTTTGAATGTCTGAAACGGTGTGGCGGGAGAGGCCCAGGTCGGAAAATTGTTTTTTCCGTTTTTGCATCCCCGAGGTGGTGAACAGCGTGCTCGGGTCGGGCGAAAGGACTGAGCGATGGCGCTCAAAAAGCAGATTGTGGCCACGACAATGGGTTTCGTAGCGCGAGAGCAAATCGTCCAAGTCCTTTACAGGGTGGCGTTTAGCGGTGACATTGCATCCTCCGGCAGCATGGCTGCGTTTGTTGCGTCGCGAAATTACGACGACATCTTCATAATAAGAGAAAAAATGAGCATCGACAACCGGTTTGTGGCAAAAAAACGCCACTGAGCATCTGTAGGCACAAAAAGGGGCCGTTTGTCGTCCGGTCGGTTGGAGCATTCGGTGGGCTCCTATACGCTAAAAACGAGAAAATGACGAAAAGAGAGGTGCTCCATGTATGCGCTGACACTGCAAGTGTTGCACACGTTGTTCATTTGCGGATATATAACGGCTTCCATGTGTTTGTGTTGTTTTTTGATCACTCGTCGCCCTGATTTTTTGAAATCGCTGTCTTGCGTTGTTTTCGTGGTTTCTTTTATCGCTTATTGGCAAGGAATAGAAATCCCTTACAATCCGGGCCCTGAGGGGCCCGTTTTCACCGTCGACGCATATTTGATGAAAATGGCTGTGGTTGAACTTCTCTTGGCCTGCATGGTTTTGAATATCGCCAACGCGATAGGATTTATGATTGAGGCGACAACAAAAAATCGATGGTTTGGGCTGATTTGCGGAAATGTCTTGATGTGGCCTCTCGCCATTAAATTTTGTCTATTTTTGAATGCTGGCGGCTATGCAATATCGGGCATTGGCTAAGTTTTAGCCGTGGTGAAAAAAGCTTATTATGGAAAGCTCCACCATGGCTTTGCTTTTGTCGGCATTGCCATTGGGCGCGACGGTTTGGCTGTTTGTCGTGCCTCCTGCGGTTTGAAGCCAAAGAAAGACCGTGCCGCTGATGAGCGCTGTTCTCTTGTTTGAGGCCTCGACGATTGACGAGATGGTTTTCTGGGTCGTTGTTGCGAATCCAGTGGCTGTTTTGTGTGGTTTGTTGTTCTCCGCAAAAGCTTATCATCGAGCCATCAAGCGCGGGCGTGAGATTGGGGGCGGAAGGACCCGTTTATGCCCTAGATATTTCTGTGTTCGCTGCCGTTTTTGTGTTTCTGTGTATTGACTAGCGCTCGTGCGGTTACGGAAAAATATGCTGGAAGGATGGCTACCTTTAACCACTGGCATCTGTCGCATGAGCATTTTTTTGCGAAAAAAGTCCACAAAATGTTGGGCTCGCAGGAATGGCATAAAAAGAAGATGACTATTTGGCTCAATTTTGGCTCTTTTTATTATTGTGTCTTTGCAGGGCCTGCCGACGCCTCCGCCGAGGGCCATAAGCTATGACCTTGACGGTTGCGCTATAATTTCACAACGACAGGGAGCGAGATGGTGGAGATTTTAGAAATATGCTTTTTATCGACAGGGTGCGCATTGTGGTTGGGTGGGGTTTTTAAGCCGTCGTGGCGATTCTTTGGGTTGGCAATCATCATGGTTTGGTTTCTTTCAATGCTAGCCACCATGGCTGTGAACTGGAAATGGGGAAATACAAATTTAGAAGCGACATTGATGATCGTGGGGGCTATGTTAACGCTAACTGGATTGGGGTTTTTTTCTTGTCGATTTAGAGGATTAAATTTGGGGGCGAGCGTGGCGGTTGTGGCCGGAATTTTGGTGATTCTGTATTTTTCCTTGATCCTTTTTGTTGTTTTGACCGCAAACGATCGCATGCCTCAGGGGACCATAATTTATGATCGGGACGGGCATAAATTAGGCGTTGGGCCATAGTGGGCACGCTTGGCAAAGGCCGAGAAAATAAAGAGGTGAAAATTGGCTTCCATTGCATTGATCGCCTATCTGGTCGCGTTGTCGGCAAGCCTGTTCGTGTCGATTTTTGCGAACAAGAAAGCTTTTTAGGGCGTGTTATTTTTTACATTGTTGAAGTTTATGCCGTTGAAATTTCTGTGTTTGTTGGCGTTTTTGCGTCTTTTTTCGCTTGGTGGACGCTGGACGACTCCAATAAGGCGATCGCCAACATGTGGGCGTGTGGACTTTTCTTTGCCGTTGCTGGCGACCTCCACAATCTACATTGCGTTGACCCGGCCCGAATTCAAAAAATGGATTCGAATGGCGTTGAGTTTTATTTCCCTCACTCTGTTTTGCGCGTTGGTCTTCGGCGTGTGCGGCGGGAAATTGAGCTCATTGGCTTTGGCGAGCGCGATAGCCGTGATTTTGGCCACCGTTTTGGTCGCGTGCAAAGGCTAAAAGCCGAGCAAGGCATGACGCCTCAAAAAGGCGATTGCCGGCCTGCCTTGAAGCAACGAAAGCCAAGCCAATGCGCCAGACCTTCCGAGGCGTCACAAAAACGAGCGGGAGCTCGGTTGCCCGCGGCGCGACACATCGGCGGTCTTCTGGAACGACTCTTTCGTGATGTCGGAGACCACAAATTGGATGGCGTCCGCCAGGGTCGTCGTCCGCGAAGGCGAATAGAGGCTTTCGTCCATGTCTTCGACGCGGTCGATGCCTTGGTCGTAAAAGGAGCTGCGAGCCGGGCGCTCCGCGCGCAATTTGGCGCCGATTTCAAGCAGTGAGAGCTGCGGGGACTGCCGGTGAAGGGTCTCGATGTCGCTGATGGCGTCGAGCATTTCCTGCGCTTCGTGATTGATGAGCTCCAATTCCTGGATCAAGCTTTCCGGCGTGAAGGCCGCTGTCGACACGGGCTTGAACATCCACTCGCGCAATTGCTCGCGGATGCCCTCTCCGCAGTTGAGCAAGGACAGCGACTCGCGTCGGCGCAGGGTGATCGCGAGAGCCGCGCATTGCTCGCTCACGGTTCGGGCGGGAGCCACCCGGCTCGCGAACACGAGCATCATGCGGGCTCGCTTCACCGTTTCCGGATCGTGCGTCGTGGCTTGGGTTTGCGCCAAGCCATCGAAGCACTGCGGCACGGACGGCTGAGGGAGAACGGCGGCGATTTGGCGAATGTCCGCCAAAATTGCGTGAAGGTCTGCGTATTTTTTTCGAATGGCCAAGGCGCTTTCCATGTCTGCTCCGAAAATCAATGCCAACTGACTGATGACGCGTTGAGAATCCTCGAAAAACGATCAAAAGGAAAGCCCTTTGCGCCGTTTTTTTGGAAAATAAAGCGGACTCTGAAAAAAAGCGACTTGACCCCAAGAACATGCGCGGTTACGATTTAAACCGTGAAATGACGCTCTGCGTCACAAGAAATTTTTAAGGACAGAATTGTGGATGAAAAAATTTTGGGTGCATGTTTGTTGAGTTTTTTCATCGGAATGGCCGCCGCCTTAGTGCATAATTTAGTTGTTTCCGATTTCCGCCGAAGCCGATTCATTTTTTACGCGGTCGGGCTCGGAGTATTTTTGGCATGCGCCGTCGCTATCGCGCTGGAGGCGGAACCGATCGGGAAAGCGATCATTGGATGCGTGGCCTTTTTGTTTTTTGCCAGCGTTCCTTTATGCCTGTCGACAGGGATGTCAATCTTTTTGAAAACAAGAATATAGAGCAAAATAGTTTGCTATTTTTTGGGGCTTATTTTTGTTTGGCCTTTGGCAATTTGGATTTTCTTTTTCTACTCCCCGCATTCATAAGCGACGCCGCTCGGATTACAGAACGACGCCATTTGCGGCAAGTTTTCTAGGTAACCGCAGGGCGCGCGCCGCGGCTCTTCGGGGGGCCCTTGCTCGCGCTTTTTCCACCCTTGCCCGCGGCGCCCGTCCTGCGAGCGCTTTTGGCCTTGGCTTCTCCCGAGCCGTCGCTTTCGGCGCCGCTTGCGAAGATATTGGCGAAGTGGCGCATGTGCCAGTCGCGCTGCGCGGGCGGGGCGAAGAAAAAGGCGCCTTTTCCGCGCAAAGAAGCCAACGCGGGCCTGAGCCACTTGGAGTCCGCCTCTCTCGCCAAATAGGTTTTTCCGTTGATTTCTTCCCAGCGTCCGCGGCCAAAACGGCGCCAAACCGCGTAGTCGTCGAATTTTTCCAAGCATTCTTTTTGGATGGCGATCCAGAAGCCGCCGGCCGTGAGGCGCAAAAGAACCTCGGCTCGGTTCATGCGCCAGTGCGTGGCGATGGGCTCGCGCGGGGCGAGGCGCAATTGGGCGATGGCCTGCTCGGGGTCCAGCAACGGCAGCGGGAATTTCCAGTAGCCTTCGAAGCCGCCCGGCACGTCCGGCAACGCCAAGGCGCCGCGAGGTTGGCCAAAGCTGTCCTCGAAGAAACCCCAACGGCCCATTTGCATGCGGGCGCCCCACCAGTGGGCGTAAGCGGCGTGCCCTTCGAGGACCAAGCGACGGCGGCCGGGCCTGTTGGCGTTGCGCTCAAAGAGCTCGCGCAGCAATTCGGGCGTGGCGGATTTGTCGGGGGCGGAAATTCGCCCCTGGCCCTTCAAGCGAGCGAGTGAAATGGAAAGGCGCTGGCCCAGTTCAGGAACCAGGACGTCCAGCTTCCAGAGGCTCAGGAACGGCGCGTCCTCGATGTTTTCGGTGGCATGCAGGCGCTCAACCCACCCGGTCAGGGGGCGCAAATCGGCCGGATCCGGAAATTGGACGGCGCGGCCTGCTTCCAGTTGCCCGACCGCTCCGCGCAGCCAACCCCAATCGGGCCCGCGCGCGGGATGGATGATGAGCTCGGGGACAATCTGGAAGGCTTCGTTCAGCCAGGCGATCGCGCGCTCAGGCGTGGTTGAGGTGCTTTGGCCCAAGGCCGCGGCCGCTTGCGCCTCATCGGGCGTCAATTCTCGCTTCAGCGGGCGCTCCAAGCGCTCGCAGAGCCACAACGCCGGCTCAAAGGGGCCGCGCTCGGTGTCGCGGGCGCCCCAAAGGAGCTCGCGGCGCAGAAGCAGGGATCCATTCAAGGACCGCAATCCCGCGCCCGCGCGCTCTTGGGCGCTGGCTTCGAGCTGCGAGGCGCGCGTCAAAAACGACAGGGCGTCCTCTTGCTCGTGCTCGTCCAGCAAAATCACGCGTTTCAAGAGGCGCTCGCAGACGCCCTCACCCGTGGGATGCGGCCGGAACAAGTCGATGCCCAGCAAGCGGGACGCCACGGGGCGGGCGCCCAGCCATTCGCGGGCCGCGGCTTCGCCCGCCGGGCTCAGAAGCTCGTCGCCCAAATCCAATTCGCCCGCGCTCGCTTCCGCGCCGCTTGTGAGTCGCGCGAGTTTTGAGAGTTTGCGGGCCTGGCGCTCCAAGTGCCGGCGCTCAAAAGCGACTCCGCTGCTCAGGGCGAAGTAGCGCGGGGCCGCGAGCTGGCCGCGCCGGCGCACGCGCCCCAGAAATTGGAGGCGCTCGGAGGGGTTGAGGGCGATTTCGAGCTCAATCAAGTCGCGCCCGCGGGTGTCCGCGAACTCCTGGGCGCTGTGCAAGCTGATGCCGGTGGAGCCCGCGCGCGTCAAGATCAAGCAATCGAGCTCGCCGTGGTTGAAGCGCCAAACCGTCTTCTCGCGCGGCTCGGTTGTCGCCGGCCCAAAGCGCCAGCGGCCGTCTTCGCCCTTTTGCAGGCCACGAGCCCGCCCGCTCACTTCGCCGCATGAGAGGCCGCGCGCGGCCAGGGTCTCGCGCAAAGAATCGATGGGCGAGGCCAAGAAGGGCCACAGGTTGCGCACGGCCGCGTAGGCGCGTTCGCGCGCCAAAGCGACTTGGGGACTGCCGATCACAAAGGGGGCGTCCGGCGGGCACGCGGTGTCGATGGCCAGGCGGAACAAGTCGCCGAACACGGGCTCCTGGGCCAGGGGCGCGCTCAATCCATCCGAGCCCTCGGCGTCGTCTTCGTTGTCGGTGGAGCTCGCCCGGTTCAGGCTTGCGGCCGAGCCAGACTCCACGGCGGAGAGGAACGAGCCAAAGGTGCTCTCCAAGGCGAACACGCATTTGCGGCCTTCCTTTGCGCTCGCCACGGCCAAGTCGGCCGCCGCGTCAATCTTGCACATCAGCAAGTGCTGGCGGCACAAGCGGGCCAAAAGCGCGCCCATTTTGAGCCACGCGCTTTCTTTGTCCTCGCCCATCATTTTTGCTTTGGCGGTTTGCGCGGCGTCCATCAGGTCGAACAGGCAGCGCAGAGCCTCGGCCAAACTGCCCAGGGCTTGGCGGGCGGTGTCCGCTCGCTCGCCGGACAATTCGATGGTTTGGCTCTGAGACGCGCCCTCGAACGCATGCTCGCGCCGCGCCAAGCGGCCCGTTTCGGCGAGCGCGCCCGCCAAGGCCGAAGCCAGGGCTTTTTGTCCGTCGCCCGCGAACCCCTCGGCCAGGAGCTTCAATTCCTTTTTGGGAATGGGAAGGGCCTTGGCGTAGAAGGACAGAGCGGCTTCGGTTTTGGCGAAGGTCGCGGACGAAAACGCCGTGAACTCGCTCAGGGTGATCAGCTGCTCGATGTTCTCGCGCGTGTTGGACTCGCCGGCCGCGTTGTGCGCCTCATCCAGGCACAAGACCGCGCCCGTGCAGAGCTTTCGCAAGAAGCCCAAGCGCGGATGGCTTTTTTGCGCGCGATTCAGTTGCGAGTAGCAGCACAGGGTGATCAAGGGCAAGGGTTGCGGGTTCTCTCCCGTGAGCCAGGACGTCATCACCTTGGGCGTCGGGGCCTTGGCCGCGAGCGTGCCGTCCGCGTCATACACGCGGCCCTTCGGGTGCAGCACGAGCAAGCGGCCCAACAAGGCTTGCGCCTTCTCCGCGCCCGCGACGGCCTTGATGTCGCGCCAAATGTCCGAGAACAGCGCCCTGCGCTCGGTGAAGAACACCGCGCGCTGGTTTTTCTCCACCGCGTGCAGCATGAGCGCGGCCAAGGAGCGGCCCTTGCCGAATCCCGTCTCGTCGGCGAGGATGAAGCCCGCGCGCTCGCGCGCCGCGCGCAGCATCAAGAGCAAGCTGTCGCGCTGCTCGGGCGTCAATGTTTCCTTCAAGGGCGGCAAGCCGTCGGCCAAGGTGTCCGGCAACGCGTGGCGCAAGTCCGCCCCCGATCGTTGCAGCCGCGCGCGCAACCGCTCAAACGCCAAAGCGATCGCTTCGGGGGCGAGGGCTTCGCTTTTTCCTTCGGCGTCCGGCGACAGCGGGGCATACACTCGGCGCGAGCCTTCGCGCAGGGTTTCAGCTTCGCGCCACGCGGCCCAACCCAAGGCCTGATCCCAATCCAAAAGGCCTGGGCTCGCCGGAGATTGGCCCGTCGGGATGAATTCCGCGGACTGGACTTCGGCCAAAAATCCTTGGCCCGCATCCGAAAATCCCTCGGTGGCGCCGGGGGCGATTTGCCGAACCGCGACAAGCTCCTCTCGCGTCAGCGGCGCTTCCCGGTCGCGCTGAATCTCCACGGGCCGCAGAGCGCCGTCTGGCTCCGCAAATCTCTTTTCTTGCGCGGCCCAGATCGACAAATTCAACGAAGAGCCATCGCGCCCCCGCAACTCAAAGCTCTCTTGAAATTGAGCTTTGGGGAACGGCGGCGTGGCCGGCTGGGTCGATTTTAGCAGAAGCGCCGCCCCCATGGATTCAGGCGGCGGAGCCCCGTGAGCCGACACAGCGGCCGCGGTTGGAAGCGGCCCAATCACCGCGACCATCGCGGCGTTTTTGAGCAAGGCCTTCAAAGTCGCTTGCGCGTTGGCCGCGGCGTCCGGATCTTGGGGCTCTTGTTTGGGCTGGCTTGCGGCCGGGCCTTGGAAAGAGACGCCCTGGATCGCGGGGCGCGTGAACATCGAGGGCGTGGGCGCGGCGGGAGCCGGCGCAAGCGCCTCGCCTGCGCGGGAGGGCTGCGGGGCAAGCAACGCGTCCAGCGCGCTTTGCGAGCAAATCACCAGCGTGTCTTTGCGCGAGCTCGCGGCGTCCAACGGCAACGGAGCCTCAAAGCGCCACTCGCGCGGCCAGCTCGCCGGAATGGTTTGGTCGGTGAAGCGCAGGCCAAAGAAAGCGTCCGCGGGCCACAAGGGCGCGAAGCCCACAAACGCCACCGGGCGCCAAGCGCCGGCCAATTCGCGCGCGGCGCGCACGGCGCTCTCCAACGCCCACGGATCCTTCAAGAAAAATCGCGCTTCGTCGCCGGCCGCCAAAGGCGACAAAGCCTGCGCCGCAAGCGCCTTGTCCCACGCCTCTTGGGCTTGCGCCACGCGCGCGGGGCCTTCGCGGCCAGACAATCGCGCGCCAAAAGACTGTGAAAAAGCCAGGCCCAGCAAGGGGCGGGCTTCGGGGGCGAGTTCTGGCAACAGGGACAGAAAATTCGGAGCGCCTCGGTCTCGATTGCCCTCCCAAGCCCAAAAAGCCAAAGCGGCCTCTTCGGCGGCTCCGCGCTCCGCCCTGAAAAAGCGACGCGGGACGGCTTGGCCTTCATCGACCGGCGGCTTTGTCGCCAAGCGGCGCGCGCCGGCTTGCTCCCACACCGCTTGGCCCAACAGGTTCCACCCCAAAGAACGGGCTTTGGAGTCTGCGGGGTCTTGGGCGCGCGCGAGAGTGACAGCGGACGCGGAGTGCGGGGCGGGGAATTGAGAGCTCAATGGATCGACGACGCAAGAAACGAATTTAAGGGGCCAACACGGCGAACAACAAGAGAGTCTGGCGCGAAAAAGCGACCGCGCGGGTCAGAAAACGGCGAAAAAAGCAAATAACGGGAAACTGCGCGCGCAATCTGGAGGCGACGCGCGAGCCTTTGCGGGAATCAACGCCGAGCATACCATGCCTTGGCGAAAAGTCAGCAAAAATTGAGGGACGGCAAGCGATTTAGCAGCAGGACCAATAGCGTGCGGAACAAGGAAAACAACAAGGCCGGCCCAAAGAGCCGGCCTTGCGAGACAAAAAGGAAGGGCGAGACGCCGGCCGCTTCCATGAAGCTTTTTTCAGCGATTTACGCGCCGAAATTGTCCTTCGCGCTGCTCAGTCTGGCTCGGGCGTCGCCCAGGTCGCCGAACGGATTGCCTTCGTCCATGTCGTCGAACGCGTCGCTCGCCCAACCGGCGTCAGGCGCCGGCGTTTGCTGCGGAGCGCCCCACGTGTTGCCGGCCGGCGCGCTCGCCGGACGCGCGCCCCAGCCGTTGTTGGCCGGAGGAGCCGACGGCGTCGACTGGCCGTAGCCCGTGTTGTTGCCCGGCTGGGTGTAGCCTTGTCCAGCCGTCGCCGGCGCGCCGTCGCGCGGCGTCGTGGGCTTCATGACCAAACGCAGTTCCGGCGCCATCGAAACGCGGCGGCCGTCGCTGCCCATCACCAGCGCGCGAACGTGGTCGCGGCGGCCGTTGACGTGCAGGCGATACACGAAATTGCGGGGGATGAACGAACGCGTCGCTTCATCCGGCTGGTCGGCCGTGATCTGCACCACGCCGCGCACCGCGCAGTTCTTCTCGTGCACGAATTGCGTGTCGTCTTGGGCGAGCTTGCTCGTCGTCGTCGACATCACGTGGATCGGATCGAACTCGCGATCAGGCACCGCCAGGTAGTTCGAAAGGCGGCTGCCGCGATAGTTCAGGTAGGTCGACACTTCGATGTAGACGCCCGGAAATTCGTGCTGCGGGAACTTCACGTCGACGTATTGCGTCTTGTAGTCGTCGATCAGCTGCAAGAACGTCTCCGAGTCCAGCGGGCGGCCCGGGGCGATTTCATTGCCTTGCTCGTCGCGTTGGCGAGCGATGTAGTCGAACGGCGGCGACAAGTCGATGCAGGTGTGCGATTCGCGCAGGTCCGGGTTCGGCAGGACCACGCTGAATTGCACGCCCAGCGTCGGCGGATATTCCTTGTTCGCCATTTGGTCGGCGATGCGGTCCAGTTGGCGCGCGACTTCGGAGATCGAGCCCGAGTCGTCAGCCCTGAACGCTTGCTCAGCCCAACGCTGCATTTGGAAAACGCGGCCTTCGTAAGTCGAGATCGTGATGATCGCGGCGAATGTCTTCTCCGGCGAATCTTGCTGGACATTCGCGATGCGCCACGATTCAAATTCGTGCTGCTTGGTGCCGTTAGCGCGCGGAGTGGCGACGCCGATTTCTTGCGCGCGCTCGACCACGATCATCGCGCCCGGGCGCAGGTGAGCGGCCATGTCTGAATCGATGCGCCAGCCGGCCCACGGAACGCGGCGGTCTTCGGCTTGCGGATTCGCGCGGCGCTTTTGCTCCGACGCCAAGCCGCTGTCGATCGAACGCTTGCTGATCGAGAACGTGGCCATGTCGCCGGCCGCGGGGCCGTTTTCAATGAGGCCGAACAATTTCTTGTTGCCCACGTCCCACGAGTCGATGCGGACCATCAGGTCCTGCGCGAGGTTCCGCGGGGCGGCGGTGCCGGTGTTTTGGCGCGCAAACGGGTTGGCCATGTTTGAAGGTTTGAACGACATTGAGAGTCTCCGGGGTGTGAAAAAAAGCGATCAAATGATCAGCAATGGGCTTTTACGCGCCAAATAGAAGTCAGAAGAATATAGGACAACACTGCGCCGAAAAAACAAAAAACGACGCGGCAACGGAACGACGGGCAAAAAGACTGCGGCTGCTAAAATTTTATGGCGTTCAGACGGCGCGAGAAAGACGCAAGGCGGAACGCAGGATAGAGCTTAACGAACGGCGATTGGAAAAATATATAAAAATCAGAGCGCAGCAACAAAACCTCCAACAAACAGCCGCAAAACACACAGGCGACTCTCAGCCCGTTCGCCAGCCAGCGCTTGGCTGAAAAAATCACGCTGGCAACGGGCGATAATATCGGAAAAAATCAGCCGCCGCAAGGATTTTTGTCGCGGAACCACAAAAAACTCAAAAATTCACGGTTTATTGGACCCGCGGAGCGCCAAAGCCGATCCACGCAACGCCGCCAGGAGCCAAGATGGCGCAAAAACAACGTGAAGGCCGCCTGAAAACCCGCAGAAAGCCCAATTCAAAAAATCAGCAAAAAACACTGGGGCGGGCTAAAAAGGGCGCCGGTCTCAGACGCCCCATGTCGCGCCGCCCTTCAATCGCCTCAGGAGCGCGCATCCAGGCGAGCGCGGGCTTTTTCGGCCCGCAGCCTGACCACCGGGTCCGAGCTCGCTTCGGCGCTTTCCAGAATGCGCGAAGCGCCCGCGTCGTCGCCCAGCCGCATGTGGGTCTCAAACGACTCGAACACGCTTTCCCACTGATCTTGCGGAGCGCTGCCGCGCGTGGTGCCGTCCTGCGTTGACGGAAATTCAGTTCCCGCTTGCTCGCCCGGAGCGAGGACGGTGTCTTGCAGGGTGGCTGCCTCTTGGTTGTCTTTGCGCTTTTGGCGGACCTTGAAGCCCGCATAGCCCAGAAGAACGATGAAAAGGGCGCCCAAACCCAGCTTGCCGGTGGGCGATTCCCAGAGCGCCTCCAAGAAGCTGTTGGGCGGAACGGTCGCGTCGGTGGAAACCGCGACCGGCGCGCTCGCGGGCCCTTTCTTCGCGGCCGCGGCGCGAGCTTGCTGCGCGCGCGCTTGCGTGGCCATTGTGGCCATGGCCGTGTGGCCAGCCGGGGTGTTCGGGTCGGGCATGGCCATTGACGCCGGCATCCCCGGAATGGTCGGAAGGGCCGAGCTCGCGGCAACCGAGTCGGAAGCGGCAGCCGCGCCATGCGCCCCGGGAGCCGGGAACGGCAAGAGGTCGTTGGCGGAAGCCGAAGCGGCTGGAACCGACGACGCCACCGCAAACGCTTGCGACGCAATGGCGGGAGCCACGATCGGCGCGGGCATCACGACCGAGCTGGACGCCGCGGCGGGAGCGGACGCCATGCCCGGCGCCGGCGAGAAGCCGTTGGCGAAGGATTGTGCGTTCGGCGCGCCAGGCGCGCCCGGGGGCACGTCGCCTCGCCCACGCCAAGAGCTTTCGAAGCTCGGCGCGCCAGGCGCGCCTGGGGGCACCATCGCGGCGATAGGGCCCTGCTCCTTCGGCGTCGGGCGCGGAAAAGACGCCGGAAACGGGAGCGCCGGGGTGGCTGAATTGGGCACGACGCCTTTGGCGACCGGGAAGGCGGGAGCCGCGAACGAGGGCGAAGACGCGCCAATGGAGGGAACCGACGGGGCAGAGGCGGCCGCTGCCACAGCCGCGCCGCTTGCGCCTGAGGAGGCGGAAACCGACCCATTGGCCGCGTCCAGCTTCGCCTGCAAGGCGTCAATTTGCGCCTGCGTCGCGCTTTCCTTGGAAATGACGCGAGCTTCTTGCGACTTCAAGTTGGCCAACTCGGCCTTCTTTTGGTCCAGCTGGCGACGCAGCTGGGCCGAGCTGGATTTGTCGGATGCGTTGGCCGACGCCTGGCTGGCGGGCGCGGCGCCCAAAGCGCTCGAAGCGCTCGCGGCCGGCAGGCCCAACGCCGAGAGGCCATCGTCGCTGAGCATGTTTTTGGCGTTCGACGGCACGCCCAAGCGCGCGTTGGCCTTGAGGCTGTTTTCGGTCTCGTCAGAGAACGCTTGCGGATTGCGGGCGAACAAAGCGTTGGCCATGGCGTTCACGCGCGAGGGCTTGGCGATGCGCGCGGCCACTTGCCTGAGCGAGTCGCCGGATTGCGCGCTCACATAACCCAGAACGCGAGTTTTGGGAGCCGCGGCCGGAGCAGCCGGCGTGGACGAGCCGTCCGCTGACAAACTGGAATTGGAGGCGTTGGCGATTTGGGCCGCGTGGCGCTCGATGGCGTTCGCGCGGCGTTGCGAGGCGGACTCGTTGGCGTCGTCAACAGGAGCCGCCACCGGGCGTTGGGCCGGGATCGCGGTGTTGTTCGCGGCGGCCGCGTCTTCGGTGAGCGCGGCCGTGGCCGGGATCATCGGATGCGAGCGGCGCGTCGAGCGCGCGGGGGCCGAGTCGCTGTCGGCGTCAGAGGCGCTCGCGCCCGGAGCCGGGTCGCTCAGCAGGAACTGCACGAACCGTTCGCCATTGACCGAGTAAATTTGCGCGAGAGCGGTGATCGGGCCTGGGGTCGGGCTCACCAGACGGACCACCAATTGGACTCCGCCGTCAGGCAGAGGCTGGCTGATTTGGCGCGCGGTGGTCAGGACTGGGTCATACGGCAAGCCCACTTCGCCATAAGCCGATTGCGGAGCCAAGTTGATTCGAGTGCCCGTGCCATAAGCGCGCGCGTTGGCGATGAAAGAGCCCCCGATCACGGCGTTGGCGGCCACGCGGCCTGAGCTCACTTGGCGCGAATGCGCGTTTTCCGAAGCCGCTTCGGCTTGGCGGGAGGCCGGGACGGCGACGGTCGCAAAGACGGCGACAGCGGCTGTGATGGCGCTGACGCGCAAAGAGTTTTTCATGGATGAATGCCCAGAAGCCAAAAGAAAGATGCGGTTGAATATGGAAAAATCAGTCAGCAAGCCAGCCCCAGCGCCGCGAAACGGACTCCCATGCGCGGCCAAGAACGGCGCGGCGGGCCCCCAAGGGCTCATTTCGGCGCCAAGGATGCCGGCGCGAGCCCTGCCTGTCAAGCCAAAAGAGCCGCCAAAAGGCAATCATAGACGAGAAGTGGCCAGGCGGAAGGATTTTTTTATGAATATTTTCAATTCCATTTCGGTTTGGTCGAGAAAACGGCGCCCAGTCCCGAAAATCCACAAAGCTCCGGAAAACAGCCCTGAGGCCAAAACCACCGCGACCTCGGTTCAGCCCTGATAAGCCGCAAGACAGGGTCCGCGCCACAAAGGCGTCGCTGGGAGGCTCAGAGGCGCAAGGATTTCTGCGTGGATTCGGTCAACGAGCCGGCGCTCGAATCCGCGCGCTCTCCCGTCTCCGCGGCGGCGCGGAGCGGGGCCTCCGCTTGCGAAACGCAGGCGCGCAAATCCAGTTGTTCGGCCTGCGCGACCAAGCGAGCGCGCACTTCGGAGAAAACGCGACGGACGCCTGGGCGGGCAATGGGCCCCAGCGAAGCGTTGGGCTGGGCGTTGAGCTCGTCGCTCTGCGACAGGCGCTCGCACAGAGCAATCGCTTCAGCTGGCCCCACAAAGGGCACGCCCGGCATTTCTTCGCGAAGAAACGCCTCGACGCGCGCCGCGCACTCGGCGAAGCCCAGCCCGCTCGGATCCCCGTCCAAATAGCCAATGCCGGCCCAAGCCCCTTCAAAGCGCCGGTTGTCCAGCTCCGATTGCCCTGCGCCAATGCGATCCAGCCACGTCACGCACCAATCCAAATGGCCGTTGTCGCCCACGACGGGCGCTGGATGGTGGAATGGGGTGCTCATGAGCCCATTGGAATGCCAAGTGGCGAATTTAGGACGCTCATTGGGCGATAAATCGGCGACGCTGAACCGCTTGGAAAAGCGCGCCTTGGCCTCGTCAGCCTCCCATCCCCACCCTTCTTCCTTGAGCAGCGGTTGGGCGAGAAGGTTGCGTTCGGGATTTTCTTGCTCGGAAAGCCCGTAAATGAAAAGAGTGCCTTCAAAGGCCGGGGAGCTGGCGGCCGCAAGCGCCTCCGCCACGCGCTTCGCTTCCTGCGCCGCGGATCTTTTGGCGATGCCCCGAACGCGGCCGGGATTGGTCCACTCCGATCGGTCGGGTTTGGCGTCTGGATGGCGGTCGCCGCGAAAACGGCCTTTGAGTTCGTAGATGACAAGGCTCATGAGGGATCCAAGTTGAAGCGCGGGAGTTCGCGCGCGTCCTCAATTAAAACACATTTTGGTCGAAAAATGCGTTGGCTCGGATTCAAAAAACATCGGCGCTTAAAAAAAGGGGCAAGAGCGGGCAGCGCGAGAAACGGGGAGGATGAACAAAGAGGACGCGAAGAGGGCGCCGGAAAGACAGAAACGAGCCCGTGAATAAAAAATCCGGCCAAAGCCGGATTTTGCGTTGAGCGCATTGAACGCGCCCATTTCGTCGATCAGCGCGGGCCGGCGCGGCGCTTGGCCTTGGCGACCACTTGCGAGGAATGAAACTCTTTTTCGAATTCAAAGAGTTGGTCGCGAGCGGCTTCCGCCACGTTTTCAACCGCCGTGCCCAGCACTTGGCCAATCTTTTCATGCATGAACATGGCGTAGGGGTCGCGCTTGCTCGGGCGCGACGGGAGGCCGAAGGAAATGTCTTCGTTGACGATGAAGTCGCCCACGTCCAAGCCGATTTGGCGAGCCGTGGCGGCCAGGCGCCCGCCGTTGAGTTGGGGAGCCTTCAAAACGGGAGCCATCTTCGGATCCGCGGCCAAAGCGGCCCAGCCCTTCTTGTCGTCGTCCTTCGGAACTTCGTAGCCATGCGACTCGATGAAGTGGCGCAGGGCCACGTCGCCGTCCAGCTTCGCTTCATCGCGCAAAACGGTCGGGTCCAGAGTCGGGACCTTGGCCACGATCGCGGCTTCCAGCGCTTGCTCGTCAAACGTCCGCTTGCTCTTGATCTTGACCAAGCCGATGGAGATGTCGTCGATGCCGGAGTCCAGGCTCAGGTTCGCTTCCTTGGTGAGCGCGGTGATTTTGTCGCTCATCTTCGTGCCGATGTTGCCCAAGTGGCGAAGGATCGTGTAGTCGACCGCGAAGTCGACCAGGTTGTCCGGCAGCTCGCCGCGGTCGCCGAAGCGACGCGACACGAGCGACTCGGGCAGCCGGTTTTTCATGATGTATTCGTTCCAGAAGTGGTCGCCGGCGAAAATGTTCTTTTCGAGCTGCTCTTGGCTGACCGGGATGTCCTGGATGAGAACGTTGAAGTTTTTGTAGTCCAAGCTGGCCAGTTGCAAGCCCGCGATCTTGTAGCCCTTGGCCTCGGCCAACAGCGTGTAGTGGTGCAATTGCGCCACGTAGTAGTCCGGCGGGCCGTCCTTGCGGATCGACTCGAAGCTGATTTGCGTCGGGCACTTGTAGTCGATCACGAAGAGCTTTCCGGGTTCGAGCTCCATGATTTCGTCGGGGTTGCCGACCATCCACTCGTGGTCCGGATGGCGAAAGCCCGAAAGCTCGTCCATGATGTCTTCGCGCGGCTTGGCGTTCGGGTAGCGCCCAAGGATCTGCTTGCGATAGATGTCGCGAGCCATGTCTTCCATCATTTGCCCGCGCAGCATGTCGCCTGTGGGCGGCTCAGGAAACAATTGAAGAAGCTTCGCCTTGCAAATTTCGATCGTCGATTGGTGCGGGTGGTAATCGCCTTCAAGGTCGCCCGTCAGCACGCCAATTTCCGAGCCGCCGATGCCGGTCAAGCGCTTCAAGTGCCACGTGAGGCGGCCCGGATCAAAAGCTTCGATCGCGTCGGCCCATTTCTTGATCTGCGCGTCGTTGTAATACTTCCCTTGCGGGAACGCCTTCATTTCTTCCGCGATCGAGAAGAGCGGGCTGTTCTGGTCAATGGTGACGTCTTTCTTGCTCATGGAGGCTCCAAGGCGCCAAACGCTTGCGTTGGCTGGGTGTTTCAAAAAAGGAATAGAAAAAGATTCAACGACTCCATTTTACCTTGAGTCGCCGGGGTTTCAAAGCGCCAGAGGCGAAAAGCAAAAGAAAAATAGCCCCAGAGGGGGCAAAAAGCAAACCGTTGGGCGGCGATTGGCGCGGATCGCGCAGGAATGCCGCTTGGAGAAGAAATTTTCGCGCCGCAGGGAAAGCGTTTGCGGGCGTTTGGGCGGCGCAAGCCATCAACCCCGGCCAAAAAAGATCGCTGCGCGAAAAAACAAAATGGCCGACAAACGGGGCGCGACGCAGGCAGGCTGAACGAAGCCTCAGGGCGACCCCTGCGCGGCCAAGGAGACGGGGGGAAACGCGGACGCCGGCGAGAAGACACGCGCTTCGCGCCCATGAAACAAAAAAACAAAGCCCCTCGCGAAGAGGGGCCTGCAAGCATGCGCGCGTGGCCGGGAAGGCCGAGCGTTAAACCACGTTCATCAGCAAGGCGCGCGGCAAAAGGTGCGAAACCTTGTGCTTGGCGGCCCAGCCCGCGACTTGCTGCGGATCCGGGGCGGACATTTCTGGCAGGGCGCCCGCGGCTTCCTTCAGGCGCTCCCATGCCCATTCCTGCACAAGCGATGTCTGGCGCGCGCGCAGGTAATGCTCGCCGCCCTGAATGTTGGAGAGGCCCTGTTCGGCCAGCGCGGTGTGATCCGGGCACAGCGGCACATATTCAAACGGACGCGACGCGGTCGGGGCGTTGGCGCCGGCGAGGCGGAAGGGCTCGGCCTCTTTGCTGCACAAGTGCCCTCCTTCGAGATTCGCGCAGCACTTCCAGTGCGACGCCCATTCGCGGAAATCGCCTTCGTCGCCTTGCGCAAGGGCTTGCCACACCGCCGGCGCGCGCAAGAAGCCGGAAAGCTTCAATTGCTTGGCGGCTTCATCCCACGCCTTCGCGCGCTTCATGACCGCCTTGCGCTCGTTGGGCGTGAGCTTTTGGCTCGCTTCGTCCATTTGCGGAGCCAAAAAGCTCGTGTCTGTCTGGTCCGCGCGGCGGCCCGTGGATTTTTCTTCTTCCGCGTCCTCGGGCTTCTTCACCTCCACGAAGACCAAGCAATCTTGCAATTTCGAGTAACCAAGCTCAATCGCGCGGTCGGCGTCGTCGCCGTCGGTTGCGAAAAATTGGGCCAGCATTCCGCTTTTGGTCGGCTTCGGGCGCAAGATCTTGGCTTTGAAGGACGAAATCTTGTTGAAGTGGCCAGCGGCGTTCTTCATCGAGCGGCCCACTTCGTCCTTGATCAGGAAGACGTCGAGCAATACGTCCGAATCCACATAACGGGTGAGCGACAACGCCGTGATCGTGTCCGCGTCTTCGCCGTCTTCGCCGAAAAACTGGGCGAGCATGCCGCTCTTGGTCGGCACGGGGCGGCGGATGTAGGCGGAAAAGGCGCCGATATGCACGCTTTCGGCTTGCGCTTCGGCTTCGCTGGGGGACAAGGTGGCCGGCGTCGTCAATTCTTGATTCGAGTCGTTCATGGATTCGCGTGTCGTGAGAAATAAGGTTGAGAGAGCAAAAACCGTCCAAAGCCAGGCCAGGATTGAGAGCGAGCCGCGCGCCAGGCGAAAAACAGAATCGATAGATTATAAAATTTAAGAGCTTTTTCCAAGGTCGCCTGTCTGATGTGCGTCACAGATTTGAAGCGCCTGGGGCCATAATACACAATTTTTGGAAACAAATGGCTTTTTTTCAAAAAAACTCGTTTTTTCACCGCGGCCCGCGCCAATCTCGCGGCCCAGTTGAGATCGTGAGTTCTCCGCCGGGCCTGGCCGCGGGGGGCGCCCCGATTTCCTTGTTTTGGCCCGTTGGCCGGAGAACGGCGTTTCGGCAGCCGCGCAGAGCGTCGAAAAAACGCGGGAGCCAATACGCGCCCATCGAGAGCCGGCGGTCGGGCGCAAGCGAAAAGACACCCGCGGCCCCCGCCAGCCGAGCGCAGGGGATCGATTCCGGGGAGAAAATCCGCTACACTTATAGAGGCGGATAAACGCAATCCCGCCTCCGCGCCTTCGGCGCGACCCATTCAGCAGCGACGAGACCCTTATGGCAAAGCCTTTGACGGTGACGGACAAAACAAAAATCGCGTTTGGCGCGGGAGAAAAGCTCACGGGCAAGCCGCAGCCCGTGGATTTGGGCACCGACAACCTGCGCGAGGCCTTTTTTCATTATACGGTCTGGGAGAGCGGGAAAATCTCCCAAGCCAGCCAGGACTCGATTTTGCGAGCCGTGGAGGGGTTGGCCGAGGAATGGCGCGCCGGATCAATGCCGATCCAACGCCAAGAAGCCATTGTTCGCCAGGCGCTCCATGGAAAGCTGGCCGTGCCGGCACCGGCTGCGGAGAGCGTGTTTTTGGAATTGGCTCGCGAAATCATCCAGCGCCCGGACAGCCAAATTGACTGGCTGGCTCCGGGATGGACCTGGCGAGCGGTGCCTGTCGAACAAATTTATCGCGAAAGCCCCGGTCAGCGAGAAATAAAAAACGCCCCCAAAAGACGGCGCCTATTGGGGAAGAAGGCGCCGTCTTTGCTCACCGCATGGTTGGATCGCGATTACCGGGCCAATGGGGTCAACGGGCAAGCGCAGAATGGGGCCGCGGCGCCCATTGACGGCCTCAGGCCGCCCGTGGAGCGCTTGGGCGGAAATCCGGTTCCTGCGATTTTTGAGGCCACAACGCCCGACGCGGATGACAAATATGCGCAGTGGGCGAGCCGGTTTAATCGCGCGCTGTCGGTCTTCGGCGTCGAAAACGCCCCGAGCGCGCCCACGGCCGAAGGGCCCATGCTGATGCGCGTGATCGCAGCCCTCGCGTGGCCCCAAGGCCGCGAAAGCGCGCCTCTTTGGATGGAATGGATCGCGCGCGCGGACACGACGCCATGGTTGCGGTTTGACCACCAAAACGAGGCGTGGAATTCAAAATTCCATCCCTTGGAGGCTTTGGGCACGCGCGCCGCGAGCGCCCGGCAAGACGTGTTGTTCGCTCCCGCCGTCAGCGCCCTGCTGCGCATGGGATACACCTCTGGCTTTGGCTACCCAGAGGGCCGCGGGGCCATCAGCCCCGTGCCGCTCAATCGGATCGAGAAGCCCAACGCCCTATGGTCCTTTGTGGAGGCTGGGCGAGCGACGCCGGATTTTGAAGCCGTGGTTGACCTTTTGTTGAAGGACGGCGTGAATTGGCGCCAAAAAGGCGGCTTGGAGAACCCCGAAGCCACGTATTCCATTTTGGTCCCCATCAACGGCCACGCCTTGGGCCTCGGAGGGCCTGCCGCGGAGTTATGGTCCCGTGTTTTTGAAAAATTCGTGAAATTAGGCGCGGATCCGCTCGACGCCTTCCCGCCGCAAACACTGCATTCCATAGCCGACGGGCCCATTCGCGGGCTGGTCCAAGCTCGGCAAGAGCAAAAAGAAATCCTCGCAGGAATGTCCCAGGGCGAAATCGAGCAGGCTCTGCGGCTATTGGCGGAGCATCGGGCGCGCGAAACGGCGAAATCGAGCGCAAAAAATAGCGATCAGGCCATTCCGGCCCCAGCCGTCAAGAGAAATCGGCTGTGACGCGATTGGGACGGCCCCGCTTTCGGGCTGATCGGTTTAGGCGGGGCGCAAAGCGGGAGCGCCAACGAGTTCCGCTGTTTTGAGCACGGCCACGAGTTTGAATTGAGGAAATAAGATGAGCAATGAGAAAGAGGCGAGCGCTGCGCAAAAAGCGCGAGTTGCGTTTGGCCCTGCCCGGACGTTGGCCGAGAAACCTCTCGCGATCTCCGACGGGGCGAAAAGTCTGCGTTTTTTGCTGTATAGCGCATGGCCCGGAGCGTTGGAGAGAGACGCGTTCGTCAAAGACAGCCAAGCCGCGGTTGAGGCGCTCGCCAAAGAATGGGCGAGCGGAGACATGCCCGCTCCGCGCCAAGAGGCGATCGTGCGGCACGCCATTGTCGCCGCCATCGAGGGCGGCATGTTTCCCGTCATGCGGGAAGCGGCGGAATCGTTTTTGGCCCTCGCCGTCGACATCGCGCAGTCGCCTGCGTCGTCAATGGACTGGCTCGCGCCAGGATGGGCGCACTCGACGCCAAAAACAAAAACATACAATGCGGAAAGCCGCGCGCGCGCGGAAAATCAAGAATGGAAGAAGATAATCGGAAAGGAGACGGAATCCCTTCTGAGCTGTTTTTTCCTGACGGAGTCGCATATTCTGCACGATGAAAAGCACAATATTCGGCGCGGGTCCCAGTCGTCATTTGTCTTCAATCCTCTTGTCGCGATCCAGAAGTTGCGGCCACAAGGCTCTGTTTTGGGCGCAGATCCGGTGAGGGCGCTGTTCGAGGCCACTCAACCGGTCCACAATCCAAATGGCGGCCGCTTTGGCCATGAGGCGTGGTGCGATCGCTTCCAGAGAAATCTCGTGTCGTATCAATTGGAGGGCGCGCCGCCCTCTCCGGCTCCCGTCGGCGGGCAAAGCGCGCCCTTGCTGACGTTGGTGCTGAAAAACATCCAGGACGCCGACAGCGGGCTGAATTCGAAAGAGTGGTTGAAGTGGATCGTGGACGCAAAAAGCACGCCATGGATACAATTTGACCATAAAATCTCTGAGTGGCGCGGCGATCATCCTTTGTTGACGCTCAGTCGGCAAATGAAAGAGTCGGGCGGATTTTCGGACGCCGCGCCTTACAAAGAAGCGGTCGAAACGCTTCTGGAAATGGGCTATGGGCCCAATTACGAATTTCCTGAGGGCATCGCTCCACACGCGAACGCCAAAAGCGCCACCGGCGAGACCCCCAATGCAATTTGGGCTTTCATCAATTCATCTCTCAGGCCGGAGCTGCCTGAAATCGTCGACATGCTGCTTCAAGCAGGCGGCGATTGGCAAGCGCGAGGAAGCTCCTCCCGGCCTGAAACGGCGGAGTCCGTTCTGGCCAAAATCAACAGCCGCGCTCGCGGATTGGCCTGGTCCGACAAAGAAAACCGCGAAGTTTGCGAGAAAATTTTCAAAAGGTTTGTTTCTTTGGGAGCCGATCCTTTGGACACGCTGCCGCCCAGAACCATTCATGAAGTCACGCCCGGCTTGATCCGAGACACCGTTCAAGCCCGCCAAGAGCAGCAAGCCCTTCTGCAAAGCCTCTCTCAGTCCGAGCTCGAAGAGGCGTTGCAAATCGTGGCCGAGCGACGGGCGCAGAAGAAGGCGGAGCAGGAGGCGGCTTCTTCGCAAAGCGCGCGGCGAAGCGCGCGGTTGTGAAAATACGTGAGTGCGAAAATCTCGCGCCATAAAAAACCCGGGCAAAAACCCGGGATTTTTATGAACTTAACCAATGCCAGGGCGAAATCGCCAATTGGCCCGAGCGTGGGGGCATCCGCTTACTCAATGCCGGCGCGAAGGAGCGATCCGCTGCTCGTCGCTGGGTTTTTCAATGTCCTCTTCCTTCAACGTTGTGCGGACATCCTGGTCAATGTCATCGATGAAGCGTCCGGAAAGACGATTGTATCGAAGGTATACCACGCCCACTTTGCCGACTTCCTTGAAGCGAACCTTTTGAATGTGGATGTCGGAGATGTCTTCGTCCTTGCCTCCGCGATTGCGCCACACGCTAATGGCGTTATCCGCCTTGTTATTGAAGTGCGCGCTGTTAAGGCTGACTAACCATTTCCCATTTCTTCGAGTCAAATAATTGTCCAACGGCACCGTCAGGCAATAGACCATGCCGGAGTATGGGTGCTCGGAAACATTCCAATTGAGTGAGACGGCCACATCCTGGCCAGCATTGGGGTGGATGCGAACGGCTGGCTCCTTCCCAGCTCCAAGAACGACGCCCAAAAATCCGCATTCAGCAACAAGATGTTGCACATCGTTGGCCAAAGTCAACGAAGAAAGTCGCGCAATAATAGCTTTTTTCGACTCCGCAAGAACTTCCAGGCTGACCCCCGCAAGGACCGAAATCCAAGCGTTTTTTTCATTGCGCGACGCATCCCAAAGCGAAGAGGGCAGGCGAGCATCCCCGGACGCCATGAATTGCGTCGCCGCGATCTTCGCCAACTGAACGCGTTCGGAATCAACGCCGAATTCAGCATTGTTCGCCACGCCTTCCGCCTCGCGCAGCGGAGCCGTCAGGGGAATCCGCAAGCCGTTCGTGAATTCGCGAGCATAGACCTCAGACCAGCCCCCGGGGCCTTTGCGCAGCTTCTTGTCCCGCGATTGCATCCAGCTCGCCTTCACCATCATCCGGTGCGAAGGCGTGACCATGCCGTTGAAGAACTCGCCGGAGAACTTGCGCATGACGCCGGTGTAATGAACGGCGTGCGCATGCGTGGGCTTTTGATAAACCAATTCGTGCGTGATCGGGTCAAGCGACGCCACCTCGTCGTCGAGCGTGACCTCCGGATGCGGCACCCATCCGCGGCGCGTGAGGACTTCCGTGTCGGCGGAGTGGCAGCCGGCAACGTCATACGGCGTCGGCACCGGATACTTGCCGTTTTCTTCTTTGCGCAGCTTGGCCGGGTGGGCCACGACCCAGACGTGGACGCCATAAGCGCGAGCGAATTGGCGGATTTTCGTGAGCACTTGCGAAATGTGCTCCGTTTCCGTCATCCCGTTCGAGCGCGAGTGGTCCAGTTCGTTCCATGGGTCGATCACGAGGCCCTTGATGCCCTTGCGGAACACCAAGACTTTCGCCAGGTCCAAAATCCCGTCGATGCTCCAGTTGCCCTCTTCCTCATCAGGCAAAATCACGAAGAAATACTCTTGCAGCCAGAGTTTCGCTTCATCCTTCTCTTCGCGCGTGATCCGGTCGGCGGGCCCGATGTTGAAGGGCTTGTCGACGAGCTTTTCCATCAAGTTGGCGAAATGGCGCTCAATTGGCTGGTTTTCCGGCGAGAACATGCCGAAGCGCCAGTGCGATTGCTGGGCCAGGTTGATGAGCAAGGCGTCCAAAAAGTTCGATTTGCCGTGGCCCGGAATGCCGGTGACCAAGGTCCACTGGCCTTCCTTGACGGTGTAGTGCTCGTTGAGCGTGGTCCAGCCGGAAGGGGCGCCCGGCGGCATGCCGAACTCATAGAGGGCGTCGATCTTGTCGGCCACGTCCATCGCCTCGAAAATCCCCTTGACCGGATACGCCCGCGCGTGCGCGATCGAGTTTTTCACGGCCTCCGGGCCCAAGCGAGCGAGCGTGTCGTTGGCGTCGCGCATGTCTTGCGGCCACTGGGCGCGCCAGCAGCGCTCCTTGCCCAGGCGGCGGGCGATTTCCTCTTCCAGGCGGCGGCCGTCCTCGGTGTTGGAGAACGCCAGAATGAATTTTTTGCCGGTGGCCAGAAGGGCTTCGGACGAAAGCAGATACTCGAAGTTGTTTTCGTAGTTGTCGCTTTTGGCGGCGGCGGCATATGGCGCGCCCATGGCGTTTTTGAGCCCAACCTGGTCCATCGTGAGCTTGTCGATTTCGCCCTGGACCAAAATCGTGCACTCCTCGTCAAAATCCTCCAAGCCGTAGAAGATGCGCTCCGCCCCGGTTTCGTCGCGCCAACGCTTCTCGTTGTCGCGGTGCTTCACGTTCACCAATTCGCCGTCGCGGTAATAAGGGAATTGCACCACGGCCACGCGCGCCTCCACGGCCGGCATGTAAGACTTGCCGTAGCCAATGTTGCGCGCCGCGAGGATCTCCGGGTCAATGCCGCGGCTTTTGAACCATGAGAGCATCTTGGTCGTGAGCGCCAACGGATCAAAACGCGGTTTGCGCGGAATGGAGGTCGTCCACTCGAAGGGGCCGCGCCGTTTGGCCGGGCCTGACGCCAAAGAGCCATGGAACCCGCAGTGGTGGCAAACCCAGGAGTTGTCGCGAAGATCGACTTCGAGGCTCGGCACTTCGGGCCGCTTGCGCAGATTCGCGCATTCTGGGCAATTGGCGAGCGTGACGGGCTCCGTCAACTCCGCGGGCAAAACGATGCGGAATTTCAAAAATTTGGCCGCGAGCTCAGGGTTCGCGCTGTCCTCGACATTGTCTTTCAGCAGCCAGTCCAGGGGCTTTTTGGCCTGTGGCTTGGGCGCGGCGCGCGCGCCGGCGGAGACTTCTCCGGAGGGCGAGCGCGCGACGCCTGTCGCGGGCGTGGATTTCTTGGACGGCGAGGAGGGATCAAAAGACATGGGCGGCAAGCTTTAAAAAGAAGAGTCGGCAACAAACGGGGCAGGCCACGGATCGGCCAGCGCAAAAAACGCAACGGCCAACCCGGAAGCAAAATGCGAAAAATAGAAAAAAAGGAAAGGCTTGTCAGAAAAAAGGCCGGCCTGAGCGGAGAACGCTCCGGAGCCGGTGCCCCAAATTTACCGACAGGCCGCGCGATGCGCAAGCCCTTTGATCGGGTTTAAAATAACAAAAAAGGGAGCAAAGTCAAGGGCTGCGCCGCCGGCGCGCCCAGGGCTCAAATGCGGCGAGGAGCGACCTGCCCGTCGCCTCCGGGCACGGAGCCCAGAGATCCGCGCGAGCGGCCGGCGCCTCCTATTTCCTCGTCCAAAGCGTCCGCCTCCCACTGGGCGGCCAGCCTGCCAAACCCCTGCAATCGGCGAATTTTGTCCAGCGGAGACTCCCCGTCCGGTCCGCGCGCAAAGGGGCTCGCGCCCAACCCGCGCAGCCAAACGCCGATGCCGATATACGAGCGCAGGCCGAATCGATCCAAATAAACGCGCATGTCGATCTCCCCCTGCTCGTCTTCCTGGCCGCCGCCCTCCCCCAAAGCATGCGGCAGAGGGCCCGCCGCCGGGCCGTTTTTCGCGCGCAAAGCCCACAGCCAGAGCATCGAGCCCTCGGCGTGCTCTTGGGCCAATTCCGGGTTCCGGGCGAACAAACCGCAAAGAATGCCCAACCGGCCTTTTCCCAATTGGCCCTGCTCGATCGATTGGCCGCTGAAACCCTCTTTTAGGCGAACGTCCAAAACGGCCAAAGCCGTCGGGCGCAATTGGCCCGGCTCGATGGCCGCCAAGGGATCCAACCCGCGCCAAGCGGCCATTTGCCGCCATTGGGTCGCGCAATGCTCGCCCTCGTGGGCGATCCACGCTTGGTGCAAGGGCCAGAGCGGCGTGGATTGATGCGGCAAAAGACGCTCCCGCACGCGCGCGGAGGCCTGCGGCAAAACGAGAGTTTCTTTTTCAGGGGCCGGCACCGGCAGGTCCCATCGGAGGATTTTCGCGCATTCAGGCCCCGCCAGCGCCCACGCCCGGTCCGTCCACCGATTGCGGCCCCATCGGCGATCCAAAAACAAGCGAATGATTCGTCCGGCCAATTCGTCGCCGCCCGCGGCGTGCGCGTCCTCCAGCCACAAGCGCAGGAACAGGGCGCATGAATAACGCGGCGCCTCTTCCCAGCCGAGGAACGCAGACGCCCTTTTCGATTGCTTCCCCAGTTGCGTCTCGCTCCATTGGCCCGCCGCGCGCGGCTCATCCCAGACCGTCTCCTCAAAAAGCAGCTCCGCCAGGGCAAAATGCTCTTCCGGCGCGAGCGCCAACCCTGCGCGCCGGCCCGCGCGCCACAGCCTCAAGGCCTTAGCCAACAAAGAGCGGCGCGTTTGGGGAGTGAACGCTCCCGCAGCCGGTTCGCGCTCGAGCAGCCGCTGCAACGGCTTCTTTTCGGCCACTGGGCGCGCCAATCCAAACGCGCGCTGGGGCGACGCCGCGAACAACGCCATGGCCGCCCCGAAAATCCCCGCGGGCCGCAGCTTCTCCAAGCAGTGAGCGGCTCGGGCCCGTTGGTCCAGCGTGAGAATTTCATCTCGCCCCCACGCCTGGCCGGCGGCGCCTCCGGAAGAAACCGGCGCGATGATCCAGCCAATCCAGAATGGGTCGGCTTTTTCCGCGCTGAAAGCAGCCAGCGCCGAGGATTCAGCTAAAGGTTGGACGGCAAGGGTCGGCATCGCGATGCGCAAAAAGAATGGGAAGCGTTTGATAATCCAAAAAAGGGGGGGGACGCAAGGGGGCAAATGAGGGTGGGCCCGCAAAGCGGGTCAGCCAGCGCATCCAAGCGAGCCGCAGTCAGGCCTTGCCCTCACGTTACCACAAACTGGCGATTTGAGACAAAATATCGACAATAAACGGTCTCCCCGCAAACAAACAACACCCCGGCCGAGAAAACAAAAGACGAAGAAAATTGTTTTTTTGTGAAAACATTGTGAAAACAATCAGCGGCCGACACCTTGACAAAAAAAACGCCGTCATATTTTGCAGCCCATCCCATCCTTCTGCCCATCCCAGCGGGAAAACCCGAGAGGCCAACGCAATGGCAAAGATCGTCAATCACGCCAGAAAAAAGACGTGGCTTCGAATAGCGAAGTTCGTTCCGAAGAGCCGGTTCGCCAAGCTGATGGGCATTTTGGCGATCATGCTTGCGGGGACCACCGCTGTTTCCGCTTGGGGCATCCACCCTGCGACCATTTTGGACGCAATTGGCGAAGTGTCCTTTTTGGGGTTGTGGGGACTGCTGGAGATGGTTGGCAGCGGCGGCGGTGAAATCCTGCGCGAGGGGAGCAACGCATTGAAAAAAGACAGAGACGCCTTTGCGAAAAGCGCCGGGCTTCACAACGCCGAAGACGAAGCCGTCGAGCTTCAAAAAACAGTGTTTGAGGCATCCTCGCCAAACGAGGGGCAACAAGAAGGGCGACAGCCGCCGGTATCCAGAAGCCCGCGCCGACTCTGAGGGCTCTGTTCGATTGGGTCGAGCCACACGCCACTTCGGCGCGCTTGGCGCGGCAACAGTGATCCACAAAATTGAATGA
>Ga0105859_1000132_pt1 | contig 29922 bp, 21 predicted proteins | sample OrgsoiDNA_201063_FD_89684 | JGI IMG/M metagenome (GOLD analysis project Ga0105859, IMG submission 89684) | Permafrost soil microbial communities from the Arctic, to analyse light accelerated degradation of dissolved organic matter (DOM) -... | ecosystem: Environmental > Terrestrial > Soil >...
CGTCTCGTGCATCAATGCGTTCGCCGCCCGCACAAAGCGCGGGTCGCTCTCGATGGAGCCAAGCGATCGTTGCTGGACGGGGCGCAGGGGCATGGGCGTTGGACGAAAAAGAACAAACGAAAAAGAACGAATGAAGAGGCTTGTGGTCAAAAAAAGCAGTCCTTGCGACTTTGCCCGCTCGCCGACGTTTTGTCAACCGCGGCGATGGTCTTTTTGTTTCTTTTTAATCGACTCTTTATGGCCAAAAATATTTTTCGCGAAACCCCGCGGCATGCGCTATCAGACGAGGTTTGGCTTCGTGTCGCGCCCTTGATGGACGCTCTTGCTGGCCGGCGCGGGCGCCCGCCCAAAGACAACCGCCAATTCCTCCACGCCGTTCTGTGGATGGCCAAAACAGGCGCTCCCTGGCGCGATTTGCCCCCTTCGCTCGGTTTCTGGCGCTCAGTTCACAGCCGATTTTTGACGCAGGCCAAAAAGGGTGGGTGGCGAGACTTGCTCTGCGTTTTGGCGGACGCGGAGGCGGTTGGTCTGGTGTGTGTGGCTTCCTTGAGTTTGAAGGCCGCGCCCTGCGCGTCGGGCGCTCGAAAACGAGGCAAAAACCCCGAGATTTCCCAAAAACTCCAAGCGTTGGGCAAAAGCGTCGGCGGCTTGACGAGCAAGTTTCACGCGGCCGTCTCCGACTGTGGGCATTTGCTTGGCGGCGTCTTGACGCCTGGGCAAGCGTCCGACAACGCCCTGGGCGCGCGCCTGTGCCGCATGGTCGCGGCCTTGGCCCCAAAAGCCATTTGCGGCGACAAGGCCTATGGCTCGAAAGCCATCCGCGAGCAAATCCACAAAATCGGCGCGGAATGCGTCATCCCCTCCAAGAATAACCAAAAAGTTCAAATTCCGCATGACAAAACCCAATATAAAAAACGCAATCGGGTCGAGCGATATTTTGGCCGTCTGAAAAATTGGCGCCGGATTTGCCTGCGGACTGACAAGTTGGCGGTGGCCTTCGCGTCCTGGATTTGGCTCGTTTCAGCCCTGGACTGGCTCAGCCCGGCGAGTTATGATTAACTTCACAGAGCCTAATATATTCTCGCGCCCTAAAAATTCTGCAGCCGGCTGTTTGATCCGCGGCGGCCCATTCTTGGCCAAAGCGACCAAGGTCAAAAAAAGGGAGTGATTTGCGCGCTTGAATCATGAAAAGGATGGCGGGATGAGAGACGAGAAAGATTGGGCGGCCAAAGCCGCGTTGGCCGACGCCAAAGGCAACACCGCCCTGATGGTGGCGGCGCGAAAAGGAGAGGCCGCGAAAGTGGCCAAGCTGCTGCCCTGGTCGAAGCCGGACGAAATCAACGTCGATGGGCAAACCGCGCTGATGCTGGCTTGCAAAAAAGGCCGCGCGGAGTGCGCAAAATTGCTCGCGCCGGCGTCCGACGTGAACCGGCTCGACATTTTGGGGGACACCGCGTTGATTTGGGCCCTCCGAGCGGGAAGCGACGCGTGCGCGCGGACACTGCTTGACGACCCGAGGACCAATGTAAGCCAGCAAGGGTCGCACCGGCATTCAGCGCTGATCGAAGCGATCAGGGCGGCGGGGAAGGACGGCGACCAGGCTTTGGTCCGTGAGATTTTCCTGCGCGGCGACGCGAGCGCGCTCATGGCCAGAGGCAGCAAAAGCACCGCTCTCATGTGCGCGGCCTACGAGGGGAGCCTGGAGTGCGTGGCCCTCATGGCCTCGGCGTGCGACCCTAAGACGACGGACATCGGCGGGGCGAGCGCCATTGATCTCGCGGCGCGATGCGGACATTGGGAGTGCGTGGATTTCCTGGCTCATCGCTCAGACCCGGAGCGCGTGGAGAAATATTTCAAGCAAGGGGGGAGCGCAAAAATGCCCCTGTGGGCAAGCCGGCATGCGCGCGAGGAAGCGCGGCAAATATGGGCAGGCCTGGACCTCGCGGAGGGCGACAACAAGGGCAATGAAGGGGGCGCCGACAGTCGCTCAACGAGAGACGCCCCGCGAAGAATTTAGGCCGCGGGCGACGGCGACGAAGCATTCAATGCGAATCGGCTTGGATTTTGAGCAGGTCGCGGACAAGAGCCGGCGAGACATAGTGCGGGCCGTCGAACAAATAGGTTCGATATCCATGGTAGGCCGCCAATTGCGGCGCCATTTCTTGGGCCGTGGCGGCTCGAAAGCCCCCGCCCTCTTTGGGCCGAAAGGCTTCGGCGATGACACGGACGCGGGAGGGGCCCAGCTTCGCGGAAAGCTGGTCGGCGTAAAGGCGAGCCACTTGCGGCTCTCTTGCGTAGACCCCGCAGCCGTCTTGCAGAAAAACGCCCACGTCCTTGGGCAGCCAAGCCGCCAGCCAATCGGCGAGCGCGACGCCGCCCACGTTGGAGCGATCGTAAACGGTGATCCAAAGGGGCCGCGGCAGAGAGTCCAGCAACGGGCGCAGGGAGCTCGCGTCAGTCCAAGTCGGGTCGATCTCGACCGGGAAATACCATCCGGTGACATGCACAGGCGGGCGCGCTTGCTCAACGGCCTTGGATTCCAAAACCAGTTGCGCCGCGCCGGCGCGGGCGGATTTCTCGTCAAAGCGGCCAGCCAGCCCCACGATCACGTTTTTGGCCCACGGCTCATCCGCGATCCGCGTCCAGTCCGGCATGCGCGGGGCGTCTTGGAGGCCGGAGCCCGGCACAAACGCCACGCCGTCGACCGCCGTCCACTGCACGAGCAGGTCGCGCACGCCCAACTGGTCCCAGTCGCCGCGCGGGTCGGTGTGCTCATTGTCGGGCTGCCAGACCACGCCCTGCGCCAACGCAGGGGTCGCGTGCGCGGCGCCCGCGCAAGCCATTCCGACGCACGCCGCGAGGACGAGCGAGGCGAAAAGTCCGCGGGAAAGGGTCGTGGGCAGAAAAGGCATCAGCGGCAATCTCAGTAGGAAAAGACAGTGGTGAAGAACAGGCCCTTCGCGCGATCATCCCCCGAGAGCTTCACCCGGTATTGCAAGGACATGTCGACAAAGGAGCGCGGCGTGTCGTAAGCGTCGCCTCGGAACCAATAGCGGGCGGCCACGCCAGCGCCAATGCCAACCGGCAGGCTATGGTTGATCTGAGAGTCATAATCGGCTCCCAAAACCAAGTGCGGAAAGACCGTCAGGCGCGGGCTGACGGAGTCCAGCCGATACGTTCGGCCCAAGCGGCCGTTGACCGTGGCGTAGCTTGACGAGTGCTCGATGTAGTGGCCGACTTCGCCATACATGACGCCCGTCCACCAACTGGGCGGCCCTTGGCGCAGCTCCGTGCCGAAGCCATTGGAATACGACAGGCGCCCAAGCCAGTCCGAACGCGTGCTCGACCCAATCGGCAGAATTCGCTCAAAAGCGAAAACCGTGTTGCTGCTCGCGAAGGGCTTGACGCGAGCGCCAATGGCCGACTCCAGGGTTTGCGCGCCCGAAGGGTTGTCTCCCTTGACGCCGAAGTTCGCGTAGCCGCGGGCATACAGCTCGAACATTCGGTCGCCCAGGCTTCCGAAAGGACGCCAGTAGGCTTCGGTTCCGGTCTGCCAATTGTTGGAGGCCCCTGGCAGCGAGCTGTTCGTCAGGCCCGATTGGGCGCCCGATCCGCGATAGCTGACCGAGGCGTTGACGCCCCAGTCGCGAGTGGCTTCGGCGTGCGCCGATCGCGCGTCTTGCAGCGCCGTGGGAGTCATGGGCGGGACGCCTGGAGCGTCGGTCGTCCCGGCGTCGATCGCGCGCTCCAAATAAGCCGCGGCGGCTTTGTTTTCGTGCGCGTGAATGGCCGCGTAACCCGCGTCGGCCGCCGAGGCTGGCGGCAGCTTGCCCGCAAGGTCGGCGGCTTGGAAACGCTCGAACGCGAGCTTGTCGTCGCCCGCGCGCTGCGCGATGAACGCCGCTTGCAGGTCGTCCATATGGTCCAGCATGCCGGCGTCGACCATTTCCCGGGCTTGCGTTTTGGCCCCGCGCGCGTCCCCGGCGTTGGCCAGGGCGTCGATCAATTCAACCCGACGCGCGGAGTCATCCGGAGAGGCTTCCACAGCCTTGCGGGCGTAGTCGGCCGCCGCGCGCTTGTCGCCGCGCTGGGCCGCCAACCGGGCGTCGCGCGTGAAGAGGAACGACGGGTCGGCCGCATACAAATCGCAGCCTGCGCCATATTGGTCGCTGCGGCAATCAAACACCGGGCGGATTTTGTCCCCGGCGTCCGAAGAGGCGACCACGGCGTTCGCGGCGGAGGGCGAGCCCTGCGAGTCGTTTTCGCCATGGGCCAGGGCCAAAGCCGCGCGGTGGCGCCGCAAGGCGATCATGGAGTCGGTGTCGTCGCGCGCCAGGGGCAAATTGTCCACGGCCGCCAACGCTTCGCGCGGCTGGCTCTGGGCCAGGCGGACGTCGGAGATGATCGCGCGCGCCACCCGGGCGTCGCGCGGGTTCTTCGGCCGCAGGCTCAGGGCGCGCGAAAAATCCGAATCGACTTGCGCGGCGACTTCCCCGGCGACTGGCGCGCCGCCGCCGCTCGACAGCGCGAATTGGGCGTAGCCGCGCAGGGTCCACGCCAACGGGTCTTGCGGGTCCTCTTGGGTGGCCGCGGTGGCCGCGTCAAGCGCTCCGGCGCCGTCGCCTTGCGCGAGTCGCGCGTCCACCAGCAGGAAGCGAAAGCCCATGCGGCTCGGGGCATAATCGACGGCGAGCTGGGCCAGGCGCGAGGCTTCGGCGCCATCGCCGCGCTCCAAGGCCGCCAGCGCTTGCGTGGAGAGCGGGGGCGCCAGGCGCAACCCGATGTCGCGCTTGCGCTCTTGCAGTTCGGGCGAGTCGCCAAATTGGCGTTGGGCGTCATTGACGGCCGCATACGCCTCGTCGTCCTGGCTCGACGCGGCCAAGGCGTCAATCAAAAGGTCATGCAGCTGCGCGTTTTGGGGGGATAGCTCGATCGCGGCGCGCGCGTCTCGGACCGCCGCTTCATAGTCCTTTCGCGAGTAGTCGTCATAGGCGAGTTGGGCGGCCTTGAACTTCGGATCGCTCTCCGTGCCTTCAACGGTCATGCGGGCCTGGAAAACGCGTCGGCCGGCGCGCACGCGGCCGGTGGCCACTTGCGGGGACTCGATTTCGCGAAGCCGGCTGGCGAGGGCCGGGCGCCCCCCAAGGTCAGAAATGGCGCGGGAAAGCTCTTTGCGGGCCTCGCCCCGGTTGCCCTCTTGGGCCAGGGCGTTGGCCAGAAGCAAGCGCAAGCCCACGGAGTCGGGGCGCTGGCGAATCGCTTCGCGGGCGCCGGCCGCGGCCTGCGCGTAGCGGTGGGCGTCGTAGTCCGCATAGGCTTGTTGAGCCACCCGGTAGGCTTCGCCCGTCAGCGGCAAGGGCAAGGTTTCGTCGGCCAGGGCCCCCAAGGACGGAATCGCGCAAAGGACGGCCAGGGCCAAAGCGCCGACGCGGGCGCCCAAGGGGCGCGCGGAGGAGCTGAAAGTCTGGCGAACGAAGGGTTTTGAAGTCATTTTTGTTTGTGTCAGCAAGTCAAGCCGGCGGCCCATTCCGCTCAATCCGTCAAAAAAGCCAAAATGGCCAAAAAAGAAAAACCGAAAAATCGCGCGCTCCGGGGCACGCCATTGTCGCACGAAAAGCACGCCGAGATTCTTAAAATCAGCGCCAAAAACCGGCTTGCGAAGCTGCCCAAAAAGTCCCATGGCGCGCAAGCCCCACGCGAGCCCGAACCCCAAACAGGGCCAGGCCGTCATGCCCCTGCGTCACGGAGCGCTTCGTTGCTCGGTTCGCAGCCGCGCTTGCTCCGCCATCACTTTGCGCAAAGCGTCCGGAGAAATGACTCTCTCGCTCACCATGTGCTCGCCAATCCGGCTGTCGCGCTCCGGGCGATAGCTTCTCAGGGCCGCTTCAAAGGCGGAGCGCGTGACCAGCCCCATTTCAATCAGCAGGTCGCCGATCAGGGGAACGCCGCGCAAGGCGCCCGCGTCGGTGGGCTTGGCCACCGTGCCGTCGTCGCCGGTCAAGTGGTCGTCGACGTCGCGCAGGGCTCGGAATCCGGCGGATATTTCGCTCTCGCGCACGATGCGGACGGCCGCGGTGTGGCCGGTGAGGCTCTGGAATTCAGCGAGCGCCTCATCCGGAAGCGCGTTGGCTGAGGCGAACAACATGTGCCCCTCGGCGTTGACGCCTTGCGGAAGCGCGCGCAGCCGCATGAGGACGTCCACGCCGAACAGAGGGGCGTTTGCCTTGAGGGCCGCGACATCGAGCTTTGCGCGCGGCAAATCGGCCTGAAAGGCGATCGCCTCGGCCAGCGTTTCCTCGTCAAGCCACCCGCGCGCCATGAGCACGCGGCCCAGCGGGGCCTCCTGCGCGTGCGTGCCGTTCAGGGCCGCTTCGAGCTTTTCAGCGTCAATCGCGCGCCAGGAAAGCAGCAACTCGCCCAATTGCTGGCGCGTGTCGCGCAATCCGTCGGCGCTCGGAAAGTCGTGCATGGTCTTGTCCCAGGCGAGCCGCTTGCCAGTGACCAAATGGGTGAGAAAGAGCTTCCAGGCGCGCGAAACCGCCAAAAAATTGATGAAGTTGCCGATGATCATCCGCGGCACCGACATCACGCCGTGCTCCCAGCCGTATAATCGGGTGGTGAAAAGGACGCGTTGGGAGACGCGCAGCGTGAGGGCCACGAAATTGGCCCCCAAAAGCCAGCGCATCCAGTCGGCGTCGATGAAGGGCGACGGGAAGAGATTGGGCGTCAAGTCCAAGACCGAGGCGAACGCGAAGAGCAAAAACTGGATCGCCAAGACATACGCGAGCATGCCGACATACGCCGTGACGATGCCTTTGCGATCCCGCATGAGCAGGTATCGATTGGCCAAGGAGCCGCTCCAACCGGTTTGCTCCCAGCCTTGCAAGCCAATTCCAAGCGCCCACCGAGCGCGCTGGCGATACGCCGTGCGCAGGGTGTCGGGGAAGAACTCGCGCACGCACAGGGGCATGGTGGTCACGACCTCGCGCTCGGGGCCCAGGCCAAACCAGGTGTGGCGCTTGGTCGTGAACTGCACCGGGAAGCGGGCGAAAATCGATTGCATGCCCATGCGGCCCAAACGCGCGCCGATGTCGTAGTCCTCGGTCAAGCTCTCGGTGTTGAAGGGCTGCCCGTTTGTGTCTTCGATGAGGGCCAAGATGGCCTCGCGCGAGAAGCATGTGCCCACGCCTGCGGACGGAACAGAGCTGACCAGGCTTTCGCGCACGACCAAGTCCTTGGCGTGCCACTCGGCGAACTCGTCCATGTAGGTGCCCGCGACCAATTCATACCAATCGCGCTCCAGGGACGCAACCGGCAACTGGATCATGTGCTTGCTGGGCAGCAGATAATTGAAGAATTTGAGCTCCGCCGGGTGCAAGACGTCTTCGCTGTCGTGCATGACGATGCCCGCGAACTCGATGCCGGCCTCGAACTCGTGGTGCATGACGGCCTGGATCAGCCAGTTCAAGCAATCCGCCTTGCACGTCGGCCCGTCGTGCGGCACTTCCACCCGGTGGAGGTGCTTGTATCGATGGCGCATGCGCTCGACTTCCTGGATGGTTTCGGCGTCATTTTGGTAGGTGCCCACGAAAATCGTGTAGCGCGAGTAATCGAGGACCCGCACGGCGTCCTCGACCATCGCCGCGATCACGTCATATTCCTTCCACGCCGGAATCATGATCGCGATGTGCTGCTCTTCGCGGTCATACAGCTGCTGCGCTTGCAGGGGTTTGTGTTTGCGCTTGACGGTGAAGTGCCGGTAAATCTCGCGCGTCCAATACCAAGCGTCGATGAACAAATCATCCAAGCTCGACAGCAAAATGATCACGGCCGCCGCGGCCGCGAAATATTCGAGGCCTTGGTAGTATTGGGCGAGAAGAATCCCGCCCTCCCATTTGATCGACGCCCAGTCCATCATTTGTTCTGCTCCTGCCGAGCCTTCACGCGGTCGCGCTTGTGCCGAGCGCCGGCGACGATCAGCACGAACAGCAGGACGATCAGGGCCGGAATGCCCCAAATGGCCCAGTGGCGCGTGACCCACAGATCGCTGCCTTCGCCCGCCACGATCACTTCGTCCGGGTGAATGGTGTCAAAGAGCTTCAAGACGCCGCGCGCGTCCAAAACGGCGATGTCTCCGCGCTGGATCTGCGGCGGCTGCGTGAAGGAAAGCGGCGCGCCCGTCGAACGAAACACGATGCCGTCTTGGGAGCCCGAAGTCGCCATGCTCAGCACGGCCACGCGCTTAAAGCCAGACACGTCGATGAGCTTGTCGCCCTTGATCGAAGTCAGCGTCAAATTGTCGCTCGAAATCGCGGCTCGCGTCTTTTGGTCCGCCAGGCTCACATCAGCGGCTAAAAAGGCGCCGTCTGGGCGAGCCATGTCGCCGTTCCCAATCGCCGTGAATTTCGCGGACAACGGGGCCACGCCCGTCGCGTTGGCGATCGTGGCCAGGCGCGGGACGCTCAAAACGGCGCTGTCCAAATAGCTTTGCGGGGCCAAAACCGTGGCCGACCCGGCGTAGCGCGCGGCCATGCCGACAAAGTCGCTTTCCGCGCGGCGTTTGGCCAATTTCAGGTGGCTCGTCGGCAAAACCGCGACCGGATAGGATTGGCGAGCTTGGCAATGGGCATCCGGTTGCCGGCGGAACGTCACGCGCAAATCGTTCGTGCGGGCCAAGGCGAAACGCGGGATCTGCAGCGCCAACCGATGCGGCAAGCCGTCGGGCTGCAACATTTGCGCCCCGATCATCACGTCATTGAAGTAGACCGTGGCAGTCGCGCCCCCATTGGAGAGCGTGGGGGCCGCCGCCAAATCCAACACGACTTCATCCGGCTGCATCCCGTCGCTGGAGGCCGCCGCCATGTCGAAATTGGCGTCCCAAGAGGCCGCGATTTGGACGTCGATGCTGCGCGGCTCCCCGCCCAGCTCCGAGAACGGAATTTTGTCGCCATGGGCGCGCGCGGTCGGGTCGATTTGATGGACCACCAGGCGGTCGGAGACGCCAATCGGGCGCCATCCCGCAGACAAAACAGACAACGCGGCGTTGTCGCCGACCACGATGACGGCCCGGCCGCCCACGTGCGCCAACCGCGCCTCGCCCGCGGCCAAGGGCGCCGAGAGCCCATCGGCTGAATTGTGGCGCCAATTGTCGAAGGCTTCTGCCCCGTCGGGGGCGGAAGAGGCGATTTGCGCGCGCAAAGCGTCAAGCGCGGCGTTCACCGCGGCGCGCGTTTGGGCGTCCGCCACGAAAACGTCCGGGCCAAACGCCGAGCGCGGGGAAAGGGCGATCAATGCGCCCAATTCTTCCTTGCTGGCGATGGCGTGCTTGCCGCCGGAGAGCAACGCATTGAACGCGGGGATCGAGCGCAAGCCCTCGGGGGCCGCGACGCCCGTCAAGTCCACGCTGTCGCCGACCGCGGGCAACGCTTGCGCCACGGGCTTTTTGCCGTCGCGCTGCAAAAGCGCGTCCGCGCGCCAGGCGGTGTCAAAGGCCGCGGCGCTTAGCTTGTCGGAGCCCAACCCCAAGACCGGGGCTTGGGGGAGCGCGCTCCACGCCGTGCGCAAGTCGTGGATGTCCGCCGGGTTGAACTTGTAGCTGAAGGTGGTCGCGGGCGACACGCGCATGGCGTTGCCGATGGCCGTTTGGTCCGCGCAGACGTCGTCGTTGATGACCGACGCGTATTCCACGCCCATGCGCACGAATCCGGAGTCGCGGGCGACGCCGGCGACTCCCAAATTGGCGTCGATCGCGCCCTGGCTTTCAGTGAAGGCGCGCGCAAGGACGGGCGAGCCGTCCAGTGTCATCAGCATCGTCGTGCGGCCGCCGTCGCCGCGGACATACGCGCCGTTCAATTGAACGGCCGCGTCCTGAATCGGCAGGCCAGCGGGAACCGGCAGGAAAAAATCTCGCGCGGCGCTCGGGGCTCCAAGCGCGGTGTCTTGGGGAATCCCCAAATCCTTGAAGCTGAAAGAGCGCGTTTCCAGGCCGCCTTGGGCCAGCTGGGCAAAGCCCGCGGAGACCGGGCTTTCAGCGCGCGCGGATTGGGCGGCGGACAAAAAGAGCGCGGCGCAGACGACGGCCGACGGGCGCGCGACGAGCGTGGCGAAAGAAAAAACAAAAGAGCGGTTGATCACGATCGAACCTCAAACGGGGCGTGGTGGGCGACGGCATGGGCCAAATTGGCGGAGTCGGACAATGAAAGACGCGCTGCTGAGAGGGTCGCGACAGATTGGCTCGCGGGCGAGAATTCATGAACCGGGCGGCCAGCCAGGGCCGCGGCGATCCGCGCCGAGGCCTGCCCGTCGCCATAGGGGTTCACCCGGTTTTCAAACGCCGCGCGCGCTTGCGCGTCATCGAGCAAAGCGTTGACGGCCGCGACGATGGCGGCGGGATCGGTTCCCACCAACTGCGCGGTGCCGGCTTCGATGGCTTCCGGGCGCTCCGTCACGCGCCGCATGACGAGAACCGGCTTGCCCAGCGCCGGCGCCTCTTCCTGCACGCCGCCCGAGTCCGTGAGGACCACCGACGAGCGTTGCAGAAGGCGAATGAAGCCCAAATAGTCTTGCGGCTCGATCAGATGCACATTGGGCAGCTTGCCCAAGGTCTCTTTGACGGGCCCCCTCACGTTCGGATTCAAGTGGACCGGATACACCACTTGCGTGTCGGGGCGCGAGGCCAGCTGCGCGAGCGCCGAGCAAATGTCCGCGAAGCCTTGGCCAAAGCTCTCGCGGCGGTGCCCGGTGACCAGAACCATTTTCTTGGACGCGTCGATGAAGGGGAACCGGGCGTCGAGGGCGTGGCGCAAGCCAGAGTCGCCGTCGATGCGGGCGGCCATGGCGACCAAGGCGTCGATGACGGTGTTGCCGGTGATGATGACGCGGCCTTGCAGGCACTCGGCGTCCAGGTTCGCCTTGGAGCCCGCGGTCGGGGCGAACATCAGATCGCTCACGACGTCCACCAGCCTGCGGTTCATTTCCTCGGGCCAGGGCTGCTGCATGTCGCGCGTGCGCAATCCGGCTTCGACGTGCCCGATGGGCACGCGGCGGTGAAAGGCAGCAAGCGCCGCGGCCGACGCCGTCGTGGTGTCGCCGTGCACCAAGATTCGATCCGGCCGCTCTTGCTCGATCACGGCGTCGATCGAGGTGATCAGCCGCGCGGTGAGCGCGTTGAGCGTCTGGTTTTCGGTCATCAACGCCAGGTCATGCTGCGGGACGATGCCGAAGAGGTCCAAAACCTGTTGAAGCATGGTTTTGTGCTGGCCCGTCACGCAAACCACCGACTGGATGCCGGGCTCGAGGGCGAGCGCTTGGACCAAGGGGGCCATTTTGATCGCCTCCGGCCGGGTGCCGAAGATCGAGAGGATTTTTTGCATAGTTATTCTCATGTTCTGTTGTGGCCCAAAACGGGCAGCGGCTTGGAATCCTGACTTCTGACCTGGATCGGCAAGCTCGGCGGGACAGGTGTTTCAAAAAGCGCGCCCTTTTATGGGGCATCAGCGGCAAAAACGAAGCGCCCGTTTCTTCGGAGGCGGCCTCGCATGCCCGTGAAGCCAATGTACACCGACGTTCAGGGCACGTGAGACTATTTTTTTGCGCTTTTCAAAAAGCCCAAAAAAAGCCTGGATTCGGGCAAAAATGAGCAATCCTCCTCGAAAAAAGTGGACAAAACGAAAGGGTCGGAAAAAGTGCCGATGGATGCGGCCGGAGCTGTGAAGCGAGCGCTGTTTTAAACAAGGCGGTTGTGATTCAGCTCTCTCCAAGAGCTACGCGGAAACCCTAACCACAGATTAAAAAAGATGGATGAGCGGATAGGGAAAGGACAAAAAAAGCAAAAAAAAGAACAAAACTCTTGCGCGAGGCGGACTGAAAAAACAGGAAAAAGGCTTGTGGAAAGCAACGAAAGAACGTAATCAGCGATTTGGGCAAGAGCCCACCGTGCCACCGAGAGCACAATTGTCAACGTGCGGAAAATCGGACGAGCGGGGCAAGCAATGCGGGGGGAAAGCGTTTTTTTCGTCAAAAAACGTTTCGGGCTTTGGCTGGGCAACGAAACAATCGCACAGCGGCGACAAGCGGAGAAAGCATCGAGAAATCGCCATTCGCGCGGAATAAAGCACCGTTTGAGGCGACGAAAGAGCTATTCCTCTGGCAAGGGCGACCGTGAGAATATTTCAGAGAGCCAACGGCATCTCTACACGTATCTTATACGTTTTTGTGAAGAAAAAGCCAAACGGTTTCCTTTTTTCGCGCGAGAAAAGCAGCGAAAAGCAAAAAGCCTTGCGCGACGAGGATCGAAAGAGCCTCTGCGATCCCGCGGCCAAGGCGAAAACGGCGGACAACCGGACGTTCGAGAGGTCGCGCTTCTGCGGGAGCTCGTGAGCGGGGTCGCCTAAAGAAAGAAAGAGAGACTAGCCCGAACGCGAAAATCCAAGAGCCGCGCAAGATGAAAAACCAGAAAATAAGGCTGGTTCAAGGAAAACGGAATCAAGGCGATGGCCTCCGCCTCAAGCGAAAGCCCGGTCCAGCAAAAAGCGATTGGCGGGGAATCCAAAACGAAAAATGGCGCGTAAATCGCCAGAGAAAGGTCGCGTGGCGTCAAATCTGCGCATTTGCGATCCAAGGTCGCCACAGCCAATCTCAAATCTCCCTCATTTCAGCCCGAGCTCGGCGCTTTCGCACGCCCGTTCGTTTAAACCAAAGGGTCTCATTTGTTCGGCGTGTGTTTAAAACAGGGCGCCGGCTGTAAGAAAAAATGAATTTGGCTGAAAATACGTAAAGATACGTCTTCCTGGCGTTCATATTTTGGGATATGAAACATTATCGGCCAAGGAAAAACCATGGAACCCAAACAGAACAGCGGCAAGCGCGATGCGCGAGAGACGGAGTCAACGGGCAAGCTCGTGATTTCGCTCGCGGCGCCCCGGACCGCGTCGGGCTCCGTCGCCGCCACTGCCCCTGCGGTTTACGCGCTGCCGGGCGCAGACCCAGTCCTTGCCAAATCGGGCATTTACGCGCCGATCACGCTCCCCGTGATCGAGAGGCAATGGCGATTCGAGCTCACTGCGGGATTAGCCGGCGTGTTGGAACATGGCGAGTGCCTGCCGTTGTTGAAATTGCTTCCGGCCAATTCGGTGGATCTCGTTCTCACGGATCCGCCTTATTTTCTGGACGGAATGGATGGCGCCTGGAACCGGAAAACGCTGGGAGCCAGCGCGCAAAGAGCCCAGGTGATCGGCTCCATGCCCGTCGGGATGAAGTTTGACCCCAAGCAAGGCGTTGAGCTGCAAAAGTTCCTGGAGCCGATTTTCTTGGAGTGCTTGCGGGTGTTGAAGCCGGGCGGAATTTTTCTGAGCTTTTCGCAGGCGCGCCTTTATCACCGCTGCGCGATCGCGGCCGAAAACGCGGGCTTTGAGATTCGCGACATGTTCGGATGGACCTACGAGGGCCAGCCCAAGGCGTTCTCGCAAGACCATTTCGTGCGCAAAATGAACATTCCCGAGCGCGAGAAAGCCGCGTTGATCCAAACGCTGCAAGGGCGCAAAACCCCGCAATTGAAGCCCATGATCGAGCCCATCGTCTTTGGCCAAAAGCCCAAAGACGGCACGTTCGTGCAAAATTGGATCAAGCACGGCGTGGGCCTCGCGGACACCAGCCAAACCTGGGACGGAAAGTTCCCGGGCGCCCTGATGAACAGCCCCAAGCCGGGCAACGCCGAAAAGGGCGACGGCAACGACCACTTGACGGTGAAGCCCCAAAAAGTGCTGCGGCACTTGATCCGCATTTTCACGCAACCGGGCGCCCTGGTGCTCGACCCGTTCCTGGGATCGGGAAGCTCCGCGGTGGCCGCTGTGTGCGAGGGCCGTGGCTTCATCGGCTTTGAGCGCGACGCGGAGCATTGCCAAATCAGCAAGCGGCGGATTGAGGCACAAATCGCATTGGAAACGCAAAACCAGAAAAGTATAAAAAGCCGTTGAATTACGGACCTGATTTTGCTTTGGCCGATTTTTTTGCCATTGCTGCTTCCTGTTGAACAGCCAAATCAACAGCACGCAAGCGATCTTTGAGAACCTCTGTGATGGATTCTGCGCTGGGTCTTATCGATGGATCGGCAGCGGGGACCGCTTCCAGAATAGGAATGAGACAGGTCAATACTTCCTTTCGATTAATTTTTTCGTTGCCGGGCTGAAATACTCCTTTCGCTAGCCCTGCCTGAAGACCAGCCTCTTCAAGCGTTTTGACCACGTCTTCCACCAAGCTGCCCGGCATTCCGGAATGCCCTTGTTGTGCTTGAATCCGCAGTCTTTCTGTTTCTGCATGCCGCACCAGCATACCAGCACGGACAATGGAAATTGCCGGTTCAAGCTTGTCCGCGGCAGATGTAAGGGCCCGTCCAAGGGTTTCTGCAAGATGCTCAATCAGAACGGGGGCCAAAGAAAAATCGTTAACCATTGGCGCAATAATGATGTCTGTGTTGTTGGGGAGAGGCTTTGAGACAGCCGAAAAAATCGGCAACAAAGACGAGGGCGGCGCAGGCATAAAACCTCCATGGTTCATTCTTGGATAAGTAATTATTACCATGCTTTGAAGAGAAGCGCAAGATAAAATGTTTCACGCGAAACAATTCACGCTCATCTCAGGGGAAAGGGTTTGCTCAAAAAGGGCGAGCCGCGCTGGCCGAATCGCCATGCCGCGTCCATGGCGCGAGTGATGCCGATTCGCGGGCCCGAGACGATGTCCACAGATTCTTTTGCGGGCGTGACCTCAAAGGGCGGCAGCGCCAAATCGGCGCCATAAAGGGCGAGTGTCACGCCGAGCGCCTGGCAAAGGCGCCCGGGGCCTGAGCACAGTCGCCGGGGATTTTCGATCCCGCGCCGCAATTGCATGGCCTCAACGCCATGCGTGGGCTCAATCGCCCGGATCAAGACGCCCGCGCCGTGGCCCTCTGCGTCGCAAACGAAATTCAGGCACCAGTGGAGCCCGTAGGAGCGGTAAACATAGGCATGTCCTGGCGGCTCGAACATCGCGGCGTTGCGAGCGTTGGGGCCCGAATAGGTGTGAGAGGCCGGATCCACCTGGTCATAAGCCTCGGTTTCGACAATGATCCCGCCGACGCCGTCCACCAAAAGCCGGGCGCCAATCAACGCCTGGGCCAATTCTGGCGCTGAAACCGCGTAATCCAATGAAAGAGGGGGCCGTCCCGGCACGTTTTCCGTCCTCCAAGCCGCGGCTGGGCGGGCGTCCAACGAGGCGGCGGGCTGAGAGATTGAATTATTAGAATGGGGGACGGTGAGCATTTCGGCCTCTGCGAGACGGTTGCGGGCATTGCGCCTGAGGTTGGGGCGTTTGCGCTTGATTTTGCCGCGTGAGCGCCTTGGGGGCAACCCACTATCGGACCGGCGCGCGCGCGGGGGGTATTGCGTTCAACAAAAGCTTTGCGTCGGCCTGCGCTGATTTTCTGTTTTTGTCCGTTCACTTCTCCATGACCGAAAGGCCATGGCCGCTCAGCCCTCCAAGCCGAAAGTCGTCTCCTTTCCTCTGCGAAGCCATGAATAAATGCCGACCAGCGGCAAAACGGACCCATTGGGCCCCAAGCTCAAAAAAGAATCGGCAGAGTGTTGGAAAAGGCCTCGAAAAGAGGTAGAACAAGGCTAAGAGAAAACCCGCAAAGGCCGTTGAAAGAGCTTTGTGCGCGGATTCGGGAAAGAGCGTGAAAGAGGCGGGAGGGGTCTCGTTTTTGGGCGTCGCCCGGAGTCCGAGGCCCCTTAAAAACCATTCGTGGCTTGCGATGAGCCTTGGTTGGTTTAGCGGGATCGACGGCAAAAGCAGCCCTTGAAAGGCATGTTTTCTGCCCCACGCGTATGAGAGGCCAAGGGAATGTTTTCCTCGGCGGCATTGCGCCAACCCAAGGGGATTAAGCGATGAGCGAGCGAATTGACGAGCAACCGGAGCTGTTGGAGCGAGAGGAGTCTCTCGCGTCAGAGCCGGCTTCCAGCAAGAAACCCGCGGGCAGGAGCGTGATTGAAAAACACGCGCAGCCGGCAAAAAAAGGCGTGAAAATGCAAGACCCAAAGGCCAAGGCGGCCGCGAAGAAAACTCCGAAAGCCGCAAGCGACAAGGACGCAAAGGACGCCAAGGGCGTGAATCCCGCGGCGAAGGCGGCAGCCAAAACGGCGCCGAAAACGGCAGGCAAGGCCGCGAAGGCCAAAGCGGCCGATTCGCCGACTGCGCAAGACCAGGACGTCCTCCGGGGCGCCGCGCGCCGCGAAGCGGCGGCGTTGGGCCTGGACGCGCCGTCGGTGTCGGCCGTGGGCGACGTGATCACCGTCGACGCTGCTCAAAGCGCCATGCAGAAGGCGAGCCGCGCGTTGGCCGCGTTCACCGCGGACGCGAAAAATTCTCCGGACGCGCATCCCTTGATGGCTGAAATGGCGGAAGAAGCCCGAATCGCGATCGCCGCGATCGGCAAGCGCGGGCGCAAGGAAGAGATCGTCATCACCGAAGGCGGCCACCATGGCACGCTGATCGCTGGCCGCCCGGCGCCCCGAGAAGGCCGCTTTGAGTTGGTTCGCCCCTTCCCGCCCTCGGGCGACCAGCAGCCCGCCATTGACGGCATCGTGGCTGGATTGCGCCGCGGCGACAGCGGGCAAATTGTTTTGGGGGCGACCGGCACGGGCAAAACCTACACCATCGCGAACATCATCCAAGAGGTTCAGCGGCCGACGATCGTCATGGCTCCGAACAAGACGCTCGCGGCGCAGCTCTATTCGGAGTTTCGCGATTTTTTCCCCAAGAACGCCGTCGAATATTTCGTGTCTTACTACGACTACTATCAGCCGGAGGCCTATGTGCCTTCGCGAGACTTGTTCATCGAGAAGGATTCGCAGATCAATGAGCAAATCGAGCAAATGCGGCTCTCGGCGACCAAGGCCCTTTTGGAGCGGCGCGACACCCTGATCGTGGCGACCGTCAGCGCGATTTACGGCCTGGGCTCGCCCGACAGCTATTACGACATGATTTTGACCGTGCGCGTGAACGAGAAAATCACTCGCCAAGAAATCATCTCGCGCCTGGTGAAGATGCAGTATGAGCGCGGAGAGATGGATTTTCGGCGCGGATCATTCCGAGCCAAGGGCGACGTGATCGACGTCTTCCCGTCCGAGTCCGCGCAGGACGCCATCCGCATCGAGCTCTTTGACGACATCGTCGAGTCCATCAAGACCGTGGATCCCTTGACGGGCAAAACGGGCGGCCAGCTCACGCGGTTCAACGTGTATCCCGCGAGCCATTATGCGGCTCCGGAGTCCGCGTTGAAGCGCGCGATGGAGACCATCAAGATCGAGCTGGACGAGCGCCTGCCGGACTTGAAGCGGCAGGGCAAGCTCGTCGAAGCCCAGCGCTTGGAGCAACGGACGCTGTTTGACTTGGAGATGATGGAGGAAATCGGCTTCTGCAAGGGGATCGAGAATTATTCGCGTCACGTTTCGGGCAAAAACCCCGGCGAGGCGCCCGACACCTTGTTTGATTACCTGCCCAAGGACGCCATTTTGGTGCTGGACGAGTCGCACATCACGGTGTCTCAAATCGGCGGCATGTTCAAGGGCGACCGGGCGCGCAAGGAAAATTTGGTCGACTTTGGGTTTCGGCTCCCGTCCGCGCTGGACAATCGGCCGTTGAAGTTCACGGAGTTCGAGTCCAAGATGCCGCAGACGATTTATTTGTCGGCGACCCCTGCGGATTACGAGAAGCAGCGCGCGACGAGCCAGGTTGAGCTGGTGATTCGCCCGACGGGCATCTTGGACCCGACGATCGAAATTTTGCCGGCCGAGACGCAAATTGACGACTTGTTGAAGCAGATCAAGGTCGAGGTCGACAATGGCGGCCGCGTGTTGGCCACGAGCTTGACCAAGCGGATGGCCGAGAAGCTCGCGGAGTTTTTGACCGAGCACAACATCAAGGCCAAATACCTGCACTCGGACATCGAGAACGTCGAGCGCGCGAGATTGATCCGGGACTTGCGCAAGGGCGTGTTCGACGTGCTCATCGGCATCAACTTGCTGCGCGAGGGGCTGGACATGCCGGAGGTGACGCTGGTCGCGATTTTGGACGCGGACAAAGAGGGCTTCTTGCGCTCCGAGCGCAGCTTGATCCAAACGATCGGGCGCGCAGCTCGCAATCCGAAGGGGCGAGTGATCCTTTACGCGGACAAGATGACGGAGTCCATGAAGCGAGCCATCAACGAGACGGATCGCCGCCGCGAGAAGCAAGCGGAGCACAACCGCGTCAACAACATCACCCCTCGTGTGGCGGGCGGCGCCGTCAAGGACATCATCGAGGAGAATTTCGACGACCAAGCCAAGGCCATGCGCGGCAAGAAGGCGGATCGCAGCGGCAAGAAGCCCGCGGAGTTGATCGCGGAGGCGTTGTTCGCGAGCGACCCGGCGCAATTGTCGAAGATGATCACGCAGTTGGAGCGCGACATGCGGCAAGCGGCGAAGGACTTGAACTTCGAGCGCGCCGCGGACTTGCGCGACCAGCTGAACGCTTTGAAGCAAAAGGCGTTGATCAACCCGCTCTGATCAACAGCCTCGCGCGAAGCAAAAAAGAGCTCCCGCAGGGGAGCTCTTTTTGTTCACTGGCCGGCTTCAATCAAAGACCGGCTTTGACGGTCGGATCGCTTGACGAAAAGAGGACAACCCCGGTCGGGCCGCCCATGTTGACGACAAGAGCCCGGGCTGCGTCCGGCGCGACCCTTTGGACAACAGGGATTCCGTGCCAGAGGGCATTTTGATTGGACCAAGCCGCCCATTTTTTTGCAGCCAACGCTTTGGTTTGGACATTAATGGCCTCGGATTCGTCTTCCGGGCGCAAAACGCCCTTGCGAGGCATGATGGTCAAAAAGATGGAGTCGATTTTCCCGTCCACGGCGGCGACCACGAGGCTTTGGGGGGCGTCGGCAAGGACTGGGGCCGAGTGAAGGACAACGGTGTCGCCAGCTGCGTCAAGGACGGGCGCGCGGCACAGAACCCGTTGAGAGCCGCACGCGGGAATGGAGTCTAGTGATTGGCCCAGGCGAACGCCGGCAAGCTCACGCGCATCCGGGAGGTCGGCCGCGTGAGAAAGCATGGGGGCCGCGCACAATGCGACGGAAAGGACAAGGGCTTTGGAGCGGGCGAAAGAGCGCATACATTCTCCTGATGAAAAATGGGAGTCGTTCGAAGGGGAGGCACAGATGGAAGCTTTCGGGCTCGTGTGAAAAATCACTCAAATTCGCCCATGTGCGACCACACGTAGTCCTGCGTGGTCAGCGTCAGCAACACCGAATTCGGGGCATCGGGAAGTTTGCCCAGGCCGGCCACCGCGTCGTTGGGGCCGTTCCAAAACGTTTTGATTTTGACATGGCCCAGCGTTTGGGGGCCTTTCCAGTCGGCCCACTTCGCGCTCGCGGTGTCGCTCATCAGGGTCGTGAGGCGCTCGGTGTCGGCGGCGTTGGTGGGTTTCAACAGCAAAGAGACATCGGAGATCGTGCCGTTGGCGGCGCGGGCGAAAACGAAGCGTTTGACCGGGCTGCGGCCGGGGATGTTGTAAAAGGCGTAGACATATTCGCCGTTCGGCTCCAATTGGAAATGTTTCCAGCACAGCGCCGTTGCATGTGGCCGGCATTTTGGATACGCGCTGATTTTATCGCCCAAAGTGACGCCCAGCAACGTGGCAGGGCCTTCAGCGGAAGAGCTGCTTGCATCGGCCGAAAAGGCTGAGGCGCTGAAAGAGAGGGCGCAAACGGCCGCAAGTGCGGGAAAAAGGCGAAAATTCATGAATGTCCCTTGAAATGAGAAATGCGTCCGAGAAGGCTCAATTCCGCAAGGATACCCTAAGTGGAAGAACGCGCGGATTTTTTTTGCCAATTTCTGGCCATTTGTGTCCGAGGAGCCATAGCGCGCCTCCAAGGGCCTGATTGCGCAGAGAACACTGCGTTTTCGGCGATTGGCGAGCGGCTCATCCGCCCAGCAAGAGCGCCACGACGAGCATGATCCCATGAAAAACGCCATGCGCGACCGCGCTCGCTAGCGCGAGCAGCGCTTCGCCCGCGATTTCGCCGGCTGTTTCCTGCGCGCCTTCGCGAAGCATTGACCTTCGCTTGGCGGCTCGCGGAAAAAGAGTGGTTCGGACTCTCGTGGTTTTCATGGTTTCTTCGATGGTTTCTTCGGGCGTGGGATTCACAATCTGCGCGTTTCGGTCTTGCGTTCGGTGTCGCCCTTGCCTTTGTCGTCCTGTCGCTCCGCCCCGTCTTCTCCCGCGAGCAGATCCATGGGGGGAAGGGGCGCCGGTTTTCTTTTGAGGGTCCAGCGCTGGATGTCCAAAAGCCCAAAGTTCGCCAATGAGCGACACGCCTCGTCGCTCTCATCGAGCAGCAAAACTCGCTCGATGTGCGCTTTCATTTGCTCGGAAAAAGCATCAAACCGCTTGAAGTCGTCTCGGAGGCCGAGAAAGAGTTTTCGCTGGCTTTGGTGCTCCATCCAAAAGCGCTCATCCAAATGGCTTTTGCTCCATTTTTTTTGATCGCTTTCTGGCGCGTCTTCCATGAACGGTGGGCCGTCAAGCGAGATGGATGCTTGAAAAAGACCGTTTTCCCCAAGGGTTGTCGGCGCGCCGCGCAAATAAGCGGGCCACTCGAAGCGGGCGCCCGCGAGGGCCAATGACAGCGCAAGGCGCGGCCGGCATCGCCGCAAGGCCCATTCGACTTCTCGGCCGGCTTGCGGTTTTGCCCCCGCTTGCAGCAGGGCGTCCGCGAACGTCGCAGAATTGTGCTCCAAGGCTTGTTGGATCAACCGCCCTGGGTTGGCGCTGGCGTCAATCTGGGCGCCCGCGCGCAGCAAGCGATCCCCCACGGCGTTGCCCACTTCGCTGCGCGCGGCTACATTCAGCAGCGATTGCCCCGGCGCCCAGGATCCGGCGCTGTGGATTTGCGCGCCAAAAGCGAGCATGCGAAGAGCCGCCGCCGTGGACTCCAAGCGATTGATTCGGTCCCCCAAGGCGCCCGGATAATGAGCGACGCTGTTCTCGCGCTCAGCTTCTCGCACCAAGAAGTGCGCCAGGTCAAAGGAGTCCGGATCCACCGCGTTCGCGGGGGCTGGGGGCAAAAAAGAAAGAACGCCATGGGCGAAAGCCCGATCGAGCGCCAGAATCCACAGCGACGGCGTATGCGCGCCTCCCAGGTGCTCTCGCGGGCTCAAAAAAGGAAGCAGCGATTTCCAGCCCGAGCTGTCTGCGCAGCGCGCCAGGGCGTCCGCCAGCGCCAGCCGAAAAGCGCTGGGCTCCGCGGGGTTGCCTTTCTCGATGAAGTAGTCGCACAAATGCGCGGCGGGCGTGGCGTCGGGCTCCGCGAACAAAGAGTCTCCCGCGCGAATGAAGCCTTTGTGGAGCGCAAACGCGGGCGCGCCAGGGCGGCTGTTCTTTGCGGCGCTGGCCGAGCGGTCTTCCAGTTTCGCCATGATGATCGCGCAAAAAGCGCGCGCGGCGGCCTCGGTGCCTCGATCGACGCAGGCCGCGCCGCACTGAGGCCCAAAATCCGCGAACGCTGGCTGCGAGCCCCACAACGCGGCCCACTCGAACACCGCTTGCGGCGAGGGCGCCGCGTCAAAGAAGCGAGCCCAGTCGATCTTGTCGACGAAGGCCTTGCTGGTGCGAGCGCAAGTGCCCGCGGCTGGAACGCGAGCCATGATGCGATTCCAGAAGAGGCGACGAAATTTCGGGTAATCCGATCGCATTGCGCGTCTCCACGCGGCAAGGGTTGGATGGTTTAGGCTCCATCACAGCTGGCGAAGGGTATAAATGCAATGAGGCGCCAGCGCAACGCGGCGAGGGCGCCGTTGGGCGCGAAAGAACGCCCTTGCGGCGAGTGTCGGCGAGCGTGGCGGTCAAAAAAGGCTGGCGCGAAAAACCGCCCTTCCGCTGCGCCGTCACCCCAGTTGGAAGATGTTCGCGCCGCGCGGATCGCGCTTGACGAATTGGAAGCCAAACGAACGAAACAACGCTTCGCTTTCGGGGTTGCCGTCATGAATGGAGGCAAAGAGAGGCTTGCCCGCAGTCTTGCATTGGGAGCAGGCATGCTGCAGCAGTTGGTGCCCCAGGCCTTGGCCTCGGTGTTGAGGAGCCACATAGATATAGTGGATCTCTTCTCTGCTTTCCTTGCTTTGAGCTGGCGCCTCGCGGTTCGATATTTCAGTGCGCTTGAAAATGACGATGCCTGCGCACTGGTTGTCGCGCATGATTTTAAACGCCGAGTGCTTGGCTGTGATTTTAAGTGAGTTTCCTGTCCAAGCCAGAGAAACCTGCTCGCTGCAATGATCGCGGAGTCGCCGCGGATCCAGCCAGGCGCGAAGCGTGTCGGCGTCGGAAAAAGAAACATCCATGCAGTATTTTTCTCGCGCCATTTCCGAGAGCGCGCGGGCCCCTAAAATTGAGCCCGAAGCGATCCCTGCCTCATAGGCGCCTTGCGTGAAACACAGATCGTCTTTGCTTGCGTAGCGAAGAATTGACGTCGGTTTTGTGCGCGGCACGAGCGCCCCCAAACAAGAAATGCAAAAATAGCGATGCGGAAAGCTCAATAAAATTGAGGGAAATTGGACTTGAAAATAGCTCGCAAACCATTGAGCGACAAGTCTGTGGGTTGCCGTTCATCAACAATTGTCAAAATAACACGCGCAGGCGATAGGAATTTAATTACATCGGAAACAATTGAAAATTTTGAAAGATTTGAATTGGCATATGAAAGGCAATCGATGATTTTTGAAGGGCAAAAAATGGATTTTGAAAGAAGCGGAAACAGCGCCGGACGCTTGAAACGTTTAAAAAATATTTTGGCGGGCGTTGGAGGCAGAAAAAATGAAAGCAACGGATTCGCTGTCGCGGTGGATTTTATTAAATGGATTGTTAAAACATTTGATGGATCTTGGGCGGAAAGGGATCAGGTCCATCGGCAGAGGAAAAGCCGCTTGAAATAAAGCGGCTTTCAATGAATGTGATGCAGAAAAAGCCTTTTTACGAAAAGGCCGCGGTGTGGCTCGTGGAAACCGGCGCCGCGATGGGGGGCTCCGGCGGAAGCTGCGCTTCTGATTCCGGCGCGATTTCCGCGGGCGCTTCCATGAGCCCCTTGTTCACCATCACTTGCGTGGCCTTGCGCAAATCGAGCTCGCGGCGAACGCTGGCGAACAAGTCCGGATCCATCTTGCCGGTCTCTTCGCCCTTTTTGAAAAGCCACTCCAAGTAGCCCGACTCCACTTCCGTCATGGGCTTGCCGAAGAATTTGCCCTTCAAAGGCATCTTCGTGATGTTGATCGGGCGCTTGGTGAATTCAAGGAATGCTTCTGCGGTGTCTTCGCCGCCCCAAGACAGATACAGCTGGACCGCGTGAAGGAAAATGGCGCCCGTCACCAAAATGTCGGCGCCCGCGCGGTGGGCCGCAAGGCCTTGCGTGTCGACTTCAAGATTCAGCCAATAGCGGATTTCTTGCTGCTGGTGGCTCATCAGGGGAAAGCCATCCGGGCTCACGTCGCCCTTCTGCCACAGGTGCCGGCACATGCGCAGCGTGCACAGATGCGGCTCATTCATGAGCGCGGGCAGCATCGCCAAGTCAAACGCGGCGTTGTGCGCCATCAGGATGGAATCTGCGCAAAAATCGGCGACCTCGGGCCACACTTGCTCCAAAGTGGGAGCGCCAATCAGATCGGTTTCGGTCAAGTGGTGGACGGCTTTGGCCGATGGCGGAATCTTGCGGCCCGGGTCGACGAACCAACTCGAGGGCTCGCCCATTTTGCCATTGATGCACTCGACCATCGCGATTTCGATGGGGACGTCCTTGCCCGGCTCCGGACCCGTGGTTTCAGTGTCAAGGATGATGAAGCGCTGGCTTAAAATCGGGGCAGAAAGGTTCATAAGTGTCCGCAAAGCTTGAAATCCAAAGCAACGGCGGGATAGCCGTGGCGAATCAGCGCGAAATGATAGAGAAAAGGAACGGGTCTGGCAGCGTCGCGCGGTCTGTCCTGCGCCCGAAAAGGTTCGTTAAGAAAAAATGCCCGGTGTTGCGAAAATGGCTCAAAAACAGCGCAAAAAAGAAAAAAACGAGAAGGGCTCAATTAGTGGCAAACAAACAGAAAACTAAGCAGTGAATTTTAGAAAAACGATCGGGTCCTAAAAACTCATAGCCTGGCCCTTGCATTGGACGCGAAAAAGCCCTCCGTGTCAAGCGCAAAATGCGCCCAAGTTGCGGAAAGCAAAAGGAAAAGACGAAAATCGGCTTCTTTTTGGCGACAAAAACGAAATCGAAAAAAAAGACAGATCAGCCGCGCCAACAGAAAAAACGAAGGCCCCGCGCAAAAACTAAAACCGGGGAAGGATCAAGACGAAAGCGACGGAAAACAAGAAAGCTCCCAAAGGGAGCCTTCATCGGACGCAGGAAAGAAGGATGGGAGATTAAGCGCCCAAACCCTTCGGCTGCTTGCGTTTGAACAACGAATGCGCGCCGCCGGTGTTGGCTTCGGTGATGCGTCGAGCCTGCTCTTCGAGCAGAATCAGCGCCAAATCGGCATCGCCTTCGCCATTTTCGAATTTTTCGAGCTGGAACGAGATGAACTTGGACGGCAAGTCGGTGAAAGCCTTGTTCTTGTGGACGCCCCACGGCATGCGCGGCCATTTGACCGGGCTTTCAGCGAACGCTTTGTAGGCTTCGAGCGAATCTTCGTGGCCGTTTTCCAAGTAGTGGTCGATCGAGAGTTGCAAAAGCTCGCCGGTCACCAAAATGTCGGCCGCCGCGCGGTGGGCCATCAAGCCCGCGGTGTCGATTTGCAGACCAAGCCAATAACGGATTTCTTGCTGCTTGTGGCTGCCCAGCTCATGCCCGTTGCGGTTGGGCGTGCCCAGAATCCATTGATGGCGCACCAAGCGCAGCGAGTCGATCCACAGGCGGTCTTGCAGGCTCGGGAGCATCGCGTAGTCAAACGGCGCGTTGTGCGCGACCAAGGTGCTGTCGCCCACGAAGGCCTGCAATTCTGCGTCGATGTCGGCGAGGGTTTCTTTGCCTTGGACATCCAAATCCGAGAGCCCGTGAACGGCGCTTGCCGCCGGGTGAATCGGAATGAGCGGATCCAGAAGCCAGGACTTCAAGTCATGAGGCTTGCCGTTGCGCCATTCGACAGCCGCGACTTCGATCGGACGGTCGTAGGTCGTGTCTTGTCCGGTGGTTTCGGTGTCAATGACGATGAAGCGGTGATCGCGCAATCCCATGGCGGTGTTCCTGTTCAGGGCGGTCGGCCCAAAGAGAGAATATCGGGGTTGGCTTCAAGCGAACTCACCTAAACCAGGTTTCGCGAAAGGCCAACGCATGACAATCATTTTAAAGCTTTGGCGACGGCTTCGCAACACACCGCGCGAAAAAGGCGCCCACCGACGCCTTTCTTTGTGATTTTTGGGAGATTTATGGACAAAAAACGACACGCGGAAGGCCTTTATGGCAACGAGGGCCGAGCGCGCGCAGAAAAACGACGCCGAAACGGCGCCGAATTCCAGTTTTTCGCTCGCATCAGGATTGAGCCGCGCGATTCATCGCTCGCGCGATTTATTGTCGGGGCTTTGCGTCATGGGCGTTTCGGTCTCTTCGCCCCAGTGGCTCTGCGCTTCCTGGGTGGAGGCGTCCAGGGCGTCAAAGACGCTCGAATCCGGCTGGTAGCCGCCGGCGTCGTCGGAAGAGGGCTTGCGGCTTGCGCCGTCGCGAGTTTTGTCGCGCAACCCCTGGACTCGGCCCACGCGCGGGCGATCCGCCCCTTTGGCCTCAATCCCCTTCATGGCGTTTTGCTCTTCCAAAGCGCCCTCCATGGCCAACCGCAGCCCGCACGGCGTGGACTCGACCCCATTGGCGTGCATCTGGCGCAGGTGGCGCTGGCTGCCAAAAGCCTGGCGCAGCATCACGGGATCCACCTGGACGCCAAACTGCTCTTTGATGCGCTTGGCGAGATCCTGGGCCCGCGAGGGCTCCAAGGGGGGGCTGAAAGGACGCGGCGCGGCCCACAGAACCTGGGCTTCGCACGAAAACCGGCCCCATGAGAATCCGAGCCCCGAGCTCATCAGCGTCAAGGAGACGTCTCGCTTGGGCAACCAGAAAAAGGTCGGGAAGATAAAAAACGGCGCTTGCCGGGGCTTTCGCCAGGAAACGGCGAGCCGGCGGTTCTTCCCAAAGCTGAAATTCGGCAGTCGAGTCATTGAAGCCATCCTGTGAGGAGCCGCAGATTCGCAAAAAACAGAGCGTTTTGCAAGCGTTCGGAAAGAAATTGTGTCGCGCGATCGCCAAACGGCGGCGGCGACGGAAAAGCAGGTCGGGCGCAAAGAGGCTTCGCCCGCGACAGGCCAATTGGAGAAAAAGGAGGGGAAAGCCAAAAAACGGCGCTAAAATCACGGAAATTCGGGCGGCTTTTTCGCCGCCGAGCAACAACCGCCGAGGCGCCAATGAAGTCGTTCCTCCTCAATTGGAATCTGAAAAAGCTCGGACAAGTGTCCATGGCTTTCGTGATGATGCTCGCGCTCGGCGTGTTGGTTTTCTTCGGGCTCATGGGCTGGGGCGGAAAGGCTCTCGAGCGCGCGCAGCCCAATCCGCAGAGCCGGCTCGCGTTGCACCGATGGGAGCTGGCTCCGGCCAAGCTCGCGGACCCGCTTCTCGCTCAGGCGTCCCTGAACATCAAGAAACGCGATGAGGCGGGCGCCGCGGGAAAAACGAAGACAACCGCGCCGTTTCCTGGCTTTGAAGACGCGGCCAAAAAGCTGGAAAGCCAAAAAACGGCGCTGTTGCTGATTGACTCTGAACTCGACTCCGAAGCAAGCCGATGGGCGCGGGAGCACCCAGGCCAAACAAAAGATTTAGGGCTCGCCGGCTCCCTTGCGCTCGCGGGCGACGGCTCTTACGGATCGAGCGGCGGGGCGATTGGGGTGGTGGAGGATCGATTTGTCGACGCTTCCTCCGAGCGCCTGGTCGTGGACATGCCGCTGGCGAAAGCCACGCAAAAAAATGGCGATCTGCACGGGCTCATGAGGGTCTTTTCTTGGCTGATGGTGCTCTTGTCCGGCGGCTTGGCCGCGGGTGTCCTGGGCCCTCTCTTTAGAGTCGCCGGCCGGAAAGCGGGCGCCTCCTTTGGCGACATGCTGGATCGAGGGTTGAAATTAGCGCGGGCTGGAAACCGGCGCGCCTGGGCCATCTGGGCTCTGGCGCAGGCGAGGCACGCGGCGAGCTTGTTGGCCGTGGGCCTGTTGGTCGGCTGCGGATTGGGGCGGCCCATCGGGGATTTGATCGCGGGGCAAAGCGATTGGATGGAAGGCGCCCGCCCCGAGTGGCTGGCTGGCGCAACGCCGCCCTCGCCCCTGGGCGCAGATTGGGCTTTGGGGCCCGCGGGCCAAGGCTCGAACGCGCAGGCGACGGGCGCGCCGTGGAAGAAAAGCCACGGCGCATGGGCGCCCGCCACGCTTTTCGAAGAGAAAACCATGGGGCTCAGAATGGATCCTTGGATTCGCGCGATCGCGAACACCGCGACAAGCCCGGCGTTCACGGCCCAGACCGCGCAGCTGCAAGGGCAATCACGGGCATTCCAGGCGATGTTCAGCTTCTACGCGGGCTTGGTCGCAATCGTGGCGTGGAGCCTGTGGCTGCAAAAAAAGAAGGCTGCCCTGATCGCCAAGGGAAAGGCCGCGACCGTTGTGGGCACGCCGGCTTGGGAGGAAATTCAATTCGGAGTGGCTCGAGCCCGCATCGAGCAGCGCGAACTGATGGCGGTGTTGGAGAAGGACAAAGCGCGCAGGAAAAAAGAGGAGCCGGGCTCCGCCCAAACAAACCCATCAGCCAATGGCTCGTCCGCTCGCGGAGCCGACGAGCCGGCGGAATTTGGCGCGAGCGCCCTTATTGACCCACAGCCCGCGAAAAGAACGCCACGGCGACTGTGAAGCGATGCTGCCGGGCCTTGAAGAAGAAAAACGGCAGATTGTTCCCGCGGCGATGGCTCAAGAGCAGGCCTTGAATCTAAGCGGCAGCGCGACGCGGCTTCTTGGGCAACAATCGCGGCAGCTCAAGCCAAAAGGCAAAGGCCAGCAAGTGATAAAACAAAAACAATCCCAAAAGAGCTCCGTTTCCGAAGGGGCGCGCTGCGACAACTCCCGCAGAAAGACAGCAAAAAGAAATCCCCACCCCCAAGGCGGAGGCGACGACAGCCGTGTTCGCCATTTTTTCTTGGCCTGAGAGCGCCAAGTCTCTTTGCAGGCCGCGAGTGAGAAAAAAAGCGAACAACGCCCCCCATAGATAACCGACGACAGGCACGAAGCTCAGCCAAACCAGGCGTCCAGAAAAGGGCCTATGTTCAGGGCTGATCCGTTTCATCGCGTTGGACAAGAACAAGCAGAAGAATCCCGCCGCGACAAGATAAACGCTCAGCAGGGTGAGAGCCGCGTAGATGTCTTGAAATTGAGCATTGGCAGAATCCACCTGTTGTTGCAAATGCACGAGCTCAGCGTGGGTCGCCATGAAGCCCTCCCTTTTTAAGAGCAGGCTCAGCCCGAGCCGTTTGCGACAGCAGCTTGTCTCTGATTTTGATTAACTGCGCCACATAGGCCCACCAAACGCCCAATGTGCAAACAAATGTGGGCGTCAACCAGGCCGGCACCAGGGACATGAGGCCAAGAATAGCAAGGGCGACGGCCAGGGGCAGGCCCGCGTCGCGCTTCTTAGGCAGTGTGAATAAATTCACAATCAATCGCGCGCGCTGCCACCCGCGGCTCAAAAAGTCCGAAATGCTCAGACGGGCGCTTTGTTCTTCAAGCGCATGCGGGAGAGGCCTTTCCAGGGGCTCACCCAAAACAACTCATGGCGCGGGCTGAGCTCCGCGCTCCATTGGAACGCCGGGCAAGCCTTGCGCAGGGCGTTGTAGGCCCCGTTGCCGTCCGAGTGGATTTGGCGCCAGTTTTCCGCCGCCGTCGGCGTTGTGTAGACATGCCGCTTGGGGCCTTGCCCCCGCGCGCCCAGGCCCTTGGCCTTGGTTTTTCCCTTCGATTCCATTTCGCCCGTTTTCGCCGGAGGACTGCCCTCTGTGTTCGGCTGTTGGGGCTTGGATGCGTTGAGAAGAGACGCCAAGGCCGTTGCGGGGACAGCCGTTTTTTGCGCGCCGGCTGGCGCGGTTTTCAAGGTTTTCTCCTTATTTTCTGATTGGCTTGAAACGGCCGCCGCAGGCGCCTTGCCCGCGCGACGCAAGGCCTCCGGATGCACGCGCATCGCCTCGTTGCCGGCGAAGCTTTTCTTGCTGGTGTCGCTTTCTTCCGTCTCGACCACCAAAATGCTCTCGGCGCGGCCTTTGTAATGGAGCATGTGGAACAAGTCGGCGTGCGCGAAGCGATGGAAGCGCCGATTCTGCTTGCGCCCCATCTTCGACTCTTGCTTCCACCCTTTGTTGTGGGACAGAACCAACAACTCGATTTTGCGCTCTTTGAGGATTTCGATCACGCCGGACGTCAGCGTGTGGAGATGGTTGTCGGCCCATTGCTTGCGGCGGGTTTTCAGCTCAATCAAGAGCGGGTCGGAGTAAATCGCCGACAGCCCCTTTTTGAGCGTCGTCAGCTCCTCGGGCGACAAGGACCAATCCTCTTTCGCCAATCCGCCCTCGGTCTCCCAATTGTCAAAATAGGCAATCCGCTCGCGCGCCGCGGCGTGCTCGGCTTTCGCCTGCGCCATGGCTTCCTTGTGCTTCAAAACCGCTTCGCTCTCGGGAGCGCCTTTGGCCGGCTTGTCCGCCTTCTTGGCTCTCGGCGCTTTGGCCTGGATGGCCTTCAGCGTGGCGGCGAGCTCGCGGTCAATCCGCTCGCGCTCCTGGCGGATCCGCTGCGCTTTTTCGCGCCGGCGCATGA
>Ga0105859_1000139_pt1 | contig 29416 bp, 27 predicted proteins | sample OrgsoiDNA_201063_FD_89684 | JGI IMG/M metagenome (GOLD analysis project Ga0105859, IMG submission 89684) | Permafrost soil microbial communities from the Arctic, to analyse light accelerated degradation of dissolved organic matter (DOM) -... | ecosystem: Environmental > Terrestrial > Soil >...
GATCCATTGTCGAGCGGCTGCGTGATCATGCGCCATCCCATCTCTAAGGCCCACCATTTGGTCGCACATGGCTTCTATTTCCGACACAATATGCGTGGCGACAAGCACGCAGCATCCCTCTTGCGCCCGGGCGCGCACCCAACGCCGAACTCCGGCGGCTGATTCAAAATCAAGCCCCACGGTGGGCTCGTCCAAAATCAAGCATGGGGCTTTTGTTATCAACTCCCGCCCCAGCGCGATCCGCATGGCTTGGCCTCGCGAATAGCCCCGGCTTTCCCGGTCCACAAACGACGCCAGGTTGAACCACTCGATCGCTTCATCGACTCGTCGCGAGACCTCTGCTTTTTCCAGCCCGCGCAAGGCGCCAGCGGCCATCAACACCTCCCGCCCTTTCCACTCTGCCGGGAGGTCGGGATATTCCGGCAACAGCGAAATTTGGCGACGCGCGTCTTCCGGGTGCGTCGCGGGATTCACCCCATTGACCAACGCGACTCCTGAATCGGGCTTCAGCAGCCCTGCGCAAATTTTAAACAACGTGGTCTTTCCCGCTCCGTTCGCTCCCAGAATCCCCGTCACGGATTGATCGGGCGCCATCATTGACACGCCATTCAACACCGAAACGGCTTTTGCGCGCCATCCAGCGCCCTCAAAACTTTTTTTCAGCTCTTTTATTTCCAGCATCACGAAGTTCCACCTAAAAAAATCAAAACGGTCGCCCGCCATTCATTCTGTCGCGGAGCGAGGGTTGAAATTGGCCGTGACGGCGCCATCGGCCGTGCCGATCATAGCATGCTCAACCGACAAAAACGGTGGTTTTTGTGGAAACTGTGAAAGTCGCAGCGAATGTTTTTTTCTCGCAAAACGGCGACATCATGGCCGTTCAGAGCGTCCAGGACTCGTCGATCGCTCTCACAAAGCGAGAGGTTTTCGCCCGTTTCGGGCTCCGGGAACCGTTAACCGCGCATTTTGGGCGCTTTCAGTGGATTCCGCGGATTTCCCCTTCGCCGAAATTTTTGCTTTTCCGGCCTTCTCGACCACTTTTCGCAACGCTTCAGCCTCCACGCGCGCGGCGTGCATGGGCATTCTTTGCGGGCCAGCCACCACAAAAGCCGTTTGCGCGCGGTTTTTGTGTGAATGCTCGGACAGCAAATCAGCGATTTTCCAGCGCCCAGCGAAAACCATTCGATCAATCGCGGTCAAACCCTGGTGAATCGCCCGGACATTGGTCATGGGCAGCCACATCTTCACGCCCTCTGGCCAATCGGCTAATCCGGCGACCTCCATGGGCGTGAGCCCGGACCCCTTGCTTCTCGCGTTCGGGTCCAAACGAGACAAAAACGGCGCCAAAAACCGCGGCTCATTGAAATCCTTGCCTCGTTGCGTCGCCAGGGTCAGCACCGTTTGCATGAAATCGTCGACAATGCTGAGATTTTTGGTGACGGGAGCCAAAACTTCGATGATTTCCACGGAGTCCGCGTCGGCCAACTCCAACGCGATCATCAAGGCGTTTCGCCCGCTGTCCATGCGGCCGTCCGCAAAGGGCACGACTGCGTCGACGGCGCTGACGGGCAGCAACAACTTCACGCAATCCAAATGCCGTTCAGCCGCGGCGTCCATCAACGGCGTGTGCCCAATGGCGTCGCGCGCGTTCGGATCGCAATGGGGCAGCAAGAATTGAACGCATTCCGCGTGGCCGCCATAGGCCGCGTTGTGCAGCGCGCTCCCATACTCCATCGGCCTCTTGCAATCACTGTGCGGCAACAGAATTTTCACGCACTCTATGTCCCCCTGGCTGGCCGCGATGCAAAGGGCGTCGTGATTTTTGATCTGATCCTCTCCCGTGCTCTCGTCGTAAGCCAAAGCGCTTGCGCCCTCGGCCAGCAACGCGGCCACCGCCAGCGCGTCTTTGTTTCGCGTCATGCGAATGAGCTCGGCGTCCAAATGGGCTTGGTCGGGTTCGGAGCGCAGGCTTTGTGTCTTTTCTGGCATGACGGAAGGGATGGCTTTGAGTGAGCGGAAAGAGAGGGCAAGAGGGAGGGAAATGGGACGACGGTCCCCCAACGCCAATCCCAAACCCCGGCTAGGCAATATTTGCCCACGCAAGGCTCTCGCGCAATGAAGAAGGGCCCTTTCGGGCCCTTCGATGTCTCGCGTGTTGCGCATCGTTGAGAGGCGTCGCCAGCGTTGTCATTGACAATTATCCCCCTCGCGGCCCATGCTGTCAAGCATCATTCTTCGCGCGAGGCCCGCCGGTCACAGCGACCTCGGAGACCGCTTTTTGGACCCTTTCTCAGCGGCTTCTTGCGCGGCCGGGCTCTTCGCGTCCTCGACGCCTCGGGCGCCCGTGACGTCCTCCACGGTCCTTTGCAACTCTTCGGATTCCAAGAACGCGGCCCACGCGGGCATGTCGCCCACGCCGGCCTGCAAAAACGCATGGTCGGCTTTCTCGCGCGAAGAAAATGGCGCCAAAAAATCAACCACGGGCCAACATCCCTCCTCGACGGCTCGATCGATCGCGCATTTTCCTTCATGCTCCGCCCGGACATCGGTGAAGGGCAAAAGCTTTTTCACGTGCGCCAAAGCGTGCTCCTCGACCGCTCGGTCCAACGCCGTCAAGCCCCTGTTTCCTCGCAGATTGGCGTCAACGCGGCCCAGCAGCATTTCATACGCGGCTGTCTCCGAGGACTCGCGCCAGTCGAATTCGAGAGCGCGCTCCACGCCGGCCATCAACGCCGTCTTGCCTTTTCCGTCGCGCGCGTTCAAGTCCTGCGTGGCGTCCGCCAACCGTTTGGCGATTTCCCCCACAATGGGGCCCGGGTGATTCTTCATAGCCAGCATGAAGGCGTTCTTGCTTTGGTGCTCCAATCGCTCCGACCGGGCGTTGGCGTCGCTTGCCGGGATCAGAAGCTCGACGCACCGGACAGAGTGCCCGCGCGCGGCGTCCATGAGAGCCGTGTCGCCAAAGGAGTCTCGCGCGAGCGCGTCGCAATGGGGAATCAGGGCCTCCAAGCATTCAGGCTTCTCCGCGAAGGCCGCGAAGTGCAAAGGCGTTCCAAAGGTTCCGTTGTGCTTTGGGTCGCTGACCGGCAGCAACAACTCCACGCACTCGCGGCTCACGCGAGCCGCGTAGCACAACGCCGTGGCTTGGTCCATCGACTCGCTGACGGCGCGCGCGCTCGCGCCCAATGCGAGCAGCTTTTTGATATCTTGCGGGTCTCCCTCCTCCGCCGCGGCCAAGAGCCGCCGATCCAAGCTCTCTTGGTCCGAAGAGGAGGCGTTTGGATTGGAAGTTGTCATGGATGGCTCCTCAAAGCACGCTGCGAGCTCACCGGGCCCGCTGGCTTCATTGATCGCGAGCGGTGTTCGCCGTTGTCTTCCATCACTTCCATCGCTTTCATCACGTTCATCACAGCGCCCGGGGTGCCCGCGGCGCACGCTTTTGCGGCTTGTCGCTGGGTTCGGCTGCCGCATGGCTTGGCTCCGTGGCCGCTGCGCTGGCCGCTCGCGATTGGTCCATGATCGCTTGAATGGCTTTCGCTTCCCGCTCCGCTTTCAGAAAGGCGGCCCACTGAGGCATGTCTTCGGCTCCGAGCTCCACATAGGCCCTGTCCGCGTCCTCGCGACGCGAAAATGGCGCCAAATAGTCCGCCACGCGACACGCGTCGTGATTCGTTGCGACACCGATGCTGCTTCCGCTCCAAAACGCGCCATCGCCATCGAGTTCCTGGCGACCGGCTTTGTCGCGAGCAGACGTCAAGTCCGTGAACGGGCGCAAAGCCATGACTTGCCGAAGATCGTCTACCGCCGCGGCGCGATCCATGGCAGTCCACCCGTCGCTGTTTTTCGCGCTTGTGTCCACTTGCCCGAGCAGCGACGCATAGATGAGCGGCTCAGCCAGAGGGGAAGAGGGGTCTCTTTTGATTGTGGCGCCGACGGCGATCATCAGCGCGGTGTCCCCCTCGCCATCGGTGGCGTTCAAATCCGCGGTCGCTTCCGCCAACAAGTCGAAAATTTCTTTGGCTCGTTCATTGTGGGCGTGGTTCGCGGCGATCATCAGGGCGTTTCGGCCTTTGAGCTGGCCGCTTCCAACAATCGCGTCGACGCCGCACACGGGAATCAAAAGCGACACGCAGCGCGGGCTGTGGCCGCGCGCGGCCACCATCAGGGCCGTCTCTCCTTGGGCGTCCAAGGCCTTCGGGTCGCAGCGCTCAAGCAAAAGCTCCACGCAAGCCGCGGCGTTTTCTGGGTCGGCGATCGACCCCCCCGAGCCGTGCGCCGCGAAATGCAACGCCGTGCCATGCTCGCCCACGCGCGTCGCGTCACTGTGCGGCAACAGGAGCTTCACGCATTCAAGGTGGCCGCTCTCGGCCGCCAGGCACAACGCGTCGGGGCCGCCAGGGTTTTCGCTGAATCGGGCGCTCGCGCCGTGGCCCAAAAGCGCGGCCACTTGTTTGGCGTCCCCTTCGTCCGCCGCGAGCAGCAATAGCCTTTTCAGCCGGGCTTCGTCGGCATCTGAGTTTTCAGCCTTCAATGGCGCAGAGGCCGCGTTGCCGGCGTCGCTGGCGCCCGAAATGGCCGCCGGCAAGACATTCAACAGGGCGCCCCATTTAGATTTCTCGCCGGGCTTCGCTGATTCAAGGGGTTTTTTCATGAAGGTTGTCGTGTCCAGGGTCATTTTTGCCCGTCTTTCTTGCTCGGGGCTTTTCAAGGATTTTCAAAGAGCTCGCGCCTCACAGCGCCCGCGGCGTCCGTTTCACGGCTTTTGCAGGGGTTTCGGCAGATCGGCTGCGGGCGTCTCCGGGTTCGTTTTCGCCGGCGGCCGACTCATGCGCCGCGCGGGCTTCTTGGACCACTTGGCGAAGGGCCTCCTCCTCGCAATGCGCCAACCACAACGGCATGCGGCCGTTGGCGACGGCCAACGCGAAATCAGCGGCTGTCCGAGAAGAAAGCGGCGCCAAAAAATCCGCGATTTCCCATTGCCCTCGCGCCACCGCGAATTCAAGGGGAGAAAAGTCGTCGTCCATGGGCGACACGGGAGCGGCCGAGCTCAAATCCGTGAAAGGGGCCAACGCTTGCGCGGCTCTCAAATCACCGTTTGCGATCGCCATTTTCAAAGCGGTGTCGGCGCCCCCGCAGTCCGCCCGCAAATTGGCGTCAGCGCGGCCCAAGAGCGGGGCGAAATCGACGTCATCCCCCTCGTTGGGGGCTGAGCACGCGGCCAACATCAACGCCGTCTCGCCTTGTTCGTCCACGGCGTCCAACTCTTCGTCGGTCATCTGCGCCGCCAAAAGGGCGATGAACGCCCCGGTGTTTTCGTCGTTGGAGCTCGCGGCCACCATCAAGGCGTTTCGCCCGGCGCGAGCCCCTTGCGCCCGGGCGTTCACATCGCTCACGGGAATCAAAAGCCTCACGCATTCGACGCTTCCGGCCAATATCGCGCCCATCAGCGCCGTGTGCCCGTCCTCGTCCAACAGCGAGGCGTCGGAGGCCGGGATCAACAACCGGACCGACTCCGCGTCGCCTTGGCTGGCCGCGCTGCAGAGCGCGGTGCCATTGGGGCCCTTATGGTTGGCGTCGCTCAACGGAAGCAGCAACGCCACGCACGCGGCGGCGTCGTTTTCATCCGCCAAAGTCGCCGCGCACAAAGCGGTGTTTCGGGGCCACTCAGGCTCCGCCGCGCGCGGATCGGCTCCGAGCGCCAACAACTCCTTCAACCGCGCGAGGTCGCCCTCGCCCGCGGTTTTCATGAGCTCGTGATCCAGATGCCGTGGCTCTGGGCTTGGCGTTGTTGTGTGCACGACGATTCCTGAGCGAAAAACGAAAAAAATGAAAATCGAGGAGTGTTTATCCCTTCCGCCATTCTCTCACAAAACGGCAAGTCGTCCAAGCGCGCGCGTCGGCCGTCCTTGATGAACCACTTGCGCTTCGCGGAGGCGATTGGGCGGCAACGCCCTCGACGGCGGGCGCCCCTGTCGGGGGCTTCGCTTGTTTCCCCTTTGTTTCCCTTGGGGCGAGGACGCCCCGTCGACGGACCGCTGACTCTCCGGCCACCGCCAACGTCCCTGAAAATCCGCGCTTGGCGCAAATCTTGATTGCGCTCGCAAGGCGAGCGATGTCTGCGGCGGCGGGCTCCAACCCAAATGGCCTGGCTTCTGGAAGCCCCGCTGGATATGCCGGCCTCCTCGGTTCACAGCCGAGCGGCTTTCCGTGGGGCTTTGACGCGATTCGGGGCTTCGGGTTCGCCGTTTTGGCCGGTTTTCCCCTCGCTCGCTTTCGCGACCACCTGCGCCAATGCCCAGGCTTCATGCTTGGCCGCAAGAGGCGCGCGCAGCTCGGGCGGCAGGGGAAACCGAGGATCTTGATTCGCGAAAATCGACTCTAGCAGCTCGCTGGGCACGCGTTCGACAAAGGCCTCGACCAGGTTGTGCTTCTCGATGTTTTTCCGCGTCCCATTGGTGACACCGTTGACGTCGGCGAGCCCCTCGCGGATTTCTTTGAGCGCGGATTGAAAGAGGCGAGATTGGCTGGCTGGCGGCCGACGCAGGCTTTCGTCCATGAGGGCGATGAACATTGGCCCGCTGACGATATTGTCGACGGCGCTCCAGCCCTGCAGGAGGGCGCTTGCGCGCCAAAAAACGCTCAGGCCGGGCCCGCGCTCATGCAAAAGGTCTGAGACCGGGGCGATCATTCTCAAAACCTCGATGTTGCGCCCCGCGATGGCTTCGAACAGAGCGGTGCTCGGGCATACCTCGGGCCAAACGGCCTTGTGCGCGTCGAAGTTGTCCTCGTGGGTGGCGAGCGGATCGCTCAGCGGCAACAAAACCCGGGTGCTTTCGGAAAGCCCGCGCGACGCGCACAAGGCGAGCGCCGATCGCGGCCCGCGGCTCCCGAACGCCTCTTTCGCGAATTGCGGCCCATGGCGCTTCAGCAGAACCGCCGCGACGCTGTCGTCGTGAGCGTCTATCGCGCGAATCAGTTGCTCGCCCACAGCCGCCCACTCATCGGGCGTTTTTGCGGGCAAGCGCAGGGCCACGACCTTGGCGAACGCCGCGAACGCGCGAATCGACCGACCCAGCGATCCGGAGGCAGGCCGCGCTTCACCTGCCGGCGCGACATTGTTCGGTTTTGAGCTCATGAATTTGTCTCTTGGCCTAGGATGGGTTGATCGAAAGCCCATTCCCGCTCTTCGGGTCGCCCATCGCAGAGACGGGGGGTTTCGGGCGAAAACGGGCCTCTTCGTTATTTTCTCGCGGGTCCCTGGCATTGTCCATCCCGCGAAGCGTTTCATTGCCTCACGACCCAAAACGGCCAGCCGTCAAAGCGCTCGCGGCGTGCGTTTTGCGGGGTTTTTCGAGAGCCGCGCGCCGCGCGCGGGCAATCCATTTTCTTCGGTTTTCTCTTCATGCGCCGCGCTGGCCTCTTGGACCACTTGGCGAAGAGCCTCCTCCTCGCAATGCGCGAGCCACAACGGCATGCGCCCTTGGGCGTAATCCAACGCCCAATCAGCGTCTTTGCGAGCGGAAATTGGGGCTAGAAATTCAGCGATTTCCCATCGTTCTTGTTTCGCGGCCAACTCAATGGGGGGGACATATGCGGTGGCCGTCATTTTCGTGAATGGGGCCAGCGCCTGCACTTCTCTGAGGTTGCCGTTGCCGATGGCCATGTTCAAGGCGGTCCACCGCTTTTCGTTGTTTCTCAGGTTGGCGTCAGCGCGGCCCAACAGTGGAGCAAAATCGACCTCGGGCCCTTCATCCGGGCCGAAGAGCACCGCCAACATCAACGCCGTGGCGCCCTCTTCGTCAACCGCGTTCAACTCTTCGTCGGTCATTTCCGCGGCCAACAGAGCGATGAAGGCTCCGGTGTTTTTGTCGCCCGAGCTCGCGGCCACCATCAGGGCGTTTCGGCCGGCGCGGCCGCCATGCGCCCGGGCGTTCAAATCGCTCACGGGGATCAACTGCTTCGCGCACTCGACGCTTCCCGCCAAAATCGCGCACATCAGCGCCGTGTGGCCATCTTCGTCGAGAATGGAGGCGTCGCAGGCCGGAATGAGCAATCGAACAGATTCCGCGTCGCCCTGGCTGGCCGCGCAATTCAACGCCGAGCCATTGGGCCCCGCGTGATTGGCGTCGCTCAGCGGGAGCAAAAAGGCGACGCACTCGGCGGCGTTTTCGTCGGCTAGGGTCGCGGCGGACAAGGCGTTGTCTCTGGGCCACAAGGCATTCACCGCTCGGGGATTGGCTCCTTGCGCCAACAACTCTTTGAGCCGCGCGAGGTTGCCCTCGCTCGCCTCTTCAATGAGCTCTTGGTCCAAACGCCGTTGCTCTGGGGTTCGCGTTGTTTCTGTCGCTGGCACGCTGGTTTCCTGGGACACGTTGGCAGAAGGGAAATGGGCGTGAGAAAAGGCGATTCGCCCCTCTTTCCCGCTTTGTCATTCTCCCACAGAAAAGCTAGCCCTCAAAGCGCGCGCGGCGGCCTTTTTGCCGCCGTTCGCGAATGGGGCGACGCGCCATGCTCGCGCACCGTTTCGCGAAGCGCCTCTTCTTCGCAGCGCGCCAGCCACAACGGCATTTTTCCGTTTGCCATGGCCAGCGCGCGATCCGCGTCCTCGCGGGGAGAAACCGGAGCCAGTGTCTCCGCGATTTCCCAATGCCCGCGTTTTGCCGCCCGTTCGACAGGAGACATCACTCCCGGCGCGCGCCGCAGCTCTGTGAACGGAATCAAAGCCTGGACCGCGGCGAGAATATTGAATTCAACGGCGATGCCCAGCGGGGCGCCGTTGGGTTCTCCGGCGCCGATGTTGGCGTTGGCGCGCCCCAAAAGCGGCGTGAAGTTCAATTCTCCGGTCCCTGGCGCCGTGGCGACCGCGGCCGCCAAAGCGGTGCAGCCCTCGGCATCCACCGCGTCCAGCTCTTCGTCGGTCATGTTGGCGGCCAGCAGCGCAATGATTTTTCCGCTGTTTTGATTTTTCGAGACCACCGCCAGCATCAAGGCGTTGCGCCCTTCGTTCTTTTCTCCCCCGCGCTCGCTCAAGTCGCTCGCGGGAATCATCAGCTTCACGCCTTCAACGCTTCCCAGATTGACGGCCTTCATCAACGCCGTTTGCCCCTCTTTGTCGAGGGCTGAGGCGTCGCACACGGGAATCAAAAGCCGCAAGGCCGCAAGGTTTCCGCCCATCAACGCCCAGTGCAGCGCCGAGCCCCATTGGCTCACGTGCTTCGGGTCGCTCAACGGCCACAGCCACTTCACGCACTCCTCGCTGTCCGCCTTCGCCGCGGCGGCATCGCACAAGGCCGTTTGCTGAATCCGCGCCGCTGGGTTGACGGCCTTGGGATTCGCCCCGCGCGCCACCCACTGCTGCATGAGGCCAAGGTTTCCCTCGCCAGCGGCATCCCTCAGCTGTTCGTCCAAAAGCGCTTGGCTGGTGAATTCCGCGGTCACGCTCATTGAGTTGGGAAATGCTTCTGTTGGAATCATTGGCTTGCCTCACGGGCCTCTTCGAGGCGAACGTTCAAAAAACGAAATAAAAAAAACGAAATCAAAAACCCCGAACAAAAGACAAAAAACTCCCATAAAAACAACCCAATATCCATGGCATCCAGAGGCGTCAAAGCGCGCGCGGAGCCCTTTTGGTAGCCAAGGCATGAGCGGCCCCCATGCTTGAATCTCCTTCTTCCGGATTGGCCATTCGGCTCGCCTCATTCACGACCGACTGAAGCTCTTCGGCCTCGACATGCGCGGCCCAAACGGGCATGCAGTCTCGGCCTCGGCCGCAACAGTCGAAAGCCCAATCGGTTTCTGAGCGCGGAGAAAACGGCGCGAGAAAATCCGCCACATTCCAAAAATCTCCGCGCGCGGCCAACCGAATGGCCGACACGGTGTCCTCAGGCTGATTGGCCACGTCAGTGAACGGAAGCAGCGCCTTGACCTGCCCCAAATCCCCGACTTGGGCCGCTTGCTCCAAAGCGGTCATCCCATCGGGGTCCCGGACATTGGCGTCGGCGCGGCCCAACAGAGGCAGATACATGTAGTCGCCCTCTTTTTCTGGGTCTCCGCGAAGAAAAACGTTGTCGACCCCAACCATCAAGGCCGTTTGGCCGCCGCTGTTTTTGTAATCCAGGTTTTGAGTCGCCTCGACGAGCATATTCACGATTTCACGATTTTCCGGCGTGTCCCTTTTGTTGGCCAACGCATGGCTCAGCGCGTTGTTGATGTCTCCATTGCCATCCTCGGACACCGCGTCCGGGTCGCTCACGGGCAACAGCAGGCTCACCAAAAGCGGATTATCCCCTGCCGCCGCGTTCATCAAAGCCGTCAAACCATGCGGCGTGGGGACGCGAGCGTCGCAATGCGGCAGCAAAGCCTCCACGCACGCGGCGCTTCCGCCCAGCACCGCACCCAGCACCGCATAATGCAGGGCGGTTCCGCCCGCGCTGACCCAATTCGCGTCGCTGTGCGGGATCAGCAGCTCCACGCACGGAGCGCTTCCTCGAAAGGCGGCCAAGCACAACGGGCTTGTCCAATGCGCGGCGCCGCCCGGCCGGGGCATTCTGGCGTTCGCCCCCTGGGTCAGCCAATGCGCCACGGCATGAGGGTCGGCGGCTTGCGCGGCGCGCGCCAAATTCGCGTTCAAGTCATCTGTTTCGAGCGCGTCTTCTGGCAGTTGGGCGGCGTGCGTCATGTTTTCTTGCGTCATGGTGGAGGGTCGGAATGGACTGGCTGCTGGCCGGCGCGGCCCTTAAACATTGAGTGATGGCGGATTGGGCGCCGCATCAACCGCGTCGGTTGATTTGACGAACACGGCCTCGCCGCGGCGGCCGCAGCCCGACTCTCACCATTGTCTCACAGGCCGCTCATTCGTCAAAGGGCGCGGACGAATCGCTTTGCGGCGCTTCTTTTTGAAGACCTCCTCCCGCCCATCAACGCCGAAATCCCCTCACAATTCACCGCTCGGCATCAAGCTCGATGGGTTGGCAAAGCGGATCACATGCGGCGAGGCTTTGCGCGCGCTCTTGGCGCGCCTGCGGCGATGGCTTTATCCTCGGTGGAGGAGTTTGCCGTTTGGCCGCGCTCGTTCGCCACCCGTTTGGCTCTTTTTTTCGCCGCCAACCCGGTCGCCTGGGCAAGCATTTTGGCTTCGCGGCCCGCGGCCATTTGCGGCAGCCGCTCGGGGCCTCCCATGGCCCAGGCGGCCCGCAGCGTCTCCTTTTGGCGGCGCGTCGCGATGCCCTGGGCCTCCAGGCGCGCGCCGATGGCGTCCACCGTCGCCCACCGCGGGCTGTTCACGAAACCGCTTGGATCGCGGCGCACGGCCAACAGGGCGAGCTCCAAGGCGCTCACGGCCCCGCGAGCGCCTTCGATCCCGGCGGCGGCCGCGTCGCACACTCGGCTCAGGTCGCAGTGCGCCGCCAAAATCGCGACGCTCTTTGTCGTTCCTTGAAAGGCCGCTCGCATCAAAGCGTCTCGTCCTTTGTCGTCGATCGTGTCCACGCTCGCGCCGCCCTTGATCAGCGCCAAAAGCGTTTGCGTCGCCCCGTTGACGCTTGCGCTCAGGATCGCCCAAGAGCCGCGCCCGTCTTTTTCGTCGAGATTCTCCCCCGCGTCCAGCAGCGCTTGGACAAACCCTGGATTTTTGTTGGCCCCCGCCCGAGTCTTCACGGTGCGGCCGTTGTAGTCTTGGAGATCCAGGCGAGATTTGGGGATCAAGCGAGCGAACCATTCGGCCGCCTGCGCCGCCATTGGGCTGTCCGGCTCCACCACCATGGCGCGCATCAGGGGCTTTTGGTCCTGGTCCTGCGGGCGCGGAGGCTCCGCGGACTCGACTTGCCCGATGAGCCAATCGGCGCACCGCGGACTCTTCGGGATGGCCGCCATCAGCAAGGAGGCCACTTCGTCAGAAGAGAACGCCAGGTCTTCATCCTCCCCCCGGCGTTTGGCGTCCGCCTCCCACGTCGGCCAATCCGACAGCTCGGCTTGAAGCCCGGCCAGGTCGTCTTGCTTGACGCAAGCGAATGCTCGGCCAACTCGCTCTTTCTGGACGAGCCGGCGCTCTTTCAGCGCGGAAAGCGCCTCGCTCTCCAAGCGCTGGCGCTGGGCATCGCCTTTGGGCACAGCCTGCTCTTCGGTTTGGGCTGACCGCTCTTTTTTCTCGCTCATGCTTTGCTCTTTCACAGTCGTTGCGCTCCCAGTTTGCGGGGGGCTCCGCCAAGGGCCTCCTCGCCGGGCGCCGCATGGTCGGAGGCCTCCGAGCGCGCCTCGCGCGCGACGCGCCCAAGGGCCCACGCCTCGATGGCCGCGCTAAGCGCGTCAGCCCGCGGGCGCTGCCGCTCGGCGAGAGGCTTCTTTTGCCGGCCCGCTTTCCACGCGCTTTCCACGCTCAGCGACTCGTGGCGCGGCGCATGGCTTTTGAGGCCCGCGCGCTCCAAGGCCGCGAACCCCTCGACAGCCAACTCCACTTGCATCGCGGCGGCCTTTTCGTCGCCGCCGCTGAACAGCGCGACCAACGCCCCGTTCACGGCGATCGAGGCCGCGCACTCTTTGAGCATGAGCGCGTTGGGCAGAAGGGCCGAGGAGCCGCGTTCGGCTTTCATCCACTCGGCGTTGGCCGCCGCGTTGGCCGCGCTGTCGTGCGCTTCCCACAGGCAGCCATCCGGAGCGAATCTTGCCTGACGGGCAACCGCCGCGAACGCGCCCGCCCAATCTCCGCCCCGCTCGCTGTTGTGGCGCGCGCCGCTTTGGCAATCGGCCAGCCACTGCCCCAGGGACTGGCCGCTCGCGGCCCAATCCAAATCGAGCAAATTCTCTTTGAGCGCGCGCAGCACGGTTTGGTCGACACCGAACGGCGACTTGAACAGCTCTTTGCGGGCCGCGGCGCCCAAGGAGAACTCGGCCTGGGCCAATGGATGCCCGGGGGCCTTGGCTTCCTGGCTCAGCGCGAGCCACCATTTTGTCCAAGCGGTGTCGTTGTCGGGCGACAGGCCCATGGGCTCTTGCCAGCTCGCGCTGCGCAGCATCTCCCAGCGCGTCGCGAAAGGGCTGGGCTCCGTCGTGTCGCGCACCGCCGCGGGACGCTTTTCGTCAGCGGGCTTTTGCGACCAAAAATCGGCCGACCAGAACGAGGCGCAATCTTCGCTTGTGAATTGCGTCAGAGCCTCAAAGAAAACGCCATCGGCGTCCGAGCGCGCCTCGCGTTCGCCCTTGCGCCTTTTCCAAGGCATGCGGTTTTGGTCGGCTGCCCACGCGCAGAGCGCTTCTTGCGCCAAAAAGACGGCGGAATCGGGCTCAAACTCGCCCGCGCGGCGCAGGTCGCCCGCGTGGCGCACCAATGCGGCCAGAGCGTGCGGGGATCGGCTCGCCAGGCTGCCGAGCGATTCGACGATTTCGTTGACTTGCGCCTCGCGGCCAGCGGGGCTGGAATGTCCGTTGGCGGCCGCCTCGGCGCTCGCCGGAGTCAGCATCAAGGGCGCGATGCCCGCGGACAAAACATGGCGGTCCAGGACCGATTCTCGCGCGTTTTCGCCCACTTTGGCCCGACGCTCCGGATGTCGTTCCGCCCACAGCAAGAGCGCTTTGTGCCACCCGCGCGAAACCTCCTGGCACAGCGCCTGCGCGCAGTCATCGAGCGCCCGCTGAGCCTCGTGCCGCTGCTCGGAGCTTTCTTGTGTCCGGTCTGGCAGCGCCAGCCAGTCCGCCCATGCCGCGTCGATGGCTTTTTGGCTCTTTTCCATCTCGCCGGCGATCCAATCGATGATGCCCTCGTCAAAATCCTCTTCGCCCGAGATTCTCGCGAAGCCGTCCTGGCCCTCTTCGATGAAAGCGAGCAGCGCCATGGGCCGCGCGCTCAGGTCTTGGCCCGGGTCGGCGCTCGCGAAGGCTTCGTGGAGCGCGACAGCGGCGTCCTCCCGGCCCATCTTCCACATTTTTGCGACGGCTTCCGCCGCGATGGCGGCGGCTTGCATGGCCGGCTTTAAGGAAAAGGCGTGGGAAGGGGATGTCATGGATTGGCGGCTCTTGGGCGGCGACGAATCGCGGGGGAAATGGGCGGCGCGTTTTCCCTCGCCCAGCGAGGCGCGCCCGTGCGTCACAGTTTACGAAATTTCACGCTTTGGCGCAAACCTTGGAGGTGTTTTTTGGCAGAGGCGCCTGACGGCTCGCGCTCCCGCTCCGCCGACCCGGCCGGGCGCAAAGCAACGGGAATTTCACGCGATTTGAACGCCTACGCGCCGAAAACCCGCTACAATAGGCGACCGGAGGCGCTTCCGAGCCCTCTTGGCCGCACAAATCGATATTGAGGCTGCGCTTGCGCGCACGGGCAAGAATAATGAGCGAGAGAAAAAACGAGCAAGCGCACGAGGCCGCTTCGCTTCCAGCGACGACGGCGGAAAAGCGACTGCTCTCCCCCGGAGCGGAACTCGCGCGCTGCGTCGACATGGGCGTCAGCGCGCCGCTGCGTTCTTTGGTGGCCAAGGCGGATCCCTTTTGGCGGGCGCCGGGTGACCAGCACACGATTCTTGAATTGGCCCTTTTCTTGGACCGCCGCGATTGCGGAGAAGTGATGCGCGTGATGCTGGAGGCTCCTCAATTTCAAGACGCCTTGCGCGATCCGCGGATGGATCATTTGCTGGCTCTGTGCATGGCCGCGCGCTCATCCAGCGAAACTTTCCAGCGCCTTTTGCCGTATTTTTCGGGAGAGCGCGCCAATGCCCCTTTTTGCGCTTCCGACCTCAATATCCATGGGCTCCAGAGCGCAGCCCAATTCCGCCCGACGCCCCTCATGCTGGCCGCTCTCCGCTCGGACACGGAGGCGGTGGCCGTTCTTTTTTCCGCCGGAGCCGATCCGAGCCGAATCGATTCGGAAGGTTGCTGCTCCCTCATGCACTGGGCTCGATCGAAATCCACGAACTCCCGCGCAGTTCGCGCCAGCGGGCGCCTTTTGCTGCCGCGGGCCAATCCAGAACTTCGAAACGTTCATGGCTTCACGGCCTTTCTGCATGCGGCGAAAGCCGGAAACCTCACGGCGATTCAGGAGCTTCTGCCCTTGTCAGATCCGTTGGCGCAGACCCATGGGGGATGGAGCGCATGGGATTTTGCGCGGGCAGGGCGATTTTGGGGCATTCTGGACATCCTCTCTGGCTTTGTCGATCCTGGCCTTGCTGATGCGGCGTTGGCGAGCGGCGGCGCCGAACTCATGCCCTTGCACGCCGCTCGGACAGAATCCAGCTCCATTTGGTCTGCGATGGCTGAGCCCGCGCGCTCCCGAGGCGCCTCAAGCTTCGCCAGCCGGCCCATCACTCCCGGCGAGGACGCCGCGCTTGGCGCTCGCCGCGCCAAATCGCTGTGACCACCCGTGCCCCGCTCATGACAAACCAAATCCTCCCGGCCTCATCGCCTCTCTGCGCGGCTCACGCGGCATGCGCCTCTGTTGCGCTGTCGCCCAGCGACGACGAGCTCGCCCGGCTGAAAACCCTGACCCTCGCCGGAGACGCCGAAACAGTGGCGGGCATGTTGCGCGATTTGGACACGCGGGCCGCGCCCGCGTCTATTTTCTTTGACGACCAGTTTCTGCTTGACGCTTCTTCTGTCTCGGCGGAGAGCGGGTTTTTCGCCCTGTTCTGCGCATGGCTCGCGAGAACCCCGGACGAACTTCTTTTTCACTCGTCCTCCTTCTGGCGCGTCGCCCAAAGCGCGGTGGCAGGCGGCAGCGTGCCGATCGCGCAAGCTTTGGCGGACCGGTTCGGCGAGCGGCGTTGGAGAGACATGGCTGACCGGCACTCCTTGCTCAAGCGCGCCGCTTTTCATGGGCACGCAGAGATGGTTCGCTGGCTTGTGCCCTTTTCCGATCCCAACGCCGTCGCGAGCGATCAAGCCTCCGCGATGTCGCTTTGCGCGCATCAAATGGCCCAAATGCCCCAATTCCCGCCCGGGGTTCGCAAGCGCTTCGCCGACACTCTAGGCGCGCTCGCGGCGATCGCCGCCCAAGCCCCAAACGCAGATCCAGAGAATTGCCTCCTGGCTGAGTTGGCTTGCGAAATCGCGGGCTTGGATGAGCCTCATGCTCTCGGCACCGTCGAATGCCTGTGGCCATTCATTGCCGCCCGCGATCACCTTTTGGTTCTGGCGTCCAGCGCGCAGCGCGGCCGCGTCGCCACCTTGGCGGGCCTTTGGCGGCGTGCCCAACCATCCCCCTTTTCATGGCCCCGCTACTGGGCAGCGCGGCGCTTTTGGCGTCCGCCTTCTCCTCGCTCGATTGGATTGCGCGCCATATGGAGGAAGGCGACTTGCCCGCTCTGCGCGACAGCGCGTTCGCCAACATCGACGCGCGGCTGGCCCAAGAAGCGGATCGCCCCCTGGACGCCGTCCCGGAGTTAGAGCGGCAAAAACGGCGCCAAGGATTGACGCCGTGGCTTTTCGCCTGGCACGAGCGGGCGTCGTTTATTCGCGAGGCGCCGCTTTCGGCCGATTCGGGCTCCGCGCATGGCTCTTCGGGAAAACGGCGCTCTCCGCGCGCTCTTTGATCCAGCGGCGCGGGTGCGCAATCTTGGGGGGGCTGCCGCTTTCACAGGCCCACGCCGTCCATTTTCGCTGGCGAGGGCCTTGGCGCACAAAACAAGAAACAGCAAACCCAATGGCTTGCTGTTTCTTTTCCCACGCGGATCCGTCGGCGGGGCGCATTCCGCAAAATGGCTCGGACCACGCCTCTTGCGGCGATTCTTGGGCGATCAGTGAACCGAGTGTGTCACAAGCGTTTGCGACGAGACGCCGTTTTCGGAGACCGTTTGGATTGCGTCCAGCCCTTGCGGCCACACGCCATTCGAGGCGGTGGTTTTCTCGATTCCGGCGCCGCAATAACGCCCGACATTCAGATCCATTGTGCCGTCAGTCTTGCGCGAAGCGCTTTTCAAGTAGCCCACGCACACCACGCCCTTGTCGTCGCGAGTGGTCGGCAAATCGACTTTCACGCCTCCGCTTTCGATGGTTTGGATCGACAGCAGCTCCGTTTTCGCCTGACCGGCTTGCGCGAAGGCCGCGGACGTGAACAGAATCGCCGCAGCGAGCATTTTCATTTTCATGGTTTTTCCTTTATCGGTTGATTGTTGAATGGCCGCACAGCATGGCCGTTGACGGGCTGCCAATCGTCGGACCGTTCGCTCTATGCCGAGGGCCGCTTTTTATGCTATGCCCTTCTTTTACACACCAAAACCTTCATTGTCAATACTCAAATCAACCATTTTGGAAGCGACCGCCTCCCCGCTTTTTTTCGCGAACAGCCTTCTTCCCATTGAGCCGGCGAGGAGTTTCGCGAGTTGGTTTGGAGCAAAGAAACGCGAAAACGGCGCGGTTCACGACAATGGCTTGAAAAAAGACAATGTCACAAGAACCAGACCTGTGGCCGCATAGGCCAGGGGTTCCCAAACCATGGTTGCTCGCGCGTCTTTCTTGCGCTCGGTTGCGACGACAGCAGCCTTGAGCAAAAACAACAAGCCCACGCCCAAGCAGCAATCAGACACAAAAATCGCGAAATCATCGTGAGATGTCGCGCTGCAATCGAACTCGCAGGGCCGCACTGGATGCTCGAAGACATCCCGCGCCAGATTTTGGCTCAACGCTTGAGCTCGCGCGCAAATTGACGAGGCCCCCAACGTTGTCGCGAAAAACAAACGCGGCCATAAATGTGTTTTTTTCATCCCGCCTCCTTGCGATCGGGCTCCTTTTTACATTTTTCCTAGGCGCCCATCAAGCTCAGCTCGTCAGCTTTTGGATTCGCGTGGATTTCGCGGACTTTGGGTTTGCGCGCAAACCCGATTTGGCAGAACCTCGCCGCCCATCCAACGCGACAGTTGGCGTTCTCTGCGTCCCGAAAAGGGGGGGCCTTTGCTCGACAGCGGCCGACGCCCCCGCGCCCTGACGCGTGAGCGTTTTTCGCGGCTCCGATGCAAACGCATCAAAGCGCGCGTGATTTTCTTTTTAATGGCGCTTTTTTTTGTGGCTGCGAGGAATTTGAGAGATTGTTTGCGGCCGTTTCCTCCACCGCGGCGCGCAGCGCCTCGTTCTCCAATCGCGCCGCCCAGTGCGGCATGCCTTCCTGGCCAATTTTCTCAAAGGCCTTGGCCGCGTCCTCCGGTCGAGAAAGCGGCGCCAAAAAGTCTGCGATTTCCCATGCCGCGTGCCGCACGGCCCAATCAATGGGGCACCAGCCTTGGCGAGGCGTGTGCAGATCCGTGAACGGAGCCAATCGCTTCACGTCTTCGATCCAGTCGCCCTGGATCGCCATTTCCAGGGCGGTGAATCCATCGGTCCCGTCAACGATATTGGCGTCCGCTCGGCCCAAAAGCGGCGCGTAAGCGGGCGCTTGCCCCGGCCGCAAGTCGCCGCCATTGCGAATCGCGTGCATCAGGGCCGTCCGCCCATCACTGTCCTTTGCGTCCAAATTTTCGGTGCCCGGCGCCAAAAGCGCGATTAATCCCCCTGCGGAAACCCCGCCGTGCGCGGCCGCGGCCATCAGGGCGTTGCGATTTCCTCGCGTGAAGCCCGACACGGCGTTGGCGTCGGAGACAGGCAAAAGCAACTGCGCGGATTCGAGATTGCCGCCGCCAGCCGCGACGATCAACGCCGTGCAATCGAAGCTGTCCAGCGCGGCGGGATCACAGTGTGGCAAGAGCAGTTTCAAGCATTCGGCGTTTCCGCCACTCGCCGCGAAGTGCAAGGCGGTCCCTTGCGCGCACATCTGATTGGGGTCGCTGTGGGGCAACAACAACGCCACGCACTCCGCATGCCCTTCGAAAGCGGCATTGCAAAGCGCCGTGGCATGCGGAGGGCTTTCTTCGGCCACTCGCGCGCTGACCCCATCCGCCAACAACGCCTTGACGGCTTCGTCGTTTCCGCCGCTCGCCGCGGACAACAACAATCGCTCCTCGCGAGTGCTCGCGACACGGCTCTCCGGCCGTGGGGCCGAAGCGCTTTTCGTGAATTGATCAGCGTCGCCAATCGCTTCGGGGCCGCCGGCGGGAGATTGATTCATGATCAAGGGAGACGGTTTGTCTGCGAGCATCTGCCCATTCTCCCACAAACAAGCCATTCCTCAAAGCGCGCGGGCGCGTTTTTTCATTGACAAGGCGGCCTCCAGCGAGACTCCCTCGTTTGTGAGCTCGGCCGCGCCCGAGCCCGATTTCCTCACCTCTTGTTGCAACGCGCGCCGCTCCAACGCAGACCGGCAGCGCGGCAATTTATTTGAGTCGCCTTGCTCAAAAGCCTTTTGCACGCTTTCGATGGGCGAAAACGGCGCCAAAAAATCCGCCGCCGCCCAAGCTTCTTTGGCCACGGCCATGTCCAATGCGGTGTGGCCGTCGGCGACGGCCCTGGCGCTCGCGGCGGTTTCTGTCGCAAGCGTCATCCAACTCGGCGTTTCGCCCGGCAGGCAATCGGGGCCATAGCGCACGGCCAGCATCAAAGCATTGAATCCGTGGCTGTCCGTGGCGTTCAAGTCGCGCGTTTTGGGCGCCAAAATTTCAATCAAATCCGCGGTTGAGGCCCCTCGGCTCGCCGCCGCCAGCATCAGGGCGTTGCGGCCGGCCTGTCCGCCGCCCACGGTTTGCGCGTTGGCGTCGCTGGCCGGCAACAAAACCCTCACGCATTCGGCATGCCCGTTGTTGGCCGCGCTCATCAAGGGCGTGCAGCCAAAATTGTCCAGCGCGCCTGGATCGGACAAGGGCAGCAGCAATGCCACGCAGGCGGCGCTTCCGCCGCGCGCGGCGAAATGCAACGGGGTTCCCGCGAGCGTGCTCTGATTTGGGTCGCTCAGCGGGGCGAGCTGCGCCACGCATTCGGCATGCTGATTGAGCGCCGCTTTGCACAGCGCGGTGTCGTTGGGCCAGCGAGCGCTCACCGCCCGTGGATTGGCGCCTAGGCACAGCAGCTCTTTCACGCCCTCGGCGTCGCCCGCGCTCGCCTTGTCGCGCAAGTCCTGATCCAAAATTTGTTGGTCGAAAAACATCAAAATCCCTCTTGTGAGCGGATGCAACGGAATAGGAACAGCCCAGAAAAAGAATAAACAGACACAAAAACAAAGGAATGGGAAGGAGGGCTCAGGGCGCGCGCCGTGAGCGACGAGCTAGGAGCCGCGCGCTGCGGCGATAATCTTTATGGTGTCCGCCTCGGCTATTCTCGCACAAATCGCCCCCACATCAAGCAAGCTCGGCGTTCTTTTTGACGCCGCCGCCAAGTCGCTTGGCCATTCATCGCCCGACGCCCGTCAATGGTCGCAAGACATGCAAGAGATTGTTCAGTTTGGTGGATTGTGTTTTCGCGACTCCCCCTCTTTATCTCAGTTATCTCAGGGTTGGTGACGTGGGCGTTGTGAGGAAAGACGCTTCTTGCGCTTTCGACGCGATTTTCCAAGGCGACTGCGCCTTGCCAAACTCGCTTGCGGCCCAAAAAGCCTTTCTTTTCGTAGGGCCGTGTCGGCCCAACCGCCCGATCCCATGGACCGCCTTCTCGAAGGCTATCCGCAATGCGATCAAACGGCTCCGATTTAACGCAATTTAACTTTTTAAGGAATGACACATGAACGACACACCGACTTCAAACCCTACCCAATCCTCCAATTCGGCTGAAAACAGCAACGCGCCCGCGGGCGCTGGGCACCCGCTCGGCAAAGACGAACTCGCCGAAACCCAAGGCCGCGGCGAACATGGCTCTCGCGAACAGGCCGATCATGCGCCGCGAAGCAACCCATCGGTTGAAAACGAAACGCCTGGAGCGCCCGTCAGCCCCGCCGCGACAAGCCCTAGCGACAGCAGGGAACGCGGCGCAGAGGCGCCTGGCTCGGGTCGGTTGGCCGGCAAAGTGGCTCTGGTCACGGGCGGCAGCGAAGGCATTGGCCTGGCCACCGCGAAGGAGCTTTCAGCCGAAGGCGCTCGCGTGTTCATTTCCGGCCGCAGGCAAGCGGAGCTTGACGCCGCGGTCGCCGCGATCGGCAACGGGGCCATTGGCGTTCAGGCCGACGTCTCCCAAAACGCGGATTTGGACAAGCTGTATGCCGAAATCACCGCGAAAGCGGGAAACCTCGACATTTTAGTGGCGAACGCGGGCATTGGCGGGGAAATGCAGCCCTTGTCTGGCATCACCGAAGAGGTGTATCGCCAGGTTTTCGACATCAATGTAAAGGGCACGATCTTCACCGTCCAAAAAGCGCTTCCCGTCTTGCGCGACGGCGGAACGGTCATCCTGATGGCGTCCATCGTGGGCAGCAAGGGCACCGAAAATTTCAGCGTTTACAGCGCCAGCAAGGCCGCGATCCGCAATTTCGCGCGGACTTGGCTCATTGAGCTCAAAACCCGCCAAATTCGCGTCAATGTGATCAGCCCGGGCCCCATCGACACCCCGGGGTTGGCGGGCATCGTGCCGCCGGACCAAAAAGACGGCTTCATCCAAATGATGGCGAGCATGGTGCCCATGGGGCGCATCGGGCAACCCAGCGAAATCGGAAAAGCCGCGGTTTTTTTGGCGTCCGACGACAGCAGCTTTGTCAACGGCCTGGAGCTCTTCGTCGACGGCGGATTCGCGCAGATTTGAGGCTCTCGCCCTGGCCGCGGGGCCTCAAACGCTTCCGGCCGAGCAAAAAAAACTCCAAAATCCGCGCGTGAAAACAAAAAGCCTTCGTCCTTGAAGGCTTTTTTCTTGAACCTTTCGACTCGATTTCATTTATTGGTTTCTGACGCACGAAACGAATCTCGCGCCGCCTTTCTTGTGGCTTGCGGGCTGAAAAAAGAACCATCGGCTCGTTTTTTGCGATAAGATATTTTTTCAGCTCACGAACCGTGATTATTCACCGCCAGGAAACGCAATGGAATTGTCCAAAAAATGGATGGAGGCGTCAGTTTTGCGCCCCACGCAGATCACCGTAGGGCTTGTGGAATCGAAGAAAAAGCGCCAAAGAATGGAGTTGATGAGCGCGCCCGATAGCCGAGAGTGGCTGGCCGAGCATCCTGTGCCAGCGGTGATCGCCCCCAGCGGCAAGCGCCGCATTTTCGACCATCACCATTTGGCTCGCGCCGTTATGGATGGCGGATTTGGCTGCGTCTTGGTGGACACCGTCGATGACTTCTCCAAAATGAGCAAGAGCGAGTTTTGGGCTGAAATGGTCGTGCGCCATTGGGCGCATCCGCACGGAGCGTCCGGCGAGCTCCTGACCTGCGAGAGCATTCCCAAGTGCGTGAGCGAGTTGATTGACGATCCCTACCGAAGCCTCGCGGGACTCGCTCGGGAAGCCGGCGCTTACGCAAAGACGCAAGCCCCGTTCGCGGAATTCACGTGGGCGGATTTTTTTCGCGCCAATTTGCCTGGCGTCGTCAGCGGCAAGCATTTCGAGAGCCAATTGGCGGAAGCCATTTTGCTCGCGCGTTGCGAATTGGCGGCCCAGCTGCCCGGGTTCATCGCTCGGGCGGCGAATGCGCCCCCGCACATGGCGAATGCCACGGCCCTCTCTTCGCGCCAGCCCATCCATCAAGCGGACCAGGGCGCTTTGGGGGCTTGAAAAAATGGCTCGCCGCACGCTTTCGGCGCCGTTTCGCGCGATGGAGATTTCCTCATTGCAAAAGCCCTGACGCAATCGGGGCTTTTTTCTTTCTCTTTTTTCGTAACAGGTCTTTTTTCATCGCCGCGCAGACCGCGCAGTCTTGGGAGGCGCCCGCGACGCCTTTCATGGCGGTCTGAGAGCCCGTGCCCGCGGATTTTGGAGCGGGACACCTCCGGAGCACCCGCGTGGGCATTGAAAGCGCTCGCGACCGACACCGATGCTCGCACGCTCCAATTGGGCGTGTCCGCGCCCACCTTGCAACGGCCCCGAAGCGCTAGGCCGTGAACTCACCTTTTGAGCGCGCAAATAGCCGTGGCCCTCGCTGTGGCGGCTGTTGTCGGCGAGACGCGCAGAGACAAAATGCCTGCGCTCAAAATCGATTTTCGCGGTCGTGGCCGCGCTCGGCCATCCGAGCGACTCCGGAATGTCAACAAAACGCAGAAAAGGGACGGGCGGTGTTTACCTGGGCACGGCGAGTGGTAGGGTTGGCCTGGAAGGGATCGAAACTGAAATAACCAAAAAAACAGGAAATTATTTTCATGAAGTTCATGGCAAACCGGGCCTCCAAAAGCCTTGAAGGATCGAGAGAAAAAGGCTTCACGCTCATTGAAACGCTGGCGGTTGTCGCAATCATTGGCATTTTAGGCATCGTCGCCCTCCCCGCTTATAACAATTACGCGCTGAAATCAAAGTTCAGCGAGGTGGTGTTGGCTTCGGGTCCCACCAAAACCGCGGTGTCGACCTGCGCGGTGTCAGGAAATTGCATTTCTGGCTCAGGGGCTGCCGCCCACATTGACTTGACGGGCGCGTCGGTCCCTGTGCAAGTTTGCTCAACAGCGCCTGTGCAAACGTGCTCGACGGCGCCCGTTCAGACATGCAACACCACATACTCACAAGTGTGCGTGCAGGCTTCGGTCGGGTTCTATAGCACGGGCTCGGGCTGCACGAACAGGTTCAGCTACACTTATGTCCCAGGGCTTTACGCGTGCGATGTCACATACAGCTGCACCAACCAACCCTCAACCACCTGTTCGTCGCAAAATGTCACCACATGCTCGTCGCAAAATGTCACCACTTGCGCGCCGGTTTCCGCTCCAGCTCTGCAAGCATTGCCCTGCGTCGGCGGGGATTCCTGCAATGCCCCCACAAAATATGTCGCGTCAGTGAGCTACGATGTGGCTGGCGTCGTCACGGCCACGGCGGTCGCCAGCTCGCAGGGCCTGAACGGCGAGACCTTTGTGCTGACGCCGAGCTATGAAAATGGCCGGGTTGACTGGTCAGCATCCGGCTCTTGCAAGACGCGGCAAGGCGGCGCGCTTTGCTGACCCCAGCCCGGCGCTGATCGACAAAAGCGACCATCTTGGTCGCTTTTTTCCAGCTGGCGCAATATGGCGCGCAAATCTTGGGCCAGAAGCGGTGGCTCGATTTTGGCGGTTCGGAGCATTGGGTGGAAAGCCAAAGGCATTGCGCAATCGACTCGCCGAGCTTTTTTGGCCATTTCTCGCGGCCTTGGTTGGCAGGATTGAAAAAGCCCCGAAACAATCGAGGCCTTTCCTTTCCTTTCCTTTCCTTTTCTTTTCTTTTCCGGCGCCGATTCTTTCATCGTGGCCCACGCGCGATGCGTGCGCTCGCACTGCGCGATCGACACGAAACATTCTGTCTCTAGCACAAGGCGCCGCCGGCGCGCGTCTTGCAGGTCCCAGACAAAAACCAATCCACTCGGCCGCCTTGATAGCTTGGCGTGAGCACGGCGGTCTCTCCTTTTAGCCCCGAGCCGCTCACCGCCGTGGCGGTGACGACGCCCGAGGCGTCATAGGAGACAGCCGCCGCGTATTTGGTGGCCGGCGAGCAACCGGCGGAGGACGCGCCCACGCACGGCAAGCTGATCAAGCTTTGGGTCGTGGTCGTCGAGCAGGTCGTGACGGACTGATCGGCGCAGACATTATGCGTGCAATACCAGGCCAGGCCCCCTGGAATGTAGGTGCATCCCGCCCCGTAGCTTTCTGAAACATAGCCTTGGACCGAGCAGACGTTTTGCGTGCTGGTCGAGCACGTCTGCGCCGACGACAGCGGCCCGAGCAAATTGATCGCCGCGGCGGACCCAACCCCGGACACGCAATCGCCCGCCACCGCGCACGCTGAAATCGCGGTTTTGGTGGGAGCGGTGGCCAAAGTCACCTCCGCGAACTTGGACTTGGTGGCGTAGTTGTTGTAGGCCGGCATCGCCACGAGCCCCAAAATTCCGATGATCGCCACCACCGCCAAAACCTCAATCAACGTGAATCCTCGTTGCTTTTTTTTCTTTCCTCCTCGCTCGTTCATGACCATTGCCTTCACACCATTAAAAAATGACATTCGCACGCTCTTCCTCCTGATTTTTGATGGCGCTGGCGCTTCAATTCGCAATGAGCTCTCGGCTTGCGCCAACGAATCGCCAGGGGTCGTCTCCCATTTTGACCATTTCACGCACATGCGCTTCGGCGCGAACGCCAAAATCTTTTGCTCTTTCGCTCAACTCATAAAACTTTGTGATTGAGGCTCAAAACAGGTTTCTGATTTTTTTGCGTCGACAACAAATGTTGTTATGGGCTTGTGGACCAAGCTATCCAGAGCGGCCTCGCGCCGCAATTCCGCTCGTCCGATTTCTTTCGGTTTCGTAATAATGGCCTTGGGGCCGAGTTTGTCGGCGGAGAGCGTTTTTCTCTGGAATTGGCCGGCGTCGCCTTGCCGTTCCTTGCTGGCAAAAGCCCCGCCAACGGAAGCGTTGGAACGGGGGATTCTTGTTGTGCCCACGGGCCCGCAGAGCCTCGCGCTCAACTCAACAAAGCGCCCGTCAACACAAAGCGCCGCCGGCGCGCGTCTTGCAGGTGCCCGACGCCGACCAATCGACGCGGTCGCCCGACAGCTGCGGCACCAGCACAAAGGTCTCCGCGTTGAGCCCGGAGGTCGTCTGGGCCACCGCCGTGATGATTCCGACGCTGTTGGCGGACGCCTGCACCACATATTTTGTGGGCGGCGAGCACCCGGCCGGGCCCACGCACGGCAAGGACGCGCCCGGAGTCGCCGGAGACCCGGGCGTCGCGGGAGCCACGTATTGCGGCCCAATGGTGGCGGCCGGAATGGTGGCCGCGCACGGCGTGCAGCGAGCTGGAGCGCAAACGCCCGAGCCGTTGTAAGCCACGCAATAGTTGTTCGGCTGCGCCGGGTCCACGATCACCGCCGCCGCCGTGTTCTCGGCATAGTATGCGGCGAAATATGCGCTTTGCGCGTCATACCAGGCGTACAAGCTGGGGGCCACGCTCAGGCTGGCCGCGCCGGCGGTGGGGGGCGTGCCCGATGAGGCTTGCGCGAACGCGATGGCGTTGTTGACGACACAGCTCCCGTCGCTGGCGCAGGCGGACACAAACGTCTTGATCGGAGCGGCCGCCAGCACGACCTCGGTGAATTTTGATTTGGTCGAGTAATTGTTGTACATCGGCAAGGCGATGGCCGCCAAAACCGCGATTATGGCCACGACGACCAACAGCTCGACCAGCGTGAAAGCCCTTTGCGCCCTTTGCGACACACTCATTTGCCTCTCCTTGCTTGCTCTCGCAATCCTTGTTCTTGGTTTTTGGGCTTTTTTGTTCTTTCAGCAGAGCGCGCCGCCGGCGCGCGTCTTGCATGTTCCCGACACCGTCCAATCCACCCGTCCGCCGGACAACGATGGAACGAGCACAAACGTCTCGGACTTGAAGCCTGATCCGGACACGGCCGCCGCGGTGATCACGCCGGTTGAATCCGAGGAGGCGGCCGCCACATATTTGGTGGAGGGCGAGCAACCGCTGGCTGGGCCAACGCAGGGCACCGACGCCGGAGCGCCGCCGCCCGCGGTCGGCGTGATCGCGGGATTCACCGGCATGCTCACCACCGACGCCAACGGCAACACGGTGTCTGGAACCGCAGGGCCGCCTGCATAAGCCCCCAACCCGTAGCAGGTTCCTGTGCCGTTATTGGGACCGAAACAAAAACTTTGGGCCGGAGGGTTGTAGACTGACGAGGGCGTCAGCATCACATAGTGCGCCGCGTAATACGGCCCATCGTCGTTGACAAATTGCGTGGCCTGCGCGGGCGTGGCGCCCCCGTTGACCAGAATCGAGTACATAAAATCATTGAATTGAGCCACCGACATCGGACTCGGAATCGACGTGTAATGGGTGGCGGGCGTGCTGGTCACGGGGCTTCCGCCCAAGGAAATCGCCCCCGCCGACACGCAATCTCCCGACACCGCGCACGTCGACACGAATGTCTTGATGGGCGCGGTGGCGAGCGTCACCTCTGTGAATTTGGACTTCAGCGCATAGTTGTTGTAGGCGGGCAGCGCCACGACCATCAGAATGCCGATGATGGCGACCACCACCATCAACTCAACCAGCGTGAACGCCAAAATGGCTTTTTTGCTTTTCTGCGCGCGCAGGGGTTTTTTCTTGGGGTTCAAAACAGGCTCCTAAGGGGCATTGACTCCGTTCGTTTCGTCACAGGCTCATTGAGCCACGGTATCCCGAGCGCTCCCCTGCCGCAATTCCGCCGGTCCGATGTCTTTCTAAACAGTAAGAATCATCTGCCCCTAGAAATTTCCGCCCACAGGGCTTTCAACACAAGGCGCCGCCCGCGCGAGTCTTGCAAGTTCCCGAAGCTGACCAATCCACGCGCCCGCCCGACAACGCGGGGGCCAACACAAAGGTCTCGGCTTTCAGGCCCGAAGTCGTTTGCGCCGTCGCGGTGATGATTCCTGTCGCGTCATACGACACCGACGCCGCGTATTTGGTGGCGGGCGAGCATCCCGAACCACCGACGCAAGGCAAATTCGCCATCGTCGTGGTCGAGCTCCCGCCCACGTAGCTATAGAATGGATTGGTGTCCGCCGTCATCGACGCCTGTATCTGCGCGGGCGTCACGCTGAATCCCGTGCAGCTGCTGGAATTCGTCGTCGCCCAGCAATAATCGCCAGGCGTGGAAGGAGAAGCCTCAACGATGTATGGAGACGGCGAGCCCGCGGCCACGCTCGTCGCATAGCTTGACGCATACGTGTTGGCGTCGGCGGGCGTGTGCCCGAGGATTATTTGGCTTTGGTAAATCATGGCGTAAAGCAGCGCCGGATTTCTGTTGATCGGCGTTTGGCTGGTGTTTGGGGTCGCGGCGAGCTGCGTCAGCAGCTGCGGCACCGTGGGGGGGCCGCCGCCCGTGGTCGTTGACAGCGCAATTGACCCGCCCGACACGCAATCGCCCGACACCGCGCACGTCGAAATCGCGGTTTTTGTGGGCGCTGTGGCCAACACCACCTCGCTGAATTTTGATTTCAAGGAGTAGTTGTTATACGCGGGCAACGCCACGATCATCAAAATGCCAATAATGGCGACCACAACCATCAACTCGACCAGAGTGAAGGCCAAGATTGATCTCTTTGGGGTTTTGTTGCTCAGGGAGCGCGATAATGGCTTGTTGGGTTGCACAGTGAACTCCGAATGTCGTTGTCGCCGACAGCGACGCGACGGCTCAAGGCCCCAAGCTATACGGGCGCCTCCCGCGCCGCAATTCCGCCAATCCGATTCTTTCAAAAATGACGAACGCGCAACAACTGAATCGATTCTGCGACCCGTTTCGTTCAGCGCCATTCGCGGCCCCGCCCAAGGCAAAACATCGTCCGCGAGCCTTGCGCCTCCCGGGCGCCGTCTATCCGGCAGCGCGAAACTCGCCCCAGCGCCGCTGATTTCAGACCGGCGCCGCCGGCTCGTTTCAGGAGCCGAGGCCGCAAGCATTCGATCAGCAAAGCGCGCCGCCCTGCCGCGTCTTGCAAGTGCCGGAGGCCGACCAGTCCACTCGGCCGCCCTCATAACTCGGCGTGAGCACGAAAGTCTCCCCGCCCAAGCCTTGCGATCCCGAAACGGCCGCCGCGGTGATGACGCCGCTTTGGGTGTAAGAGACGCTGGCCGCGTATTTGGTGGCCGGCGAACACCCACCGCCGCCCACGCACGGAAGGTTTTGGGTGGCCGCCACGCTGACGCAAGTGGTGACGTTTTGAAGCGAACATGTGGTCTGCGCAGGCACCTGGCAGGTGTATTGGTAATAATAGTAGGAGCCATATTGCACGGAAACGGGACCGCTGAGCGTCTGATAACCATATGTGTAGGAGCAGCACGGCACGCCCGTCCCGTTGTTGAGGCAGGTCATGGTGGTGGGCGGCTGATTGACGCAGACGTTCTGCATGCTCGACGAGCATGATTGCGTGGATGGCGCCCCCACATAGATTTGCGCGGATGAGCCCGCGCCCGAAACACAATCCCCCGACACGGCGCAGGCGGAAATAGCCGACTTGGTGGGGGCCGTGGCCACCACCACCTCCGAAAACTTCGACTTCAACGCGTAATTGTTGTAGGCCGGCATCGCCACGATGCCCAAAATGCCGATGATCGCGACAACAGCCAACACCTCAATAAGCGTGAAACCCGTTTGCTTGCTTTTATTTCGTTTCGGCGCTTGCGCCACCCACGCTTTTGCGCGCTGAATCAATGTCCTTTTCATTTTTTCTCCTGATTTGCGAAGACCGCCCCTCTTCGGCTCCCAAAAAAGATTAGATTGCGTCAATGGCCTTGCGATGATGGGCGCTTTCGCCGCCCATGGACGGCGCGGGGCTCGCGGCTCAACACAAAGCGCCGCCCGCGCGCGTCTTGCAAGTCCCTGACGCGGCCCAATCCACCCGACCGCCGGAAAACTGCGGGGCCAAGACAAAAGTTTCAGCCTTTAATCCCGAGCTCGCTTGCGCGGTCGCCGTGATCAATCCTGTGGCGTCATACGAGACCGAGGCCA
>Ga0105859_1000143_pt1 | contig 29271 bp, 28 predicted proteins | sample OrgsoiDNA_201063_FD_89684 | JGI IMG/M metagenome (GOLD analysis project Ga0105859, IMG submission 89684) | Permafrost soil microbial communities from the Arctic, to analyse light accelerated degradation of dissolved organic matter (DOM) -... | ecosystem: Environmental > Terrestrial > Soil >...
GCATTTCCATTCGCAGCGGCGATAGTTCAGGGTATCGAACAGATAGCGTTGCAGCAGGTAAATGGCTTCAGTGCCAAAGCGGGTGCGCTTCATCAGCGGAGACCAGTTCACCCAGCCAATTTCCGCAACGCCGTTGACGGCATCGATGCGCATCAGAGAGACGCTACCCACCGCGCGCTGAGTCGCCAAATCCACCACGGCGAAAAACACCGGGTCTTCACTTTTTTCCTGCAGACTGATAAATGCATCGCACTCTGCCTGCGTTGCAGGACGATCGACCGAGAGATACGTCCAGTCACGATTGTCATCAATACTGTGCCAGGCGTTGAATAGATCCTGACTGTGACGCTCGCGGCTTAGTGGCTCGAGACGGCACCAGATACCGTCCAGTTGAACGTGCGTCGGGCGTTCGCGCGGTTGCCAGTCGGGCAGGGCATCACCGACGGGTTGACCAAAGTGGTTAAGGGTTGTCATAGCAGTTTCCATTCACTGTCGAAGAGCATCCATAAAATCAGAACAGATGGATGGCTGCAACCGGACCGGCCATAAAAACCAGTTAAGCGGGGATAATCCCCGCCTGGTTTGAGTGATATTCAGCAATGAATAAAATGGTTACAACCGCCCGGCGCTGCCACAAATCCTGATCTTCTCCTCGACGACCTTTTGCATGGCGATTTTGCCTGGCACGACGTATTTTCGCGGATCGTTCGCTTCAGGATGCTCGGAGAAATACTGCTTTATACCCTCAGCAAAGGCGATCTTCAGTTCTGTAGCAACGTTAACTTTGCAAATTCCCAGTTCGATCGCCTGATGAATCATCTTCTCCGGGACCCCTGATGCACCATGCAGCACCAGTGGGATATCGACCAGTTGCCGGATCTGCCCCAGTCGGGTGAAATCCAGTTTAGGTTCGCCCTGATACAAGCCATGAGCGGAACCGATCGCAACGGCCAGTGAGTCGATGTTGGTGGCATCGACGAAATGTCTCGCCACGACCGGATCGGTAAAGAAGCTGTCGCCTTCGTCCACCACCAGGTCATCCTCCTGCCCGCCAAGACGACCGAGTTCAGCTTCAACGCTGGCATCGAATGCGTGGCACAAACGTACTGCTTGCCTGACTTTTTCGATATTTTTTGGCAGGGGAAAATGTGAGGCGTCGATCATTACTGATCGAATACCCGCGCGAACTTTTGTTTCGATATCACTTTGTTCTTCATGATGATCCAGATGCAGCGCCAGCGGAAGGCGATATTTCCGCGCCGCTTCCTGACAAATTGAAATCAGGTAATCCGTTCCCGCATAGCTGAATGTGCCCGGTGTACCCGCCAGAATCACTGGCGAACTCATGGCTGCTGCAGTTTCGGCAACGACCTGAACGGTTTCCAGATTGTGGATGTTAAAGGCCGGTACGGCATATCCTTCGCGCTGCGCCGCCAACAGCATTTCCCTGTTTGAAATCAGATACATTGTTTCATCTCCCTGTCATATCCAGCAAAATTTTGCCGGTCATCGGCTTGCCCGCCAGCGAAATCACATCTGTGACGAACTCCTCCGGCGTGCTGAGGCTTGCAATAAGCGGCTCCAGGTTCATCTTATTTTCGGCAAATAACTGCGTCGCCTGCTGCCACTCGCTGCCCGGCCACGGCGCAGAGTAATTCATCCAGCTGCCCAGTATCGTCAGTTCTTTGCGTAAAATATGGCTGAAGGTGACAACGTTTAGCGTCAGATCTTTGTGTAAGGTGCCCACCAGCGCGACCTGCGCTTTCGGACCTGCTATATCCAGAGCCAGTGCCACGGTTTGCGGCGTACCCGCAGTTTCCAGGATTAACTGATTAAAGCGGCGTTCATGAGAATGCTGACGGATTTCCTCCTCACTCATAATTGCACTGTCGCAGGCATGGGTGGCACCGGTACTTAACGCCAGGTCCAGTCGCCGGGGATTGATATCAATCGCGGTGACGGATTTTGCACCCAATGCGGCAGCGGCCTGAATGATGGGCTGGGCGATAGCGCCTGCGCCAACCCCGACCACTTCCTTGCCCTCGCATCCACCCGCCAGTTTCAAGGCATGTAAGCCGACGGTTATGGGTTCAAAAAATGCGCCCTGCATCAGCGAAGTGCCTTTCGGCAGCCTGAACAGGTTTTTACGTGAAACCACGACAAATTCGGCGTGCCCGCCATCGCGGCGGGATCCAATAAACTGATAGTGCTTACACTGTGAGTACGCTGCTTTGCAGCACTCCTCGCATTGAAAACAAGGCAATAACGGTACGCAAACCACGGCATCACCTTCCTGTAAATCACCGCACTCTGTGCCGGTGCTGACCACGTGGCCGCTGAATTCGTGGCCGAGTGTTATCGGATAAAAATGCGCACCGTTGGAAAAAATGCGTGGAATATCAGAGCCGCACAGGCCGGAATAGGCAACACACACCAGCACGTCATCGGGAGCATTAAGTTCAGGCATCGGGCTCTCTTCAACGCTCATCTTCCCGCCCGTATGTACAACGACAGATTTCATAGTCAGTTTCCTTTTAGCGGGGGATTCCCCCCGCCGGAACGAAGTTTTAAGCGTTGGCCAGTTCAGCGGCCAGCTTTTCGGTTTTGATGAAATTGCAGGCGCGACGCCATGTGAGGAAGACACCGATGGCGTAAATCACGCCAATGATGCTCAACCCCGCGATGTTTTTAAGCGTACAGAGTTGAATCAGCAGATACGTGATCGGTGAGCCGCCCTGATCCATTGAGGCAACCCGGCCACCCGCGCTTAAGGCACCGGCATTTGCTGCCAGCTGGGTGTGCAAATCAATGGTCTGCGTGGCAATCCACAGGGTGATACTCATGATGATGCATCCGGAGATTAACGTGCGGAACAGGTTGCCCTGATGCACTGCGACCGCGATGGCGACAAAGAAGCCGATGGTAGCGAGGTCGCCGAACGGCAAGACCTGATTTCCCGGAACCAGTACCGCTATCAGAATCGTCAGCGGAATAAAGATCAGGCTGGCAGAGACAACGGCGGTATGGCCGAGCAACAGCGCCGGATCCAGACCAATCAGGAATTCCTGCCCTCCGAAGCGGGCCTGAAGACGGCTACGGGCATGGCGTGCAATGGGCGTTAAACCATCCATGATCGGTTTGATCACCCGTGGCATCAGCAGCATGACCGCAGCGGTTTTAACCGCCAGTTGCAATACGCCTTTGATGTCATAACCGGCGAGGTAGCCGATGATAAGCCCCATCACAAAACCGACGGTGACAGGTTCACCAAAAGGGCCGAAACGTTTTTGTACGTCATCTGCGCTGAAGTGAATTTTGTTCAGGCCGGGGATTTTTTCAATAATGGTATCGACCAGTACGGCAATAGGCCCGAGGTAAGCTGATGAACCGTGAGGAATAGCGATACCTTCGAGATTGAAGAAATTCCGCGTGTCTCTGGCAAACCAGTCACCCAGTTTGTAGATAAACGCCGCATGCACAACCACCCCCATGATTCCGAGCCAGTAGGAGCCTGTCGCGAGATGCAACATGGCGCCGGTAAAGGTCATGTGCCAAATGTTCCAGATATCCACGTTGACGACGCGCGTCATGCGTGTCAGCAACATGAGGATATTCACACCGATCGCAATAGGAATGGCGACCAGAGCAATTTGTGATGCCCAGGTCATCGGCGATGAACCCGGCCAGCCGATATCCACAACCTGCAGATTGATTTCAAAATGCTCAGCCATCGCTTTCGCGGCAGGTCCGATGGAATCCAGCATCAGGCCAATGACCAGTCCGATACCTACAAAACCAATCCCTATATGAATCGCAGATTTAAAAGAATCACCCAGCTTCATCCCTAATATCAGGGAGAAAATGATGATCACTCCGGGCAGCATGACTGTTGGCCCGAGATCGAGGATGTAGCGCATAATTTCGGTAAACATGGCTTACTCCTGTAACAGGGTCAGTATTGTTTCACGCAAAGTTTCCATGCCCACACCAGAGATAAACGGCATGCCGTGGACCAGCGGAATATCCCCGAACGTGCGGTCGACTTTGGCTGTGGTACAAATCAGGTGTACGCCATCCATGAAAGTTTCAATTTCATTGATGCGGCACTGAACGATCTCCACCTGTATGCCGTGAGCTTCACACAGCTCTTTAATCTCTTCTGCCGCCAGCGTTGAGGTGGCAACAGCGCCGCCACAGGCGACAATGACTTTTCGTTTCACGGTAAGACTCCTTGATGGTCTGTTTTTGGTGTTATTTTTTGTAGGACTTCGGGTACAGCGTTGGTCATAAAAGCGTCTTTGTTCAAAACACCTTCTATGTTCACAATAACTTCAGGCAGAGACTGCTGCCGCCTTTAGGGGAGTCGCGGCAAATACATGCTGTTTAAACAAGGCTGCCAGCTGATCTTCGGGGACCGTCAGCAAGCCTTCGAAAAACGCAGGATCCTGCAACTGGCTGAATAATTGACGCAATAACACCAGTTGCTCCGACGGATGCGTGACGATCAGCGCCACAATCAATGACGCCGGCACCGTGCCTTCATCGTCAGCCTGAAAGAATTCAACCGGTGCATCGGGGCGTATCAGGTAAATGGCTGGCGTGAGGGCATGTGTAGAATCGCAATGCGGTATGGCGACCGCGTGTTTTTCAAGCTGGATACCGGTGGGGTATTCCGCTTCACGGTCAAGCAGCGCCTGCGGATAGCTATTCTCAACAACACCCGCTTCCACCATGCATTTACCGATATGCGTCAGCGCGTCGTAATAATCTTTAAAGGCGATACCGGTTTTAATGAAGACTTCGCAGTTATGCATGGCTGCACTCTCCGCAGGTTGCTCTTTGTGGAGTACAGCCAAAGTGATAGGCGCGTAAGACGTCCTGAATTTTGTCGATGATCAGTTCATGAGGATCGCTGGCCAGAGCGCCTGCCATCACACGTTCGAACTGGGCTGGCAGATACTGGCTTAGCAGTCCCAGCGGGATATCCAGGGATTGTAAGTTACTGATCAGCACTTCCATCGCCCGGTTGATACGCGCGTGTGGCCAGTAGTAGCGGATACGATCAGAAAGGCTGAAATGAAGGTCGATCAGAGACAGGCTGAATGTCGGGTTGTAATACTTTTTCCAGTAACCCGGTTCATCAAGCATGACGCCGTCGATTACCGTCAGGAGCTGGCTGCGGGATTCTGGTGCAATGAGGACCTGTTCGATATTTGCGAGTGCAAAGACAGCCTCACGCAATGCAAAAGTTAGCGCCGGTCCGACTTTGAGAATGGCGTAATGATCGTTTACCAGATTGCGGTAGGAGTTCCGGGTCTGGTAATCGGTGGAATGTGCCTCGTAAACCAGTGGTGTGGTTTTTATATAGGCTGATAAATCTTGTGCGAGATCGGGCTGATAATGGATCACCCTGCTGTGATCGAACTCAACGCCGGGTTGAACCACGACAGCGATGATCCGATTGATGGCTTCTTCCAAACCGGCTTCACGGAATGCCTGATGGTGCATATTTAGCGTCGCTTTCGCGTTTCTGGCGGCGGTAACGTGCACGTGCTGAATGGCTGATGCTTCGCCGCCGGGAACCGGCACTTCCGTACCAATGACGTAAGTCAGAGACGCTTTTTGCTGCGGTGTTGCCACTTTTTCCGCGATCCGGCATAAACGTGCTGCACGCTGAGCGACAATAAAAGGATCCAGCGTAATAGGATCATCCGCACAGGACATTGAAGCATCCAGATGGATTTTACTGAAACCAGCTTCCACGTAGTGCGCGATTAAGACTTCCGCTTTACTCATTGCACTTTCAGCATTTTCGCTCTGCCAGCAATTTGGCCCCAGATGATCGCCCCCTAATATCAAGCGCTGAACAGGAAAGCCGATTTTCTCGGCTATCGCGAGAACAAAATCGCGAAAATCAATGGGCAACATACCGGTATAGCCACCGAACTGGTTAACCTGATTGGACGTGGCCTCGATGAGGACTTTTCGGCTGGTTTGTAGGTCTTCCCTAAGTGCAGCCTCGATCACCAAAGGGTGGGCCGAGCAGACTGAGCAAATACCGATACTTTCGCCATTCTTATGTTTTGATATTAATTCTTTCATTTTTCCTCCGTTTGTTTTCGAAGATGTTCGTATCTTTCCGAAATCCAGACAATAGCGATTTTTGTTTTTCGTGATGATGATCGTAATATTTCGTAAGTTATTTCATTCGTTTTCTTTCGTTTGGCGTGCTGTGCCGTGTAATTTCATTCTGTACACAAATGGATAGTTCGGTAAAACAAGGTTACGTGTTTCACATTCGGACTATTTTTTTCTCCTCATTGCGAAGTCTTTTGTTTACACTAAGGCCTATATGGCGTTTTGGGCTAAACAGAATGAATACTTTCGATCGTCGCAATAGAATTATTGAGTTAGTCAATCTGAAGGGGAATGTTCAGGTTGCGGAGCTTTCGAGTGCTTTCGGTGTTTCCGAAGTGACCATTCGCTCTGACCTGACTTTGCTGGACCAAAAAGGTGAATTGACCCGTTTTCATGGCGGAGCGGCCAGGCGGCAAGAGAAGGAGAGCCGCGGACAGGATAACCAGCAGCATGAAATGGTGATGGAGGAACGTTATCTTCAGGCCAGTGATCCTAAAAAACGTATCGCTTTGGCGGCCGCTGGCATGGTGAAGCCAGGTAATACCGTGATCCTCGACAGTGGTAGTACTACGATGCTACTTGCTGAAGAACTGGTGAAATTCGGCGATATCACAGTCATTACCAATAATTTACCGGCTGCCTTTGTGCTTTCCGAGAACCCCGATATCACGCTGGTGGTGTGTGGCGGAACGCTGAGACATAAAACGCGTTCATTGCATGGCAACATTACCGAATATGCCTTGCAGGGGATTGTCGCCAACCTGATGTTCGTCGGTGCCGATGGCCTGGATGCGGCATCTGGCATCACGACGTTTAATGAGGGTTACAGTATCAGCGGCATTATGGCTGAGGCTGCCCAGCGGGTTGTTGTCGTCACCGATTCCACCAAGTTTGGTCGTCGGGGATACAACCTTGTGCTGCCAATGGATAAAATCGACGCCATCATTACCGATACGGACATCGGCGAAGAGGCACAGCAGGCACTGAAACAGACATCAACCGATCTCATTCTTGTTTAACTCCCTCTCGAAGCAGGTATTTTCAACGCATGCTGACTGTATGCTGCTGGGAAAATAAGGGAAACAGGCAGTTTTAAGGGGTGAGCGGCATCACGAAAACAATGTGAAAGCGTTGCAGTAGCAGACAGAGTATTTTGGGAGATGAATTCAAACACAGGCCGCTGGGGATGATCCCTGTGGCCGGTAAGGGGATATCCAGATTTCTTGTTATCTACCTCAAAAGTGAAGTATTTCTTTTCCAGAATGTCGTACATGCCATTTTAATGGATTTCTGCCTGCACATTGTTAAGTAATTTCAGATACCACAGTTCCTCTGTACGCAGGTCAACCGCTGTGCCCTCCTGCGTATAAGCTTGTCGCCTCGACAGAAATTTCTCGAGTGTCGCTGTGGTAGATCTCACCAATACCTTCACCGAAATAAAACCCGCAATCGGGGTTCGGGTCGTCTGTCGGATCCCGAGCAATATCGCTCCAACATTTTCGGCAATTAACTCGCCGGTACTGAATGGGCTCGTTTGGATCTGCAATGACGATATTCCAAAGCTGGCGCATTACATCATCGGTGCTTAACCGGACAGAAGCTAACCGGTCTTTCATCGCGGACTGAATTGCGCGATTCACCTTAACATTTCTATACAGGCGTGAAGCTGCTGCGCAAAGAGATCCCAGTGCGCAATTGTACCCGGCACGACGGTATGCTGCTGACTGATTCAGGTCTTTGAGATACTCATACACAAAGCGCTGTTGCATGTGGTTTAGCCAGTATTCATTGGGCTCATGACTTTCCCTGGCTCGATTTATTTCGTACTTCTGTATCAGTTGAGCATTGAATTGTGTGAGAGGGGGAACGTTAATCACTGCAGGTTTTAAGTGTTGTTGCTGCGTACTATTTGCGTACCTGTTATTGCGTACCCAACCATCAGTCCTGGCGCGTTTTCTGATGGCGTCTTCACTCAGACCATACTTTTTACCCAAGGCTCTGTGGGAAAGTTGGGTGGTGATGTAGTCGTGTGGAGGTAACAAGTTTTCATGAGGCCAGTTATAAGTATAGGCTACTTGAATTCAATATTATAATTATAGTAGATATACACTCAGGAAAGTAGTTGCGAATTATTAAAATGTAAAGCGCCCGATTTATTTTTATCAGGCGTTTTAAATATTGAATAAATTAATCAATTTGAACTTCTATAATTACTTTTGATCCCGTGGTTTCCCTGCATCATCACGCTTTTTACGCAACTGTCCATCCTCGTTTCGAGCCCTCGGTTGTTCACCACCACCAGGTTTTGGAACATTTACATCTTTGTTGATTGGTCGTCTGTCAGTCATTTTTTGTTTCCTTTTGCGTTAAAGATGAAAATATTATTTTCGTTTGTGTTTTTAATAAGGGGTTTATAACTGTGTAATTACTGCTTAATTAGATTGCACTTTGATTAGACTTCCGTCAATCGAGCTAATTGAGCCAGATCAAAAAATAGGTATTAATTATTCTCTAATTTTTTAGATTAATGGAGGCTCGACGTTTTTCATTGACTACTTTGTATAAATTACATCGATCACGATATGATTTAAATAAATTACTAAAAGATTTTATGTCTGAGAGGGATATTGTAATTGCTTAAAGGTGGATGGGGGTTATTGATTTAACTCGGGTTTTATTATTTTATTGGATACCTCTTGAACTGAGATTACAGCAGTCACTCTAATATTATGCTTATCACCAGCATATCCTGATACCCCATACGTTTTATGGCTGCGTTGGCCGTCTGGCTGTTCATTGGGGCTTTGGGTTTTTTGATGGAGGGGAAAACGTGTTCCCGATGCTGGCTGAGTGGCGAAAGAGTTTGCAGGATATCCAGCGCGGGTTCAGAAAGCGGGATAACGTGAATGTAACCGCTAGCTTTGCGCTTCTGATTACCTTTCATTTTGTGCGCGGGGATCCGCTATTCTTTGTTCTCGATATCGATATCCTCCCACGCAGTTTCAGCCGCTTCAGCTGGCCGTACCAAAGTCAGTAACTGCCACTTGATCACTAAACGCGTGGTGAGGTCGATACTCGCCAGAGAAACGGCTTTCATGAATGCGGGTAATTCTTCAGGCCGTATCGTTGGCATGTGTTCTTTGGCTGGTTTCTTGAATGCCCGGCCAATACCTGAGGCTGGGTTAGCGTCAATCAGGCCAGAGTTAACAGCATATATCATGATTTCGTTAACCCGCTGGCTCAGACGTCTGACAGTTTCTAATGCTCCGCGACCGGATACCGGTTCAAGCGCACTGATTACCGTCTTTGCTTTGATCAGGCTGACGGGGAGATTACCCAGGGTTGGGAGCAAATCTTTTTCGATAGAGCGCCAGACGTCTTTGGCATAGTCCGGAGAGATTTCAGATTTTTTAATCTGCATCCAAGCTTCAGCGACCTTTGCAAAGGTGTGCGAGTTCATCGCCGTTTCAGCTTCAGTGAGCTCTCGCTGATGGTTTTGAGGATCGAAATTTTTAGCGAGGAGCGATTTGGCGTTCTCTCTCAACTGGCGCGCATCGGCAAGCGAGATTGAAGGGTAGGCGCCAAAACTGATCAGCGCTCGCGTTTTCGTGTCAGACCGATAGTAGTTAAAGCGCCATATCTTGACACCGCTGGGTTTGATCAAAAGGTAAAGACCTCCACCATCCTGCAAAGTGTGTTCTTTATCTTTAGCCTTCGCGGCTTTGATTTCTGTGTTGGTGAGTGGTGTGGTGGTCCGAGCCATTTTAGTAATACGCTTTGTAGTTATATGGAGGGGATATAACTAAACGTATAACCAAAAATGCCGGTTGTATACAGAGCTTACCGGCAGATAACAGGCAATAAAAAAGCCGCAAACCCTTGCGGGCTGCGGCTTTCTTTGCGGTAACGGCCTTATCTGGTAATAACCGAAACCTTGTTTGGTGGGCTGGGGGAGTCTGAATTCACCATGTAACTTAATGATTTATAAAATTTAAAACCTGATTCAACTTTTGCTTTGGGCCTATTGATGGGCCTAAAGTAAAATATCACAGTTTGTTAAGCAGTTTTAGCGGGCTCTACCGCGATTAACTTACTCAAGAGTAAAGTCACCGTATATACATAACATGACATTTAGTCGCCTTCAGCTTCAATAAACTTTTGGGCCAAACTAGGAGGCAAGTTTTGCAAGTATTGCTTGGCGTCTCTAATCAGTTCATCCACGCTTTCATCGCGCTCACGTAGATTTTGTGCCCAACCTCTACCCGGATGCATGAAGTCCCAGCGAGGACGTAAACCCGTATAGCGATGTCTGCCTGGATCATGATTGCCGAAACCATCAATTGACGAGTTCCAAATCGGTTTAAATCGAGAAATGACAAGGGATTCGCCTAGAGGTATCCAGATATCATCAACAACCAAAAAGCGGCAATAAAAATCATCAACCGTGAGGTTTTGAGCTGCTTTGACACTTTCGGCGTGTTCTTTCAATCGTCTAAAGAGAACATTACCTACCTTTTCTGGGTTGGTCAGCCCCATTCGAGCTCCTGCAGGGACGGCTTTACCCACATAAATCGGCAATTTAAATTTGTCATCACGATTCATTTCAGCCAACTGCTCATATGCTGGGTGATCACCGGTGTAATAAATTGCATAAATTCCGGCACCAGGAAATGGAGTCAACTCGTCAAGAGGATGTGCTTCCTTACTTAATAGGGCCTCTGCAACGCTGGCCCCCAAATTATGCTTATCAAGTGGATTGAATGGGATGACTTTACCTGTCATGCAGAAACCCTTTTATCATTGTTACCCAGCCTCAAGATGTCACCTATCTCAGAAGCTAGTAATTTCTCCGCAACACTGCTTGCAACGCAGTAAGCCAAATGAACTGGCACTGCATTACCTAACTGTCTCATCGTCTCTGTCCAGCTACCATGAAAACGGTAAGTATCAGGGAAGGTTTGAATCCGAGCGCTTTCTCGTACAGTAAAGTAGCGGACGGAACCATCGTCACGTACCAGCATATTCTCGCCACCAGGCACACCGTGATCTCCAGCCTTAAGAGTTTTAGCTGGAAGGTCCAAAGGACTCCCCGTATGACCGGGATAAATTCGTGCTCCTGCTTGGAAAGTGTGATTTCGGATTTTATTCGCATCCTTTGTTTCAGGATCAGGTAAATCGGCGATAGCATCTCTTACCGTTTTCCAAGGCAGAGTATCCGGCGGATTTTTACGCAGTTTAGCAACACGGTTAACCAATTTATTTGGTATTTCTGGCATTTTTAGGCCGTGTTTTCTCCAATAATCGCCTGTGATCCATTGTTCATACATAAGCGCCTCATGACTGTGAGTTGGCTTAGGGAATGACCATTCGATCTCAAGATCATCGCGGAACCCAACAATGAAGACACGCTCGCGCTTTTGTGGAATGCCAAAGTCTGCAGCGTTTACTAGTGTTGCAATTACGTTGTATGTCAGTCCTTTACCTTTGCTTTTCCCACTAGTTTTTTCTTCCTGCAAACGTTTCAAGTGTTCGCTCCAGTCCTCCCCATTCCGTGGAGCGACTTGAGGAAATTCAAGCTGTAACTGGATGTATTGGAAATAGCTCGTGAAGGTTGCACGAGTCAAGCCTTTAACATTCTCAACTATGAAGGCCTTAGGGCGAATTTGCCTGATAGATTCCGCTGTTGCAGGGAACATATCTCTTGAATCGGAGTTAGCTTTATGCTTACCGCCAATAGAAAATGGCTGGCAGGGTGGGCCTCCAGCCAGAAGGTCTATACCTTGTGGAATTTGCGTCCAATCAAACTCTCTTACATCCCCTTCAAACAGTTTCCAGTTATGCAGTAAAGGGAAGCCACTCTTTTGGTTCTCACGGACTGTATCACAAGCCCATTTATCCCACTCAACTACGGCAAGATGCTCAAAACCAGCAATCTCACACCCCATAGCTAAGCCGCCAGCACCGGCAAATAATTCTACAGAATTCATTCTATTCTCCGCCTTTTGGCTTATTGTCTGCATCTTAACAATTTAATCCGCTTCTCGAAACCAGCAGACCCATACTCTGGATAGCCTTGAAATTTCTTTACTCATATAAAGTCAAATTAAACAGTAACCTACTTATGTATATTCATGGTGTTGATGCCGAACCAGTTACATTTGATCGGCACCATTTAGTTTAAAAACTCTATTTATCATTCCTCGTTACTTGCTAGAAGGCCTGTTGCTCGTAGTGCTTTGGAAATGTCTGCGGTTAGAAGATAAGGAGAGTGCTCCAGCCCCAGCCCCGTAAAACCCTTACGGTCTGTCCGTATCAATGCATAGCGCTCAACCTGGAAATTCACCGCATCTGCCAGCGATATCCCGGCATCGATATGCTCCTGTATGACCCGACTTTCACTAAATGGGGTATCGTTTAGCGTCAGACCATAATGTTGCTGGAACAGGTAAGCCAGCAGAGTTTGCCAGGCTTCAGTCGGTGTCATTGCTTTAGAATTTGAAGTCATCAGGTAACCTCCTCATAGCCAGCCGCGTTCGGCGAAAGAAATTGACTCACCGTGTCCCATGACGACATGGTCTAATACCCTGATATCCACCAGAGATAACGCTTCGATCAAACGCTCTGTCACCGCACGATCTGCACCACTGGGCTCTGCGGAACCTGATGGGTGATTGTGTGCAAAGACCACTGCCGCTGCGTTGTGGCCTAAAGCAATTTTGATAATTTCCCGTGGATAAACAGAGGTGGCGTTGATGGTGCCCAATGACGTAGTTTCACTGGCAATAAGGCGGTGCTGAGTATCCAGATACAGCACCATAAACACCTCACGTTCGAGTTGCTCCATTTGCAGACGTAGGTACTGCAGTGTCTCAGCGCTTGAATTAAAACTAACGGGTTTCTGCTTCATTTGTTTTTCGAGCAAGGTCAGTGCTATCTGGATAACGCGCTGCTGGGTTTGATATTGCATGGCTAACTCCAATAAATGAAAAGCCGCTATCCCGTGAGATGGCGGCTTGTTGGGATAAAAGGGTTTTTAAAAAACGGCATAAGGCTGACGCCCCTGCATGTAGGGGCGTCAGTCATGTTGTTATGCGGTATTTATTTACTTCGGTGAGACATATACTATGGTAAACAATCCGTAAGGAGGGAAACCTTTAGGAAGGGAGGTTTTATGATGGCTATTAATACGAAGTATTAATATTCCCTTTAGGGTTTTCAATGATTCAACAAAGCAGATATTCAATCTGCTTTATACCCTTAATTAAAGTCCTGTATGACAATTAGACTTAGCCATCTCAGGCAAGACCTTATCTGCATCCTTCAGAGTAAATTTCCCTGTCAGCATACCTGCAGAACTGATGGTGACCTGTTGACCTTCTCTCAGGCGTTTCCAGAAGAGTTTGAGTTGTGCAGCACCGAGGGGGGAGGCAGAGTCATTGATAGTCATCAGGTTGTCTCTGTCAACGACACCGTACAACTTACCGCCTGGGTCTAGGGTACTTAACTGACGGCCTGCTGCATCGGTGTATTGAACAAACATATTATCTTCAGTGGTGCAGGAGATATAGAGCCGGGAATTGCCGGTACCCGTAATAACATACTGATCTGTACCTTGCTCATATGACGTAGTCCAGTGATCGCGACTACCAAAAGCAAATGCTGAGGCTGAAGTTGCACATATAACGGCAGCGATAATTAAACGCTTCATATTTGGTTCCTTATTTTTTATTTAAATTAAAAAGCAAGTTGCGTACAAATTGAAAGTGAGGAAGAGACATAATAAAATCCACTTCCATTGTTAGTTCTGTGATGGTAGGTTTCTTAACGAAACGCTTTCTACTTAATGTGACATCGGTAATGTGGAATAATAAGAAAACCTGAATGGTGAGGTTATATTCCCCAACGAGATACCAATATCCTTCGTAATAAATAAGTCGGTAAGGCGCAAGCTGATGGTACTGAACCCCCTGTACATTCAGACTAATTATGACACTGTCCATAATGGCTTGAGTGATCCGATAAAAACCGCCAAAGAGCGTGGGCATATTTTTAGGCGGTGCATGGTAGACTACATAAGGTGACCCCTCATTTTTATTCAACAAGATAGACAATAGTTTGCTGTCCAATCCAGGGAAAAACTGCGCCATGTGCGTCACTCTGGCAAAGTGAATAATGTCACCGTCCGTTCGGTGCCCAGGCAGAGACTGCGCCAGTCGGTAAATACCTTCCCGATGTTCAATATCGAGATAGATTAACCGCTGATTAAAATCCCTCCTCAGTGTGCGCGTAGAGACATTAAACTCTTTTGCTAAAACACTAATGGAAAGCGACTCTCCCATTAATAACCGACTGATAATCAGAGTCAGTCGGACAGCCAAACTGTCGTGGGACACGCTGTCTTCAGACATAAGCATCGTTCCTTGGTTGCTCAATAGAGGCGTCATGCCGGGAGATAAAGCGCCTTCTGCCGCATGTAAGCGATAAGCAAACAGGCGGGAATGGTGACCCGATAAGCAGGTCCAGCTAAATCGGTGGCTAGCCAGAGTGAGCTCAACGCCCATCCGACCGGCCCCGCTAACACGCTAATAGAGCGGGTTAGCAGCACGTAGGTACCAAACTGCAACCCTCGCCCCAGCAGTGCTTTCGCTACAGTGCTTACAATAACGACTGTCATTTTGTAAGCAGCAAAGCCTGATGCCCGGATGGCTGTCTGTATTGCCATCAGGATAAGTTCAGGCGTCGGATTAGTGAGTTCAATCTCCATGCCGCTGGCAAACTCTTTCAGTTCATCAGGTGACATATCAGACAGGCTTTTCTCCAGAACTTTTAGCAGCATATTGAGTTCGATATTTTCCGTGCTGGCATTTTTGCTGTAGTTCACCTTCATTTTATCGCAGGCATCGCACAGGACTTCGCGGTACGCCACGCCTTTACCCCGACGCAGTACACTGGCAAGGCTGTTCGCACCGAAGGTCTGTACCTCCGCCACAATGCCCTGCCAGTACTGCTGGTGGTTGGGGTAATAGCGCTTGTAGTCATCCGAACCGGTTAAGGTTTCTGACCAACGCAGCGAGCCATCTTTCGGGTCGTGCGTCATCAAGGAAACCAGAAGTACCAGGTCATCGTTATGACACTGTGCGAGAAAAAACAAATCAGGGTCTGCGCGATAAATCGCCATTACGTTCTCCATGTTGCCAGATAGTTAGCCCGAGTAACGTAACGAAGCGGGTGGACAGGTGATGTCCACCGGTAGATTTATTTTTTTGAAAAAATGCCAAAAAGGAGGCGTTATGAGGAGAGTTGCAACATCTGCTCGGCCATCACCCATAGCGCACGGTTGAGCTTAATATCGCCATCGATACCCTTTACCGCTCGCGTATGGGCCCGCTTACCTTTTGCGGAAATCCCCGTCAAACCACCTTTTATCAGGTTTTCCTGTACACGCTGGTAGGTCGTCCATAGGTCATCCTGCTTGTCTTCCCAGCGGCGGGCGGTCAGGAGCTGAGACTCGGTGACAGGATGGTGTTCTTCGCCGTAGCGATAGTTCAGAGCCGCATGAGCAAAGGTCTGGCGGGCCGGTGCGGACAGATTCAGGCACTGCATGGCTTCGCGCTGCTCTTCAACGCGTTGAAACACGTTCAAAACTTCATACGCTCCCTCTATCACCCGGCCAACAACGTCACCTTTATGTGGCACGCGCACTTCACCAAAGCTATCTCCACAAATCAGTCCGTTGGCGCAAACTGCACGAAACAGCCCTGGCAGCATTTGGTAACTGCTCGAGCCGTCATGGCTGTTGAGCAAAATGATTTCAGGCACCTGCTGACCAGTGATCTGGCCTTCCCGACGGAGCCTGAGTAGATGCTTGGTATGTTCGCGTTTGTCCGGGTCACGAACACGAGTCTGGCAGGCATAAAACGGCTGAAAACCTTCACGCTGCAGATTTTCCAGCAGGGATATGGTCGGAATGCAGGTATACCTTTCGCTGCGGGACTCATGTTTGCTATCACTGAAGACGCTGGGCACATACTGTGCCAGTTCATCATGGGTTAACGGGCGGTCACGGCGAACGGAATTCACCCGCCCAAAGCGGGATGCGAGACGTGTCATGGTTTATCCTTGTATGAGTTTTAGAGGATGGGGTGTTATTCAGAGAGGAAAACTTCGCAAGCTAGTGCACCTGATGAACGAACCAGTACCCAGTCCATGCCACCACTCATTATGCCTCCGACCAAAGGAAGCAGACGGGCAACGGAGCCAGCAGCAACGCCAGTTGTGATCCGCGTCATCAATGTCGTGACCGCCTTTTCAGTCACAGTCTCCAGCGCTGCCGACGAAAGCTGTCTCAAAAGATGAAGACCAGCGTTATGCAGCAACTCTTTTGCTACGCTGCCACCAAGGCATAGATAAATAAGATGACCTGTACGGATATCATTCGGTGAATGACCACCAAGGATGGCAATAGCAGCAATCATGCGGAATTGAATAAAGAGCAGGCCAGTTAGTCCAGCAGGAAGTGTCACAGGTAATGCGACTACACCTCCTAAACCAGTAATAAATCCGCTAGTGGCAGCTTTACTTGATTCCCAGGTAATCAGGCTTTCTGCTGCCTGATGAATATCAGGGGAAATGCTCCGATAGTGATATGCCAGTTCTTTTGCTGAGTCAGTACCCAGTCCGCCTTGAATAGCTTGCGTGTATAAAATATCGAGCCAGCCGAACAATGTGTTAAATGGGAATTCTTCATTATGCATATATCACCTTTGTCAAGAATAGAAACTCACGATAATTTACCGTGGCTGGATTCGAGTGAGTGATATAGGTTTTTGTTATTTTTATTTGGACTTTAAAAAATGGTTTTTATATAAGATTTTTTCGGGGTGTTATGTTTTTTTGCATTTATTTTTTTGGTCATGATGCTGTTTATTAATATGTTAACGAGAATGAATTAATCAAGATTTCCTCTTTGTCAATAACTTCAAAATCATACGGCATGCGTGTTTTTTTGAACATGTTACATTGCGTTTAAATTTAGAGACATAAAAAGCCTGCTACAATCGCTACAAGTAGCAGCTGTAGCAGGTTTTTAGGAGGGCGAAATATTTTTTCATTAAAAGGTTGAAATAATAATTGTAACTCACCGATTTAGTAAAAGGGGGCTTCAAGTTAGTAACGTAAAGGTTGATACCTGCCTGGGGTGTTTTCCCATGACGATACTATTGCCGTTGTCCACCTATCAGAAGGCTGAATTCCAATATAATTTAAGCCATTATCTGGCGACATTGCTATGTATAAAGTGGGGTTGCCAGTATGTGTGAAAACACAGATCAATCTCATGCTAATGAGCTGGTTCAATATAGGTTCTAATTTTTCAACCCGTCTTAATCTATTGGGGCCAAATTTCTCAATTTCATTTTTCTTGAATGGGAAGTTTTTGCTTTTCTCAAATTTTACCTTCATCCATGAGAGCAAATCATGCACATCTTGCATAAACTTGAATTTATCGCTCATTGGATAGAAAAGTGCGCTGGCTTGATCTAAATGCCATATTACACAAGAATATGCACAATCTAGTGTCTCGCGAGTGATTTCATTCGATTTTTCATCTGTTATGTATTGAAATATAGCAGCCAATCGGATCGCATTGCTTCCGGCTTTTGATGCAATGGGCTTTATATGCTCCCACTTATTTCCAAAAGTTATGCGCTGCCGAATCTTAACGCTATTTTCTTTCCATAATTCCACTGCCTCTTCTGACAGTCTCAGTGTCTTCTTTTTAGGGGAATTACTATAAAACTGTTCTTTCTGTTTTTCGAGTAATACAGATATCATGGCCTGCAATTTTTCTATGGCCTCCGTGGATTTATCGTAATTACTGTTCTCAGTTCGATATCCGAGGGTGCTAATGGTATTTGTGAACAAAAATCGAGAGATGAAGCCACTAGATTCTGCAATTTTACCGTGCTTTTTCAAATAATCCATGAATACCCCAGACTGGACCATCAATGAAATAGTTAGACAGGCTTTGAGTTCAAGGACCTCACCATCTGGGCGTTGGTGAACGTAGGTTTCGCCTCCCCATGCTTTATTGAATAGCCCCAGATTATTCTTCGTATAGCCGTTGAAAAATGTAATTCCTTCATCAGACAAAACACCTCCATACGGATATTCTTCTAACCCTAAAACTATCGCTTTTGGTGTTGCATCTTCATAAAGCATATTCAGACATTTGGGTTTTTGTGGTTCGTCCTCTAAATGTGCTGCTATGTCATATTTTGCAGTTGTACTGTCTTGGTTATTTTTAACTGCTTTTTTCAGCTTACTATCCAAGGCTTGTTTTGTTGTTTTCCAAACATCATGATGTTTTTTGTATTCAGTAAGTTGCTGCTGATACTCCCGTTTCATTTCTGTTGAAAACTCATAAAAGGGTTTCATTATCGGCTTGAAAATGGTCGTTTTACCTTCGCCGGACTCGGCAATCGTAAGAAAGTAAAGTGAACATTGCTCAGGCTCCTGAGTGTATGGTGGTATGACTTCAATAAGAGACTGACAAGCGAGTGATGTTGCAGACAACACAGTGCTGCCAATCATCTCGATTGGGATCTGAGTATCTTCATGCAGCCCCTGAGAAACATCGCGCAATAGCGGGGGAAGTGCGTTTACCGGATATCCAGCTTGATTGATGGATGCTGGCTTGTCTTGTGGTCCCATAAGTTGGAAAGGTTGGTGGCTATTCATATCTTTTCACTTTTAAATTATTTTATTGAAACTGAGTAACTGTTTGCGTGAGAGAAGATTTGCCAGACTCGATGCTTTGAGCGGGGGCAAGTCTATGGAGCGAACAGTGCCGGATATTGTGTCGATGTAAGATGGCTATAGGCTGTACGGAAGAAAGATTATCGTACAGCCCGGTTGCCTCTTTATTGAGAAGGGGAGCTGCGTTGCAGTAACCACTCATCAAGTTCGGATTCAAGCCAGCCAACTGATTGCTGGCCCAAGCGGCGCTGCTTAGGGAATGTGGCGTCGTAGCGGGGAGACTTGGGATTGACCCAATCATAGATGGTTGATTTTGCGATGCCTGTTTTCTGAACTACGCCAGGTAGACGTAGGATTTTTACGGTTTGAATATTCATGACTGTTGTTCCTCTTTGGTCCGAAATGGACAGGGCAGAGGTTACTGATTGATAAGTAAGTTTTAAATCGGTGAGCCCAACGTACTTTTTTATTTAAAGTTAACGTACTTTCACTTTTCTGAAGTTCATCGCTGAAGAGAGCCCAGCGGCAAGCCGCGACTGACGGCGGGGTTCAAAAACTCACTTTTACTTTATAGGGAATTTATGGAAAATCTTGATACCGCTCAGTTATTTGAAGGGCTATGCGATGATTTTGATAGTCGGCTGACGAAGTTGACTCAGGTACTGTTCGATTTTAACAATTTTGAAGATATGTTGGAGCAGGCTTGCGGTGAAGCACATGCATGGTTAGAGGCTAAGGCCGAAGAGTATGGTGGGGAGTTAGAATTGACTAGTAACGGTGGGGGGTGTATTGAAAGCCTAATTTCTGATGTGTGTTACACCGCCAAACTCAAAGGACAATTTCAGAGCTATCTTTTTTTGTCGTTTATATGTAAACGCTGGGGGCAGGCTAACTATAAAACTGGCAAAAAAAAAGAAGGGTATAAATTTCTAACTGAGGCGAATTACTATTATGGCCTGTGGAAAGGGACACTTGAGTTTGATGAATGGAATACATGCAAAGAAGTAAAAGAGGATGAAATAAAAAATAATGCCAATAAAGGTGGGCAAGCTAGAACACGAAAATTTGACGTGATTAAATCAGAAGTTATCCGGCTTTTGAAAGATAAAGTACCAGAAGGTGGTTGGCGAAATAAAACTACGGCTGTTGAGGGAATCATAGCCGATTTATGGAGCTTCGTTCAGGCTGAGAACGAAAAAATAAAAAAAGAAAATGCGTTTATTCTAAGGAATGACCAAAAAAGACAACCAATTAATATGAAAAAAAATAATTTTGAACGCACAGTGCAGGATTGGTCAAGGAATGATGAGAGTATTAAAGAAGTTTTCTCACTAGTACTTAAAGTGTATTAGTCGCGACTTGATCTGACACTGAAGCTTGAAAGGTGAGAGTTACCGATTTTGATGTGGGTGTCGAATCCTTACACAAAACACGAGGTGACTCTCATGCTTTATATTACCAATCCAGTCATCAAACACAAAACAGGTTTACTCAATCTAGCTGTAGAACTCAGCAATGTGTCGAAAGTCTGCAAAAATCATGGGCGTCTTACGCGATACCTTTTACCGTTATCGCGAACTGGCTTATGAAGGCGGTGTGGAAGCGCTAATAACTCACCACTGCAGATCTTGGAAACGGGCAATGACTCATATCGGTTTAAATCACGGAAAAATAGCCTGAGGCCTGGTAGATATTCGACGCTGTTTGCTGATCAAAATTCAACGCTGATTGACAGGCAGGTCAGGGAATCTACTGATAATGCGAGGTGTACCCAAGCCATATTCCCTAAGAAACTCGGCAGAATAGAGTATATTAAACTTTATTAGCTCAGATCTGATAGATACCTGTATAAAAATCGGTAACTGTCAGCTCAGGTCCGAGCTAATATATCTAACTCCTAACTCCTAACTCCTAACTCCTAACTCCTAACTCAGCGCAATGATTTAGGTTTAGATTGCAACATATCCAAGACCAATTCGGCTAACGCTCGCACCCACTCGCTGAATATAGTTCAATGCATATTCATACCGGAGTTTTGCTACTACTTCTGCTTCTTTACGTTCGCTTTTAATGCTGTTATCTTTGAATTCAAGCTGGATTTCAAGCAACGATAATATTCTATTTTCGATCATGCCCCCATGCTCCGCAACAAAAGTACGCCAATCGACCTTTTGGATTGCCGGGCTGCTAACATCATCTTTTGGCGAACGTATCCCCAAACCCAATATCTTACCCTGATATTCGACATAACAATAAGATCCGCTGTTGATATGATTGTGGCTCAGGTTATCTGGACTGGAAGGATGAAGTCTAATAGCGGTAAAGGGACGTAAACTAGCATCCGCAGCTTTATCAAAAGCTATAATACTTTGGCCCGGCTGTAAATCACACGCGGGAGTTGCGCAAACCCACCAAGTGTCACCTAACTTGATGATATGTCCACTGTCCAACTGCTCGGATGCACCTTTACCTTCCTCACTTTCTCTAGAAGGAAGGCAGCAGACATAGCGATTATATTCGCTTATTGCCCGTTTTTTTTCGTCACCATTAGCCAGGTCCACACTGTAATGCTCATGGTAAGTCAATCCGCTGGCTAAATCAGTCTGATAAATTTTTCTACCAAAATCAGCAACTGTGTCTTCCACCAGAAAAGAGAGCATTTCCGATTGGCGTGCAACATGATTTTTTAGTCGGTATGTGCGCAGAAGTTCTATGTGTTCTGGAGGAAGTTCTTTATTTCCCGGATTACAGATTGTTTCATAGAATTTTGCATAGGCATGCTTTTGCCTGAGCGACGTTTCTTCGACCTCTGCACCGAACCGACTTATCTCATGACGGAACTTTGCCGAAAGCAGTCTGGACGGGGTGGGTTTCCAGTCTAGTAACGCAGCTTCCAGCTCAGCCATCAGATTTTCAGGTCCTTTTTTTACAAAGCACACGAACCCTCGTGACGTTCGCAGCCATTTACAGGATTCTGTTATGGACCAAGCAAGTAACGGGGGAGGGTTATGACTAAAATCACCGATGTATTTTTTTTCAAATTGCCCAACAGCCCAGTAAAAAAAAGTCTTACGTTGCGCGGGTTTTAACTCCAGTTTATCAGCCCATTCACTCAGTTGTGCGCACGCACCTCTGCCGGACATAAACTCCCCAAGTGTCCTTTGCGGTCCTCCATTAGGATGACGAGCGGCTATGTAGGTTGCCATATCCAGCTTTTCTTGTATGACACTGCGGTCAAACAGTCCACTGTCTTCTTTAAAAATTATATGTTCGTCGAGAAGTTGGATTTGCTCCTTCAGCATATCACTATATTGAGACACACAGCTTTTCAGCAGGGCGCGCAGACACTCGTGGATAACGTTATCGAGATCTTCACTTGTATGCACGACAACTAGATTGAAATGCTGATTATCTAAGACCGATGCAAGGATTTTTCTAGCAGCATCTCCGCCCGTACCGGCCTCTGCACCCTCAAGGTTATAATCGAGAATGAGTAAATCTGACTGATGGAGGTGATCAGCAAGCTCTTCAGGGGTCTCAATTCCTGTTATTCGTTTTTCGCGGCCAGCTGATACACCATCATGAATATCTATGATGAGTCCCGGTTTGTGATTCCGAAACTGCCTGATGAGACGCATAACTTCCTGCGCAGTTGACAAGGTATGCCATTTTTTTCCCATCGGCATGTCTGTGTCTGCGTTGTCCACGGGGGCATCCTGGATTTTTTCAGCGAAAATTTCTTCCCACGTGGGATATTGATCGTCAACAATCAAAACAGAACGAAGCGGCAGTATGAAAGCTTCACTGACCAGATCTTTAAACGTTATTCCTTCAGCCAAAAGTGGCCCCCTTGAAATCAATGACGAAATTAGCACCGTCGAGACGCCTGAACTTGCGCTCTGTGGCGTACGCTATTGAATGCCCGCCAGCCTGTAAATTTGTGCGACACAGGTAAAGCCCGATCCCTCTACCGCCACTCGATTTACGGGTAAAGAACATTTTAAAAAGGTGTTCTTGATCAATGGGATTGATGCCAGGCCCATTGTCGGAAATAACAATTCGCTCTTCCTCAACTGACATGAAAACTTCAGGTTCTCGCGTATGGGAATTCACCATCCAGTAGACGCTGTTATTCACTAAGTTTACAAAAACTGGATATAGCCGGGAAGGCTGTTCATAAAGGGCAAACTGTCGAAACGCTTCTGAGGCATGAATAGTGATCGCTCTGTTGCGTATTACCGAGCCAAAAAACTTATTCAGATAATCTTCAATTTCTCTACCTGTTATCAACCGTCTGGCCTTGGTGCCTGACACTTTTAGCGGTGAAAGAAACTCAAGTTGCTGGCTCAAGGCTTCAAACCCTTCGACAATCAGTTCTGTTCCTGGTATCTGCCCTGCCTGCTGAATCTGACGAATGCCTTCGTAAATCATCCGCTCATTACTGGCTAGTTCATGCCCCAGAATTTCAACGGTGATGCCAAGCTGAGCCACCTGATTGAGCCTGTTGAGGTCTTCCCGTAACGTCACGTTTTCAGCGGTGCCTTGTCTGGCGATAAGCTCAATATTAATATTTTCGCTCATGATTTCTAACGCATAAAGGTATGACTGGAAGGTATCTTCATTTTCGCTATCAAGCTTTTGATAAAGCGCTTTCATCCCAGCCAGCGCATCGTCCAGACCATACCGGCCCAGTCGGACGTTCTCAACAAAGTGCATAGCATCCTGATGAAACGCTTTATTTCGCACGTCAAATAGCGACGCGACGCGTTCGCTTTCTGTATTCTGGATAGTTTCAATGGCCTTACGCCAGGTGCGAAGACGTGCCTGAAGCCGGCTTGCGTGGCTGTTTAGCTGCTTTTGTGCGATTTCTTCGGGCTTAGCGGGTTTGATGCGTTCAATAGCGGTTGCGCGCTTTTCTTCCAGACTTTTGATTTTTTCAATCATTTCGGCATACATGGCTCTGTATGCGCGATAGTCATCTTCAACAGCGCCAAGTTTAGCGGGCGCACCAGTTAGCCGCAGATCGGCCAGACTGTCACTGAGCCTAGCGATTAATGACTGGGCATCGAGAAGGTCCTGCTCATTGTCAATTTTCGTTTCAGAGAGGATGTTTTCAGTTTCGGTATATATCTGATTCAGCGTGGGAAAATTTTTCCGGAGGTTAGAACGGAAGCGGCTTGCATTTTTTGCGGACAGTGCTTGCCGTTCTTTATCTGCTCTTTCCTTGTCATATTTTGCCTGCACATCGGAAAGCACCTGGCTTCGCAATTCCGATGCCTGACCAAAATACTGGTATGCTGCGGTTCGCAGAATATGAATGACCAGTGCACGCAGGGCCTTTGCGCTTCGGTTGTCAATAAACCCTTCTCGACCCGCTTTATCTTTTAGGTTTGGGTTTTGCTCGCGTGATATAGCGACACGACCAAACATCCTGCGGGCATTCCAGAATTCACGCCCTGCTGAGATGCTGCGGCGGGTTTCGATTTCAAAGAAATCATTATCTGTACGTCCGTATGGGAGAACCCGAAGACCATTACGAAAGAGTAAAAAACTGCCGTGTTCTTCGGCTAATTTCTCGAATCTGGCCCAATCAGTTTCAGACAATGTGGTATTGCGCTGATTCCTTTCGTAGGTTGCTACAGTCAAACTGAATGGTCCCACAAGCGTGGTGTGGCCGGATGGTAATTTAAAATCTTTAGGGGGATAAATAATATAGTCAGCGCCCTGAAACAGCCATTGTCCAAATGCCTTAATTTGCCCTTTGAAAATGCCCTCTGCATCGATGTTTCCTGAAAGCAAGTGTTCCGCTTCTTCCAGCACATCGCGATTTATTGATGTACGCTCGTCTTCCACAATTGGATTCGACACCGCACCTGACCAAATCCGTACTTCATAAGAAAACTCAGGTGCGAAGGCATTAAATTCAATAGCGTCATGATCAACGTAGGGATCGGTGAACGCCGAAAGGGTTGAAACGAGGGCTTCTCTGATTTTTTTTACGTTTCCGTCAGGTTCAACGGAAGGAAGTTGAGCCCGAAGATCGTAATTGATATCCGATACGATTAACGCAGAACCATGGGACGACTTCCCCTGCCACACAGACCAAGGAGTCAGATGACGTTTTTCAAAGCGCGCATTGACTATGGTGCTGGCGATGACCGTGGAGGGTTTAAGTGAAGAGGGATTATTTTCCTGAATCACGCGGTCGTAGGTTTCCCATGCAAGCCTAAGCCTTTGAGAACGGTCGCTGTCTTTTTTGTTACCCTGAATGTTATCCAGCAGACGATTGAATAACTGAGGCAGGCGTACAAATAATTGATCCTGGTCTGTAAATTCGGTGACCGGCACCTCTATATCTGAAAGCACCAAGTAAGGATTTTCAAAAATACGCCAGTCAATCAGGGCAGCAACGAAATCAGCGTTTTTTCTTTTAGTGACGATAAGAAGCAGCGGTCCAAGGTTCGCTGATGATAAACGCCCGATGCCTTTCTGCCCCTGGCGGGTACGCTTTGGCAAACCGTCACGATCATCATCATCCTGCGTATTTATATCATATTTGGATGTGGTACCAACGACAAGCCAGCGGTTTACGAACTCCTCAAAGCTCATTCCATGGCCATCATCAAACACGGCCGCAACAGGTTCTGGATCGTCAAAAAGATGCAGGCTTACGTTTCGCGCATAGGCGTCATAAGCATTTTTCCAGAGTTCAGAAATAGCGGTAGGACAGTCCGCTATCTGTTCACGCCCAAGATGATCGACCGTCCTGGCCTGAGTGCGAAACGCGAGTGTTTGAATCATATATTCTCAGTATCTCGTTCATCAGAATCTGCGGGAGCACTGTTGTACGGATGAACAACATTGTTATTCAGCAGATGTTGTTTGATATACCGGATGAGGTATGTGCCCATCATAACCGGTACGGCGTTGCCAATTTGCCGGCCTGCCGCCGTAAGTCCCCCCGTGAAGATAAAGTTGTCCGGAAAGGTTTGAATTCTTGCAGCCTGTCGCAGGGTAATACCATGGTGCCCGGTTGGGTGAACGAAGCGTCCTTTGGAGGGGTTAATGCACGCCGTCGTCATGGTCGGCGCAGGTACCGCAGGATCGATACGCCCATACACATCTTTATGACCATCATGCTTTGCATGACAGGGAAGTATTCGACCCGAATCTTTGCGGCTTCCCCCGTTTGGTGGAGTATTTGAAAATGCCTTCACCAGCTCCGGGCCATGATTCATGTGAATATCGTTTTCATCGCCGTCAGGCGCAGGCCTGAATACGCTTTCACAGGCTGCCCACACCTCTATATCGTCTTTCACTTTGTTCAGTGGGCCATGCGTAGGCTCTGGAGGCCAGACGAAGTCATGCGTATCGGCTATATCCCTGATCCCGAGAATAAAAACCCGCTTACGTCTTTGCGGTACGCCAAAGTTTCGTGCATCCAGCACAACGGGCTCATAAACGGTATAGCCCGCTTTAGCGCCCTCGCTGTAAAAGGCTTCCAGATGGCTTTTATGGCGCTCCCAGAGTATCCCCGGCACATTTTCCATCAAAAAGATGCGCGGACGGAATGCTTTAACGAACCGAAAATATGCCAGTACTAGCTCATTTCGTGGGTCATCCACACCTGCATCTAAAATTCGGTGGGTCGAAAAACCTTGGCAGGGAGGGCCACCCAGAAGTAGGTCACAACCTCTTCCCGCTAGATACTCTTTATACACTTTCTCAGGCGTGTAATTCAGTATGCTCTCATCGAGGACTCTGACGTTCTCAGCCCCTTCATACCTGACAATATTTTTCTTATAAGTCCTAACGGCATAGGGATCGTTTTCAATGGCCAGCGCTACAGAAAAGCCCGCGTTGACAGCTGCCAGAGAAAACCCACCTGCACCAGCAAACAAATCAATGGCTACGGGCTTTTGCATTCGTTGAATATTATTCATTCGTATTCAGTCAGCCCATTTGAGTTCTGAAAAGAAAAAAAATCATAGTGTGATTATGCCATCACTCTGAATGAAAAACACAGTTACCACGTTCATAAGACGTGGTTTTAAGTTAGGAACAAAAATTATAATAATCTGATTCAGTAGCAATTTATAACGGCTAACTAACCTGAGCCATAGCAAAAGCTGCCCAAGCCTGCATCATAAGCCGCTGTTGCTCCAACAGTGCACGGTGCTAAGCAGCCTCTACCTTGTTCTCCTCCGCATTTGCCAAGGCATGCTCAACAAGGTCATGCGAATATCCCTGCCCATTACACTAATCACGGAAACTAGAACGAAAACCATGAGCAGTCGCCACCCTCTACTTACTATCGCTTGGCGCTTGAGTATCCCGAGTACGCTTATCTCCCCCATTTTCCGGAGAATCATAGCGTCTTGTTCATCCAGCACGATACTTTAACGTTACGTACTGATTATTATGCCCCCTGCTGCGGGGGGGCTTATCTGTTAAAAAAGAGTACAGCAAAGATTTTCACGACGGTTAGCATAATTTCGGCACAAGCCAGACCTTCGCTTAATTTTTTGATATAAAAAATGAGTAGGGGGCATTGAGCTTCCAACTGCGAAAAAACCTCAGTAATCAAACCCGCTTTGCGAGCTGTTTAGACGACAAGTTTTAACTCTCTTTTCCCGTTTTCAATAATGCTCCCGCTGTCGGCCTTATTCACGAAATCAGCCCACCACTGCATCATCGGCCGCCGTTGCTCCAGATAGTCGCTGCGGTTATAAGCGCGGCGTACCTCGTTTTTATCCACATGAGCAAGCGCGGCTTCGATGACATCTGGTGAAAAACCTTGTTCATTGAGTGCAGTACTGGCAATAGATCGTAGACCATGTGAAACGAGTACGCCGCCTAATCCGGCACGTTTAAGTGCCGCATTTACAGTTTGACTGTTCATTGATTGTGTTGGTTTGATGCGACTTGGAAACACATAATCTCTATTACTCATAGGTTTCATTATTTCCAATATGGCAACGGCCTCATCTGATAAAGGGACGATATGTTCCCTGTTCATCTTCATTCTTGCAGCAGGGATTTTCCATTCTTTGGCTTCAAGGTTGATTTCATCCCAGCGGGCTTCTGAGGCCTCGGCTGGGCGCGTTATGGTGAGTAATTGCCACATGAACAGGCAGCGTGTTGAAAGTCCGATATTTGCCGTGCGCATTGTCTGCATTAGCTGGGGCAATTGGTCCGGACGAATACTGGGCATATTCCTCTTTTGAGGCTTTTCAAAGGCTTTACCGATATTAACGCTCGGAACAGCATCAATGAGCCCGGTATTTTGGGCGTATACCATCACCTCATTAATGCGCTGGCATAAGCGCCTGACCGTTTCTAGGGCCCCTCTGGCTTGAACCGGTTGTATGGCTTTGACCAGAGTATGAGCTTTGATGTCGGTAATGCAGATTTCACCAATAACAGGAAAAACATCTCTCTCCAAAGACCGCCAAATATCTTCAGCATAATTTTCAGTTACGCTGGTTTTCTTCACGTTCCACCAACGTTCGGCAATCAATTTGAAAGTATTGGTTTTTGCTTCTTGTGAAGACCGGAGCTGCTCTTTCTGATGCTCAAGAGGATCGAGCTGCTTTGCAAGTAACGCACGCGATTCTGCTCTCAGTTTCCGTGCGTCAGAAAGTGTGATTGAGGGGTAGGCTCCAAAACTCTGCTTAGTGCGTTGTTTGGTGAAAGGGCGATAGTAGCGAAATTGCCAGAGTTTACTGCCGCTCGATTTGATTAGCAGTGACAGGCCATCTCCGTCATAGAGATGATAATCTGCGTCTTTGGTTTTTGCTGCTTTGATTTCCGTATCGGTCAACGGCTTGGTTTGTCTTGCCATGATCAGTCTCCGCTCTTGTAGGCCCAACGAAAACCATAATAGTTTTCATTGGGCCTATCAATGGGCCCAAAAGGATTGGATTTAATTAGGTGACTTCGGACTCGAGAGGATACAAAAAAGCCCGCAGGGCTTACGCCTTGCGGGCTTTTAGGACTTCGTTGGATGGCTCTGGTAACCATCAACCAAGAATTTGGTGGAGCTGGGGGGATTTGAACCCCCGTCCAGAATTACTACACCGTCGGCACTACATGCTTAGTCCAATCTTTACATTCGCCGGTTAGCTGCGGATGGACACGCCACTAACAAACTATCCTGATTGGGTTTAACGCTTTCACCCCAGGCAAGGTGTCCACGCGATCTCTTTTGGGTTTGACCTCTCTTGATCCCCGTCCTAAGAGCGGAGGCTAGGGAGAGAGGGCTCTAAGCAGGGTATTAAGCTGCTAGGGCGTAGTTTTCGTCGTTTGCGACTATTTTTTTGCGGCTTTTTACGAGGCCAACCGCCCCTCGGCATGCTCCTTGGGCTTCGCAAATCC
>Ga0105859_1000147_pt1 | contig 28942 bp, 28 predicted proteins | sample OrgsoiDNA_201063_FD_89684 | JGI IMG/M metagenome (GOLD analysis project Ga0105859, IMG submission 89684) | Permafrost soil microbial communities from the Arctic, to analyse light accelerated degradation of dissolved organic matter (DOM) -... | ecosystem: Environmental > Terrestrial > Soil >...
AAAAGAGGAAAAGAGCAAAGAGGCCCACGACATTCTCTTGTGGGCGGCCGAGGCCAACGCGCGCATCAAGGCGTGGAACCAGCAGAACTGGGACGATTACGCCGAGGCGCACGCAAAGGCCTGCCCCGGCGGCATGGGGCCTCCCCTCAAACCCCTCCCCGACAGCAAAACGCTGGATTTGTTCTTGCCCGAGCTTTTGGAGCCCCCAGAGGCGGACGGAAGCCCGTGCAAGGCCAAGCGCGCCAAACGCGACCAAATCCTCAACATGGCCGTTTTGGGGATACTGATCCATGATCGGCCAGACGCCAAGGGGCGCGTGCTCTACGACGCCCTGCCCGGCGTGGCCGCGAGCGAGACGTTGCAACGCGTCGCCAAGGGCTTCAAGACGCACCAAAAAGCCATGCGCGCGTGGCGCAAGTCGGACAAGAAGGCCGGCAGGCCGCAGCCGCCCGGGTTCATGGAGAAGCGCGAACGGGCGACGATGTTTTTCCCCTCGGGCTCGTCGTTTCATTTTGAAAAAGGGCTCAGGGGCGAAAAAGGCAACCTGCGATTTGGCGGCATGAAGGTCAAGAAGACGGGGCTTTTGCGAACGGTCTTCGCCGACTACGAGCAAACGGACTCGCTCACGCCCGAAGACCTCAAGGCGTTCACGGACTACGACCTGCAGGGCAAGTGGGACGCGATCAAGCAAAAGAATTGCACGCCGGATGGCGCGCGCCTGGCAGAAATCCGCCTGGTTCCGCAAAAGGGCGGCCTGAGCGTGAAGGTCGAGTTCGTCATGAACTGGGACAAGCCCTTCAAAGCGGGCAGCTTTGGCGAACGGATTTACCAAACGCTCAACCGCATTGATCCAGAGATGGATCCGGCCAAATGCAACACGGAAATCATCAAGCTGCTGTTCGCGATGAAGGCCGCGGACCTGCCGGTCATGGCGGGCGCGGACCCGGGCGTCAACAACCTGATTTCGGTCGCCACGACCGAAGGGTCGGAGGCCATCGTGATCTCTGCCGCCGCCCTGGAGCGGCGCGTGGCGTGGCACGACCGCCGGATCGAGAAGCAAAAAACGGATTTGACCACGCCGCGCCTGCGCGAGCTGCAAGAAAAACGAACGCGCGGACAAGAGGCGGAGCGCTCAAGGCGCGAGGCGCAAGCGCAAATCGCGGCGGAGAAGGCCAAAGCCGAGAAAGACGCCAAAAAGGCTGAAAAGGCGTTGTCCAAAAAGCGGGCCGCCAAGGCCAAGAAGGACGCCACGCGCGATGAAAAGGCTCAACAAAACGAGCTCGTCGCCGCCCTCATGATGGCTCCATTGGTTGCGGCGGCGAAGGCTGCCGCGCTGGCCTCCCCCGTCTCGGACGACACGCTGGCGCAGTTTGGCCTGGATTGCGCCATTGAGGGCGATCTGGGGTTCCCCTCAGAGACAATCGGGGCGGAGCCAGAACGATCGAGCGTCGAGGCCGATGGCTTTGAAGGCTTGGACGCGGCCACGCGGGCGGAGACGCTCGCCGAGATGGCCGAGGAAGAGGAGGCGCTGGCCGCCGACCCCACGCATGCGTTGACCCCGGCGGAGTTCACGGAGCTGAAAAAAGGCTTGTCCAAAATCTACAAAGACCCGTGCCTGATCGCGATGCACGCCAAGCGGGCCGCCGCGATCAACGACTTTCTGCACAAGGCGAGCAAGGGCTTGATCCAACAGCTGTCCGCGCGCGGCGTGGAGTTGCTGGTGTTGGGCCACAACTCCTCGTGGAAAAACGACGCCAATATGAACACGGCGCAGAATCGGCGTCTCTACAGCGTCGCGCATCGTGCGTTTTACGACATGCTGGCCTACAAGGGCCTGGAAGCAAGTATCTTGGTGGTGGAAGTCGAAGAGAGCTACACCAGCAAAGTCAGTTTCGTGATGAACGAAAAAATGCGCAAGCATTACGCCGAAAAGACGCCCGAAGAGAAGGCGGCGGACAAAATTGTCAGGGAAGCGAAAAAAGAGGCCGCCAAAAACAGCCTCATGCAGTCGATTCAGAAGTCCGTGGCACAGCAAGAAAAAGAAGCAGAAGCAGCAGCAAACAACGCGGCGCGCCGTTCGCCCGCGAGCGCAGTCTCCAGTTTTTTGGCGTCGACCGAAGGGGATTGTCCCCCGGCGCAAAAAGCCTCCGGAGAGCTCGCGGACGCCGAACTCGCGTCCTGGGTCGCCATGGGAGTCCGAAAGGGCCATTGGTTCACGTCGCCGGACGCCAAGGGCCACGCCCGGGTTGTCCACGCGGACGTGAACGGAGCCTTCAACATCCTGCGAAAAGCGTGCCCGGCGTTTCAATTCCACGACGGCTTGTCGCTGGGGTTCAAGATTTGGTGGCTCAACCCGAAGACGGGCCTGAGCCAAAGGCAATTGCGGCGCGAAGACGGCCTGAGAGGGCCGCGCGACGAATGGCTGGATGATTGAACGGGGAATGGTTGTTGGGCGCTCCCGGCTGCGAACGTTGATTCTTCGATTAACTTCACAGAGCCTATTTCTTGATCTTGCGCATAACGCGCCAACTTTCGGCGCCGGGTGGCATTATTTTCCCGAAATTCAGCCACTCTTCAGGCCATTGCCGGAAATCGGATTTTGCGGGGACTGCCGAATCGGAATTTCGTTGACCCACGAACTCCACAGGGAGCGGGGTCGGATTTTTCAAAACATCCACCAACGTGTTCTCTTCGCGGGCTTTTTCCCCTTGGATGGCCATGAGCCATGAGCAATGTCCAACGATCTTTCGCGCTCAACGACTCATGCCCCGGCATGGGCGGGTAATTCTGGGGCGCGGGTCCTGATGAGGCGGACGGCTTTTGGCTGGCTTTTTTTCGCGGGCATGGCGGTGGTCTTTTTTCGACTCGCCAACACTGCGCGAGCCTTTATTTGTGGGGTGAACCGGCGATTCTTTTCCAATCGATTCAAGTCCATTTTACCGCCAAGCGCCCCATGTCCGCAAGCTTTCGGCCAGCCTTTCGCCTGGTCCATCCAGGCCTGTTCTTTTGGCAGCGGCTTTCACAAGTCTCGTTCGTCGATGGCGGAGTCGGTCCTTCGCGCTCACAGTGATTTTGGGCGCCGCTTTTTGCTGGGCGTCGCCAGGCCCGCAGCGGGCGTTTCGCCATCCACTGTCCTTGCTGACGGAATATTGGCGGCCAGCCCTTCGTCGCCGGGCATGGCGCTCCGCAACTCTTGGGCCTCGACGCGGGCAAACAATTTTGGCGCGTTTTTTTGCACGTCCGCACGACGCTCTTTGGCCATTTCAAGGGCTCGATCCATGGGAATCGCCGCGGCCATCAGCTCCACGCCGGCCCAGGCCTCTTCGTCGCCCGCGAACCGCATGCGATCAATGGCCACGGCCCACGGGCGCGTGTCCTGCGTCGCGGGCTTGTTTTCTCCGGATGACGCCATGGACATGTCGCTCACGCCGCGCCCGCCCGTGGGCATGAACTTCGCGATCGCCTCTGCCAGGTTGTCTCTCTCTTTGGGTTTTGGGGCGAACGCGACCCCGGCTTGCGGATCCGACCAGGGCAACAGCTCCGCCGCGGCCTCAAACTCTCCGTTTTTCAAGGCCAGCCCCAACGCCGAATACCCTTGCGTGTCCAAGCGATTGGCGTCAGAAACGGGCAGCAGATGGCGAATCGCTTCGACGCATCCTGTCGCCGCCGCGTTGGCCAACGCCGTTCGCCCTCTCTTCTCCACCGCGAGAGGGTCGCAAAAGGGCAAAAGCAGACGCGCGCATTCGCCCGACCGGTCGGCGCACGCCGCCAGCGACAGCGGCCCCAATCCATCCTCCGGATCCCGCATGGACGCCAGAGCCACGCTGTCGGAATGCGGCAATAGAAGCTTCACCGCCGGCGCGTCGCCTCGCGTGATGGCATGGAACAACGCGGAGTGCCCATCCTCGTCGAGGGCTTTGGCGTCGACGCGCGGCAGGAGCATGGGCAAGAAGTCTGCCCCCGCTAACATCAGCAGCGTTGTTTTCCTCTCCAACAGAACGGTCGGATCGCTGCGCTCTAGCAACAATTTCGCGCAAGCGCGCGCGCCGCGAATCCCGTTGTTTCGTTGCATGACGGACCGCGCCAAGGCCGTTTCTCCTTTCGGGCCCACGGCGAAAATGTTCGAATGGGGAAGCAAAAGCTCCACCCACTTTTTGTCGGCCCAGGTCGCGACCTCCATCAGAAGCGTCCGGCCGTCGTCCAGCAGAATTTTGGCGTCGGCCCCCGCTTCCAGCAAAAGGCGAGCCGCGTCCTTGTTTTCGCCCCACACCGCGATTTTCAAGGCGGTGTCGCCATTTTTTGCGCGCGCGTTCACTTCGCTAAGCGGCAATATTTCCCGCAAGCACTCCAAGGCTTGCTTTTTGCTTTTTTTGCGCACGTTTTGCAGCAGGAGCATCAACGCGCTGTTCCCATGGTCGTCTTGCTCGCGCGCGTCGGAGACTGGCGCCAGAATTTTCACGCGCGCAGCGCTCGCCGACATCGCGGCCCACATCAACGGTGTTCGGCATTCAGCTTGCCTGAGCGTGGCGCAGGCTGCCAGAAGGGGCGTTTTTGTGAACAACCGAGGATCGACTTTCTGTGTCAAATCCGCCAGCCATTCGGGCTTTCCCATTTGGGCCGCGATCGTCAGCTCCGCGTGCTCAGCGACTAGCTTCCTTGCCTCTTGGTCGAGGCCGTCAGTGGCTGTTTCAATGGACGCTGCGATGTTTATGTTCATGGACGGAGCCATACCCGAGAGGTTGGTGGATATGCCTATTATCCCATGATTTTTGGCTTGCTGAAAGGTCGCCTGCCGGCGCTCTTCATATTTTTCTCTTTGCCCACCACAATGGGCACAACCACTCACAAAAGCAACAGGCATTGGCCAACCAAGCGCTTCGTGGCTTTGGCGCCCCTCCCCGATCACTCAGAATCCCGCCCAGCCGTTGCTATACGGCAGGCCGCTTCCGCCAATGTAGCAGGTTCCCAGCGCGTTCCAGCCGCCGCGGTCTTCGCTTTTTCGCTCATTCGAAGATTTCTGAGCCGCTTGCGCCTGTCGCGCGATCCTCGTTTGCTCAATCTGCGTTTTGAGGTTTTCGCTCTCGGCCCAGGCCTCTCTCACCGTGGCGTCCCGACTCCACAGCGCTTGCAACTCCGACACCGCGGCAAGCCCTTCGGCTTCGGAAGGCAATCGGGCGAAATGCGCCGCGCGTTTCTCGTCTCGCTCTTGGGCTATGGACAAAAATCCCTTATTGAGGACTCGAGCGTCGGCCTCGCAGAATTGAAAGTCTCGGTTGCGCACGCGCACCGTCCAGACGCAAGGCTCGTTGTAGACGTGAAACCGTTGCTTCGAAACGAACACTGTCACTGCGCGCGTCGCGTTGGTTGCGCTCATGAAGCTCACGACACCGGGCTCATCCTGAGCCACCGAGTGGCTTTTGGCCATCACGGGCAGAGCTTTTGCCAGTTGGCGCGCCCATTGCGCCATGGTCATTTTATGGGGCGCCTTCCAGGGCATGCGGGGCGCCTCTTTCAAAATTTCATGCGCCGTTCGCTCGGCAAACGCCGCTTGCTCTTTTTCGACGAATTTCCATTCGGCGGCCAACCGTGAGATCCACTGAGTCTCAACCTGCTCGCGAAACCACTTTTTGTCAGCGCTGAGTCCGCGACGCTCAACCAGCGAATCGAAAAAATCCACTTTCTCCTCCTTGTTCACGCTTTTTTCAACATTGTTTTCCATGCCTTCATTTTACCTCCAAAGCCCTTTCTGACGCCGTGTTTCGAGAGATGGTGGCTTTCGGTGTTGCGTTCTCGCAGCCCCCCGCGATCGGCATGGCAGCCCCCCCGCTAAAGAGCCAAAAAAAATGCTCCCCAACGGCGGAACGAACAAAGATTGCGCTTTCACAAGAAAAGCGTAAAATTCTTAGAGAGCAAATTTTCTCTTTGCCACCAGCCAATTCATTCAAACGGGCAAAAATGCGTTCTTTTCCGGTTGGCTTCCGTTTTTCTCGGTTCATGGACGCCACGCTCTTCTCACTCGTCACGGGAGAATCACATGTCCAACAGTCAAAAATCGCCCATCTCTTGGATCGATCACGCCATTGCCACCAAAAATTTGCGTCGCGAAACGGTGGCGAATCTTGCGCAGAAAATCAACGCACTGAGCGAAGCGCTCCCGCTTTCGGGAGATTTTGAGGACGCAGGCTTTCAAATGGCTGATCTCGCGAGCGCCGCCGCGGCCATCATCATGAAAGATGGCGCGGTTTCACGCGGCGCGTTCCGTGTTGACCCGGAAATTTTTGACTTTTTCATAGCCACTTTATCTCCGTCAACGCAGGAGCGGATGGAGCTGACACCCGAGCATATTCCTGAATTGTTTCAGGATTTCTTTTTGCTTCAAAAGGCGCGGCGCGAAGGAGCCCTCATCGAAGAGGCCATGCAACCTCAGCAAACGGTTGATGGACAGGCCGATCCAGCCGTCTCCAAACCGACCCCGCGCCTCTGACACCGATTGGTTTTTTGAAAAGGAAGAGCGTCGCGGTTGCGACGCCCTTCCTGACTGGCTGCGCTTTACAAAGAAAGCGGTTTCCTGGAGCGATTATTTTCCACGCTCTTTGGCGGGATGGGGGCGGACGCTCCTGCCATGCCTCCTGCGATCACGGCGCGTTCGAACCGCGCGCGAAGCTCAGGGCTTTGCTTGTTTATCCAGTTTTCCGGGATCAGGCTGGCAGACAATGCGGTGTCGACCGGAAATCGCCCCGTCGCGAGCTCTTGCTCGATCCACCGCGTTCTCGTCTCGCTCGCTTGTCGCGCCTCCGGCGACAAGCGCGGATCATCCTGCGCGACCCGGATCATTGAGAACAAACGATGTGCGGGCGTTTTTGGATTCGCGACCCGCTCAAAGAAATCGATGTCGAGATGCGCTTGGCGCGCAATCAACGCGAACGACGACTCGCCCCTTGCGTTCAACGCCGTCATGTCAAAGCCACGGCTTTGAGCAAACGCCATCCCCTTTGGATTGAACGACTCCGCGAAAAAATGCGCAACGCCGCAGCCTTTCCAACAATGGGTGAGGTCCGTGAGATCCGAATCCTTGCGCAAAAGCCAATCTTCTGCCGGAAAGCCCGTCTGCTCAAAGAAAAGAACGCGCTCGATCATTCGGTCGACGGCCTCGTCTGAAACGCAGCCCAGCACTCGATCGCACATGCGAAACGCCAGGAAAAAATCTTTTGCGCCCACCGGAACGCCGCCCTCCATCAATATTTTGAGCGCAGCCGCGCCCTCGGGCCGCTCGCGCGCGATTTCCTTGGCCTTCAATTCCATTTTTCCGCGCCATCCCGGCCGCGGCGTCGCCATTTTCAGGGCGCCGGTGGTCGCGCGCAAAATGGCGGTGGCTTCCGCGGGCGTCCCCTCCGCCAAGGCGCACAAGTCTTTTGGAGTGAAGCGAACCGAGATGACGGGCATGGAATTTCTCTTTTCGAGGATGTCTTCATTATACCAAAAAACGCGCCAAAATCATTGCGATTCGGCGCGGCTTTTGACCTCCACGCGGCAAGTTTCACCGCAAAGTTCATCAGGCAGGCTGATTGCCCAATCCGCGCGGTTTCGGCGGCAACGGCTCATAGCCCGTTTTTCGCTCTTCTCGGTCTTTCTGAACTTTGGCCATTTAATCGTCCAGTTGGATGGAAACGCTCGCGCCGGCGGTGTTGTCCATCGAGGGCTTTGCGTCCCAGTCCTTTGCGAAATCCGACTTCGCGAAAAACCCTTTCATCCACAGTTTGGCGACTTTTTGCGTGTAGGCGTCAAATGCCTCCGGAGGAACTGTCCCGTCTGCTTTCCCCCGCCAAACGGCGCGCTTTTCGTTCCCGATCGGATACGAAATGCCTGAGTTCCTCTCTTTTCTCTTGTTTCGTTCCCGATCGGGAACGAAAATCAAAGCCAATTGAAGCTCAAAGCCTAAATCCGCCACGACGCGCAAAGGGTTTGGCCGCCTCCGGATCATTTGGCTGGGCGTTTAAATCGAGAGACGACTGCGCCGCCCTGGACGCGTTGTCCATCGCAGCCACGGCCGCCAACGCCGCCGCCAGCTCTTCTTGTTCTCGCGCGGCGTAAATCGCCTGAAATTTGCCCTCGACCAGCGAGCCCTTCACCCGCTCTCGCTGCTGCTGCAACCACTCGAATGGGCAACTTTTCAGCGCGAGGCGCGCCAACGGCGTCAACTCGTCAAAATAGGAGGCCCCTGCCGCCGCGGGGTCATCCGCGGACATCGCGTGATGGACCACATGCCGTCCATGAGCGTCCATGGCGCTCGAATCCCCCTCTTGGCTCAAAATCCAAGCGAAAATAGCCTCGGCTTCCACTTCCGCCGTTTTTGGATTTTGTCGCTCAGCCCACCCCGACGCGCGCGACCCCTGGCGCCACACCGCGTGAATGGGCTGGTTGAGGGCGTCCGGACACAAAGCCTTCCACAATCCCGGGCCGCCAGCCTCAATCAACCGAGCCACGCCCGCGGTGAGCCGCTTCCACTCCCCATTTTGCATGCCGGCCGCCGCATACCCGGAGCTTCGGAAGGCGCGCAGCCACATTTCCAGCGCGTGCCCGCTTTTTGCGTAAGCCTTCCCCTCAAACAAGGCGTCAAGAGGATATTCCGCGGCTAAATCAGCCCCCGCCTCGATCATCCAGTCCAGCCCGTCCAAAAGCTCCAGCTCTTGCGATCGCGCGCCCACGCGAGACCAGACCGCAGGCGTCATTTCTCCGCCGCGCCGCGCGATCTCTTTGGCGAACCTGAACCCATCGGACTCGCTGGCCAAATCCACGGCGTGCTCGATAAGGCTGGTTGCGCGAGCTGCCTGCTCGGGCGAGCAAAGCTCCGGAAGAGCCGCTCCGTGCCTCCATTTTCGGGGAAAGCGCTCTGTCCATTCATGCGCGCCCGCAGCCTGAATCGTTCCCACCGTTTGCCACGCATGCAACTTGCGCCCATCCAGCAACAGGAACTGTTTGTTCGGATTGTGTCCTGCGTCCATCAAAATAAAAACAGCTTCTTGCGCGTCTCGCAAACACGCCTCCGCCATCAGGTCGCGCAACAATTCTTGAGCGCGGAAAATCTTGTGCTCGAGGCAGGCGGCCAACGCGTCATTGAAGCCGCCCGCGATCGCCAGAGTCCCGATGGCCAACAGCGTTTTCTGCGGCGGCACGCCCTCGCGGACTGTCGCGCTCAACGCAGCGTCTATTTTTCCGATTTGGCCGCGCTGCATCCATTCCTGGAATGGAGCCACAGACAGTTTGTGTTTTTGCTTCTCGGCCATGATTGGTTTTTTGCGCGCTGAAAGAATGCCTCATTTTACCGCGCGCCCGCTCCGTGGGTCAAACGCCATTGACGCCGCTCGCTCAAAGACATCATTGACCGTCTGCCCGCCTCATCGGTTGAATTCTTCGCCGCTCCAGAATATTTTCTGTCCCGAAATCGCCGGCTTATAACTCCGGCCGACTTTCCGCCCTTCGAATTCGGACCAGGCCACCACTTCTCCGTTGGTTTTTGTTTCCACGTACACCGGCAGCGTTTTGCCCATGTCCTGCGGATCGCGGTGAACGCCATCCACCGCGCACACGCTTTCGCAATCGACGGCCTTTCCGAGCAAGCTCAAATCGATGTTCGCCGTGGCGTCTGATCCAACCCCCGTTGTTCGCACGCAATCTCCGCTGGCCACGCATTGGCTCAATTGCGCTTCAATGGCTTCGCGCTTTTCGAGCGACGCGCCAGCGTCGGTGTCCCATCGCACCGCGTCCGCTTCGGTTTGCCCAAGCAAGTAAATTGGCCGATGCCCTTGCGGGGGCGCTTTGGGCAGGCTTTTTTCGGTTTGCCACGCAGAAATGGCCGGAATCGCGACCAGGGCGAAGACCAAAAATCCGCTCGCCCATCTCTTGGCGAAACCGGCTCGCCGCTGGCCCGCGGCCGGGGTTTTTGGCGTGGGCGCGCAGACGGGCGCAGACTCTGATGGCTTTGTTACGCCAAAAGCCCCCTCGGCCGCTTCGATGGCATGTGAGGCTGTTTCGGCGATTTCTTTTGAAATCCACGCCCCGAGCGCATCCGTCCCGTTTTTCACCAAGGTTTCCAGTGGCGGCGTGTCTTTGTTTGGCTCGTTTTTCATTTTTTAATCCTTTGACAATTTTCTTTTTTTACCTATGAAAACGCTCAAAGTCAATGCTCGCGCAGGCTGCCCCCGAGGAAAACCCTGTTTTTTTTGCAATTTTTGAAAGATTTAAATTGCAAAAAATTCATTCATCAAGCGGCGTTTTTTACCTTTTTTGACGTTCCGCTCCCATTCGATTCGCTGCGCTGACGACGGCCCTGGCATTCACAAGCCATGTGGACACTCTCTTCTTAACGATCAGGGGCTTCTTTATAGGAAATTCCTATTAACCCCGACCTCTCAAAAGCTTTTTTCAGCCTCGCAGAAATAAAAAAGCGCTCGTCCTCCTCGTTTGTCTTTATTCGAAAAAAATCTGGACCATTCTTCGTGGCCTCACTGAAATCCCGAGCAACGCGTGGAAGCCCAAAAATCGCCCCCCATTCACATTCGACGCCCTCCGCCGATGGAGGCAGTCAGGCCATCTCGTGCGTCGAAAACGGAACAATCGCCTCCCACATCCGCCGCGAGCAGACAGGTCGACTGTATGTGGTCGGAGGATAGTCCGCCAATCTTGGGTCGACAGGTTTTTCCAGCGCCCACCACAGAGAATGGAACAATTTTGGCGCGCGCAATGCTTCTGATGGCTCTGTTCTTTATCAAGGTCGTTTTCCCAATTCACGACCCCTTGAAGATCATTGCTTTCATACGCCAAAGCTCTATGGACGTGTTTTCGACTCTTCGCCGAATAAGCTGCTTCGATCTGAAAAATCTTTGTCAAAATGGGGCCTTTTTCAATCAAAGCGTTTTTGGCAATCGGCGGGCGGCGCTCGATTGCTTCGTCGCGGCTTGCGAGTGTTCGCTTGCGGCGATCTCGCCACGCAGAATGGCTTGCTCATTGAGCGCCATTTGCTGGCGAATCGCGTTCGTCCAACTCTGATTTGGATTGAAAATCGACATCTCGATCGCGAGATCCAGCGGCGTTTTTCCACTGTTGTCTTTCGCGCTCAAATCCGACACCGGCACAAGGATATTGATGGCCTCCTCTTTGCCATGCTCAATGGCGACCATCAACGGCGTTGAGCCGTTTTTGGCCGCGAGAAGCGGGTCGCCGGCAGCCAACAACTCCGCCACGACCTCGCTGTTGCGAGAGGCTGCCCAATGCAAGGCGGACCGGCCGCTGTGGTCAACGGCTTTCGCGGAGCTGTGGGGCAAGAGCAAGCGCGTGCATTCAACGGCGTTTTCCACGCAAACCGCCGCGATCATCAGGGCGGTCATTCCGTCTGCGCTTGTCGCGGCGCGGGCGTCGCACACGGCGAGCAACGCTTCGACTCCCGCAGGCCAGCCACTTTCCACGGCCATGATCAGATGAGTTCTTCCCCCCGGACCAGGCGCCGTCGCGTCGACGCGCGGCAACACCGCGCGGAGAATTCCGACGTTCCTGGTCCATATCGCGGCGCTCAGCATTTCCTCGCTGCGGGACGGTTCGGCGCGAAAATCCACGAGCGGCGCCAGGCGGCGAACCGACGCCAAATCTCGCCGCAGGATAGCGGCCGCAAATTCTGTTTCGGCGTCAAAGCTCGCGTCCTCGCGCATGGCGTTTTGCTGGGCGGTTGCTTCAACGCTTGCGGCCTGATTTTTTGGGGCGTGGTGGCTCATGGCGGAGTCCATATCGGGGCAGGCCTTATTTTCGCACGCTTGCGCCGCAGCGTCGCCGCCGTCGGTCAGCCTTGACTGAGAAGAGAAATCAAAGCACGCGGCGGCGCTCAATGGCTTGCCCGCCTGCGCCGAATTTCGTGAGCGAAAAAACTATTGATCCTGACTTTTGCTATCCATCGGAATAAGATATTCCGATCAAATTCTCGCTATCGAGGGCCATCTTTAATTTCTCTGATACAAAAAAACCCTCATCTCCAAATTCGTTTTCCACCATAAAGAAATGAGGCGATGATTCTGTTGCGAACGATTTGGCGTTTGATGCACGCGGAAGGCCAAAAACGACGCCCCACTCACACTCCACGCCTTCTTTTGAGGGGGGCAATTGAATCCACGCCATGCCCGGTGTTGCAAAGGCAGATATCACCCCCCACATCCTTCTCGAGCACGCGGGTCGGCTGTAAGCGTTTGCCGGATAGTCGGCCAATGCTTCTTCCACGGGGTTTTCCTTCATCCACCACAACGAATGGAACGCTTTGGGGATTGCCTGAGCCGCAACCGGATCGGCCTCTCTGCTCAGCGCTTGCCGCCAACCTGCCACCCCGTATAAACCAGCCTCTTCATAAGCCAGGACTCGGTGAACGTTTCGCCTCTTTTTTGGAGAGTAAGCGGGTTTGATTTGAAATGTTTTCATCAAAACGTGTCCGTTTGCAATTGCGCCTTCATTATTTCCATTGCGCCTTTAACCCAGAAACACTCTTTGGGAGGCGGAGGCGTCAAAGCACCCGGCGGGATGTTAGGCTCTGTGAACGTATTAGGCTCACAGAGCCTAATGTAGTTGTCACTTACGTTGAAAAGCTTCACGTTCGCTTCCCCGGTCGCAAAAAAAGTGACCCGATGGGTCACTTTCCCTTGTTGCATCAATAACAACGCATACTTTAAGGTCTCACACTTGAGGTGGTGAAACACCTGATTTTTTAGCTTCGCTTTTAAGGCGGCGAAACACGTGATTTCCTGCACTTTAGCAACCCGACGACGGCTTGTCAAGGAGCACGCGCCCCCTGGTGCGCAGACAAAGCATTTGCTAACGCAAAGCGCGCTGCAGTCCTCCGCCCTGCACTCAAATTCTACGACTTACCGCAAATTTAAAGCATTTTTCAAAAACCGTTGCGATTTTTCAGAGCACGCCGCGGCGTCGCTCAACGGCTTGCGCGCTTGCGTTTTTAGCGCCGAATGTCATTGCGGGCAGCGCTTCGCGCAATTCTCGCGCCTCTTTCGTGGCGAAAAACCGCGGCAAATCTCGGGCATCCGCCCGTGTTCTTTCCAAAAACGCAGCGCAGGCCTCTGGGCGCATACAGGCGAGTTGGTCAATGAGCGCCCAAAAGGCAGCCCCGTCGCCTTCGATTTCGGTTCTGAATGAGCCGCTTCCCCACGTTTGCTCCAACAAGGCGTTCAGCCATCGCTCAGACATGCGTTCTTGCGTCGCCTGCGACTGGCACTCCCAAATCGCTTTCGCGATCTGATGCCGGCCGCGCGACACCGCCCACTCGAACGCGCCCATGGTTTTCGTGGCGGGAACAAAGGCCGCGTCGCACAGAGGGGCGACAATTCGCGCGCATTTCACGCCATCCTCGCAATAGCGTCCAATCGCGCAAATCATCATCGCGTCGAACTCCAACGGATTGGGCCAAGCGCACGGAGCTCCGTTTTCCGTCAAAAACCTCGCCATCTCCGGCTGAGCGTGAAAAAGCGCGCGTGACAGCGCGGTTTCTCCCTTGTTGTCGACCGCGGCGATATCCGAAAAGGGCAAAAGAAACTCCGCGATCTTGACGGCGTCGCTTGCCGCGACCTTGCTCAGCAAGGTTTGGCCATCGCGGCGTAACAATCCCAGATCGGACCTCTGGCTCAGCAACTTCTGGATTTTTTCAAAATCGAGTCTTTCGATAGCCTCAATGCCCGCTTGAAAATCGATGTCCCTCCACGACGCCGCCAGCGCGGCCGCTCCGGGCAATTCGCGAGGAAAAGAGCGATGCTTTGGCATCACCGTGGACGTTTTGAGGGAGTGGGTCGCCATGGGGCGCGCTCAGCGAAGGCCAAACACAAACTCGCGCACGGCTTCCAGCGCATCATGAAAGCAACGGCCGACATTTTCTGACCGTCGCGCGATGGCTTTCGCGGAAAGGCCCCATCGCCCTCTTTCTCTTCTTTTCGAATGCCGCGGGCTGGCGCAGGGCTTTCCCTCACCGCCATTTCCTCGCGATATTTTTCCACCAGTTCGGCCTGAATTTTCAATGTCGTGGAGTGGCTCATGGAGTTTTCCTTTCGGCTTGTGGGTTCGCGTGGCGCACGTCCGATGCCGACAACTCCATTGTATCGCGCGCAGTCGCGCAAGGCCCGCCCCATCTCGTCTTTTTCTCTTTTCTGTGGCTTTTTGGCTTTTCGGCCTGCCCTTTTTGCCCCTCAATTTTTTTTCCCGCTTGTCTCTTTTTCTTGGTTTTTTCTTTCCGCTTATGCCCCATTCGCTTCAAATCGACTCCCATTCGCAACCTCCCTGTCCGAAGCGACCCAATTCGTCCTTTGCCAAATGCTCCAGGTGGAGTAAAATAAAGCGCAGAGCCGTGAATCATCGCTTCGCCCGTCGCGCTGGCGTCGTTTCATGGCCAACGCTTGTTTTTCTTTCCAACCCTGCCGAGATGGGCTCTTCGCTCAAAATCCATGCCCATTTTCGCGTATCCCTCTCTTTTTCTTCCGACCGCCGTTCTGCAGGGCGACACCGAAGCGATTCGCGCCTTGTTGGCGCAAGGAGTTTCCACAGAAGCCGACGCTCTGGGGCAAACCCCTTTGTATCTGGCCGTTGAGCAAGGGATGCTTGAATCGGTGAGGCTCCTCGCGGCCGTGTCTTCTTTGGAGCACGTCCATCCAAGCACGGGGTTCACCGCGCTGGCGCTTGCCTTGCGCAACAAACAGTTGGATTGCGCCCGAGCGCTGCTTCACGCGGGGGCCGATCCCAACGCTCGGATTGCGACCGGGAAACGGCCGACTGTTTTGATGAATCTCGTTCGCGAGAAAAGACACTCGTCGGCCCACTTTTTGCTGCGCTTCGCAAATCCCGACGCACAAGACGACCTGGGCCGGACCGCCCTTCACTTTGCGGCGCAAGACGATTCCGCAATGGTCCAAAAACTTCTTGGCGCCGGCGCCAACGCGAGCATTGCGAACCACAGTGGCTGCACGCCCTTGATGATGGCCGCTTTCCACGGCAAATCCGCCGGAGTCAAATGCCTTTTGCCGGTCAGCGACGTCCACGCGAGAGACATCAACGGCCTTGCCGCTCTTGACTATGCCAACAGTGGACATGGCAATGAGCGAATTTCCGCTCTTTTGCGCGAGCGCATGCTGCTCCTTGATCGCGCGGCCCTGTCGCGAGCTGTGGTTGAGGGGGCCGCCTGCCCCGCAAGCGACGGCGCCGCCCATGGCAGACAACCCCCACGCCGGCGTCCGCGCGCGCTTTGACGGTCCATATTCCATGTGTTGCGCTTCAGGGCGGCAGCCCTTGGCTTTCGAGTTTGCCGTTTTTTCGAAGCCACCCCGGCGCGCGACCGCAAGCACCGCCTCAAAAAAACACTTTCGCCACTGCGCCCAAACACGCGGCTCACCGATTAAATTCTTCGCGGCTCCAAAAGATCTTCTGCCCTGAAAGCGCCGGCTTGTATCGGTAGCCCACCTTTTTTCCTTCGAACTCTGACCACGCCACCACCTCGCCGCGGGTCTTTGTCTCCAAGTAGACGGGCAGCGTCTTGCTCGGGTCTTGCTGATCGCGATGGACACCTTCCACCGAGCACACATTTTGGCACTCGACGCCTTTTCCGAGCAAGCTCAAATCGATGCTCGCCGCGGCCTCTGATCCAACACCCGTCGTTCGCACACAATCGCCGCTGGCCACGCATTGGCTCAGTTGCGTTTCTATGGCCTGGCGCTTTTCGAATGCGCCGCCTTCGTCGGTGTCCCGCCGCACCGCGTCCTCTTCGGTTTGTCCCAGCAAATAAATCGGCTGATGCCCTTGCGGGGGCGCCTTGGGCAGGCTTTGCTCGGTTTTCCATGCAAAACTGACAGGAATTGCGATCGTCGCGAAAATCAAAGCTCCGCTCGCCCACCGCTTCGCGAAACTCATTCTCCGCTCGTTCGGAGTTTTTGTTTTGGGCGTGGACGGCGCTGGGGCTTGCGCAGGCTCTGCGGGGCTCTTTGCGGGGCTTTTCGCCAGCCCGAGCGCGTCCTCAGCCACTCCGACGGCGTGCGCGGCCGCGTCGGCGAGTTCTTTTGAAATCCAAGCACCTAGCGCATCTGTCCCGCGGTTCATCAAGGGCTCCAATGGTTGCGTGTCGTGTTTTTTCGGCTTTTGCATGTTTTCGTCCCGTTAAGCTGTGTTCGCGCGATTAATATCTTCAAAACCAGCAAAAGTCAAGATCGCCAAGCCATTGACTCCGTTCAGGTCTGGCTAATTTTCAGTGTCCAAAAATCCCGACTTCGGTTAAAATGATGTCTCGCGGAACACGCGCGGAACACGTTTTAAGCCTTTTCAACACTCCAACCAACGGCCGCGCGTTTTCCATCCGTTTCCCATTCGTTTTTTGCCCCTCGCTTCCTTTCGGAAATTGTCCGCCATGCCCAAAACCGTCCTGCGCCTCAAAGCCGATCGCCAGACATTGGCGCAAGGAACCTCCGCGGAAGTCTTGGCGCTTTTGGCCCAATTCAAGTCCCCCGCCACCGCGCTAGACAACAATGGCCGCCTTTTGAAGCATGTGCTGTGGCAGCGATGGGACAGCCTCGACGTGGTCGCGATCGCCCAAAAGGCCGGCCTTATCCTTGACACCGGCGATGTTTTTGAAGCCACCCACATTTCAGGCGACGTTGACGGCGCGACCGCGCAGATCGTGATCGATCGGCTGATGTCTTTTGAGCGCGCGGGGTTTTCTTTGACCGCAGCCGACGGTGAGGGCCGCACGCTGATGCACCGCATGGCGCATGGTTTTCACCCTGCGATCATGGCCTTCTTGGAAGACCAAGGTTTGGATCCTTTGACTCTCGCGCCCTCCCAGAATGGAGGGCCCGCCGAGTCCGCCTTCTCCATTGTTTTTCATGAAACAGACCGCGCAATGGACAATTCGCCCAACGACTTTGCCAGATTGTTGGCTGAGCGACACTCCGGGCTGCCCGCGAGTCGCTTTTTGAGCGCGTTGGCCTCTTCGCCGGCCGGCATCTGCGGGCCAATCAACGAGGAAACCGACGCGCCGGCGCCGGACGCCCAGAGCCTCGCCTCTTTTCATGCTCCAACGACTCGATCACGGGCCTCTTTTTTCTCGGAGAGTTTTTCCAATTTCCTTGAGCAAGCCTCCCGCGAAATGGCCCAGGCCCAAAACAAGCGCATCGCGTGGCTTGAACACTGCGTCAAAATGGGCGGACAACTCCCAGCGTCCCGGCCCGCGTCGAATGACCAAAAGCGGTGGGCCATTTTTCTCGCCCACCAAGCCGGGCAATCGGACGCGTCTCTGGCGGGCGCCGGCAATGAATCACGCTTGCGCGCCCACTTGGAAGCCGTGGCGTTGCGCCACGAAATGGACCAATCCGACGAGTCGCCCCAGGGAGACTCTGCGCCCTCCGCTGACGGGCAATCCCTCAGACGCGCTCCTGCGCGAAAGGCTCCGCGCATATAGGCCAAAGCGCATGCGGCTGAGGCCTTGCCCCCTTGACCGCGGTCCCTGCGCCGGCCCCTTCACAATCGCCGCGATTGAGCGTTTTTCACCGTCCCCGCGCCCCCCGCTTCTTCGCCGCGCGGGCTTTCGCTTTCCGGTTTTGAAAACACAGCCTGTCCAAGATCATGCGTCTCAGCTTTGGCGTGCAATTTTGGAGCTCGTGTTCTCCCTAATTTTTCCGAGCAAATCCGGGCTGCCTCTGCGGACATCCACTCCGCAAGCAGCTCCATTTTTTCTGCGAGGCGCTTCTCCTTTTTTTCGCCAGATATTTTAAAAATTGCCGCAATGGCCCACTCGCTGATTGCCTCCGCGTCTCCGGATTGGCCGGCGAGCAGAGCCGCGCACTCGCCGGAGCCAAAGGGCAGGTCCGCCGCCAAAGCGATCTGCAAAGCGTTCCGTCCTCTTTTTTCTCTCAAATCCAGGCGAACGCGCCCGTCGGCCAGCAGGGCCCTGACGACCTCGTAGTTGCCATGCGCGCAGGCTCTCATCATCGCCGTCTCGCCGCGATTGTTTTGCGCGTTCACGTCCTCTGCGCTTAGCGCGCCCAGCAAAACCTTTGCGCACTCGACCCACGGCGACAACCCCGCCAGAATCAGCGGTGTGTTCCCTCCGCGGTCTCGCTCCATGGGGTCCACGGTTCTCAACAAAATGCGCGCCAATTCGTCCCAGCCCTGTTCGGCGGCCAAACCCAACGGAGGCTTTTTCCATTGGCGCTCTTTGCCGGTGAGCGCGCGAGGGCCGCCATCTTCAACCAGCGCCCTGGCGGCTTCTTCGTTTCCCCACGCAATCGTCAAAATCAACAAATCGCCAAGATCCTCGGCGCTGGCCGCTTCTGGGAGCGTCAACAGCCACCGCAGGATTTTTGCCCTATTTAACTTTGCGGCATAGCGTATGGGAGTCGCATTCTCCTCAGGCCGCCAGTGTTGGGCGGCGTGAATGTCGGACACGGCGGCTCCCAGCGTCGCGACAGGGCTCGCCCCCGCATTGACCGCGCGCGCCGCCGCCTCGCCATTGTCGTCGAAAATCGCTTGAAACAGCTCCACCACGAGGCGTTGAGAAGGGATTGCCATGGCGTCGTCCCTCACAGCGCTCGGGGCGCGCGTTTGTGGCGAACCGGCTCCTGGCCGGCGTGAGCGTCAATTGAATCCACGCCAGCCGACGCTTCCGCACGCTCCGCTGAGGGCTTTGCGGCACTTTTTGACGCCATGGCCCCCATGGCTTGCTCGATCGCCACGCCTTCCAACAGCGCCATGGCGCGCGGCATCAGCGTCCGGCCGTCTTTTCGGCCCAGCGTGTCGAACGCCGCTTGAATGTCATCCATCTCCGCGCCCGCCAGCAACAAGTCGGCGCATTCCGCCGCGCCCCGTTCGACAGCCAGGCTGAACGCGGTTGCGCCGTTTTTGTCTTTTCGACGCAAGTCGCTAAATGGAGACAAAAGAGCGACAACCGCCGTTTTTTCATACAGGATCGCCCACTTCAGCGCGTCGACGCCTGCCAAATCCATCGCAAGCGGATCGCAGGTTTTCAACAAAGATGGAATCAAATGGGCATGCCCCTCGCGCGCGGCCACCATCAAGGCGTCGCGTCCGTGCGTGGTCGCCTTCTCGTCGCTTTTCGGCGCCAATAGTTCAAGCATTTCGGCGCTCCCCAACCGAACGGCCTCCAGGTAGGGCGTCCGCCCGTCCTTATCGCTGATTTTTGGGTCGCAAGCCGCCAGCAACAAGCGAACGGCATCCAGGCCATTCAAGCGGTTAACGGCATACCCGAGCGCCGTGGTTCCGTGGACATCTCGAGCGTTGGCTTCTGAAAACGGCAGCAACAGCTCGATGCATTCTGGGGTGGCGGAGAGCGCCGCGAACATCAGGGCGGTGCGGCCCACAGAATCGGCCATTTTCGCGTCGCTGGCCGGCAGCAACGCGCGCACGCGCTCAGGCTTTCCGCTCTGCGCCGCGAGCATCAAGGCGGTTGCCCCGCGCTCATTTCTCTCCGCGCCGGCCACGCAAGGCAAAAGGCGATCAAACACGTCCTGCGACAACGATGATCCGCCCGCGGCGGCCGCGAAAAAAGCTCGATTCAGTGGAGCGCCTGAGTCGATGAAAACGTTCAACAGCAGCCGCGCGCATTCCTCCTGGTTCCAGAGCATCGCCAAACTCAGCGCGTCTTCTCGGTCATGCCCGAATGCCGCCAAGTCTGAAAACGGCGCCAAAATTCTGCATAATTCCGTTTGTCCTGCAAGCGCCGCCAACATCAAGGGCGTCCTCGCGCTCATGTCTTTCGTGCGAGCAGCCTCTCGGCCTTTGCGAACATCCGATTCGCTGTCCGTCAAACCGCTCAGGCACGCGATGGCCTTATCCCATTCGCAGGCTTGGACCAAACGAACAAATTCGTGGCGGTCAAAATAAAAATAGGCGCTGGGCATGGCATTTTCGCTCACAGACGCCGCGAGGCGATCGATTTTTTTTCTGTCGGCCCGTCAAACTCCGCCGCCAGTTCTTTTTTCACGGCTTTTTTCGCGCCATAGATGTCCTTCTTGAACGCCTTTGCCTCCAATTTCGCCATCATTTCCCCCAATTCTCCGGGGAACGCGTTCCTTTCCACAAGAAGATCAAATGGCGTTTTTCCCGCCAACCCCTTTTCGCTGATCCATTCCGGACGCAATCGAGCCATTTCCATGATGACGCCTTTTGCGAACACGCGATTTTGGCAAAGGGCGTGCAGTGGATTCTCGCCGTTTGTGTCCACGCAAGCCGCCAGGTCCATCCCGAGGTTCCGGGCCTCGCGCAACGCGCGTGCTTTTTTCGGCGTGCCCTTGGAGCACACAAAGAGCGCCAAATGGCCTGTGTTGCTCCATCCCTGCCGCGCGCGCAGCAACAAGGGTTTCACGCGGCCCAGGGCCTCCACGCACCGCGGAGCCGCAGCCGCCACCGCGAACGTCCACAAGTCCACTCTCGTGTTTCCCGCGAAGCCCTCGCGGATATCGCAAAACACTTTGGTTGACGGCGCGGACAGCCCTTGGGCTCTAAGGTTCTCTGCGCGCTCCCACCAGGCGCCGTCAATGTCGTCCGCGCGCAGGGCAATTTCCCAATTTTTAGGCGGCGCGGCGCGCCCTTTGGCGAGAGTCGCCAGCATGCGCGGTTGATCCAGGCGCACCGCTGTTTCCCAACGCGCGTCGAACGGGACGCTTAGCCGCTCCGGCCACTGTTCCCACAACGCCATCAGCGTTTGAGCCGCGGGTTCTTCCAAGGGCGCGCTCCCATGCAACGCAATCCGCGCCCGGATGTTCTCCGTCGCGGCGTGCTCCACAGAATCCCACAGTTCGACGGAACCTATCCGCTCTTTGCCCGCGCGCAGCAAAATCAACGCTTTGTCCACATCGCCAATCATGTTTTTCGCGAGCTTTTTAAGCTCTTCGGGATCGTCTTCGGATTCGACGAGAGCCTTGAAAATTTTGTCGGAGTGAATCCACCGCCATGGCTCTTTTTTCTGAGCCTGGCCGTCAGTGGCCGCCGCCGGCTCCTCCGCCACATTCCGAGCGCGCGCCAATGATTCGCGGGCTCCCGCGTCAACCAGGGCCAAAACGCCATCGAGCCAGTTGTGCTGGACGGCCAAGCCCAAGGGGCTTTGCCAACCCAGCCCCTTTTTTGCCATGAAATTCACGTCGACCTTGCTCGCAAGCAGCGCTGCAAGCCCTGGCAAGTCTTTTTTTCGCAGGGCGGTCATCACCGCGACGCGGACTTTTTTGATCGCCGCCGCGTCATTGGCGGACGGAGCCTGCCGCGGCGCCACCGCGCCTTCATCGATCGGGCCCAACTCGCCCAGCGCCTCGGCCAACGACTCCATCACCGAAGCGGCCCAACCACTCATGACGCCAGCCTCGACCACAGTTCCGCCTTGTTTTTTTGTGACCACCCCGTCTTGTCCGGCTCGCGTGGAATATTCAGCCGCGTCGTCGGGGTTGGCGCATGGCTCCGCCCCGGCATTCAAGTTGGCGCGAGATTTTTTGGCGGTGGCTGAGCGGGCGGCAGAGGGCATGGCGATTCCTGAAAGGTCTGGCCTTGATTATACGCCCGAACGCTTGTGAAAGGAATTCCTCTGCTCTTTTCGGATGAGGCTGACGCAAACCTCTCGGAATGATGGTCCCAAAAGACAGCCCTGCCGCCCTCTGTTGCCGTTTTTGTCACAAACGAGGCGTACCGCGGCTCGCGGACGATGTGGATGTGGATGGCGCTCCCGACGCGTCGTCCTGTTGCGCTGCTGCGCTCACAATGCCTTTCAGGGCCGCAGCCTCAACCAACGCCGTCAATTGAGGCATTTTCGCTTCGCACCCCGACGCGGCCGCCACCCAACGGTCCTGCAGCTCGGCCGGGATCAACCTCAGTGTCGCCAAGTCGTCCCAAGGCTTCATCGCGAAGCTCCAATCTTGGCGGCGCGCGCTGTCCAAAGCATCGGCTTTGGTGGCCTTTTTTTTCGCCTCGACCCACCACTCCATGCGCGCAAGCGTGTCCACCGCGCATCGCGAGCAAAAGCCAATCAAAATAGCTGGGGTTTCAGCGCGCATTTTTTCCACCGCGGCCTTGAATTCCTCGCTGGTGAGTCGATCCAATTGGCGCTCATAAAAAATGTCATTGAACACCTCCCCCAATCTTTTGCGAGCGTCGTTTTCACTTTCGCTCGTCGAATGCCCTGTCATTTTTTCCTCCTTTTTCAAAGACGCGGAGGCGTTTTTGCGGATGGCGTTATTCCTGGTCTGTCGCGCGATTCGGCCGCGACAATCTCCGCCAACGTCTTTTTTTCCACCAAGGCCTTCACCTGCGGCATGTTCGCTCCATGTTTCTGCGCCGCTCGCAACCACGCCGCATACGCCGTCTCCGGGATCAAACCAATCCCGGCAAGATCGTCCCATGAGCTCAAAACTGCCGCCCAGCCCGCTTTTCCCGGCCAACTTCCGTCGCCTTCAAAAGTCGCCTCCCGGGCATACATCAACTCGTCGGCTGTCCCCTGCCACGATTCACAATGCGCGAGCGTGTCCGCTCCAATTTGCGCGCAGGCTTCGGCCAACGCCGAAGGGTATTTTGCTCGCAAGCGCGAAACGGCCATCCTCAGATGGTCCGCTGAAATCAGTCCCGCCTCGCGAGCTGTTCGCAGCTCGTTGAATGGGCGCTTGCAATCGTGAACGTCTTTTTCGTGGCTCACAACACTCTCCCTTGTCGCTTTCTCATTTTCCGCCTTCCCATTCTGCTGCCCGCGGGCTTGCTTTGGCAATGCCCGTGGCGTCACAATCTCGCTTTGCGTTTGGTGGGCGGGGGCGTCGCGATGACACCCATGCCTGGCGCGTCGCTCGTGGAGAGGGCCTGGCCCTGGCCCGACGCCGTGGCTTTTGCCGTGGACATCACTTGCGCCAAATCCGCTTGCTCGGCCAGCGACAACCCTTGGCCGCCTCGTTTTCGCAGCTTGCCCTTGGCCTGGACGGCCGCGGTGTCGTCGTCTCCGAGGTCCTGCGGCCGCAGAGCCATCAGCTCCGCCAACGCCTTCATCGGGGCTTTTCCGGCCGCGCTTTGGGCGGGCGTGAAGCCCTTGGCGTCGCGAATGGACGGATCCGCTCCATGCGCGAGCAGCAATTTAGCCAGGGGCAGAGCCGTTTCTTGCGCTTTTTTGCCCGATTTTCGCAGCAAATGACGCAAAGGCGTCCGGCCCAGCGCGTCTTGCGCGTTGACATCGGCGCCTGCGGCCAGCAGAAGCCGGATCGCTCCCTCATTGTGAAACAGACACGCCTGGTGCAACGGCCGCAACGCGTGCCCCCTCTGGGGGAGTTCAAGCTCAATGAGCGCGGCGACTTTTGGGTTGGCCAAGAACTCGGCCATTTGCTTCACGCCGGCTTTGCTGCTCACCTCGGCCAGAAAATGCAGCGCGCACCCGCCGCTCGCGTCGACATATTCCATCGGCGCGCCGGCATTTGCGTATTTCATCACGTTTTCGCGCCGTTTTTTCTCCAAGCTGACGCGCACGGGCGAGGGCTCGTTGGTTCCTATGGAGGCGATGTCCGCGCCCCACGCGGCGAATCGTTGGGAAAACGCCCAGCTCTTGGCCGGCTCGTCGTGGCCGGCCGCCGCGCAATGCAGGACCGCGGCGTGCCGAGATGGGTCAAAACCCTGCCCAATCGCCCACGCCAGCGCGAACTCCGGGTCAAAACCCTCGCGCTCGCCGTTCCACTGCTCTTCGTGCGTGAACGCCTTCGCGAGCTGCTGGGCAAAGCGGCCGCCGTCGTTCAAATCGGCGCCCATTTTCACCAGCTCGTCTCCGAGCGTTTTCAACATTTCATTCGAGATGGCTCGGTCTTTGTTGTAGACCCCGTCGCCCATCAGAGCGGCGAAAGCGTTCGACGTGCCGTTTCCCCATGAATTTTTGTCCGCCACCGTTGCTCCCCAAGCCGCGAGCTCGCGAAGCGTGCCAAGGGCGTCATTGGCCTGCTGTTGGCGAACGAGGCCATCTGTTGACCACTCCGGGTGATTCTTGCCCCAGCGGCTTGACATGCTCCCCAAGAAGGCTTCGATCGGAAATTGCCAATTTTGGCTTGGATATCCCGCAATCGACGAAAATGGCCTTTCGCCTTTTTGCGCCAAATGCCGAGCGGCTTTTTTCGAACCGTCGCACACCAGGTCGGTGATGCCGAAGAGGGGCTTTTTGCCCCCGGCGAGGCCCGCGGCCCAAAAACGGTCCAACATCGCCATTTCTTTGGGGCCTTCGGGCGACAACGTCGCCACCAGCCCTGCGGCCGCGAGGTGTCCGCCGCGGGCATTCGAAACACCGCTCAACACTTCGTCGGAAAAAACACCGCGATCCCAGAGCCATTCTAGGCTTTCGAGGTCCAACGGACCGTTCAGAGCCGAGCCAAGCCACGCTTTTTTGGTTTCTTGGGACGGGGCGAAGCCCGTGGCCAGCAACACATCGATCATCAAGCGCCAGATTTTTCTGCGCTGAGTTCCTTGAGCCATGCTCTCTTCTCGGCCCGCTTTTCTTTTCAGCTCTGTCGCGTCGAAGCGGCCTGCTATGGGGTTTGAGGGCATGTCGCGCAGAATACGCGTGTATCTTAGCAAATCACTTGAAAACAGCTCTTTTTCATCCGAGATTATTTTTCGAGCCAGTTCTGGGTCGCGCTGAATGAAGGAGCGAATGGCAAAGACAGCCACCTTTTCGATCGAGATAGCCAGCGAGCTTGCTAAGGCCGCAAAATCGGCGTGTTCTGCGGTTGTGTTTGATGAGGTCATCGCCTATTCCGTTTCGGTTATTCCCTTTATTATAGCGAAACACCGGCCCGGACGCGACCCCGCTCAACGGGCGCCGATCGCAAAGGCGACACCGGTTGGACGCCAGGCCAACGGCTCGCACCCGCGCGCCCGGCCCCAGGCGCTCTGGTCACAGGCGACGGATTTTGCGCCTCGGCTGCGCAGTCTCGTCCTGAGTTTGGGTGCAGGCAGGAAGATTTTTGACACGACGGCCTTTTTGTCCCTCGATTCACGGCTCAGCCATTCCCGAAAAAACCAATGCCTTCTGCTCGCTTTTTCCCCCCGGAGCGCGCCAGGCCGGTTCAGAGTCGCGGCGGTGCCCCCGGTTTTGAGGCTGCTTGCCCCGCGTCCCGGTCCATCTCCGTCATCATGGCTCTCAGTGTCTGGCTTTCCGCGAGCGCCGCCAGCCAGGGCATTTTTGCGTCGTATTTTGCGCAGGCGCGCAACCATCGAGCATACTGCGCCTCCGGGATCAGGCTCCGCCTCGCGAGTTCGTCCCATGGAACAACCGCACAGCCCCATCCGCCATCCTCCGCGGTGCTGCCCGGCATGAATTGGCCCATGACCGCGAAATTCTTGCGCCAATTTCCCCGGTGTTCCGGCGGGTCCGATTCCATGATCTCCAAGTTTTTGAGGGCGTACGCGGCACAAACTTCGCGCAGCGCTGCCTCGTTTTGCGCGCGCATTTTTTCTACGCCCGCCCCGAAGTCATCGGGCGCGAGACGCCCGCGTTGACGATCAAAAACCAAATCCTCAATATTTTCAAGAAATTCTGCGCGAATGCCGGGGCCTCTTTTTTCACCTTCTTCACTCATTCTTTCTTTCTTTCTTTCTTTTTTTCTTTCTTCTCCGAAAATCAAAGGCTTTTCGCCCGGCGTTTCGGAGCCACCGTCAAGGCCGGTCCTTTCTCTCGATTTTCGGAGTCGATGTCGCTGGCGGCGTCCGACATTCTGGATTTTGCCATTTCTTGTGCCAAATCCACCTGCTCTGCCAGCGCCAGCCCTTCACCTCCACGATTTCGCAATTTCTCTTTGGTTGCGATTGCGGCTTCGCTCCCGCTGGCCACATCCTCGGGCCGCAACGCCAGAAGCTCGGCCAACGCGCCCAGCGGCGCTTTTTTCGCGACCGATTGCGCCGCGGTCAAACCCTTTGCGTCGCGAATCGAGGGATCCGCGCCGCGCTCGACCAGCAACCGCACCAGAGGCGCTGCTTTCAATTGAGCTTTTTCTCCCGTTTTTCGCAACAAATGGCGCAATGGCGTCCAGCCCTTGGCGTCTTGCGCATTGGGATTGGCGCCAGCGGCCAGCAGCAACTCCATCGCCGGCTGGTTCAACACCGCGCAGGCCTTATGCAACGGCGTCTCGCCTTCGTGCAGCTCCAGACGCGAAGGGAGCTCCAACAGCGCCAGGATGCCTGGATTGGACAAAAACATTGGCAATATCGCCAGCGCTTCTTTTCGGGCAAAACCGGCCAAAAAATGAAGCGCGCCCTCGCCATTCTCGTTCACATAGTTCATCGGCGCTCCTGCGGCAATGAATTTGCGTGCATTTTCCCATCGCTCCAACACCAGGCACATTCGCACCGGAGATGGATCGTTCGGGCCAATGGTGGCGATTTTCGCCCCAAGGCCTTCGAATTTTTCTGCCAAAGGCCACCCCCATCCTTTTTCCTTTCTATGATTTTGCGCCGCGATTGTGTGGACTGCGCTGGCGTGCTTTGACAAATCGAGCCCTTTTTTCAACGCCCAATCCAGGGTTGATTCGGCGCCAAAACCGTCGTGCCCGTCGCCCCAACAGTCTTGGTTCACGAACAGCCACGCAATTGAGCCTGCAAAATTGTCGCCTCCGTTGACATCCGCGCCCAATGCGATCAATTCTTCCCCCACGGCTTGCAGCGTTTCCGCAGAAACCGCTCTTTCATTGAAAAACACTCCCGCCCCAACAAGCCGAGCAAAAGCGGCAGACCGATCTTTGTCCCAGGCGCACGGCGGGCTATCCATGTCCGCGCTTAAAACAGCGCCGAATCCAACCAAAGCCCGCAGTCCATCAAGAGCGCCGCGAGCTTTTTTTCGGAGATCTTCGGGTGCTTTTGCTCGCCTTTTTTTGTCGGAGCTCCCTCTGGGCGACAACGACGCCAAATAGGCTTCGATGGGCCCTAGTCCATTGCCCAACCCCTGGGTGGTGGCCCGGCCTTGCTCCGGCCGCTCTCCCAAATCGAACAAATGCCGCGCGCACTTTAACAGACCCGCGCAAACCAAATCGGTGATGCCAAACAACGGGGCGGCTCCTCCCGCCAGGCCTGCGTCGCGCAATCTCTCCAACATGCAAAACTCCGCGGAGCCCTCTTTTCGCAATGACATCACCAGGCCGTGCGCGTCGGTGTGGCCTTCGCGCTCCCTGGCCACGCGATGCAGAACCGGCTCCTTTAAAAGTCCTTTTTCTAGGGACCAGCCAATGGTCTCGATATCGGTGAAAGAATCCAACACCGTTCGAACCCATCCCTTTTTAATATCCATCGACAGAACGAAACCCGCGGCCTGCAACGCGTCGATCATCGCTCTCCATTTTTGCCGTTTCTCCAGATTTTCATCCCGCGAAAGGCTTTCGTCGGTCGGCAGATGCCATATGATTCGAGTCTGTGTTCCCGGATATTCAAAAAGCTTTTTTGCGTCTCGCAAAATCTTCCTAACCGTGTCAGGCGCGCGCGTCCCGACAGCGCGAATTCCAGTCGCATCCAGGAAGCCGATGGCCTGGAACAGCAAATCCTTCACTTGCGACTCGCCGAGCTCTTCTGTGTGGTCCATTTTTTCCCTCTGCGTTGTTTTTTCTTGCCTCTATTTTATCGCAAAATCGAGCGGCAAAGGCCTCTTGATGACCATTTTTCGATCGCCGCCATGTTCACTTATCCGGGGGCATCGTTCAAAGGCTTCGGGCGTGGCGTATGGACGCAGAAACGTTAGCGTCCCCCTGATCGTCTTCTTGGCCTTGCAATGGGTCATTCGCCGACAGTGGGGTTTCCTTTCTTGTCTTGTGCTTGGATTTCGCCTGTGCCATCACCTGGCTCAATTCGGCTTGCTCCGCCACCGAAACGCCCTCGCCGCCGCGTTGGCGCAAGGTTTTGTTTGCCTGGGCGGACGCTGCGTCCTCCCCCGCGGCGTCCTCGGGGCGCAACGCGAGAATCTGCGCCAAAGCGGCCAGCGGAGCCTTTTTCGCCATGCCTTGCGCCGGAGTGAGTCCGTTTTGGTCGGAAATGGACGGGTCCGCTCCGCGCTCAATCAGCAAGCGAGCGAGAGCGGCGGTTTTTTCCTGCGTCTTTGGCCCTGTTTTTCTCAGCAAATGCCGCAAGGGCGTCCATCCCTTCGTGTCTTGCGCATTCACTTCGGCGCCTGCGTCCAACAACAGTTGAATGGCTTTCTCATTCAGCGCGGCGCACGCCAGATGCAGCGGTTGTGCCCCCATTCTCATTGAAGAGGTTGATGCCTGTCCCGCAATGGCTTTCATCTCCGGGCGCGCGAGCAAAAGCGCCAATTGCGCCAAACACGCCTTGGTCGCTTTCTCGGCCAAAAAATGCAAGGCTGTTTCTCCGAAATATTGGCTAATATAGTCGGCCGGTGCGCCCGCGTGGATGAATTTCCACGCCAAGTCCATCCGCAGGGATTCCAGCGCCTCTTTCACGGGCGACGGACCACGGGCCTCAATCGACGAAATTCTTGCGCCCAAAGCCTCAAACCGTTCAGCCATTCTCCATGCCTCGGCGGGGTCCTGGATTTTAGCCGCGATCGCGTGGACTTCGCCCGCATGCGCCGACATGTCGAAGCCATTCTCCACGGCCCACCGAAAGGCGGCGCTCGCTGAAATTAGGGCTTTCTCTCCTTTTCTCTCGCGCTCCTGGCAACTTAGGGTGGCTAGGCGGCGGGCCAAAAATGGCCCGCCGTTTGGATCTGCCCCCAATGAAATCAATTCCGAGCCCACGGTTCCGAGGTATTCAGGCGTCATCGGCCGCTTTGTCTTGCCGCCGCTGTGCTCCAGCAACGCCGCCAAAGCAGCAGACGATTCTCCGGACGCAGGATCGATGACCGCGCCCCACTTGACCAACTGGCGCAAGCGAGACACGGCCTCCTGCGCGTCGTCGCGAGCCATTGGCCCCG
>Ga0105859_1000153_pt1 | contig 28517 bp, 23 predicted proteins | sample OrgsoiDNA_201063_FD_89684 | JGI IMG/M metagenome (GOLD analysis project Ga0105859, IMG submission 89684) | Permafrost soil microbial communities from the Arctic, to analyse light accelerated degradation of dissolved organic matter (DOM) -... | ecosystem: Environmental > Terrestrial > Soil >...
ACCATCAGCGCTGTTTGGCCTATGTGGTTCACCGCCAAAGGGTCGCTATGCGGCAGCAACAACTCCACAAAAGCTGGGTTTTCGCGGCCCGCGGCAATCATCAACGCCGTGCGGCCCCACTTGCTCACGGCTTTCGCGTCGCTTAACGGCAACAGCAACTTAATGCACTCCATGTCGCCATTATATGCAGCGAGCATGAGCGAGGTTTCCCCTTCGGTCGTTGTCGCTTTTGGATTCGCTCCGCAATCCAGCAACCCCTGGATGACCTGAACGGGCTCAAAAAAATCATTGAAAAGCAGCTCGCGAAACGCGGCATGAGCCCTTGGCTCTCCGACTTTCGGCGTTTTCCCCAACCAGTCCATCACCCAATCGGTGGCTGTCCCTTGTTGTCCTTGGAAACACTTCAGGAGACAGAAGCTCCAATCGGGCGTATTTTCAGCATCGATATCGGTGGCAGGCATCTCTGGCTCTTTCAGAAGGGCTGGGGTGGAAAAATGGGGCCGTAGAAAACTGACATGTCGGGCATTCGATGCGGATGAATGCATTTCCTCGCTCCTTATTCTATCGCGGGCCGGCCGGCCCCGCAACTCGCGAATTTGCGCAGCTCCTTCTAACCGTGCTGGGTGTTTGGCGCAGCAATTCCAAACACGACGTGTTTTAAGCGCTTTTTTCTCTCACAGCTTCTTGGCGGTTGAGCGCGCCGGCTCACCGAGCCGGCCAATCACTGTCTCACAATGAGCGAGCTTTTCGCGGCTTGGCCGCGGTGTCTAAAAAGTTGCCCGCGCCGGATTCTTCCGAAACCAATTGGCCAATCTGCGCCGCTTGATTCAGCTCGGCTCTTTGGGCGTGAGCCGCCAGCAGAGTGATTGCCTCCACGGCCGACGTCATGGTTTGGGCAAGCACCACGGCATTTTCCCCAAACACCGCGCTTGCGATCTTACCCATTTCGCTCTGCAGCCGCCCCGCCACGAATTGCGCCGCCGAACGTCGATCAGCGCTGGCGCCTTTTGTCTCGATCGTCGGGAGAGCCTCATTCGGCGCCCAACACACGCTCACGCGCGCCCCTTGCGCAAGCGCGTCGTCAGTTTGCTTGCCAAACTCACCATCCGGCGTTCGCCACCCTTGTTGAAGCTTTAGCCTTGCGTGCAAGCGGCTCGCGGCGTCAAAACGCCGCGTGTCGATTTCCATCCCCGCTTCTTGCGCCGCCTGCGCGAACAAATCAACAAGCGCTCCGGCAACGGCGTCCGCGCCAATCAACCCCGAGGCGATTTCCGTCAAGGTCCAGTGCGGCGCAACGCGCCGAATGGCGTTCGCGGCTTCACTTGCAGTCAAATCGATTCCCACCACCACGGAAATCAGCTCCTCGATCCCCATCCCCCCCTCCGCTCCGTAGACCAAGGGGAACTCCCAAGCCAACATCTCGCGCGGTCCTTTTTGAATAGGGCGGGCTGTCGGGGCGACATTGTTTTGATCCTTTTCGTCCCGCCCACCGCTCTTTTGAACGGTGTTTCGCAACGCGGCGCGATCAATTTCAGCGAGCATCCAGCCTTCGCCGCCGTTGTGGTGTTCGCTATGCTCTTTTGGGCCCAACACGCGTGTGGCCAGCAGAGCTTCGGCCCCAAAGAACTCCCGCCCCAGCGCTTCGAGCTCCGTCGCCGCAGCCGCCGCAATGGCGTTCATCATGGCGGTCAAAGACTCATCGTCAGGGGCCATGGCGGAAGCCAGGCGGATTGCGTGGCCTTCTGAATAACAGGCGCTCAGCGTGTCCGTCAATGGCGCTTTTTCAGAACGGCTCCAGGCCGCACGCCACTGCGTTGACGCCATAAAATGCATTTCATCCAAAGCCCGGTCCAAATTTTCTTTTCCAAACGGAGATGAAAATTCCGCATGTTTCGCGCGCGCGGCGCGCTCCACGGCCATTGACACTCGATCGATCGACTCCTGCCGCCCAAGCATGGCGTTCGCCATAACGGACAAATCCACTTTGGGCAGAAACCGCGAAGCAGCCGTGAGCTGAGGGCTTTGGGCAAGGTCCGCCAAAACCCACGCCGCGGCGTGCGCTGAACCCGCGCGCCACTGCGCGCCGAACAAAAATGGCGCGCAATCATCAGTTTCCACAACGGTTTTGGTTTCTGGATGGAGGGGTTTGGCAATCGACATGGGAGATTTTGCTCGTTGAATTTTTTTTGCCAACGACGCGCGCTTTCGGCCTTTCTTTCGTTGGTTCGTTTATTTTACTGCAACGCCCCACATCTCCAACGCCATTCGAGCGCAGCGGATCACCGTGGACGACGATCCACCGCCACCTGAATGATCACAAGGCGCGCGCCTTGCGAGGTTTTGCCGCGGCCGATTCCTGCGCCCGCGTTTCGCTCACCACTCGCGCCAGCTCCATTTTTTGAGCGTAAGCCTCGCACATCGGCATTGCTTTCGGGGCCGCCCCCGTCGTGTCGACGAAGGCCACAGCCTGCGCCCCGAACAACTCGGCAGCCACAACTTCAAGCTCCTTTTTCATCCGCTCGCCCAAAGCCATCCCAATTTCTGGATGCGCCCCCCGGGTTCCCGACCTCATTCGGAGCTCTGGCAGCGCGTCTGCGTCTGCCGAGCACACTTTCGCGATAACCTCTTGGCTGCGGCAGGGTTCGTCTGCGATGTCCGTAAGCGGCATCGCAATCGCCCATTCTTTTCGCAGCGCGATCTTCCCCTCTTCCCGGTCTTCGCCCTCAAAAGGCCGATCCATCCAGACCCCCGCGACTTCCGCGGCTTGCGCGAAGCGGTTGATAAGCCGCTCCGCCACCACGTCGGAGTTGAGCAACGACGCCGCGGCTTCGAAGCGGCTCAAATGCGGGGCCAAACGCAGCACGCCTTGCGTCGCCGGGCTTGCCGCCAGGTCCAATCCGACAAAAACGCCATGAATTTCGCTGCCTGGCGGCTGAATTTGATCGTCGAATGACAGCGGCAGGCACCAAATGAGCATCTCGCGCGGTCCTTTTGGGTTTTGGCCGCTGATCTCCGACGCGCCGTTGTGGCCGTCGCCGCCGTGTTCATTGCTCGCGCGGACCGTGTTTCGCAACGCGGCGCGCTCAATTTCCGCCAGCATCCAACCCGCTTCGTCGAATGCATTCGCTTGGTTTTCCTCCGGGGTCGCCGCGCGCGTGGCCAGCAATGCCGCCGCTCCGAAAAGATCACGCCCCAACGCTTCCATCTCCGCGGCCGCGCCTGCCGCGATGGCGCCCAAAATCGCCTCTGACGACTCTTCATCGGGCGCCATTGATCGCACAGGAAGCGCATTGCACACCGCGGAATAGGTTTTCAGGGGCCCAGGCAATTCCCCTTCATCGCTCGCGCTCCAAACCTCAGTCCACTGTTTGAGCTCCTGCTCGCGCAAGATCGCCAGCAACGAATCCAAAGACACTTTGTCGTGTTTGGCCCACAGGTCTGGGGCCGCCCGCCTCAATTGCGCGTGTTTCTCCCGCGCGGCGCGCTCGGCCGCGGCGATCACCCGCTCGACCGACTCTGGCCGCCGAAGCATGGCGTTCGCCATTGCGGCCAGCCCCACTTCTGGAACGCACTTCGCCGCGGCCATGAGGTTGGGGCTCAGCGACAAATCCGCAAGGGCCGTCGCCGTCGCGACACGGCTGCGCACGCGCCACTGCGCCCCGAACAAGAAGGGCGTTGATTCGGCAAGGGCCGGAGCGCGGGGGGCGCTTGCCAGAGTGGCTTCGGCGGCAACGGCGAGAACGGCTGGGGCTATCGGCATTGGCTTCTCTTTGACTGAAATTGGCCGGGCGCAACGGCGCTGGCCCGGCCTTCATTCTACCCGATGGCTAGCCTTCCCTCAATGCCGCCCGCACGAAAATAGGAGGATCGACACCCAGCCATTCCATTCGACCGACTCGATTGGGTGATTGGCGCGCGCCACGGACACCAAGGCCGTCAGCGCTCGCGCCTCACAAAGAACGGGGTTTGCGAGCCTTTGGCTCTTCGGCTGCGGGGCCGTCGGACCCATCCGCCGCATGCAGGTTCGCGCCCTTGCTATGGATTGTTGCCTGGCCGCGCTCGGCCGCGTGGGCCAATTGCGCTTTTTGGGCATAAGCCGCAAGCAGCGGGAAGGTTTCTTCGACCTTTTGCGCGGATTGGACAAAAACCACGCTTTGCGCACCGAAAATCTTCGCGGCCACTGTTTCGAGCTCCTGGCTCATGAGGGCCGCCATGTTTTTCACCCTTTCCCGGAGTCCCGGAATTTGCTCTTCCGCTCGCGCGCAGACCAGGGGGAAGACTTCGCGCGCGGCCCGGCACACGCTTATTTTTGCGCCTTGCGTCAAGGCATCGCAGCTGGCGCCCCCCAAATCGGCGTCGGGATCGCCCCACCCGGCTTGCAGCCTTCTTTTCGCCAACGCGCGATCCGCGTCGCCGAAACCATCCGCGGCGGCATTGAAGCCCGCGCCTTGCGCGAACTGGGCAAAGCGGTCGACGAGCCTCGCCACGACGGCGTCGGCCCGAATGAATCCCGCGGCGACTTCGGCGGCCGTCATGTGCGGGGCGGCCCGCAAAGCGTCTTGAACCGCCACGCTCGCGCTGGCGTCGAGCCCAACGACCACGCGCAGCGCGCTCCAGGGGCTCGGCAACGCGTTCGCCAAAGGGAATTCCCACGCCAGCATCTCACGCGGACCGCCAATGCCTTGGCCAGACGCCTCGTCGGGAGCGGTTGCCGCCTCAGCTTCGGCGCGAATCTCTTCCTTCGCGGGCAAGCCGCTTGCCGCTCTTTTCAACTCCGCGCTTTCGAGCGCGGCCAAGGCCCAATGCTCCATTTGCGCGTCGCCCTGGGCGTTCTCTCGCGGGCTCGCGGCGCGCGCGGCCAGCACAGCCTCGGCCCCAAAGGCCTCGCGAGCCCACGACTGCAGTTCAGCCGTCGCCGCGCAAGCGATGGTGTTCAGCAGGGCTGCGCACGCGTTCTCATCGGACACCGCGTTCCGCAAATGAGCCGGCGTCGCCATGGCGGAGCCCACGTGCCTCAGCGTGCCCGACACGCCCCACTCGTCGCGCTCCTCCCAGCTTTTGGACCATTGTTGACGCTCGTCCTCTCGCAGTTTCGCCCAACAAAAATCAAAAATGTCCGCATCATAGCTTTTCCACAACTCAGGCTTTTCTTGGACCAGTTGAGCTTGCTTTTCGCGCCCCGCGCGCTCCACGGCGTCCGCCACTCGGCCGCCGGCCGCGAGGCGGCTCAGCATTGCCCGCGCCATCGTCGCCATGCTGATCTCTGGGATGAGATCAGCCGCTGCGCGCAGCTTTGGGCTCAACGTCAAGTCCACCAAGACCATCGCGCTCGATTTCCATGAACCGATCCGCCACTCGGCTCCGACCAGCAACGTCGCGGATTCCGCCAGCGGCTCGTCGACGGCCAAAATATCAAGGGATGACTCAGGCGGCATGGCGCATTCTCGGCAAAACACAAATTGGGGAAGGGAACGCTGGTTCAGCGCAAAACGTCCAAAGCTCAAAAATCACGCAATTCTTGGCCACTGGCCATCCAAAAACACCACATTGGCGTCCCGGGGCCGGGGCTCACAATGAGCGAGGCTTGCGTGGCTTGTGGGCGGGTTCCGCGAGGGCGGCCTCCCGGCTCAGGCCCGCCGCCCGCTCCAGCTCAATTTTTTGCGCATGGGCCGCAAGCAGCCGGATCGCCGTTTCGCGCCCATCCACAGTCCGGGAGAACGCCACGGCCTGCTCCCCGAATATCTCCTCGGCCATGGACTGCATCGCCGTCCTGATGCGCTCAGCCGCCGCGCGCCCCCTTTCGGGGCGCTCTGCGCGGTCGCCATCCAACAATCGCAACCCTGGCACCGCTCCGTTGTCGCTCCAACAAACGCTCAGACGCGCGGTGGTCCGCGCTTCGGCATTGCCGCCCCCACCTTCTTTCTCGTCCACAATGGCCGTTGGCAACGCCCAGCTTTTTCGGAGCAATTCCTTTGCGAATGCGCGCTTTTCGGCTCCGAACTCACGCCCCATCGACACGTCGGAGTCCTTTGCCGATTTTTCGTAGCAAGCGACCATTTTTTCGGCCACCGCCTCCGAATTGAGAAGGGCCGCGGCCACCTCCGCCAGAGCCAAATGCGGCGCGTGTTTCGCCATTCCTTGAACCACCTGGCTTTGCGTGATGTCCAATCCGACAACCACTCCGGTGATTCTCGCTGATCCGGGCTGCTGAATCTGCGGATCAAGCGCCAAGGGGAAATTCCAACCGAGCATCTCTCGCGGCTGAATCGCCGCCTCTTGGTTTGCGCCTGGCGGAGATCTTTGCGCCTTTGAGGCCGCAGCGTCGTTCGGGAGTTCGCTCGCTGTTTTGACGGTGTTTTTCAGCGCCGCCTGCTCCGCCATGGCCAAAGCCCAATTTTCCTCCCAGCGCTCCGCGAGCGAGCCCATTTCTCTCGGGCTTATCCAACGGGCGCCCAAAACGGCTTCGGAGCCAAAAGCCGCGCGAGCCCAAGCCTCCAACTCAGCGGCCGCGGCGGCGACCGCCGCGCTCAACAATTCATCGCCCTCTTTTGCCGTGCGCGTGAAGTTTTTTAGGGACGTCGCGTGCGCCACGGAATAGCCCCCGACAAGGGTGTCCGACACTGGCCAATTTTTCGCTTTCGACCAGTCATCCGGCAATCGCGCGCGTTCGTTTTGACGAAAACGGTCCCAAATCGCTTCATCCGCGCACGTCGCGCTTGCCTTTTCTCCGGAGGCGGCGCTCTCTTGGAGTTGGCGCGCTTCTTGTTCGCGCATTGCGCGCTCCACGGCGTTGATCACGCGCTCGATGACTTCGGGGCGATTCAACGCGGCGCTTGCCATCTTCGCGAGGCCCACCTCCGGGACGAGCTCCGCGGCCGCGCGCATTCTCTGGCTTCTCGACAGATCTGCCAACACCACCGCGCTCGCGATGCGCGAGCCAATTCGCCACTCCGCCCCGAACATAAAGGGAGCGCATTCAGCCGCATGGACATCGGGCAAGGCAGGGAGCTTTTGCATGGGGGGTTGTGGCAGTGGGTTTCGGCTCGTTCGGCCGCGTTCACGAGATTATACCGGTTTTTTTGACCGCAAGCCACGCGCCCAACGACTCCTGTCGAAATCGGCAGCCTTCGCTGGCGTCGGTTTTTTTGAGCCGGTTCGCCTTGCCCTCTTCGCTTCGAATTTTTGCGTGATTTTTTCAATCGGCGCCAACGCTCGAAAGGGTCAAATTCTGCGCGCTTTTTTCGCCGTGTCGCCCTCTGCGGTCTCCGTTTGCGCTTTTTCTGCGCTCAACCCCCTCACAGCCGCCGACAGATCAGCGCGCTCGATCAACGCCCGGGCCACCGGCATGGCGTCGATCAACCTTTCTGGGACGGCTTTTCGCAGTCGATCAACCGCCACGAACGGGGCGAGAAGATCCGCGCACTCCGCGAACAACATCGCGGTGTCCAGAGCGAATCCTTCGATGCCATGCTCCATCCCCGAAACGGCTTCGTCAAACGCATCCAGCCCGCGGGCGTTGCGCGACGCGGTGTCGCTCAACGGCAAAATCCTGCGAATGCCCTCAATCCAGCGGCCTATCGCCATGACGCTCAACAGCGAATTGCCCTCTTTGTCCGTTGCTCGCGGATTGGAGAACGGCAGCAGCAACTCCAGGCACTCCATGGAGTTGCCCCAAATCGCCCACCTCATCGCGTCCCAGCCATTTGCGTCCAGGGCGTTGACCTCGCTGCGCGCAATGAGCAACGCCGCGCACTCGGCCAGCCCGCTGCCCGCCGCGCGCATGAGAGGCGTCGTTCCGACGTTGTCGGCCTTGCGCGCGTCGCAGTGCCGCAAAAGCGTTTTCACGCAATCCCGATCGTTGACTCCGGCCAGCATGAGGATGGCCAGCGGCGTCATGCTGGCGTGGTTCTCCGCCATTGCGTTGGCTCCGCACGCGATGAGCCCCCTCGCCACCTGGTCGCGGGTGGCTTTTTTGTGAGCCAGCAGCGACAGCAACGCCCGTTCTTCGCTTGATTCCGCGTTGTCGCCCAGCCACTTCATGATCTGTTCGTTCGCGCGGTCGAATTCATGCCCCGCGGCCATCAAGAGCCACTGGTTCCACTGTGGCGCGGTTGACAGTTTCTTCTCCTCCCCGCTTTGCACGCCCTTCATATCATTCGCGCCATTCATTTCTCTCACTCCGAATTTTTTCCAAGCCCGCGGGGCGTTGCCCGCCGCAAACTGACGAGGCTTTCGCGGCTCCGCCCTCACATGCGGCGCGCCGGAGCCCTCTTCTTCGCCGAAACCGTTTTTTCGGCCTCTTCCGGCGAACGCTCCAATGCGCTTTGGGGCTCCCCCCCGGAGCCGCTCTCGGCCGCTCGTTTGAGCGCTTCTCGCTCGCGATGAGCTCTCGCTCGTTCGCTCGCCTGCGGCATATGCGTCGCGAGAAGCGCAAGCATCGCGCTTTCCGCGTCTTCCACGGGCATGGAACTCACCAGCGCGTCCAGCGTTGCCCAGTCCAATTGTCCAAGGCGCTTGGCCGCTTCTTGCAACGCCGTTCTTTTCTCTCCCCCTTGTCCTCCTTGCGTGGCCAAATCGCTTTGTTGAGCCAGGCGACCCAACATTTTGAGCCATTGCTCGTCTTGATAGGCGCATCGCGTCGCGATGATGAGCGCGGTGTCGCCCTCGGCGTCCTGGATCTTGGCGTCGGCTCCGGCGTTCATCAACCATTGCGCGATCGCTGCGCCATCCGCGTGCGAGACCGCGAACATCAAGGCGGTTTGCCCCTGGTCGTCTTGCGCGTCAATGTTCGACGCGCTCAACAACCGCTTGAACATGATTTCAGAAGCTTCGTCTTGCGCTGCGATCATCAGGGGCGTTCGCCCTTTTCTGTTTCGCTCATTGGGGTCGCAGCCGACCGCAAGCAAAAAGTCCACAATCGCTTCATTGCCGCCGCAGGCGGCCTCATGCAAAAACGAATCTGACGCATGCCGATGCGGCATGGGCTGGCTCAAATCAATCCGTTGCGCCGCCATTTTCAACGCCGGCATTCGCCCGCTCCGGACGGCGGACAGCGCGATATCCTCCCACTGCCCCGGCAAAGGGTCGCAAAAGGGCGCAAGGTCTGCCGCGATGGCCTGGTGACTTGCCCCCTTCCAGCTCAGCGCCTCGGCGAAAACACGGGCTTTGTCGGCGTCAAGCCAACGCCAAACTTTCGGGTTGGCGACCAACGCGTCCACGGCCCAGGATTTTGCGCCCGACGCCGCGACGCCCAAAACCGTGTTGTTCAACGCACGCTCTTTTTCTCGCGCGCCGTCCTCCGCCGAAAGCTCCGCCGAAGCGTGAGCGCCCCCTCGCGCTGGCCGGCGCACGGCGCTCTCGTCGCAAACGTCCAGCAACAAAGGAAAACACTCGACGGCGTCCGATCGAATCGCCTGAGCCAGCGCATCAAATCCCGCTTCTCCCGACAATCGCCACCCGTTTGAAGCGCCAGCCAGGATGGTTTGCAGCGCTTGCGCGCTTCGGCTCAACACGCTCAGCATCAAGTCTTGTGGCCAGAGTCGCTCTTGCTGAGCCGATGGACTGGCTGCGCGCGAGCCTTTTGTCGTTCCGCCTTGGGTTGCCGACTGCGCGCCATCGCCCGCTTTATTTGAGCGAGAGAGCTTGGTTTGGCTGTGGCTGTGGCGTTCAAGTGGTTTTTGCATGGTCAGCCATCGCGCGCGGCGAAATGCCCCATAGAGGGCGTGAACAAAAAAAGAGACGCAAGGCATTGGAACAACAGAAACGCAAGCCATTCCCCCATTGTCTCATTTGCTCGGCGGCGGCACAAGCGCGGGCCACGCCCAACGCGGCCATTGCCGCCCGGCGCGGACTTTTTTGCCCCATTGCGCCTCTGCGGCAGGCCTCCCCGACGCTTAAATTCGTCCGGCTTTTCGCGCGCCGTTTCCGTTCGGTTTCTCGATGGGGCTCGGGCTGTTTTTCTCGGCGTCCGCGCTCGCCACCGTCGCCTCCAAGTCCTCGCGTTCAATCAGGGCGCGCGCGACAGGCGCGTCGTTGTCTGAAAGCTTCGCGACAGCCTGCCGAAGCCGACAGACCTCCACAAATGGCGCCAGAATTTCCACACATTCGATTTTCTCTCTTTGAAAAACATTGATGTTTTCGACAACGATGTCGAAAGCGTCTTGCCCGTGGGCGTTTCGCTGAGCGACATCGCTCAGCGGCAGCAACCTTTTCAAGCCCTCGGGCCACGCTTTTTTCGCCGCGTGCAAGAGCGGGGAATCTCCGTTTTTGTCTGTCTTTCGCGCGGAGGAGCCCGGCAGCAGCAACTCCAGGCAATCCATGGATTGAGCCCATGCGGCGCATGTCAGAGCGGTCCATCCTTGTGTCTCTTCGTCGCTTAAATCGCTTTGCGGCATCAACAACGCCACGCACTCCGGCAAATCCATCGCCGCCGCCCACATAAGGGCCGTGTTGCCCGCGCCGTCCGTCGCTCGCGCGTCCACATGGGGCAATAACGCTTTGATGCCAGAGGGGCTGTCCAGGCCGCAAGCCATCAGATGAGCCAACGCGGTCCGTCCCTGCTGATTTTTCTCGTCAGCGCGAGCTCCGCAAGCGATCAATCCTTTGATTATTTGCGAGCGCGTGGCTTTTTCGTTGGACACGACGCAGAACAACGCCTTTTCCTCCACAGACTCCACTCGAATGGCCAGCCAATCCCTGATGGTTGACTGGACGGTCTCGGCTCCATGGCCGCAAGCCTCGAACAACCAATGTGTCCACAAAGCCTTGTCCTTGCTTCGCGCTGGGGACCGAGGCGTCTCTGAAATGGCGTCGTCGCTCATGGAGATGTCCTTTTTCTGTGAATTGGGCTCGCCCATCACAATCGAGGCGCTTTGTGCGCCGGCTGTCCAGGCTCGCTTTTTTTGGGGTCGCCGCCCAGGGCGCCAGAGGGGCTGGGATGGGCCGCTCCCTCTAGCGTCGAAGGACGCTGGTTTTTGGACATTTCATCGGACAGGGCGCGCGCTTCCAAGCTGGCGCGCCAGCGCGGGAACCGCGCCCAGCGCGAATCGGACAAACTCGCCGTGGACAACCATTTCAAAGACGAATCTCCCGCGTCTTGGACATGCCCTTCCGCTCCTGACAAAAGAGCCCACTGAGCGCCCACCGCGTCCACGACCTTCCAGGCGCGTTCAAGGCCGCCCTGGTTTTGTTTGTCCCATTTTTCAATATTCACTGCCTTTTTCAACGCCGCGAGCAGCGCCTGGGACACTTTTTTGTTTTGGTGGTCGTATCGGTTTGTTTTCGCCAAAGCGCCTTCGCACCGCGGCAGCAGAGCTTCCACGGTTTTTTCCGCGCTCTTTTCGATCGCCCACGCCAATGGCGTGTGAAATTCGACACGGCCATTGTCCGCTCCGGAGCAAACCCTTTGCTCTGTTTCCGCCCCGAATAATCGCAGCAAAAACAGCGCCGTTTGCGCGCGATCCGCCGCGATCGCCTCAAACAGGGCGCCTCCATCCTCAACCACGCGCGCCATCCGCGTCTCTGGCCGTTTGATCAGCCATTTCAAGCAATCCACCACGGCCGGATCCGAACCAGACGCCGCGCCCTCAATAGCGATCTCTGCCCAATTTTTGTCCTCGACAGAGGAATATCGGACGGGCTTTTCGATCTCCATCAACGGAGCCAAAAATTCGAGCATGTCCAGCCTCCCTTGGCGCGCGGCCTCGGTCAGCGGTTCGCGACGGCGCCCCGAGCTTGACCCTCGGTCGTTGAGATCCGTGAAGGGCGCGATCAGACGCACGCAATCCCAATGTCCGTTCTTGATCGCATAGTCGATGGCCCGCAATTCTCCATCGTTCCATCCGGTGGAGGCCTCGCACTGCTCCTTGGCGTTTTCCGCCAACAAAATCCGCACGCATTCCGTGTGCCCGGCCGCGGCCGCGACGCCCAGCACCGTGTCTGCGTTGTTGTAGCCCCCGCGGGCCAATCGGTCGCTTTTGGGGGCTATGATTTGCACCAACTCCGCGTCGCCCGCGCGAGCCGCGCGCATCAACATCGTTTCTGCTGGGTAGCCCTGTTTCTCCGCCAGAAACTGAGGCGTCAGAACCCGCTCCAAAACGCCCTTGTAGTCGATTGGATCGGGTTGGTGCGTGATCGGATTCGCGCTGGATGGCGTGTTGGAAGCGGCGTTCGTCATGTCATTTTGTCGGCGAACGAGCGAGCGGATTGCTCGCGACGGTGTCGCCTTCCTCTGTGAACAGTTTATCACCGAGAGGGCTTGCGTCCAATGCCTTGCAAACCCAGAAGGCCGCGCGCTTTGAACATCCGCGCATTCGAGGCAAAACGGCTTTTCCGCCCACCGGCACACTTTTTTTCATTAACTATTGCCAGTGCGCGATTTGTCGCCGAAGACCCACCTTTTCACAGATACCTAACGTGGAGCGATTTTTTCTTTAAAATCGTATGTTTTTCACAACAAACATTTTAATTATCCTTTTTTTTCGCCCACATACGTCATACTTAGCCACAGCCCTCCGGAGCGCCACCATGTTCATTCGCAACGTTTCCACTTCTGCAATTGCTCTTCTTTTGATCGCGCAAGCATCGTTTCCCTCCATAGCGTTGGCGAACACGGCCATCGGTTATGCAGATGCCTATTCGTCGGCGGGGCGAGAGGCGGGAAGAGCCATTGGCAAAACCGGTGTAAAGCGCGCTGCGGAGATCGGCCTTTTTAATAAACTCGCGCGAAACCATCCGAAAACCACTGCGCTCGTTGCGCTAGGCGTTCTTGCTGGGGGCTATGGATTGTATTCCCGTCATGGAGTCCAGAATTCCACGCCGGAGAACCAAATGACTGCAGATGATGAAGCCGAAGATGCGTCTATGGGGCTCGTGTGCCTTGACTCTTTGGGCAATATCGAAGACCCATCGATTTGTGGGAACAATGGGGTTGCCACTGTTTTTTCGATTGCTGACTTCAACAAGCCGGGCGTTTACAACGATGGAGCTCCTGGGCATATTGTCGCAGCCAGCAACAGTTCGATTCTGACAGCGAACATGGAAGGAGCCCTGGATGCCAATCAAACGCACATAAATCCAAAAAAGCCCGCCGGCTGTGCGGCGCATCACATTGTTATGGCGGGACCCTGGCCTAATGATTTTTCAGTCCAAAACTCCCGCGATATTCTTCGACGTTGCAATATTGACGTCAATTCTTTTTTGAATGGCGTCTATTTGCCCAACATTGAAAAAGGCGGTAGCCGAGCGGGGCTTCCCTTGATCTGCGCGGCCGCGACTAATCATCGAGATGTTCACACTCAAAGTTATCGCCTCAAGGTTTACGAACGCCTTCGCACGGCCTATAATATCGACTACAAAATGCCCAAGAACTTCCTTGGCCCCGCTCCCAGAAAAGAATGCGTCCGGGTCAAAATGGCGCTGGGGAAAATGAAACTGCAAATGCAACTCGGAATCTTTCCATGACCCAAGCGTTTGAAATCCGCCCGGCTCTTTCCATCCCGCAAGATCAGTACGTCCACAAAGCGTTGAACTTTGATGATCTGGATGGGGTGACGCAATGGGAAAACGAATTGCAGGACGAAGTTGACGCCTCGGAAGCTCAATCTCTTGCTCAACGGTTCAAAGCCGTTTGGTGGGCTAGGCCACGCCCGCTATCCAAGCTGCTTGCCGATTATCCGGCTCATGCTTTTGTGAATCCAGTTTGCTCAGATCGAATGTGGTCCGTGATGGCTCCCTTTTGCCAGCCTCAAATGGTATGGCTGCGCCTCCCGATGGATCACGAAGTTTTAATGCCGGAGTGGGGAGTGGTCATTTTTTACTCGACGTTCTCCGCTGATGAGACCTTTTCTTCAATCAAAATGCCCCACTTTTTTCGAACATTTGATGAGGAAATGGAAACTCAGCGCTTTTTTGTTTCACCCGCGCTCAGAGCCGCACTCGAAAAAGAAGACCTTGTGGGTCTTGAATTTTCCCCTCGTTGAAATCAGCGTGATAGCGAAGCCCTGGCGTGGCCACGATGAGCGGAGGCCTGGGTTTGCCTGAAATGGAGGCGGAATTGGCGGGCGTGGCGATTTTCCTTGCTTTTTTCGGAGTTTTTCTTCTCAAACGCTTCGCGCCCTTTTCCGGCCTGCCGGAGCCGACTCCGCAGGGCCATCCATTCGTTTTTTGAGGCCGCCATTCGCGCCGCCCGCATTAATTTCTTTTCTACTGAAGTAGCCCTTTTTTTTCAGAAACTGAGGCGGCAGAGCCTGTTCTAAAACGCCCTTGGAACCGATTGAGTTGGTTTTTTCGTGATCGGATTCTCGCTGGATGGCGTGTGGACGCAGCGTTCGTCATGTCATTTTGTTGGCGAACGAGCGAGCGAATTGCCCGCGACTGTGTCGCCTTCCTCTGTGAACAGTTTATCACCGAGCCCGCCGGCGGGCGCCAAGGGCTCTTGCTTAAATCCTTGGCGCCTTGTGCGCGACGGCCGCGCTCATTCCTTCAATCGTCTCTTGCGGGCGGTTTTTTGCTATTTCCTCACGCAGCGCGCGGGCCTCGATGCTGGCGCGCCAGCGAGGAAACTTCTCCCACCGCTTGTCGATGATGTCCGCCGCGCCCAGCCAGCCCCATTCTCCCCTGCCCGTATCGGTCGTGTATTCGTCCGAAGTCGCGATTTTTGTCCATTCCGCCCCCACCGCGTCCACGATTCGCCACGCGCCAGCTGTTTTTTCGGAATCTGCGGCATGCCAGCCGTCCAAGTTCGCAGCCATTTTCACGGCTAAATTCAGCGCTTTTGAAACGCCTTTCCAGCCCCCGCTGAACGCGCCATCCGTTTGCTTCACCAGTTCTGCGCAAACGGGCAAAAAAGCTTCGACGGTTTTTTCAGACCCCATTTCGATGGCCAAACCCAAAGGGGAGCCAGAGACCGTCCTCGACTCGTTTTCTTTCCAAACCTCGCTTGCGCGAATGGTTTCCGCTCCAAAAAATGGCAAAAGAAACAACGCGGCTTTTTCGTTGTCGGCCAAGATCGCCTTATGCAAGGCTCCGCCCGACTGCCAGCCATTTTCAAGCGGTTCTGGCGTCACGCGGACATCCTGCCGCTGGGCGAGATGCCTCACGCAATCCAGAGCGCCTGTCGCGTGGCTTCCTGCGGCCTCTTCCAGCGCCAAATCCAGCCAATTTTTGTTTTTTCTGTCCGAATTCCATCCGCGCCAAGGGGTGTCCGCCAGGTCGACCTGAGGAATCAGCCACAACAGCATGTCCAGCCGGCCCTGCCGGGCGGCCTCCAGAAATGGCGTTGGCCGTCGTTCAGACGAGCTGCCGCCCCAGGCGTTGATTTTTGTGAATGGCGCCAGAACTTGCGCGCACTCCCAATGCCCGTTCGCGATCGCGCTGTCGAATGGCCGCAGGTTTCCGCCATATTTCCAGGCGCCCAGTTCGCACTGTTCGGCAGGTTGCCGTTCCAGCAGAATTTTCACGCACTCGAGATGCCCGCCGGCCGCTGCCATATTCAAAGCGGTCCGGTCTTCACTTGTGCCGCCCAAGGCCAATAAATCGCTTTTTGGCGCCAAAATTCTCACCAAATCGACATCTCCATCCCGCGCCGCGTGCATCAGCGCGTTTTCACTGTGGTATCCAATATGCTCTTTCAGCAGCGCAGGCGTCAACAGCCGCTCCATGGCGGCTTTGTAGTCGATCTCGGGCCGATCGCCCTCAACGACGGTCGGTTGGGCTGGCACGGATGTGCCGGGCGGGTTCTTGTCGTTCAGGGTTGAGCTCATGGTCTTCTCGGCGTTTGGCCATCCGGCTGGTCCGCAAGCGACGTGCTGCTTGTCATCTGCGCATCATTCTGGCTGTCCGGGGCATTTAAACCCGGGCTTTTTCTCGGGGCAAAAAGTCAAATTCTTGCCGGCTTGCCGCTGTTGCTGGTCATCGCCAAAAAAGAAAAATCGTCGCCGCGCTCGAGGACCTGCTTCACGATTTCATCGACGCCGATTGATTTGCGGCGGGCGGAAAACATGTCGTTGCACAAAAGATGCGCTGCATCGATCATTTCAAGTCGCAAATCCGCGGACGGATTCCCCATTCGTTGCCCCACCGCGGCGTTGAAGTCGGCGAACACCGTTTTGTCGCCCGCCAGAGACGCCTTCATCAGCGGCCGAATCGCCACAGCGCAGCAATGCTCTTCGCTCGCGCCCGATTTCATCGCCTCGGCCGATGCGTCCGCCAGAGCATTGAGGGCCAATGTTCGCGTGATGGACAAAACGCCGAGCGCGCCCAGCACCTCGGCCGCCCTTTCGGCCGCGCGCGTCAATTTTGGCTGTTGCTTGCCGAACGCCGCGAGCTCCTTTTTCAATTTTTTTTCGTCGGCGCGACGGTTTTTCTCCACGTCGCGCTCGATCTCCTCGTCCAGGCTTAAGCGGAATCGCCAGGCGAAGGCTCCAAACAACGCCAACGGCAAGAGAACCTCCGCAGCCACCAAAGAGCCAAAAACCAGTTGGCCGCTTTTTGACAACTCTGCGCCGTTTCCCGTCTGCGACACGCGCACGCCGCCATGCAAAGCCGGCGTCAGCGCGATCATGCTGGGCGCCATCGACATCGGACGCGCCATGCCCACCGCCCCCACAAAAGCCCAAGCGGGCGCGCGCGCCAAGGCGGTCCCCGCGACGAGAGCCAAGGACGCGGCAACGCGAGCCACGGAAACACGGTTCATCGGAACTCTCCAAACGCCACAAGGAACAGGCGAATCAGGAAATCCGACCCGCCTCCTATAGGCTAGGGCGCGAGGGCCGTCGTGTCAACGCGGCAACTCCAGCTCCACACTCATCCACGATGAGCGGGAGATGGAATCTTTGTGAAATGAAGGTGATTGGCTGACACGGCGAATTGGGCTTTTGTTTTGCTGCTTTGTTCGAGCGCGCCGCGCCCTTTGTTTGCTTACCGGGAACGCCTGTGCTTTCGGCGCCCGGCGCGAGAAAGGAAATATCGCATGCGATCCATCAACGACGGCGTGGGTTCCGGCCCTGATGGCGCGGCGTCAGACGGGTTTGCGCCTCTGGCGCTCCGATCTCCGAAAGTGTCAAAGGAATCGCCCCATGCGGCTGCGCCGTTCAATTGTCCGGAAAAAAACGCGTTGGCGGCCGGGCTTCCATCCGCCTCGATCACGACAAACGAAGTCGAGGACACACGCGCGGGAGCCTGGTTTCTTCGACCTGCATCCATGGCCGTCGCTCCATTCGTGTCCAAATCGGCGGGATTGGCCCCTGCCGACTCCATTTGGGCTAGCGCCTCACGCGCGGCCCTTGCCACGGCCTGCGTGATTGCGTCATTGCCGCTGCCATAAAATGCCGGGGTTGTCCCTTCTGCCGCGCTTTGCGCGAGGCGCAGCGCTTGCAGCACCATTTCGCGATCTCCCGCGCTCAGAGCGCCTGACGAGCTCACGTTCAGGACCTGCCGAAAGCGCAGCCCAGACGCGTCCCCGCTCGCGCGAGCCGCAAAGGATCCGCGCTCCCATTGCGCGCCGCTTTCCGCCTTCTCGCCCGAGCCCCAATTGGAGCTGTCGGTCGGGTTGAAACGATCAGGTTCTTCAAGATGCTGTGATTTTTCTTTCACTGGGCGCCCCGCATGTGAATTGGCGGATTCTCCCATGAGCCCGCGATCCGATCAGAGTAAGAAGAAGGGCTCGACATGCAAGGCAAGCGGGCCATTCGGCGCTGTTTGGCCGCTGCGCGTTGGCGTAAAGAAGATCAGTGGGACGCCTTGTCAGCGGCCCCAAGTCGCTCGGGGATCGCCTATCGGCGCAAACCCCCCAGATGCCGCCAGCGTCGCGCGTTTGGCGCCTCAAGCGCGACGGATTCCTAGCCATGATGCGCCAACCCAAGCCGCGCGATGCCCACGTCATGGCCAAAATGGTCGACTTGCGCCATGCCTTGGACAGCGCGAGGAGCGCCCATTCTTTCAACCGTTCCATTTTCCGCCTCGGATACTTTTTTCTCTTTCAAAAAAACCTAAATCCGCGGCGCGCGACGCGAAGCCCTGTCATTTTTGCAGACCGCTGATTTTTCTTCTGTTTTATTTTCAGCCAGGCCCGTTTTTTCCGCAGACGTCGTTTGCGCGGCCATGTCAACGGTTGCGATTTCGGCGCGCAAAGCGGCCGCTTCAAGCCTTGCCGCCCGCTTAGGCATTTTATTTGGGTCTTGCCCGGCCAATTCAAACGCCCTCGCGCTGTGCTCTTCTGGCCAGTGCGACTCGAGCAAGTCGATGTTTTCCCACGTGCAGTCCTTGGCGAACGAGAACATCCCGCCCGGCAGCATGCCGAAGATCGCGGGGAACCCCGCCGCCTGGTTATGGGCGGCCGCGAGCAGGTTGCGCCGGGACTTTTCGGCCGCGGCTTTTCGAGCGGCTTCGCTCGCGTGAGGCCACATGTCCGCCAGGCATGGTCCGTCGCAGGCCTCGCTTAACGCCGAATTGCCCGCCTCGTCCACTTGGCCCAAATCGCACTGCCCGCTTCGCACAAGCAGCTGCGTGTTTTCCACGCGCCCGTTGTGGGCGGCCTCCATCAACGCGGTCCGGCCTTTTTTGTCGGCATGGTTGACGGCCGCGCCCGCGGCGAGCAAGGCGCTCACGAGCGCCGGCTCGCCATGCCTCGCGGCGATCGCCAAGGCCTGGACGCCGCTGTCGTCTTCCGCGGACACGTCGCTCAACGGAATCAGAAACAGGGCCGCCTCTTCGTTTTTGCAGATCACCGCGAGCCCCAACGGAGTGCGTCCGGACGCAGCTTTCGAAAACGCCCCCGTCTTTCGGTATCGAAAGCCTCGGCTTTTGGGCAATGCGCCCCGGAGCGCTTCTGGGTTTTGTCGGGCTATTTTTTCCAGCGCCGCCACGCTGTCCGGCCCGGACAAGAGCGCAATGGCTTCGACGATCGCGTTTTGGCGTCGGATGGATGGAATCAATCTGGCGGCTATGGCGCCCAGCGCCCCGAGCGAGACGTCTTCCGCGTGGGAAACGACCGAGGAAACACCGGTGGCCACGTCATCGATCACGTCGATCAACAACGAAGAGGCCCAATCCTTGGCTTTTTCCAGCAAACTCTTCATTTTAAACCTCTTGGCTTGGCTGGATGCGATCAGATTCGCAAAACGCGGCATGGGATGCCTGGCGCGTGGGCGTCAGCCGCCTTCTTCGAGACGCGCTCGGGAATGCCCATTCTGGCCGTTTCCGGTCCTTCGTCAAGCCCAATTTCAGTTCTCAAAATAGCGGCTTCCTGACGCGCCCACGCCCTGGGCAGCTTTTCTTGCGCGGACTTTCCCGCCAACTCGAATGCCGCGAACATCGTCTCGGCTGACCAAAAACCATCGCCCAGGTCAATCATCCTCCACCAAAGCGCTCTTTGGCTTTCCAGCGCCGGCTGGGATCGCCCGGCGAAACGCATGCCGCCCACCATGACGGGGGCCCCGGGCAACCAACCGGACGCCAGCGCGGCCAGCAGCGCCAAGCACGCTTCATCGCGGCCCAGTTGGCTTGAAACGCGCAACAACGCGGCCACGGTCTCCCGGGCGCCAGCGATCATGGCTTCGGACAGAGCCGACCGCCCCGCGTGCTTCGCGTCAACGCTTGCTCCGGGACATTTGAGCAATCGCTCAACGAGTTCGACAAAGCCGCTTTGGGCCACAACCATCAACGCGGTGAACCCGTCCTTTGTCGTGTGATTGCCATTTGCGCCGGCCGCCAACAAAGCCTCCATCATTTTGAGGCGGGATGTTTTATCCTTGAACTCGGCGCTTGTGGCAAGTGTCAGCGCCGTGCGCTCGAATGCGTCTTGCGCCTCCAGGTCGCTCAGAGGAATCAGCAAGTCCGCGCATTCCTGGTTTCCGCGCGCCACCGCGAGCATCAACGGAGTGCGCCCCACGGCCCACTGGGCGTCTTTATCCTTGGCCATTCCTCCGCGCGGCCGAGGAAATCGGGCTTTGATCAGCCGGGGATGCTTTTTCGCGATTTCCCCCAGAGCCGCGACATCGGCCGGTCCTCCCGCGATCACCGCCGCGCGAAGCAGCTCTTGTCTCAAAATCGTGGAGATTCCGACTCTGTGGCGAACAGCGCAACACACCAATTCCCATGCCGACGCGACGGCTTTGCCCGCAACGCTGGCTGCTTGGCCCAGTTTTTTGCGCGTTTGGCGTGTTTGTTCGATCGCGGCCATATCCGTCTCTCGCCCCTAAATCCGCGCGCGGCGAAGGGCGCTGAGCGCTCGCGGCGGATTTTTGTTGTTGGAATCGATGTCAATGGCTCCGTCTCGCTCCTCGCCTGTCGCGCCGACGGTCTCCGCGGCGCGGATTTCAACGCGCAAAATTTCCGCCTCTTGACGCGCCAAGGCCCGCGCCCAGGACATCGGGAGCTTTTCTCGCGCCGATTCTCCCGCCAACTCGAAGGCTGCGCGCATTGTCTCTTCAGACCAAAACGCATCCCCCAGAGCAATCATGAGCCACCAAATCTCTTTTTCCTCTTCTGACACAGGGAACCTCTGGCCAGCAGAGGTCCTGCAGAATGGCATGCCCAAAAGGAACCCGTCGCGCAATGCGGTCAACGCCACCTCGCAGGCTTGATCGCGGACTGCTTGCGTCGAGAGGCGCAGCAGCGCAGCCACGGCTCTGGCTGCTCCGGCGAGCATCGCTTCCGTCAGCGCTGAGCGCCCGTGGGTGATTGTGTTCACGGTTGCAGCCCCCGCCGCGCTCAGCAGCGCGGGCAGCTCTGTCAAATACACGTCGCCGGTCATTGTCTCTGTTTTCACTAACGCCATCAACGCCGTTTTTCCTTCTTTGTTTTGCGCGTCGACGCAGGCTCCGGCTTCCAACAGCCGAGCCACTGGGCCTCCATGCGCGCCCCATGGAGCCCAATAGGTTCGCGATGACGCGGCCACGATCAGCGCGGTGTCACCGTTGTGGCTCCTGGCTTCCAAATCACTCAACGGAATCAACGCGTCCACGCAATTGACCTGCCCGCGCCGCAAAGCAAACATCAAGGGCGTGTGCCCCGCGGCGGCAAGGAGAACAGGATTCAGCCTTTTTCTCCCTTTTGGCCAAGGCAAGGGGCGATTCATGAGTTCAGGGCTTGTTTTTGCGAAATTTTCGAGATTCGCCACATCTTCTTCCAATCCTGAAATCACGGCGCCCCGAATGCGTTTTTGGAGACGAATCGTTGGGTTCGCGGCATCCCACAGGCGGCCGACGACATCGCGCGGATCCGTGAGGGCTTCAACCGCCGCGCTAGCCGCGTTCGACAACTTTTTCTTGATGCGCAGAGTTTTTGTCGTGGTCATTTTTCACTTTTTTAAATTCGCGCTGCGCGGCGCGAAGCGCTGGGCGCTTCCGGAGAGTTCGCCGACCCTGATTTTGCGCCGGCGTTCTCTCGATCCGTTCCAATCGCTCCGGGTGTGTCCGCGGCGGCGATTTCAGCGCGCAAAACAGCGGCTTCCTGGCGAGCCCAGGCCATTGGCAGCTTCTCGCCTGCCATCCCCCCCGCCATGGCGAACGCTTCCGCCCGGACGCTCTCCGAGAAAAAAGGCTCCGCCAGGTCAATCAAGCGCCACCAGATATCTCGCTGCTGGTCGGACACCATCAACGCGCCCGCGCCAAACCCCCTGTCAAAGCCCATTTTGTTCATAAAAACTCTTTCTCGCGAAAGCCAACCGGTTTTCAACGCCACAAGCAGCGTGTCGCACGCCTTGTCCGCGACACTTTGGCTGGAAACGCGCAAAAGCGCCGCGGCGCAAGGCTTTGATCCGGAAACCATCGCTTCCGTCAGAGCCGACATGCCATTGTGAATCACATTCGCGTCGCATTCTGGCATGTTGATCAGCTCCGCCACGAGCTCCGGCAACGCGGCCGCCGCCACGCTCATCAAAACCGTGCGGCCGTCGGTGTTGGCGTGATTGACATTGGCGCCTGCGGCGCTTAATGGCGCCAGAAAGCGAGCTCCGCGACTCATGGTCGCGCTGATGGTGATCGCGAGCGTGAAGGCGGTGTCGCCATTGCTGTCCTGCGCTTCCAAATCGCTCAACGGGATCAAAAAATTCAGGCTTTCCAGTTGGCCATTCAACACGGCGACCATCAGGGGAGTGCGCCCTTGCGCTTCGCGAAGGCGAGAATTGTGCTGCTGGCGGCCTCTTGGCCGCGGAAATCGAGCGGTGGCCAGGCGAGGATGCTTTTTGATTATTTTGCCTAAAATTTGAATGTCAGACGGCCGTCCGTTGATCACCGCGGCGCGCAACCGCTCTTGCCGCATCGTCATGGGAGCGAGGAACCCATTTCGAAGCGCGAAAAAAAATGGCCCCGACACCGCCCCTACTGCGCGGAAGACGGTGGCGCACGCCTTCGTCAGCATTCTTTGCGCTCTTCGCGCTTTGTCGTCAATGGGCATTTTTTTCTCCGGCCTTTTCAGACACTCAAAGTCGAGAAACGCGACGAGGCGCGCGCGGCTCTGGCTGTTGGGCTGCATCGGCGTCCCGCGCGCCCTCTTCCGCCCCTGTGGATGAGGCTGGCGGCGGCGCGTTGTGCTCGAATGCCGCCATTTCAGCGCGCAAAGCGGCCGCCTCATGGCGCGCCCACGTCATGGGCAGTTTTTCGCCCATGGGCTCTCCCGCGCAGGCCATGGCCTCGGTTCGCGCCCCTTCTGACAACAATGGCTCGATCACATCGACCAATCTCCACCACGTCGCGCGCCGCGCGTCCGTCACCATTTTCGGAGCTCCGGCAAACGTCATCCCGCTCACCGTCGTTGGCCAACTATAGATCATGCCTTGGTTCACCACTCGCAACAGCGCCCTCACGGCCTCATCCCGCACCTCTTGGCTGGACGCTTGCGCCAGCGATTCGACGCAAAGCTCTGAGCCGTTGATCATTGCTTCAAACAGAGCCGAACGCTCGCCGTGGCATTCGTTTGCGTCGCAACCCGGCGTTGTGAGCAACGCGGCCACGGTTTTTGGCAAATTGCGTTTTCCCGCTTTCATCAATGCCGTGAGTCCGTCTTTGTTTGCATGGCGCGCGTTGGCGCCCGCGGCGATCAAAGCCCTCGTCCAAACCTCCGTCATTCGATCTCCGCCCTTTGACGCCACGACCTTGCCCGCGGTGATCGTCAAAGCGGTGTCCCCGTTCTCGTCTTGAACTTCCAAATCACTCAGGGGAATCAAAAAATCCACGCATTTTTCTTGCCCGTGCAGAAGGGCGAGCATCAGCGGCGTGCGGCCGGCGGCCTGAGCCCGTTCTTGGTCGATGGAAAAATAGCTTGGGAACAATGTGTTTGCAAGCCACGGACGCTTTGTGAGGACTTCTCGAACAATCTCAATATCCTCGGGCTTGCCTGCGATCACGGCTGCGCAGAGGCGTTTTTCTCGCGCCGTTTTTCGAAAATTCAGCCCCTCGGCCCACACGGCGAAGATTCCGTCCCAGGCCATATCGACCGCGCGCGACCCAGCGTCTCGCGCCTGGGCAAGAATTTTTGCGAATTTTTGTGCTTTCCCACTCGATTCCATTGCTCGGCCCGGTTTCTGGCCACGGTTGGCCAACAACGATTTTACTGCAAAATCGACTTGTTGCGTTTGTTCTTTTTCGAGCCACTGAAGCCCTGGCAGCGGGGAAACCCGCCCGTCGCTCATCGCCGGCCCGCACCGCTCCCCACGCGCCATTCACAATCGACGGCTCATGGAGGCTCTCGGTCGCGCCATGCCCGACGAAATCTCTTTTTCGCCGGTGTCTCGGCCTATATCACGCCCCTCGTTGTCATGGGGCTCTTTCGGAAAGGGGGCTTTCGCGGCAACGGCCGAGTCGATTTCAGCGAGCAAATCCGCGGCTTCTTTCCGAATAGACGCCATGGGCATCTTTTTGCGCAAATCAGCGCCAGCGGCCTCGATCGCCTTGGCGCGTTGCGCAGCCGACAGGAAAGGCTCGATTTTGTCGATCATGGCCCATGCAACCGCGCGCCGCCGCTCAGCGACGGCCACCGCCGCCGACGCGCTCGCCACGCCATTCAATGCGGACGCGAAAGCGTCAGAATGATGAAACTTGCCCAAAGCTCGCAATGCCTCTTCGCAGGCCAAATCGTGAATTTTTTGATTGGAGGCGATCCGCAACGCGTCGACGCAAGCGGGGCTTGCCGCCTCCATCGCTTCGCTCAACGCCGATCTCGCGCCATCCCCCATGGTCAGATTCGCGTCGCAGCCGGAGGCTGCGAGAAGGGCTTTGACAATTTCCGCGGCGCCTCGCCTCGCTGCGTGCATCAAGACGGTGCGGCCGTCTTTGTTCGCGTGATTCACATTGGCGCCCGCGGCCAGCAACGCGGCGAATGGAGGCTGCCCGTCCGCGGCAAAAGAGAGCGTCAACGCGGTTTCGCCCATTTTGTCCTGAGCCTCCAGGTCGCTCAATGGAATCAAAAAATTGATGAATTCCGCTTTCCCGTTGATCACCGCGAGCATCAATGGCGTTCGGCCTTGCGCTGTGTGACGCATCGGCACCGGGCGCCGCCCTCTCCTTGCTCGCGGAAATCGAGCGCGCATGAGCTCCGGATGGGTGGCGGCGAGATCGCGCACGGCGTCCATTCCCCAAGGAGCGTTCGCAAGCATCGCTTCGCGCAGGCGCTCCATGCGGCGAATTGTTCGCGAGCGAAAGACATGCGCGATGCTCTGAGCGAGCTCCTCGACAAGGACTGCCGCGAGCCGGCCCGGGAATGACACCGCGGAGCGCAGCGTTCGCGCAACTTTATTGCCCCCGTTTATTGCGCCCATTTCACAGCCTCGCGAACGCGGACGGTGATGCCGGCGTCGAATCTTTGTTTTTCTCCTTGGCCTTGATGCCCGAAATGGCGCTGGGTGTTTGAGTCAAGTTTTTGTTTTTTTCTCTGGGCTTCATTTTTGGCACAAACTGCGTCAAATTTGTTTCGGAAATGTCTTTTTCTGACGCATAAAGCTCAAAATCCGGCGCCTTGTCGAATTTCAACCCCAAAAGGGATTGTTCGTCGCGCAGGGCAGAAAAGAAGCCGCCCCATGCCTCGCGAATATGATTCCGCTCATTTGCCCGCGGATACAATCCGCCACTGTTCGGCCCTGCCCCGCTCAGAAACGCCATCGTTTGATCGCTTGTTTTGCCGTGAATCACCGCTTCAAAGCTGCGCGCCCAAAGTTCCTCTGCGGATGCCGCGTATTCTTGTTTCATGCGTCGATCCACAAGCGTCGCAAAATAAACAAAAGCGCTATTTTCCAATGGCCGTTTTTCTTGAAAGTGGTCGTATTGCCATTTTGCGAGCTCTTTTTCGCTCAGCGCTATCTGTAAATAGGTGTTCGTTTGCGAATTGAATCGACGGCCGTGCCACGCATTGATGCGCTCCTCCGTATCGGCCGCGTCTTTTTTTGAGAAAAACTCGCCAAACAGTGATCTGAATTCAGCGCGGGCAGTGTCTTTTTCTCCTGGAAGCAGCCGTGGAGACAAAAAGATATCAAAAATGCCCTTTTCCACCCGGTCAATCGCCGCCGCGATAAAACTCAGCGGCAAACCACTTGGTTGGACGTCCCCGGCATCCTCCGCGTAAGCGGCGATATCGTTGCTTGGCGCCCCCGGTCTTTTCTGCGCATAGGGCGTGGCTCCTTTTTGCATGGCGTGCGTCAAGGCGTCAAAAGCTTTCCCAATCCGAGGGCTCGCAGCGTGAACCCAAGACGAATCGGCTCTTGAAATATGCATCGTTTGGCGAGCGGCTTTGTCCGAGAGCAACCGTTGCGCCAAACACGCGTCGAGGCCGTGCAACCACTCGTGGGCCCACGCGCCCCATCCGGATTTCGCGGAGCAGCACACAAAATGCTTGCTCCGGCTGTGAAATGCTGAGCCGTGCCCCAGAAAAGGACTTCCCAGAGCCAAATTCACGCCATCGAGACCAATTTCTCTCTCCGCCAAACCCGTCGCTTGAGCAAGCGTCTCGCATGCTTGCGAAAATCGCTCAATCACGAGCCACGCCTCTTCGGGCTCGTGGAAGCCACACAAACGCACGACGCCGAAACCAAAGCGACGCGCAAAAACGCCCAATTTTTCTTCGAGGCGTTCCGATTCAAGGGTGCCCGACGGGGTGTCGGCGCCGATGGGCCGGGGATTTTCAAAATTGGCGGTTTCTGGCAACCGCCAGGCAAACAATCGAGCTTCTGCCAACAGCGCCTCCCAAGATCCAGCGGTCCGACCCACAGCGTCTTGGGGCGCATCCGCCGTCGCGCCTTCCATCGAGGCGCCGGCCAAATACATTTTCAGCTTGTAGGGATGCATTTCGTCGCCGGTTAGCGCGACGACATTTCTCGCGTCGACATCGCGCTCCTGCGCGTGCAACGCTCTTTTGCGGTCTTCGCGCGTGAGATATGGAATGGGCGTCTTGGCGGGAGTCAGAGGCGAGTCGCCGGCTGACAACGGTTCTTGAATGGACTCGACGGATCGCGGTTTTTCGCTTGCGGCCATCAGCGCGTCCGCCACGGCTTCGCGCGCAAGATCCGGCCGAGTCCAGTCGGCTGCGCCCAATGCGGCCTGGGCTGCGGCAAACCCGCCCAAAACCGTTTGCAGAGGCCAGACTCCTGAATTTGAGCTCGGCTCTTTATTCGGAACTCCGACAGCAATGCTGCCCAAAAACGGACGCACCTCAAAAAGCATCGCCCATCCTTGCGCCGGCGTCAAACCGCGACGCCGACATTCAGCGACGAACCCGTCTGGCGTGGATGGCAATGCAGGGAATCTTGTAGGCGACAATGACATGGCGATAATTCTTATTGGAGGAAGCCTCCGAAACCGGCTTTAAGCTGCGAGGGAGGTTGTTCGTTGCTGCCCTTATCCTATCACCCTTGTCGTTTTGACGCAAAATTCTGTGATTTCCCGTTTTGAGCCGGCTGTGAGCGTAGAGCCGGCATATTGCGCCGCAAGGGCTTTTCCGCCGTCTCCACCAAAATCACAGTCGTCCGGACCTCACGATTTGCGTGGCAAGGGGGTCCCCTTCTGCAATTTTTATCGCGGCCTTTATTTCTTGCGCCTCGCGACGCGACGCAAACAATCCGTTGCCAAACAATGCGTTCAGTGTCGCGGGGTCTCCGAAGGAAATGCGCTTGGCGCGGTCGTTTGTTTCGCTCAGAAAAGCCGTCATCCCCTCCACGCCTTTTTGCTCCATCAATTCTTGAAGCGCCAGAATCGGGCAATCGAGGGCGTGGCCCAGCGCTAGGGCTATTTTTCTCCCCCACGTCAACGCCTGATCCAGGGTCATCTTTTCGCCCGTTGTTTCCGGCGCCACAATTTTCACCAGCGGCGACATCGCCGGCCCATGCGCGTTCCAGGCGTGAATGACTTGCGCGTTCAACGCAAAGCCTCCCGCCCATAATGGCAGAAGCGAGGCCTCGCGAATCCCGCCGCCCGCCGCCCCTTGCGTCGCCGCGCTGACCGCGGACAAAACGCCGGAAACGACGGCTTCTCGCAACTCCGCGGACACCGTTTCGCTTTCTGGCGAGGGAACCAGCCCGAGAAAGGCGTGATTCACGCAGCCGATGGGATGCATGTCCGCCGTGTCCTGATACCACTTTTGAGGAAAACCAAAGCTGATTCGAACAAAATCCGTCATTTTAGGTCGTGTGAACATATTCCTTTTTTCTCTGTCAGCCAGCAGGCCCCTTGACAGCCGGCGCTGGCCCAGGCACATTGGCCAAACCGATTTCTATCGCTTGCCTTGACTCTTCATCCATGAGCCTTCTGCCCTCCATCATTCGCGCGTTTGGCGTCCACGAGTCTGACCCGGCGTTCTGCCGGTCGGTCGACGCGATGGCGTTGCAAGGGAAGAACCTGCGCAACATGGCGCTGTATGTCATCCGCCAATTTTGGTTTGGCCTGCTGGCCGACGGCTCCCCAAGGCCCGCGCCCCTGGCGCCAGAAGAAGGCGGCGAAAAAGGAAAAAAGGGCAAAAAATCAAAGGCCGCGCGCAATGCCGCCGCCCAGATTGACATGGCCGCGTGGGCCGAGCTCGCCAACGCCCAAATCCGCCCGATCAACGCAATGCGCCAGGACAAGCTGGTCGAAAAGCATTTTGCTTTAGTCCCCGAAGTCGAGGGCCCCCCCTCCGAAATTGGCGGCGAGCAAAACCATCAAGCTGTTCTTTGACCCGGATCCGAAAAAACGAGCCAAGCGCGACGCCATCCTGGACATGACGCTTCTGGGGTCTTTGATCCGCAACCGCCCCGACGAGGGCGGATTCGTGGTCTACAAGGCGTTGCCCGGCGTGGTCGCGAGCGAAATCTTGCAACGCGCGATCAAGGACTTCGAAGTCCACAAAAAAGGGCTCAAGGCCTATTACAAAAACCCGAAGAAATTCACGGGCAAGCCGCGGCCGCCGAGCTTCAAAGACAAACATGGCCGATCGACCCTTGTTTTCACCGGCAACGGCTTGGGATTGGACAAAGGGGGATTGCCGCCCGCGGACGAGCCCGACTTCAAATTGGCCTTCCCCGCCTTGAAAACCCGCGCGGGCGTCGATCGGACCGTCCA
>Ga0105859_1000158_pt1 | contig 28240 bp, 26 predicted proteins | sample OrgsoiDNA_201063_FD_89684 | JGI IMG/M metagenome (GOLD analysis project Ga0105859, IMG submission 89684) | Permafrost soil microbial communities from the Arctic, to analyse light accelerated degradation of dissolved organic matter (DOM) -... | ecosystem: Environmental > Terrestrial > Soil >...
GGCGGGGTGGACGAATCGCGTCCACGACATCTTCGCCCGCAAGCTTCACGCGCAATCGCGCTCGATGGAGGCCTCGCGGCTGTCCTCGCGCCCTATCCCGGAAGCCCCTGCCTTCAGGCAGGGGTAATTCACTTCATTGCTTTTTCTCACGCTGGAGCGCTTTGGAGGAGGGGGAATTCTGTTTCTCTCACCGCGGACCTATCGAGCTTTTGGCGGCAGCGGATGGATCGGCTTCTTCTTGCTCTTTTTCGTGGGGCCGGCGGGCTCTCTATTTGCTAAAATCTGCGCCATTTTTTCCAAATTCCGCTGCGCTTGTTCGGCGTAATTCTCCACGACACTGTCCGCGAGCGCGAGAACGCGCGTGTCGGAGATGGTCGCGTTGAGCGGGCCGCGAAGCTGGTCGGCGAACCACAGCGGCCCCCCATTGGGGCCGGCCTCCCCTCGCCGCCGAATGTCCAAAGTAGCGAGGCGATTGCCTTGTTCGTCGCGAAGGCTGAAAATTCGGGAAATCCCCTTTGCGCAACTTTTGGCGTAAGAGCCCACGCAGTGGCGCATGGCGGCGCCCTCCTCCAAAAGCTCGACCTCCGAGCACAGGCCCACAGCCACCCAGGCGGCCCGACCGTCTTTGGGCGTGTCTGACACCTTATCCACCGCCGCGGGCCACCGCCCTTGTTCGGCGCGCAGGCTGATTTCTTCGCGACTTTTGGCGTCGCCCCTCTGTAAAGCCGTGTCCGCCGTGTCCAGAACCGCTTGTTGGGTTTTTTTCAGGTCTGTTTCGGCCTTTTGAATCGCCAAGCGAGCATGCCAAGCTTCGACTCTGCGAAGCAACGCTGAAACGCCGAATTTGTTGGGCAGGCCCGCGCGGTCCTCCGGGCAATTTTTCGACCAATCGGCCAAATCAACAATCGTGTTCGCCATGCGTCGTTCGGCCTCCTCTCGGGGAGATCGAGGCCGCCACGCTCGCGCTTCTTCACCCACCGCGGGCGCTGGACGCTCTGTGGACAAGCCGTCCATTTCGGCGAGGCTCGCCCAGGCAAAATCGGCCAAAGCGCGAGTGATTTGCTTACGCTTGGGCGCGTCCGCCTCTTTTTCTGCCATCTGGCGAGCGGTTCTAGGTGCTTTCATTTGGGCCAACCGCTCATCCAGCAGTTTTAGCAATTCCAAAGGCGCGGTTCCCCGCTGGGCGATGGTCTGCTCCGCTATGACGGCCCGCTCCTCCGGCGTGTCCTCGTCTGCCTGCGCGAAATCAATGACGGCCAATGTCGTTTCTATCGCATCATTGAGCGTTCTCGTTCTTTCTCTCATGAGCCCAATCGCCTGCAACAGCGCTTGCACTCGGCCGAGCTCCAGCGTCGCGTCGGCGCACGCGTTGAGCAGCTTGGCCAATGGCGACAACATTAGGTTTTTATCTCGATCGGCGGTGTCTTGGGAGAAAAGCCCCTGGTGCTTGACCAAAGTATGCGCGATGAAATCAATTTCCGGCAATTCCCCTGTGAACCGCGTCAACACCCGCCAACCCGGCTCTGTCAATCCGCGCGCCTTCAATGCAGCGAACAAACGCTGTTCGCTTCGCTCTCCGGGCACCCCGTCCGCCAGATCCAATCCTAGCGCCAACCGCGCCACCGGCAGCCCTTGGGCTTGCTTTCCCGCCCATTCCGGAGCGCGGCCCACGCGCAACCATACGGACGGGAAATTGATTAAATCGCTCGTCTCCATGCCGCCGCTTTCTGCGTTTTTAGGCAAAAACGCAGACAAACCCGCAGGCGTCTCGCTGGCTGCCCTGCCAATTTTCTCAACACTGTGTCGCCGCACCGGCTCATCCATCAGGCGCGCGAGGAAATCGGGCGCCCATTGCGGATTTTCTTTCGAAATATATAGCTGCTTTCCTGCCGAAACGTGAAACATAGATAATTCGTCAGCCGTTTTTTTCCAAAACGCGCGGCGGTCCTCGCTTGCGTGAGCGGCGGGCAATTCCAGACTGGCCGCCGCGTGAGGCAGCGAGAGCCTCCCCAAGTTGTGCGGGCTTTCTGGATTGGCGGGCTCTGCCAATATTTGCGCCTTATTTGCGAGAAATTCCGCCAACATGAAAAACCCCGCTGGCGCTGGGTCAATTTTTTCACTCAACGCCCGCGTGTGATCTGTGGCGGAAGAATCAATTGCGTTTTTTAAAAACCCGCGCTGAGCAGCCAAAACACCGGCTGCCCGCGCCATATCTTTTGTGTCCCATGGCAGTGGGTCTTGTGAACCCGCAGCCGGCGCGTCGCCAAAAAACGCCGCCCAACCCCCATCGCGAAACACCATGCCCATTGGCGACGTTTTTGAGTCGTCCACGCCAGAGCCGATTGCCGCCTTCACGCTCTGGCAAAACTTCGCAAAAGGACTGTGCTGTTGGCTTATTGACTCCCGCGCTTTCGCCGCAGAACCAACGGCTCCAACGCCAGGTTTCTGCCTCCAAAACTCTTTTTCCATCTGCGCCGCAGCTTCGATCATTGGAAAACGCAGAACGGACTCTCGTCCTTCAATGCGCTCTTCCACCACGGCCGCAGACGCCAACATTTCATTGAGAAGCGCCCTTGACCGCTCGTCTGATGGAGACGCCCTGTCTTTTTTGTAAAGATCTACCGCTTCTTGCGCAGAAACCAAACCCACCGTGTTCAAAGCGCCTTTTAGGGCCAATAGGGCAAGCAATGCTGTTTTTTCATGAATTTCCAGAACCGCCTCGGGCGAGCGATCGGATCGGCCCAACAACCACGCCGCGTGTCCGTTCAGGAGACGCCTGATTTGATGAAACGGACGGTTCGCAGCGTCTGCTTTCGCATATTCGCGCTCTCGCCTCGGATCTGCGTGCTCTCGCCCTGGTTGCTTAGCCGCAGAAAAACGCACCGTCAATTGTCCGTTCCATCGCCTTTGGTTGCCAAACTTTTTCCGAAATAGATCAGCGTGCGCCGCGTCGTCTTTGTTTGTCGGCCACAGCTCGCGAATGGCTTCATCGTCTCCGGGATCGGCCGAATGGGTTTTCGCGCCAAAAACCTCTTGCTCTTCGTCAACCGCGAGCAATGCCGCCTCATGCAACGCAAGGAAAAATACTCGCCGCTCCCCATCATGCCTGTGGGCAAGCTCCTGGACTAAAGGAAATATTCCGGGCGTCGCATATGCTTCAGGCAGGCTTGGCCTAGCCGCCAATAGCCAATCCGGGTCTCCTTCTGCCCCTAGATTCACACCCGCCGCTGCCCACTCCCCTTCCACGCTCTCGCGCAGAAACGTCATGCTTGTTTCACTGAGTTTCCGATCCAATGCCTCCGCTCTCTCATGGTTTATGAGAGCAATCTCAGCCCCCGCAATGGCAAATCTTTCGAGGGGCGTCAGAATAGCGGTGGTTCCCATGAAAATTCTCTTTGAGTTGCTGTTTAGTCGCAAGTGGGGCACGTGCAGCCAGCGTCATTTTCGCACAATCCTCAGCCGGGGTCTTCCCCGCTGGTCGAACGATTTCTCAACGACTTTAATTTCATGTTTGATTCCATGTCCCCGTCGTTTTTCAGCCCACTCACAACCGCGAAGCGTTTCTCTGGACTCCCGTTCCGCCCGCCGGAGGATGAATCGGCGCTGATTGAGCGTCCGCCACCGCTTGCGCCAAATCAAAAGCCTCCACCCGCGCCATCAGCTCTGGCAAAGCTTCGCCGCCGTGTTTCGCAAGGGCCTCTCGGGCGATATCCAACGGGACTTGGACGGACAGCAACGCCAAACAGCGGACTTTTCCCTCAGGAGTCGGCTCGCTGTGAATGGAATAGTCGAAGATGTCGATTTCCTCATCATTTCCGTTCACCGTTTTCTCACGCCAATCCAACGCTGGCAAAAAGAGCGCCAGGCATTTTGGCGCGCCCGCGAGCACCGCGTGAAACGCCAACGCCGCCGAACCGCTCAATGACGCGTCGGCCGAGCTCCCCAAGCCCGACACTTTCGCGAGCGCTTGCGCCAGCTCGTCCATATCCCTCTCGATCGCGGCCCTTAGCGCGGTGTCGCCAAACATGTTCTCTTCCTTTGGGTCGCAGCGCCCCATCAAGAAAAACGCGCACTTTTCGGCGTGATTCCGAATCGCGGCGACCAGCATTGAATCCCCCAATGCATTGTTCTTTGGCAATCCGCCCATGCTCGCCAAATATTCGATCACGGGCAAATGATCGTTTCTCATCGCCCATTCCGCCGCTGACTGGTCGTTTTTGTCGAGCGCCAAAACATTTGTTTTGGGCGCCAGAATTTTGACGACTTCCAAATGCCCTCCCTCGGTCGCGAACATCAAAGCGGTGTGTTTCAGCTCATCCACCGCGTTCGGATCGCACCAGTCCATCAACAACCGGACCGACTCCGGCTCTCCTGACAGCGCGGCCGCCATCAAATAGCTTCCATTTTTGCGCGGAGCCTTTGGAGGCAGGAAATTCACGCCCATCGCGCGCAATTCGTCCAACCCAGCCTTCACCGCGCGCGGATCTTTTGCGCGGATGGCCTCCCCGAGCCGATCCGCGGCCTGCTCCGCCGCAGGGCCCATGTCTTTGGGCAACACGGTTTCTCGTTTTCGATGCGGCGAGTCGTCGTTTTCTCTCATTGTCACAGCCTCATTCTCGGAAGAATCGCGTTTGGCGGGCTTGATTCGCTTGACGGCTCTTGCGCGCTCGCGGCCACTGCCACCGTTTGGGCGAAAACTTCGGCTTCGAGTCTTGCGAAGAGCAAGGGAAAGGCCTTCGCCCCGTGCCGCGCCACTGCGGCTCGGCCAATTTCCAAGGGCACGCTCGCTTGCAGGATGTCCAGGCACACCTGCGCCCTGCCTTCGTTTTCTGCTGAACTTGCGATGAAGAACCCAAACTTTGAGAACATGAGGCCAAACTCCCAAATATTTTTCCCTGCTTTGTCCTCCTCGAGCCAGTCAATATCCGGCAAGAACATGCGCAAACAACTTGGCGCTTGCCGGCTAATCGCATGCCATGCGAGGCGTGAACGCGACAGGGGCGCGAAGGGCAGCCCCAAGGAGGGAGAAATCGTGGACAAAAAAGCAGCAACCCCTGGATGATCTCCCTCTATCGCCCCGGCGAGCGCCGTGTATCCGTGCCCATTTTCTTCTTCTGGATCACCAATTTGAGCCAAAAACCTCACGCACTCGAGATGTCCGTTTTTCGCCGCAACGCACAAGACGGTGTCTCTCACGCTCCGGGTTTTGTGCAACGGCCCTCGGCCGGCGAAAAATCTCACGATTTCGAGATGCCCGGCTTTCGCCGCGCAATGAACCGCGGCGAACCCCTCGTTGTTGCGCGCGTTCGTGTCGCTTCTTTCCGCCAGAAACTCAACGCCCTCCAAATCCCCACTCGACGCGCAGTGCATCAGCGCGGTTCTGCCGTTTAGGTCCGTTTCGTCGATCTCGCACCAATCGACCAATAACCGCAATGCCGGGACAAATCCATTTTTCGCGGCGGCGATCAGTGGCATCGCTCCGGAAAAATCGAGCGTTGACAACGTTTTCACGCCCAGTTGCGCAAGCGCGTCCAGTTGTCTTTTCAGCTCATTGAGGTTTTTGGCTTCAATCGCCGCGAAAATATCCTTTTCTCGGGATTCGATCTCGGCTTGCTTGTCCGCGCTCATTTCATAGCCTCTTTTTATGGGGGGCCAAACGCGTTAGGCGCCCATTGGCGAAGGCCGCGGCCTCCGGAGAGGCACTCGCGCCCTCATTGCCCCCCGCCACGGCTTGCGCGAGATCGGCAGCCTCGATTCGGGCCGACAATTGGGGAAGAGCGGCGCTGCCGTGCTTTTCCAGCATTTCACGCCCCAGCCCCGGCGGGATGGCCCTTTCGACCAGAGCTAGGCACTTGTTGGCCTTCTCCTCCATCGCGTCTCCCCTGCCGCCCCTGTTTCTTATCCGCAAGCAAACTTCCAAAATATCGACCTCTTGCGGACGATCCCACTTCGTCTCTGCCAAGAACATGCCCAAGCAGCCTGCTGCGCTCGATTGCGCCGCATACGCCACGAGACTGGACGCAAAATTTTTTGTGATTCTTGAACCTAGCGTGGAAACAGGAGCCAGAAGCTTGGCAATTTCAACGCGATCGTTCCGGATGGCCATGCTCAATGCGGTTTCGGCCCCCGTGTTTTCCGAAGCGAGATCGCAATGCCGCATGAGGAACATCGCGCACTCGGGGCTGTTGTGCTCGATCGCCACTTGCAGGGCGCTGTCGCCGAACCCCTCGGTGAGGGGTAGGCCATCTCCGCCGGACAACTCCACGCAGAGCCGGACAACATCCAGAAAATTATTCATCGCCGCCAAATGAATCGCGGCGTATCCGCTCCCGTTGAACATGTTGACATCCGCGCGCTCCGCCAACAACGCCACGCCCTCGGCGTTTCCCAAACGCGCGCACCACATCAGCGCTGACTCTCCATCGAGATCGCAACCGTCGACGCCGGGCCACTCCGCCAGCAGTCGAATCGCTTCATTTTTGCCCCTTTTCGCGGCCACGATCAAAAGCGTTTCATCGATATGGCTTTCCCAGCTCAATCGAGTCGCCCCCAGCGCGCGCAACGCGTTCAGGCTCTGCGCCAAAACACCGTCGTCGCTTGCGTCGTCCAGCAACGCGCTTGCGATTTTCTCTTCGAGCGCGCCCTTTTCTTCGGCGATCGCTTTTTTCGATTTTTTCGTTTCTTTTTTGTCTTGAGTGGCCATGAGAGAAATCACAATCTGTGGGCGGGCGCCCGGGCTTTTGGCGATGAGTTTTCGCCAGGTTTATTCTTATCTCTCTTTTCACCCGTCCCCGCCATCACCGCCTCGATGTCCGCGCCTTCCACCCGCGCGCGCAACAGTGGCAAATTCGCGGTCGGGTATCGACGCAGATAATCCCGCCCAACGTCAATTGGCGCGTGTCTTTCCAGCTCCTCCTGACACCTTTCTTTTTTTGTTTTATTGCTCCCCTCGCGTATATTGGCCATAAAAGCCTCCAACACATTTTGGGCCCGCCCATTCTTGAAGCGCCAATCATGTTCCCGCAACAACGCGGACAAACATTGCGAAGCCTCAAGGTTTGCGGCAAGAAAAACAGCGTTCCCTGAAATTTCTATGTCTTTTTCAAAGCGACGCCCAAGCTCGCAAAACGGCGCCAAAAACACCGCGGCCTCGGCTTGATCCTCCGTGATTGCTCTCCACAACGGAGTTTCTTGGCTCGCGTTCATTTCGCCCTGATCGCAATGAGCGGCCAAAAAACGCAGACACCGCATGCTTCCGTATCTGGCTGCCCAATGAAACAAGGCGTCGCTTTCTTTTGTCAGAGCCAGCAAACCCGTCTCTACGAGAAGCTGAATTATTTCCATCCGATCTCCATGGATGGCAATATGCGCGACTGTGCCGCCGGCAACGTTCCTGGCGCTGATATCGGACACAGGAGCCAGCAACTGCACGCAATCCAGAACGCCTGCGGCCACGGCCTCCATCAACGCGGTGCTTTTTTCTTTATTGACGGCCTTCGGATCGCACCAGTCCAGCCACAAGCTGACTGCGCGGACGTCCCCTGCTCTTGCCGCGATCATCAAAGGGGTGTCGCCCTTGTCGTCGACGCGAGTCCATTGGCGGACATCCAAAGCGCGCAGGGCGTCCAGCGCGGTCATTTCTTTCTGAAAATCGCCGGCCTGCATAGCATCCTCCACCGCAAGCTCTGCGGCGGCTATTTTTTCCGCCGTTTGATGTTCCTGTTTTTTCTTGGCCATGGCCGACCCATCCTCACAATCTAACTCACAATCGAGCCCGCACTCCCGCTCACGCTCTCACAAGCGGTTTTTTCTCACGGGGCTATTCGTTAAAATGGCTCCAGCTAACCCATTATCGCTTTTTTCTTCCGTCTCCGCCACCGTCTCCGCGAGATCCACCGCTTCGATTCGCGCGCGCAAAATAGGCAAGGGCACGGTTTCGTGTCGCCGGGCGAGAACAAGGCGGCCAATGCTCAGCGGCACGGCCAGCTCCAAAATATCCGAGCAAGCCATTTTCACGCGCTCTGGCGCATAAAAATGGCACAAATCGAAGATGTCGAAGTCGAGGCTGTCTTTTTGGCTCCAATCAATTTGGGGCAAAAACGCCGTCAAACACTTCGCGGCGCCTAGGCACGCGGCAAGTCTTGGCGCGTTTTCATAACCCGGAAGGCCCCCATGGCTGTCCCCCAGCCCGGACAATGGGGCCAACTGAATGGCGAACTCCGGGCGGTCCAGCTCGATCGCCAAAGCCAACGCGGTGGCGCCCGTGGCGTTCAAGGCGTTTGGATCGACGCGATCGGCCAAAAAACGAATACATTTTTTAGCCTGCTCCCGAACGGCGAAATGCAACAATGTGTCTGTGTTCTTTTTGCTGCCCGGCAATCCGCCAAAGCTCGTGAAGAGCTCCAAAATGTCGACACGGTCTGCGCAAATGGCCCAATGCGCCGCAGTGCGGCCCTTTTTGTCTGTGAGCGCAAGATTGCTCGCCGAAGCCAGCAATTTCACAGCTTCCAAATCATCATCGCTCCTCTGATATACGCAATACATCAGCGCTGTGTGCCCTTCGGTGTCGGCCGTGTCCGCGTCGCACCAGTCCAGAAGCATCGAAATCGCGCGCGTTTGGTTCCCATGGACGGCGTCAATCAAAGGCGTCGTGCGTCTGTTGGTGGCTTTTGGCGTCAGCCGGCTCACGCCTAAATCGCGGAGGGCTGACAATTGGCGCGCAAGTTCTTCATGGTCCCCTGCTGCCACGGCTTGGTCCACGGCTTTCCTCGCGACCTTGATCTTCCCCTCGTTGCCCGAAACCGCTTTCGTCTCTTGCATGGCTTGATTTTCGCTCATGGCCGTCACAACCTCTTTTTTGTCGGAGAAGCGATCGATTCGCGGTTTTTGGTGGACGGACTGCTCGCATTTTCCTTCCCATCCCTTTCGATCTCCCCCACCACTTGCTCCAAGTCATGAGACTCAATCCTTGCGAGCAAAAGCGGGAGGGCCTCTTTTCCGTGTTTGTTCACCATTTCGCGCCCAATGTCCAGTGGAATGGCGCCCTCCAACAGGGCCACGCACACAGCCCTCGTGGAGGGCGGAGAGAAAGACAAACAAAAGTCGAAAACATTGTGCCCGTCCGAGTCGGTGTGCCGCCACTCCACTTGCGACAGAAAATGCTTCAAGCATCGCGCAGCTCCCGTGAAAGCGGAGTAGGCCCAAGCGCTTTCGCGCCCTACCGTATATCCCCGCATGCTGCCCAATCCAGAAAATGGAGCCAGAATTGCGGCGATTTCGACGCAATCTTCCTCAATGGCCAACGCCAATGCGGATCCCCCGTTTGCGTTTGGAGCGTCTGGATCGACGCGATCGACCAAAAACCGCGCGCATTTCACCGCCCCCGCCCTGGCTGCCGCATGCAACAAGGTTTCTGAATATCGACTGCTATTCAGGAGCGCGCCCCTATTCACCAAAAAATCCACGATTTCCACATGATCCATGGCGACCGCATAGTTTGCCGCGGTCTGTCCTGCCACGTTTGTGGCAAGAGGATCGCCGGCCTTGGCGAGCAACCTCACCGAATCCAGATTTCCTTGGTAGGCCGCGCTAAACAACGCGGTGTTTCCCGCGGCGTCGGGAGCGTCGACATCACACCATTCGATCAAAATCTCAACCGCATGCGCGGTTCCGCTTTCGGCCGCCTTGCTCAATGGCGTCGCCCCGTTGCCGTCCTTTTGCGTCAATTTGCTGACGCCGAGCGCTCGCAACGCCGACAAATGCTTTTTCAGCGCTTTGTCGTCCCCAAGGGAAACCGCCTGGTTCACGGCGTCTTGCGCCGCGGCTATCGCTTTGTCATTGTTCATAGTTTTCACAACCTCAATTTCTGCGAGCCTTGCCGCGAGCCTGACAAGGCTCGGCCGGCGCCGGCGTCTTGCGTCGATGGCATTTGATTCTCCGGTTCGCAGGACTCCATTCGGAGAGCGGCCGGCCCTCGCTCCTCCGCCCTCAACGGCGCGATCGAGACCGCGGCCACCGCCATCGCAAGCTCCAACTCGCGGGCTTCGATCAGTGGGGCGACCTTTGGCATGACCATTCCCGCCACTTTTAAGCTCGCAGCCACGGCCTCCTTCGGCGACAAATTGCTGATCACGGACTGGACGACTTGCCATCGCCTTGGCGTGCTTCTCGCCTCGATGCTGGCCAGCGTTCCGATCGCCAGATCCACGGCGTTTTTCCCCTCTTTCCCCACAATCGACAAATCAGAAATCGAAGCAAGAAAATCCACGACTTCCGGCTGGCCTCGCGAAATCGCTTGCAGCAACACAGTGTCGCCGTCCGGGCCCTTGACGTTTGGGTCGGACCACTTCGCGAGCTCGCGCCAGCCGGCTTCGTGCCCGTTCGAGAACCCGATCATCAGCGCCGTCTCTCCCGCCGCGTCCACGGCGTTCGTGTCCGACAAGGGCCCGAGCGTTTCAATGCACTCCTTCACCTGATCCCACCACTCCACTTCGTGAGCCGCCACAGCCGCGCACATGAAAGCCGTTCGCCCGTCCATCCCTTTTTCTTCTGGATCGCAACCCAACGCAAGCAGTTTTTTCACGCAATCCATCGATCCGTGCAGAGCGGCCTCGGCCAACAAGGGCCTTGGCGGCGCGCCGACTCGCGTTTTTGCGGCATCCGTGCGTTGCGCGCAGAAATCGAGCAACTCAACGCTGTTCGCAGACACCGCGACATGCGCCGCCTGCGCCAAATCTCGCTCATTCAAGAAAAGGGCAGAACGGTCGCTCAAACAAACCAACGCCTCGGCAATTTCATGATTGCTCTCAACGGCGCGCCTTCTTTGAGGAGCCGCGCTGCCGCACAACGTGATTCCGCTGATGGATTGGCCCTGTGGATTTTTCTTGCCCAAATCGCTTTTTGGAGCCAAAACCTTCATGCCCGCCACCCAGAGCCTGCTCGCGGCCATCATCATGGGCGTGTGGCCATCCACCGTTTCAGCGGCGCAATCCGCGCCCGCCTCCACCAAAGCCTCCACCAGCTCGACTTTTTCCATGCCTGTCGCCAGCGCCAGAACACTGATCTCGCCCTCCTTGCCGCGCGGGCCAATCGTGGCATTGCAATTAGCCCCGGCCGACAGCGCCCACCTGACTTGCGCCACAGACGGCCGTCCAGACGCAAATTCGTCTCGCAAGATTTTTGTGGCGTTTTCACGGGAAATGGCATTGTCGGTCATGGGCGTTCCAGGTTAAATAGGCAAGCGCCGCACGGGGCTGAGCGCAAAAATGAAAGAAAACCAAAATGGCCATAGGCTTGCAAACTGAAGTGGAGTCATCCCATGTCCCCGCAACGACCGGCCCAACAGCCAATTTTTGCCTTTTCTCATGTGACTTTTCCCCTCACACTCGACGCGTGGCGCGAGTCGTTCGAACTGCAGGCGCTTTTGCGCGGCCAGAGCCAGGCTTTTTCGCCACCAGCGCCGTCTCGGCCACTGCTTTTTTCAATTCCGCGCGCTCGATCACCACTGCGCACAATGGCAGCGACACGTTTTTTGGCGCGGATTTTCTCAATCTCTTCGCTTCTTTCTCCGACATGGCCGCAGCCAAAATGTCGGCGCATTTCCAATCTGGCCGCTGTCTGGACCAATCCAAAGCTGTCATCCCGGTTTTTTCGACAGCCGCCACATCGCTGACAGGCACAAGAGCCTTGATGCACTCCAAATCATCGCCCCTCGCTGCGCAAATCAGGGCTGTTTTCCCGTCCGCGCGGATCGCTTTCGCGTCGCTCACAGGCAAAAGAGCCCGCACGCATTGGATCGAGCCACTCATCACGGCTTTCATCAGCGCGGTGTCCCCGGTGTGGCTCGTCGCTCGCGCGTGAGCGCGGGGCAGCAACATCGACACAATTCGTTCATTGCCATCTCCAGCCGCGAGCATCAAAGCCGTGTAGCCTTCGTGTTCACTGCCCGCGTCGACCTCGCTTAGCTCCAATAACACCTCCACACAGAGCGGATGCGCAAAATACGCGGCCGACTGCAAGGCCGTGAAACCATCCTCGTCATACTCACGGGCCCATTCTGGATTTGTCTCCAAGGCGCTTCTCACGCGCTCGCACAGGCCCTGCTGCGCGGCGACAAAGAACTCCGCCTTCGATATTGCTTGATTTTTGGGCATGGCGATACGCGGTTTCTGTCGATGTCTTATTTTACCTCCAAATCAGTGCAAATCAAACTCGAGCGACTCCCCGACTCTTATCAACGGGATTTAGGTTTTGAGCGGCAATAACATATCGCGGGTTTCCACACCGACGCCCCAGGCGTGGCCCTCACAGGCGCGCGGCGGCCCGGCGCGGTTTCTGGAAATCTAAAGTCAACGGGCGATTGCACGGTGGAGGCTCCTGATAGTTCTCTCGATGATAGCGCAAACCTGCGCGCCTGCGGCCCGCCGTTGTTTTCCTGGCATGGCATTTTTCTCGCAACCCCGCGATCACAGCCTTTTGGCGACGCTCGATGAGGCGCTCGGCCCGCTTGCGGCATTCGCCGTTGATTTTGTGTCATCGCGCGCTTCGGCGATGATTTGCGCCAACTCAATCGCCTCAAGCCTCGCGAGCAAGCCCGGAAATGCTCCTTTTTCGTTTCGCGCCAGGGTCTCGCGCGCGATATCCATTGGCGCAGCGGCTTCCAGCAATGCCATGCATGGATCTTTTTTCACATCGTCGAGCTCCGCGAATCGGCAAAGTTCAAGGGCGTTGCGCCCTTTGTGACTCCTGCGCCAATTGAGCTCCGGCAAAAACAACCCCAGGCATTTTTCCGCCCCGATGGCCGCCGCATACAATGCCGGCACGTCCGAGTGTTCTTTGTCTCCCCACTGGCTGCCCAAGTCCGAAAACGGCGCCAACAACGCGGCAATTTCCGCATGATCCGCGTCAATGGCCGCGCACAACGCTGTGCTTCCCATTGAATTTTCGTTGTTCAGGGCGTCTTTCGCCAGCTCCATCAGGACTTTCACGCATTTGATGCTGCCGTTTTCCGCCGCAATGTGCAGTGTCGTGTCTTTCCATAAATCGCTGGCTGGCATTGGCCCCAGGCCCGCGAAAAACGACACAATTTCCACATAGTCCATGCGCGCGGCCATATGCACCGCCGCGTCGCCTTGGTTATTGAGCGCGGAGACATCGGCCGTTTGAGCGAGCAATTTGACGTTTTCCAGGCTCCCTTGGTCCGCGGCATTCATCAGGGCCGTGTTGCCCCACTTGTCGCGCGCGTTGACGTCGCTCCACTCGATGAGCAACTGGACCATGTCTGCGTGTCCGCCCTCGGCGGCTTTCATGAGCGGTGTCGCTTGATGCAAATCCGTGAGCCTCAATTGGCTCGCACCGAGCCTGCGCAGGCCGTCCAGCGCCGTTCGCAACGCGTCGACATCTCCGAGCAGCACGGCGCCCGCCACGGTTTGTTCGAGCTTGATCGCCGCCGTTGTCTTCTCAATGGTCTCTTTCGCCTGCGGCGACAAGGCTGGCTTGGCGTTCGTCTCGTCGTTCTTGGGGCTCTGATCTTTCATGGCGATCCCACTCCGGTCGTTTTGGCTCAAAGCCGATTCTTTCTGGTTGCCTTCGCGAGCGCAGGCATCGATTCGAGCGCGAATGGGCTCTCTTTGGCGGCCCCTCCGCTGAGTTCGGCGGCCAACGCCTCGCTTTCCAGCAAAGCGGTCAAGCGAGGCATTTCCACATTGTCTTCTCGCGCGACTCTCAGGACACGCTCATACAGCTCGCGAGGCAACGCCCCCATGCTCGCGAGCTCTTCGTAAACGGACACAATCTCCGGACCTTCAATAGCGCCCATTCCCGCCAACAGATATCTGCGTAGATGCAGATGGCTGCGATGGGCCGAAATATTCTTTTCCGTTTTTTCCCAAACGGCCGTGATCGCAACAGAGAGATGGTCTTTTCGCGACGCCTGGAACTTCGCAATTTGGGAGGCTAATTCGTCTTTTGACAGTCGCGCGGACCCGAAATTTTCGCAAAGCCGATCGACCGTGCTGATCACCGACGCCCGCGCTTCTTCCTCCAACTCGTCGCTCCAACAGGACGCCGCGTCTTTCGCCTGGGCGCCGCGAGCACCTTCCTCTTCGGAGGCTTCGTCCAGGCTGTTTCTTCGAAGCGATTCGCGAATCCGATTGAATGTGGGTTTCATTTCCTCGCCCCGCCGGGGCTCCGACGCCGGGAGGGCTTTGTTGGCCAACGGCGACTGCGCGTCTTCGGAAAGGCGAGCGCCGCTGAAAATCCGCGTTTCTTGCGGATTGGCGTTGCCTGCGTTATCGCGAGATGGCTTTTCCGCCATGACGGCTCCTGGATAGATGGCGCCGCTTTTTGCGACATTCCCTATCCCTATTTTACACCGGAGGCGCCGCTGACGCCAGGCATCTCATCGCACGACGGCGCGGCTCGTGCTGCGCCTGCATTTTCTCGACTAAATGTGGATCCGCATCACCAGCTCTTTGTCCCGCTCTGCGCTGTCAGATGGTCCATTTTTTGATGGTCTACAGCCGCGGCGTTTTTCTTCTCGCTCCTGCGATGCTCGATGACTCGCCAGCAGTCGGATTTTTTCCAATAAGCGCCGACGACTGCAAAGTTTCAGCCTCGGCGACCGCCCGCGCCCTTGCTCGTATCTCTTGAACCCGGACTTCCATGATTAAGGTTTCTGGATGGTTCGCCTCTTCGCCCATTTTTATGCGAAAAATCACCCCTATAGTCGCGACAATCAACGCCAAGTCGCCTCCGGCCCACACTATTATTTTTGAAAGCGGTATTCCTCCCTCGCCGCTGAGCAACAAACCGATTTCCGAGACAAGCGGAAAAATAGCCGCCACACAAATCATGCCGCATCCCAAAAAAACGTACGCACGCGTCCTTTCGTTTCTCCCAAGCCAATAGCGGGCCCTCACCGTGGTTGTGGAGCACACGGTTTTTGTTGTCCTCCAAAACGGCGCAATTGTTGATTTTTTCGTCCGCATTTTCACTCCTTGAATTTGGGTCTCGGGCTGAGCGCCGATTTTCGAAATTATACGCGATCTTTCCGGCCGTTTAAATTTTCCGTTTTCCAACTCTTTTGCGCAAAAACGAGCGACGCCAATCCATGTCGTTCTCTCTCCGCCGTTTGGCCAGAGACGGGTTTTTGGTGGGGTTTCATTGTGGACGTGCCGGGCGGCGTCTCTTTCGCGATTGCTCGCGCTCGCGGCGTTTCGCGCTCAACCACCGCCGTCATCCCGGGCAAAGCGCCATCATCGACGCGAAAAAGAACCTGTCGAGCCTTTTCCACGCTCACGCAACCAGCCAGCGCGTCGACTGTCGCCCCCTGCGCCTTCGCGGTTGATTCTGAAAAACGGCGCGCAACGCCTTCCCGCCGTGGCCTCACAACCGACGAATCGGTTGCGGCGAAGGCCGTGAAGGCTTTTTGCCAAAAGGATTTTTGAATCGCAAAAACGTTTCTTCAAGAAGAAGCCCTTCCCAAATCACGAGCAGAGGCGTCTCGGCCTTGAACCGCGAAAAAAACGCTGGATCTTTCGCGACGACTTCGCCCACGCCGGACTCACTGGCCAGCGCTCGGCTCCATCGAGCTCCATATTCACGCCGAATCGAGACGAACAGCATCGCGGCCAACAAAATAGAGCCGCCAACGAACACCCCGCCTGCCACTGCCTCAGCAGAGTGGCCCCGCGGGCTCATGCCTTGCGCGAGGAGCACGCCGCCAAGCGACAATCCCATGAAGCAGAGCATCGTCGCCATGTTCAAGAAATAATCGCCATAGCTGGAGGCGATGACGCGCTGTTTCAGAACCTTTTTTTGTTGCCGACAACGACGCAAGGCCTCCCTCCGAAGCCCACTCTTTTCATTGGCGCAGAGCGACAGGAAGTGCTTTGCGTCACGTTCAAAGTCTTTCATGTTTTTTCCTTTTTCCTGATTGAGGCATGCCGCCATTTTACGCCTTTTTTCGCGTATTTTTCAGAAAAAATACATAACTGACCGCCGAGCCGGTTTTTAGCGACCCTTGTTCCTGAGCGCTCCGTCCTTCTGGACATTGACGCCAAAACGCCTGAGAATGGATGCAATGAAGATTGCCGCGTTGGGCGCTCCGAATCGCCCCCTAGCCGCCGACAGATACTCAAATTCGAGCAAAAAATCGACCCTCCGGCCGATAGGCTTCCCCCTCACCGTTTTTCATCCGCCATGGCCACCTCCAAATCGCCTTTTGCCTCAGCCCCTTCTTTTGTCTGGCCGGATGGCTCCGAAGCCGCGGCACAGCCCTCTGGCGAAGAGCTGCCCGCACCCGAAGACGCCGGCTTGTCGCACGCGGAGAAGTCGCAAGCAAATTGGGAAGCCCTTCAAGCCGGCCTCGCGCGCGGCGACAAACCGGGCGATCCAAACAACATTGGCTGGACAGGAGAGGAAGAGGCCGAATGGCTCAGAAAAGACGCCCTGCGAGCAGAGGACGAAGCGGCGCGCGTCGCCCGTGTCGCCGCGCGACCCGTCGAGGCCCCCACGCCCCGCAGTCGCGAATGGACGCAAGCCGACATCGAGGCTCTCGGTGTCGCCGGAATCACCTCTCCGCAAGAAACGGACCGAATGAAACGCAAAGCGGCCGACAGCGCCATTTCTCGTGTCATGGAGGCCGCCACGGCGGGCGAGAGCGTTGACGCGGAGAAGATTGCGCGGCTTGCCAATAAAGGCCTGGGAACAGCTTTGTCCAATCTGTTCGTTTTCGCTGTGGAAGAATCGCTCTTTCGCCCCGGGCAATTTGACGCCATCGTCGTCCCCAAGTCAATTTGGGAGCGCGAGGGCGCCGGATTCGAGAAACACCTTCCGCTCGAAGCCCTTCTCCCGGAAGGCTCCGTCGACCAAATCCTTTCTGATCCGCAATGGGAAGGCGCAGCCGGCGTTTGGCGCATTTCGTCGCCCCTGGCGAGCGACCCGGTGGGCCTCGCGTTTGACTTGATCGGCCGCGGCTTTGAGTTCAGCCGTTCCCTGCAAAGCGTTTTTGACAGTGGCTCTCGCGGGCTTGCCCCCCTTTTGAGCCACATGGATGGCTTAGACGCGGCCAGCACGCGCGTTTCCGGCGCGGAATCTGGCCGTCTCGCCGATTGGCGCGCGCACAAGGCCGAAACCGACCCCGTGAAAATTGCGCGCGTCCAACGGGCCCTGTCCGCGGCATTTGCAGATGACGACGAGCACGATCGCAAAAACCAAGAAGATTCGCTCACTCTTGGCCGTATTCTCACCGAGGGCCTGTCCACGGCCTTTTGCAACCAACTCGGCTACTTTCTGGTTTTTCACGACGAGGTCAATTGCTGGACCGCCAGTTTCTCGCCCCTCGGCTGGTTCGCCGAGCACGGCGAGCTCTATGACCGTGAGCTCTATTTGCAGGACTTTCTCCCCGCGGACGCGCACAACCTTGAAGAATCCAACTTTTGGATGATCGAGGGCGTCTCACGAAACCCCGTCTCCTTGGCCTTGAAGCTTTCCTCATTGGGTTTTGTGTTTGACGAGGGCGCCCAGCGCGCCCTGTCTCCCGAGAGCCTGCCGGACATGGCGCCGCTTTTTGAAGCCGAAGCGCTCGCGGCGTTGGCGGCGCAGGCCAAACCTAGTCATTCTGGGGGCGCGGCTCCCAATTCAGCCTTGGGGGCGGATTCGACGCCGCGCGACGGGAAGCCGGCGGCTCGCATTTGATTTTCAGGGCTTGCTGCAACACTCGCGGAATCATTTCCCTTTGCCGATTCGTTTCAAACCGCCATTTCACAACCTGTTTTTTTTTGATTTTGCCGTGGCGCGAGAGCCTTGCGAGGCCTCTTGCGCGACCGCTCTCAGCGTTTCGCGCTCAACCACCGCCGCCATCCCGGGCAAAGCGCCGTCGTCGACGCGAGACAGAGCCGGCCAGGCCTTTTCCACGCTCACGCAACCGGACAGCGCGTCAACACTGCGCAAAAAACGCGCCTCTTCGTAGGCGTCCAGGGCCTGCCGGAAGAAAGCCGCCTTTTTCAGGGCGTGATTCATGGCCGCTTCGACATCCACTTGCTCCCCGTCGCTCATCCATGGAGCCAGCGCCATTGCGCATTCGGCGTTTCCCGCCCTAATCGCCTCTTTTGCGAAGGCAATCGTTATTGAGCTTTTTGAAAGCAATTCAGCGTCTTTTCATCGATTTCGACGCGGACGGCGAGTGGCGCTCCCAACCCTTTACCATCGGCCGCTGCCCACTCACCCGCCGTTCAGCGGACACCTGCCTCGCGCATTCGAATGAAGTTGTTGAAACAGAGGGTTTGGATGGCATGCAGTCCCCAAAAGTTCAGAAAATCAAGGGAGAGTTGTTGCGAAAAACGCAATTCAATTGCGTCGAATTTATGCGACAATCCTATTTGTCTTGAATGTCCCGCCCTCCGCGGCCTTTCGCCGCGGCCTTCTGACTCAAAGGAGCCGTCCGTGTTTTCTTACATTTTTTTGATTTTGGCCGTGGTCGCCGTCATTGTGATTTTGTCCATGAGCCTTTGCGTTGTCAGCCAATTTGAGCGCGGCGTGGTGCTGACGCTCGGAAAATTCACTCGCGTGGCGCAGCCCGGGCTCACGATCATCGTTCCGTTTGCGCAGAAAATGTGGCGCGCAGACATTCGCATCACGGCCCAGAGCATCCCGCCGCAAGACGTGATCACCAGCGACAACGTTTCTGTGAAAGTCTCCGCTGTTGCTTACTACCAAGTTGAGGACGCAGAAAAAGCCTTGTTGGGCGTCAACGACTACGTCCAGGCTATCGACCAAATGGCGCAAATCACGCTGCGCTCCACGATCGGCAGCCACAAGCTCGATGAGTTGCTCGCCGAGCAAGACAAACTCAACAAGGCGCTCAGCGCGATGATCGAAACGCGTTCGTCCCAATGGGGCATCCGCGTCGACCATGTGGAAATCCGCAGCGTCGACCTGGATCAAACCATGATTCGCGCCATGGCCCAAGAGGCCGAAGCCGAGCGCGGCCGCCGCGCCCGCCGAATCACGGCCGAGGGGGAGTATGAGGCCGCGGCGAAACTGAGCGAAGCCGCGGAACTGCTGTCGAAAAACCCCGCGGCCTTGACGCTGCGCACGCTTTCCACCTTAAAGGAAATCGGGGCGGAGAAAAACAGCGTGATCATCTTCCCGGTCGCCCAAGAGACGCTTCTCCCGCCGTCATCCGCTCTTAGCGCCGCCGCGCTGGCCAATGCGGTGGCGGCTCGAGTTGGTCGCGGCGAAGATGACGCTCCGGAAACACCGACGCAGGGCTGATTTCTTAGGCCTGTTTGCTTGTTGCGGCCGCCGCCCTCCACGGGCCGCCCACGAGTTGGACAATCCGTCGGAGCCCGCGAGCTGCTTTGCGCGGCGCGTTTGAGCGCTTCGGCGGGTTTTTTCTTTTTGACTTTCTCAAAAAGCTTGGAGCGCCCAATGCCAAACCTGGCTTTTCCTTTTTCTTCGGCGCTGGCAGGCGATTCGGCCGAGCAAACGGCGAGGCGCGAGCGGCGAACTTCGCCAGCTCGAGAGCCGGGCCTAATTGAGCCACTCAGAGACGATGAGCGCCGCGTCGCCGAGGGTTTCCTGGGGCGCTTCCCTCATTTGGCTTTTGCGTCTTTTGCTTCGTTTTTTTGATTGAGCGCGGCGGGGTGGCTTTGGGGCAAGCGGCTTGGCCAAAGATTGTTTTCTGAAAAATTGCGGCTTCTTTGAGCGCTAGCGCTTTTCTTTTCCACGGCTCGAGAGCTTCGGGATCTCGCTTGCGAGGAGCCAAAAGCCAGGCGACGGTGTCGGGCCCCATTCCGCCCAGTTGGTCAATCTCTTTGGCGACTTGCCAACGTTGGTTCTTTAGGGCCCATCGCAAGTAAACGCCGTCCCCCGTCGGCCCCTTTGGGGCGACGCCAAGGTTTTCAATCCAAGCGCGGGCGAAAATTGGCGCCGACTCTCTATCGCTGGCGCTCGTGTGGGATCGCGGAAGCGCGCACAAGCAAAAAAGCGCGAACTCCAAAAAAGGAGTCGGAATTGCATCGCAGTGATCCGTCAAGGCTTGAATTTTAAAGTTTTTCGCGAAACCATTTTTCGCAATGCGGGCCAAAGCCTCGCCCAACTCGCGAGGAGTCCATTCTCGCGCGTGAAGCAGCGCATGAAAATCGGCATTAGTGTCGTCCAGGGGGCGGTCAATTCCCAAAAAAGCAAAGGCGGCCGCCGGCGGCTTGCAAAGAGGCCAGATTTCAAGCGCTCGCATAAAAAGCGAGCCGCTTGCCTGAGAGGTTTGCGTCCAGTCAAAAGAGGTGGGCGATGCGTTTTGGCTCGCGCACCACTCAAAAACGGCAAGCCGCAAAATCTGCTCATTTTCGCGCTGTTTTTGCTCGAGCTTAAAATCGCCGCAATAGAGCTCTCGCTTTGGCGGATCGTTTTCAAGGCGAAAGGCCTCGCTCAAAAGAAAAGCGACTTCATCGGCTGAAAATGAAAAATCGCGAGAGGCTTGGTTGAGCCGATTGAAAGCTTTTTGTTTAAGATCTTCGGCGCAGACGCAAACAGAGAGATCTGGCGGCTGACAAACCGACGAAACAAGATCGGCGATCATAGATCGAACGGGCGTCGGCAAATCAGAAACGGGGGCGCCTTCCAGCTCAGAAGGCGCCTCGGAGAATTGCTCGCTCCGAGCAAGGGCGGGCGGATCGACATCCACCCCAAAGGCTTTCGCAAAATTCATCGACCAGCTCCAAAAAATAATCCGGGGCGCAAGGCGGGGCTCAGTGTCAATCCGTTTCAAATTGGGAAAGAGCCGATTGAGCGTCCTCGCGCTCAATGTTCGCCCATAAATTTGAAACGGCGTTGAGCGCCCGATCGGGGCTGGCCTCGATCGCCGCGAGCCATTGCCTCGGGGTGAGCGTTTCGCATGGCGCAAAGCCCGCTTCTGCGCGAAGGCCCTCAAAGCTTTGCCAAGCCCAAGGAGAATCGGGCAAATTTTCGCTGAGCATCCACAACCAGTTGGTCGCGTGCCCACGGCCGCCATCGGCAGGCCACAGTTTCCAAAACTCCAAAGGCGGGCTAGCCCATTGAGGCTGGCCGCGCCGCCAAATGCCAAGGGCTTCGCGTCGCAAATGAAGCCAAATCGTGTCGCGCGCTGCGTCTTTTAAGTGTTCCGATTGTTTTTTCGAGCGCGAATCGGCTTGCGAGTCCAATTGATTCAACCCCGCGCAAAGCATTGACGCCGCTTGCGCCTCGAAAAGCCCGGTCTCCAAAAAACCGACAAGCCCTCCAACTGGAGCCGCGGACAGCCATTCAGCGCGTTGGCAGCCCGTTTCTTTCAAGGCCTTGGAGAAGACCGCGCCGATGGACGTCGCGATGCCGCCGCCAGCGCGAATCGAATTGGCGCGCGTTTCGCATTCTTCCCAAACAATGCGGCGAACCGCCGCGATGGCCGTTTCGGTCGGCTCTGAGCGCGCGGCGGCTCGCGCCGCGCTGGGGATCGAGAGAAGCATGGCCGTTTGCAAGCGTGAAAAAGCAGGCATGTCTGGCAAGGAGAGCAACGCTTTGTCGAACAATCCCGCCCAAGAGCCTTGTTGGGCGCAAGCAGCCCATCGCCATATTCGCTCCTGGCGCGCGGCATCCAGATCGCAAATCGACTCCGTGGCGCTGATCGCCATGGCAAAAGGGTTTTTAAGTTGCCCGGCGGCGCGGCGCGCCTCCCATTCGCCAGCCGCGGCGAGCCAGTCGTCAAAGTTGTCGCTGGGGGAGGGCAACAAAAGGCAGAGGTCAATTTCCGCCTGCCATGCGATTTCGATTGGCGACGAGCCGCTTTGGCTCGCCGCAAGGCCATCGTCGGATTTGGCTCGCAGAGCCTCGACCCATTGATCGGCGACGCGCTCAGCGCGTTCGCGCCACAACGCCAGGCTGCGAGATGCGCCCACGGACGACGCTTGCGTTGCGGACAAGCACGAGCCGTTTTGGCTTGGCGCAAGCGGAGGGTGGGCGTTTTGACTCATTCGAAAACCTCAATAAAAATCTTGCGGCGTTTTTGCATGCTTGAAAATGCAAAGGGGCAATTGTGCGTGATTTTGTGGAAAAAGCCAATAAGCCGATTGCTGCGAATTTCGCAGCGGCGTCTCTCAATGAGTCGAACGGGCGAAAGAAAACCGTTTTTTAAACCACTGCAAGCCCCGCATATTTAGGCCGTGTGGTAAATTCATGATCAATCGCGCGCTGCCACCCACGGCTCAAAAAGTCCGAAATACGTCCAAAAACGCAAAATGGCGCAAGCGAGTCATCCACGTGGACGTGAACGGAGCCTACAACATCCTTCGGAAGGCATGCCCAGCTTTTGAATTCCACGACGGATTGTCGTTGGGGTCCGGATTTGGCGGCTTAACCCGAAGACTGGGTTGGCCCAGAGGCAATTCGGTGTCTTTTCATCGGTTTAGACGCGGACGCGCGAGCTGCACTCCCAATACTTTCTCATTTGACAGTGGCCGCTCGCTTGCCGCTCGGCGGACACCCGATCCACGCATTTGATCGCTTGCCTGCTCCGCCCTGGCCCGGCCCGGAAGCCTCTTTTTGTTTAGCGCGGCTTTGCGCCTCTCCCAAATCAACAAAAGGCCCTTTCGCGACCCGCCTCAAAGCCGGCGGCTCTTCTTTTTTGCGCGAAAAGCGCGCCTCGGCGAATTGGGTTTTCCCTGCTTTGGCGCATCGGCTGCCTCAGACCCGCCCACGCTCTGCCCCAACTCCAATTGTTCGAGTCGAGCCCTCAACCGCGGGAGAGGATTGTTGCCGTGGCGATCCAAGGCTTCCCGCGCCTTTTCCTCGCTGGCCAAGTCCGCCAATTCTTCGAGCGTCTGACACTCGGAGGTCGTCAGCATGTCCTCGTCCGGCATCTGCTCCAGCGCCACGCCGAACGCATTGAGGCCGTTTTCATTTATCTCGCGCTCATCGCAGACGGGCCGCAACAACCGGATCACTTCGGCTCGCTCGCAAGCGGCCGCCCACATCCAGACGCTGTTGCCGTTCGCGTCGCGAATGCTCGTGTCGCTATGGGCCACCAGCTCGCGCAAGCAGGCAAGTCGATCTGGATTGACGGCGCTGCCCACTGTTTTTATGTCGACCTCTGCGATGGCGACTATCAACGGGGTTTCTCCATAGGCATTGACCGCATCGATCGAACAATGCGCTCGCAGCAGCTGGATCAACTCCAAGTTCGCGCCTCGGGCCGCCACGTGAAGCAAAGTGTCTCCCGTGCCTCCCGCCCGCTTTGTTGGCTTTTCAAGAGTTGCGAACCGCAAGCCCGGAAAGTTTTCCAACAGCGCGCCAAGCCGCTCTGCTTTTCCCATCCTCACAGCGCTGAGAGCTTCATCAAAGGCCGCTGCCATTTCCTTGGCATCTGGAGAGGCGTGGGCCTCCGCGGTTTTCTCTTTTGGGTCGGTGTCGGGTTCTGCTTTTTCTTGTGGGGTCATTTTTTTCTGCGTTGATCGCGAGAGTAGCCGCGAGGGTGGGGGGCGCAAGGCAATGCCCCGGCATTTTTCATCAAAAATTGAGCATCGCTCACGTTCGTCTCAAATCCGCTTGGAAACAGGCTTTTTTTGATGCAAAAGCGGCGCCGAATCGGCCCCGGGTTGCTTCGTATCCGCTTGCCGCGGCGTCATTTTCGCCAATTCGTGCGCCTCGATTCGCGCGTTCAGCAGAGGGAACATTTCAGCTCCGTGCCTGGCCACGGCGATCTTCCCCTCCTCCAGAGGCGCAGCAGACTCCGCGGCATTGAAGTAAGCCGCTCTTCTTTCTCGATTCTCTTCCACCAACCAGTCAAACAGTGAACTTCCTATTATCGTTCGCGCTGACCAGTCATGGATCGGCATCAATAGCTCAAAACATTCGAGGGCGTTGTTGGACAGCGCGACAACCGCCATGGGCTTGCGCCCCTTTCCCGTTGTTTTTTCGCGGGTCGCCGGCCACAACAACTTCACAGCCTCCACTCGATTCATCGACACGGCGCAAGTCAACGCCGTGTTTCCCCACTGATCCACGGCGTCAATGGGGCAAACCTCCATCAGCGCTTTCACGCACTCCGGATCGCCGTGATGGAACGCCGCGAGATGCAACGCCGTTCTGCCGTGGCTGGTGACGGCGGCCGAGTCGCACACTGACGCCAAAAAACGCAACATTTCTGGATTTGGCCGAGAGGCTCTTGCCGCGCGACACAAAATCGTTTCGTTGGCGTAGCCTCTTTGCGTCCAATCGGCATGCTCGGCCAAAATCTTCACGCATTCGAGTCGATTGTTGCGCGCCGCCAGCGTCAACGCCGTTTCTTCCTTCTCTGCGAGTCCTGCCGCGCCCCCTAGCCTGGCATTCACATCGTGCCACGGAGCGAGCAGACGCACCGCGGCGCTGTTTCCTTCCTCAGCCGCCAGCGCCAGCAGGGTTTTTCCTGAATCGTCTTCCATGGACAGTTTTTTCACGCCTAGCGAAGCGTGGACGGCCAAGGCTTTCACCAGCCACTCTTCTTCACTTCCGTCATGGCGCACGGACCGCGAGACATGGAGCCAAGCCTCTTTTTCCGCGAGTTGGGAGGCGTTCACGCTCACCCGCTCCGCGAAAGCCTGGCTCACGGCTCTCAGATCGGTGAAATTATTGTCGGGCATGGCAAACAGACCTTTTCGGGGGGGAGTCGGACGCGAGGAGCCTTTTTCGCACCATAACGTGTCTCTATTGTATCTCGCCGCACCCAAACGAGGAAGCGCCTTCAATCCGCCCTCCCGATAGAGACTCTTTGTTGGCAGCCCGATTTTTTCTCACAACGATTTTGCGCGTCGTCTTTTTCCTCCTCCCGGTTTCCGTTCTTCGCGTCTGCTGGCGCAAGACCCCGAAGAACCACAGACATTCCTTCATCCTCTCGAGCGTGGCTCCGCAAGAGCGGGCGCGTCGCGCCTGTTCTCAAGGGCCGCACTCGGCGCCCATTCTCGCCGACGGTCAGGCGCTGCGCGGAGAGAGCGCGTTGGGCCTCTCCGTCCTCGACTGGGCCACCGAAGAGTAGCTGGCGCGCCCACCCGTTCAAAGACGGCTGCGAGCCCAGACGCTCATCGACTGGATCGAATCGGGCGAGGCCGGCTCCCGCATGGTCTCCGCAGACGCCGCTCACACACGAAAAACGTTCCTCGCCGCGCAAAATCGCCTAACAGCTCCTCTCCCGCCCCTTAAGGACAATGGGGGCTTTTTTAATCCAAAAAAGACCAAGCCTTTGATTTTAATATGTTTTTAAGCGGAGCCCGCTGCTGAACAGCCACCAAAAAAAATATGATCGGTGGCGTTTCCTTGTTATGTAATAAAAATGTATAGTAAAGACTGCCCAACCCCTTTTTCAACTCCCTCCATGCACGCAAAAATCCCCCTCCCCGCTTTGCGTTCGCGCAATCGCCGGTTTTCAGCCTTCACTCTCGTGGAGCTTTTGGTCGTGATTGCGATCATCTCCATTTTGGCGGCCATCGCCATTCCGGCCTACAACAACTACACGTTGAAGTCCAAATTCTCTGAAGTCGTGCTAGCCACCGCCCCCATCAAAACCTTTGTCAGCACCTGCGCCATCACCGGTGATTGCGTCGTCAACAATGCGATCAGCCTGGTTTCTGCTGTTGGTTCGGACAAGGCCACGCTTAATGCCTTCCCCGCGGCCATGCAGCCCTTCGCCGCTCTTTTTTACGTGACGATCATCGACTACACGGGCGGCAGCGTGGGGGACGTCATAACCGCAGTGCAAAATCCTGTAAATGTCGCGAACGTCCCCGGCGCTTCCGTGGGCCAAGACCCGGTTCATCCGGCGAACACTTGCGTCCTCTCATCCGCCGCGAGCGGTTGCGCCACCCTGTCGGTTAACGGCAACGTTTACACCAGCTCCGTGCCGACCTCGCTCATCCCTACTTTTGCCTCCGTCGTCGCGGGCGCCTCGGGCTCGGCGCCCATGAGCGTCCCTTGCGTCGGGTCCTCAGCCGGTTGCTCTCCTCCCACCAAATACACCCAATCCGCCTCTGCAGGCTCCGCCGGCGTCATCACCGCAACCGCGCAAACGAGCTCAGGTCTCAAGGGTGAGACTTTCGTTCTCGTCCCGAGCTATTCCGGCGGGCGGGTTGAGTGGGGGACCTCAGGCACTTGCAAAACCCGGGCCGGCGGCACGCTGTGCTGATGCAGCGCTGACGCCCGTCGATTGCGGAATATTGCTCAACATGGCGTCAAAAAAGGAAAACCGCTCGGCACAAGAGCGGTTTTTTTTGCGGCAGACCAAAGCTGAAACCAATCGATTGTGATTAACTTCACAGCCTCTCACACGCCGTAAACGGGATCGACAGCGAAGATTTTCTGGATGGGCGCCAGATAGCCCTCTTCCTTGGCCGGCTCTTGCTCATTCTGGCCTTTCTTGAAGTGTGAATTTTTTACCATTGTCCGTTTGATGTCTGTTGAATTTCGAAAAACACTCCCGCCACAAGAACTTTCAATGGACGACTTGCCTCTCTTTCCGATTTTCCATCAGAACCGTCCTTCTGATGGTCATTTGACAAGCTTTGGCCGCATGTGCGCCATCCCTCAAAGTCGTCGATGATCTTTTTTCGAGCCTTTTCCGCCGCTCTCCCTTTCCAACCTGTTTTGCTCTGATACTTCCTCCGACAAACCCATTTCCTCCAGCATCTCCTGGGCTTGCGAGACGGCGCGCGCCCGCTCGCGCATCTCTGGCAAGCGCTCCCAAACCTCATCAGGAACGGTTCGGACGAATCGTTCGAGCTCGGCCTCGCTCAATTGCTCGCCAATCCATTGCGCCGCCGCCCACCGATGGGTTTTCAGGGCTTGCGCGGCCATTTTTTCTCGGCGACTTTCCCAATCCTCGCCCGGCCAGCGGGCAACCATCCACTCTAGCGTCGCTGGCTTGTCCGAGCACAGCGCCAAATCGAGCAAATCGCCCCACTTCCGGCTTCTGCGGGACCAATCGGCCCACGGCAAAAGCGCCTGCGCGGTTTCCGCGTGGCCCTTCATGCAAGCGGCCATGAAGGCGTTCAGCCCATTTTCTTCGGTGGTGTGGCGCGCGTCGCTGCGTTGGGCGATCCAGAGCGCGATTTCCGCTTCTCCGCTCCACGCCGCGTGAATGAGCGCCGTCGCCCCTCGCTCATCGACGGCGTCCAGCGGAGAGCGCGCGAGCACCATTCGGGCGATGCTCGCGTGTCCGCCTCTCAGCGCCCGAATCAACAGGCTTTCGCGCTCGCCGCTCGCCTCCACGCTTTCGGCTTCCGCCAAGGAGGGCCAACGCAAAAGCCCGGCTTCGGCCGCCGACACCGATCCAAGCGAAATGTTTGCCCGGGCGGCGGCACGCAACCAAATCGTTTCCGACCCGCCCAGCGAGCGCTCTTTCTCGGGCGCTGTCAGCCCGCGCCACGCCTCGCGCAGAGCGGGAGCGATCTCATTGAAGCTCCCCGCCAGAATTTTCCAAGCTTTTTGGCTTTCAACGCCGTTTTTTCGGTCAGCGAGCATGCCACATTCTGGCGCGCCTATCTTAGACTTGATGATCGCTTGGCTCCATTCTCGAAACAATGCCCAGCTTCTGAGCGCATCATCCTCATCCTCGTGCAAATCACGCCCCCAAACCGTCGCCCCGCGATTCGCCGGAGCGGGCCACCGCTCCTGAATGGCATGGATTCCCTCCGCCATTTTTTGGCCGGCGCGTCGCGCCTCTTGCCCCACGCCGTTGTCAGCGACGGCAACTCCATTTTCTGGCGAATTTTCATTGGCGTCCGCTAGCGCCGCGAGGCCGATCGCCATCCACACCGCGTCCTCCGTGGGCAGCACGTTTTTCAGCGCGGCGCGCAGGGCTTCTTCCCCCTCGCGCGGCATGACGCCCACCGCAACAAGAAAATCCACTCGACCATTGAGCAAGGCTAGGCAGAGGGCGTTTGCTTCGCTTTGGACGACCGTTGGCGCGCCACTGGGCCACGCGGCGCCTGTTTCCCGCTTTTCCGTGCTTTTCGCCATCGCCGCATCGCTCCGATTGTGTGTTCGCAGTTTTTTCGCTCTGTCTTGCGCCAGGGCAATGCCGAGCGTGAATTACCCCTGCCTTCAGGCAGGGGCTTCCGGGATAGGGCGCGAGGACAGGCGCGAGGCCTCCATCGAGCGCGATTGCGCGTGAAGCTTGCGGGCGAAGATGTCGTGGACTCGATTCGTCCACCCCGCCGGGGCTCTCTGCTGTCCTGGATTCGACGGGGTCGGGCAAGAGCCC
>Ga0105859_1000161_pt1 | contig 27901 bp, 30 predicted proteins | sample OrgsoiDNA_201063_FD_89684 | JGI IMG/M metagenome (GOLD analysis project Ga0105859, IMG submission 89684) | Permafrost soil microbial communities from the Arctic, to analyse light accelerated degradation of dissolved organic matter (DOM) -... | ecosystem: Environmental > Terrestrial > Soil >...
CGACAGCTTGCTCGCGTCGATTTGGAACGCGAAGGCTTTGGCGCGCATCGATTTGCGTCGCTCGACGGTCGCCTTGCGCGTGGCTTTTCGGGCCTCGCGGTGCTCGTCTTTGACGGTTTATCGGGCGGGCTTGGACATGGGGCGGTGAGAGCAAAGGCGATAAAAATTGCGAGAAAGGACGGGCTGATTTATACGGTGGTTCAAACCGTTTGGCAAGCGTTTCCGCGGTTTTTTCGATTCTTTTTCCGATTCTCGCGCCTCGCTTCTCCCCGCCCTGAAGGACGGGGTCTGCGCTCGGCAAAATCTGATCAATCGTAGCGTGGCCGGCTGGCGGCGGCTTTGGCGGCGTGCGCGTCCGTTTCTGCTTGGCCAACGAGGCCCCGAATGGCATTGTCCACTTCGTCCAAAGTCATCTTGCGCGTGGCTTTGCGCTCTTGGTAGCCTGGCGGCTGATAATTGGCGTCTGGCTTTTCGCGAACCGATTGGATGGTTTTGATCAGAGACTCGGCGCTGATTGTGGGCTGAGCGACGAGGCCCCGAAGAGCGGCCTCCACCTCATCCAGAGTCAGCTTGCGTGTCGCCTTGCGCTCTTGATACCCCGGCGGCTGGTAATTGGCCTCCGGCTTCTCGCGAATCGATTTGATGGTTTTGAGAAGGGATGGCGCGCTGACATTCAAATCGGTCATGATTGGGCTCCTGGGCCGGTGTGGTGCTGTGAATCAATTGTACAACAAAATCGGGCCCACAAAAGAGGATCGATGGCGAAAGAGCGGGCAATGCATCAGAGGCGTGCAAAAAAACGACAATTGGCGCGAGGGGGTGAGGCCGTCGCATAAAAGGCGGCAAAAAGCGCGCGCCGGTGATAAACTCGGCAGACGGGGCCGTTTTTCGCGTTGGCCAAGGCGCCGGCGAAAAGCGTGGCGCTCGTTTTCAGGGGCCAAGCCCGTTTGCAGCGTTCTGTCCACTGTGTGCCCGCCATGACCGAAATCGAAACACCAAATCCAAAACCCCCCAGCCAATTAAAAAGAGCTCTGGACGCCGCTTGGGCCGCGAAGCGTTGGCTGGACAGATTGGACGAGATCCCCGTGCGTTGGCGCATGGAGCGCGAGGCAATGAAAAAAGGGAAGGCGATCGCTGATTTGGCCGAAAAAGGGAAAAATTGGCTGGACGCTGAGGTGTATGGAGAGCCGCCAGAGGAAATCACAGAGGCTCTCGACAATGTGGGCGCGACAAGCCTTTGCGCTTGGGACGTCGCGGCCGTCAAGAGCCGAGACGGCGCCTGGACATCCCGAGCGCTCGCGGTCGCGCACATGAAAGCGCTGGTTGCGTCTGGACAAGAGAGCGAGGCGTCGGCAAAGCACGCGCGCCCTGTCGCCCGCAGGCGTTCATTGACATGGAGTTTGCAAGACGCCCGCGAAGCAGACCCTGACGCGGCGGTCGACTCGTTGCTGGACTATCGGGGATGCGTGTGTCCGCCCGTCGCTGTGGAGTGGATCGCCGAGCATGAGGTGTTTTTCTGGAAGGACTCTTTGTCTGGAAAGTGGAAGTGGGGCGGCGTCAAACACACGGCGGAGCATTGGACCGTGAAGCACCCCAAAATTTGGAAGCATGTTTATTTCACGTGGGAGGAGGAAGCGCCGCCTTTCGCGCGCATGATTGGAAAGGTGAGAAAAGAGTCAGAAACGCCAAAAATTCCAACGCCGGAGGCTGTTCGCGCGCAAAACGAGCAAGATCGCCTGGCGCTGTTGCTGCCCGCCGAGCACATCGGTCGCGCGCTCGCGGCCGAAGAGCACGCGCAAATGCAAAAAACCGTGAAGGCCACGGTGGCTTTTGTTGCGAAAAGTGACGGAAAACGCAAAGATCGGCCGGCAAGGAGCCGAATCAAAGAGTCGCCGGCCGCGGAGAAAGAGGCCCTCGCGAAAAGGCAAAAGCGCCTGTGAGCCGAGAAGCGGCCCGCAAAAAAGGCGGGACGCGCCAACGACTGTTCAGCGTGGTGCCGGAGCGAGGCGCGAGAATTGAAAGAGGAAAAACCGGCTAAGGCCGGTTTTTTCGTTGACGGTGGCCAGAGGCGATCGGCGCAAGAGGCCCTTCGCCGAGAAAGGACTGTCGGGCTCTTGGGTGTTTCAAGCCGCGGGGGGGCGAGGTTTTGAGCTCAGGCCGCCCTCGGCCGAGGATGGCGGCCCCTTGCGGCTGCCCATTCCGCCCATCATTCGCGTGAGCGATTGAGCCTCGCGCAAATTGTCCAGCGATTGAGCGACGGCGTCCAAGGCGTCAGATTGCGATTCGTCCATGAGGGCCGCCAAACGCGCCGGCATGTCGTTCGCGCCGGGGTTTTCATCCCAGAAGGCCGACTCTTGCTCATCGATCGCGAGTATCTTGGCCAAAGCGTCCGCCAGCATTTCGTCGATCAAGGATTGCGCGCTCGCTTCCGTGATGGAATAGGCATGTTCGGCGAGAAGACGGGCGGCGGTGGTGTCTTGCGTGATGCGCGCCGCGTTCAAAAGAGCGTGCGCCCAGAGCGGCCGATCGTGGCTGGGCTCCGTGCCATCGGATTCGGCGCCGATTTCGAGCAGAAAGGCGATTGCGGGCGGATCAGCCAAAAGCGAGACCGCGCACAAAAGGGCAATGTTGAGGGTGGACTGAACGAACATGCCCTCGACGGTGCCAGGAATCGAGCGATCAGTTCGCTCTTGCCATGTTTTTCGGAATTCAGGGTGCTCCATGCAGGCCCACAAGACGGGATCGTTGTCATTGGCCAAAACGCTCATCCAGCCGCACAAAAAGGATTCGGTGGCGGGGGCGGGAAGAGCGCTGAGCGCGAGAAAGGCGGCCTCTTGGCGACCAGCCGATTGCTGCCGGCTTTCCTCGTTTGGCTCGCTCGTGGCGGCGGGCGTCCAAATAAAGGCTTCTGGATTGATGCCGACGCGCGAGCGCGCCAATTGTGAACCATTCTCGAACTCTTTGCTGAATTCAGACATCGCGCGAATCTCCCGGGTGAAGGACCAGAATACCATGCAGGCTCATTCTCGCCAATGCTCGCGAACCCGGTTTTTGTGGTTTTGGAGAGAAAGCAAGCGGTTGGAGTTTGCCGCGGGAATTTGTTGTGGGCATTGGCCGGATCATGGGCGGCCAAGCTGTTTGAAGAAGCAAGTCCGCGCGGGGGCCACGAACTCGTCTTTTTGCAAAGGGACACAGGCGGCGGAATAGGGCGAAAAACAAAAAGCCGCGCAAAAGCGCGGCGAAAGATCGTCTGAGCCGGATTGGCGGCAAGCGGTTTGGGTCAGAAGGGATTCGCGCGAGCTTGCGTGTTCGCCGCGGCCGGAACGGCCGGCGCGTAGCCTTGGTTGTAAGCCGGCTGCTGGGCTTGATACTGGGGCTGGGCCTGATATTGTTGTTGCGGCTGCGCGTATTGTTGCTGCTGGCGAGCCAGAGCCTTCTGCTGAGCTTCTTCCTTCGCCATGTGGTGCCCGACCGCGCAACCGGCCAAAGCGCCAAGAATCGCGTGTCCATGGCCGACGTAGTGGCCGGCGACTCCGCCCACAGCGGCGCCGCTCAGGCAACCGGCGGCTTGGGCCGCGCCCGTGGCCGACAGCAAGGAAACAGAAAGAACGGCCGCGGAAAGAAGGTTGCGCTTCATGGTGTGATTCTCCAAAAACAGCGCGGAAGAGAAGTCCTCCTGGCCGCCGAATAGCCTCTATTCTACGCGCATGCGCGTAAAATAGGCAAAGGCCGCGCGTCTCAATTGTTTGGCGTGTTGTTTTGCCGCCAAAAAGCAGGCCGCGGCCCGGACAGGTCAAACGCGTCGAGTCGCCGGCGCGCCCCCCGCGGCGTTTGGGGCCACGCTGGGGCCTTTGTCCTCCGCTGTCCCCGCTTCCTTTTGGATTTCCTTTTGAATCGCCAGAGCCTCGCGCCGGGCAAACCACCGAGGAGCCTGCGTCATGGGGGACGAAAGCAACGAGACGCCCAGGTCCAATTGGGCCGGCGTGGCGATTTCAAAGAAGGCATCCAGGAAGGAATGCCGCATTTGCTCGCCGTCGGCCACGCGCCGAAGCGCGAAATCCACCGCTCCGAGAGGGCCATTTTCGCCTGGAGCGACCAGGCTGATATCCGAAACTGGGATCAGCAGCTCCGCCATCGCCCGATTCGAGTGAAGCGCGCTGAGCATGAGCGGCGTCAGCCCCGCGGCGTTCCGGGCGTTGGGATTGGCGCCGTTTTTGAGCAAAACGCGCGCGCTGTCGTCAAAGCCGTTGATCACGCAGCCCATGAGGACGGTCTCGCCATTGTCTCCTGCGATCTCCAAATTTGGGGAGGAAAATTTCAGGAGCGCCTCAAGCGCCTCCGTTTCGGTCTCAATCGCCGCGTAATACAGCGCTCCATGCTTGTCGCGATCCAATTCATCCGGGTCGAACAAGGGGGCCAGCAATTCGATGCTCGGAGCGTCTCCGGCAGCCGCGGCGTTCATCAGAGGCGTTTGCCCGCGCTCGTTGCGCAAGGACAAATCCGAGCACGGCAAAAGCAAACGCACGCAAGATTCGTTGAGTTCCAGAGCCGCGAGCATGAGCGCCGTGTCCCCATGAGCGTCTTGGGCGTCTGCATGCCCATAGGGGAGCAAAAGGCGAACGCATTCGGGCGACGCTTGTTCGGCCGCGAGCATCAAAGCGGTTTTTCCTTGATCACTGCGGCGACCGGTGTCAGAAACCGGCGCCAGAATTTCAATCATCCGCGGTTGGCGCCCAGTCGCGGCCATCATCAAAGCGGTGCGGCTTCCGTGCGCGGGCTCGGTCACGGCGTCGGGGTCGGAGTGCGGGAGAAGAGCTCGGGCCGCCGCGAGGCGCACGGCGTCGACCGCGATCATCAAGGGCGTGTGCCCCATGATTCCTTGCGAACGAGCGTCAGCGCCCCGGCTCACAAGGGCCTCAATGGCCTCCACGTCGCCAGACGCGGCCGCCTGATTGAATGCGAACCGATCTTGCTCACGCTGAATGCGCGCCAACAGGTCGTCATCGGCGGCCGATCCCTGGGGCGAGGAGGCTGATTCAGAGAGGGATATCTCGTCGGCGCGCGGCTTCATGTCCGTCACAGCCGCGAAGCCACGGCAGCCATCAGGGCAGAAGGATTGTGGCCTGCGCCGCCCGAGGGCGAAAAAGCCCGAGCCCGGCCCTCATCGGCGGCCACGCGCAAATCGCGCGCTTCATTGTTGGCGTGATAGACAACCCATGCGCGCGGCATGGCGGATTGGACATCGACGCCATCGAAGGAGTTCGCGAGCGCGCGCTCGACTTCCTCGACGCGCCGCTCCGCGGGTTGGTTCGCCAAAAGGCAATCCAAAGCGCCCAATTTCTCTGCGGCCTCCGCGGCGGTTTGAGGAGTCAGCCCTTGCGCCCAGGAGGTCGCGGCGGCGCGTTGCGCGCCATTGCAAGCCGCCCAAACCAGATCGAACGCTTGTTGCTGGGCCGTCACGGAGCGCGGACTGCCCGCGCGAGCGACAGAAAAAGCGGCGACGGCCAGCGCCGGGCCTGTTTGCCCAAATCGATTGCCGGAGACGCGAGCGGACTGAGGCTCAGGAGTCCAGGCAAGGTCGGACAGCGGCAAAAGCCAAGCGATCATGTCGAGCGAGGCGCGTTCGGCGAGCGCCCAGGTGAGGGGCGTGTGCGGCCCTGCCGCATAAATTTCACGCACGGCGGGCAAGCCGCCAAGTTCAAAAATCTTTTGAGCCGCAAGCAGGTGGCTCCGGCCCGCCGCGAACATCAAGGGCGTGTGCCCCCGATCCAGGCCAATGACCGGGGCGAAAGGGGCCAATAGATCAATCGCCTCGGTGTTGCCCGCATAAGCCGCGACAGTCATGGGCAAGGCGCCTCCGCAACCGTTGACAGCCAATTCCGAATCAAGCTCCAAAAGCCATTTGGCGGCATCCAACGATCCTTGGCCAATGGCGCTGGACAAGCAGCCGTGGCCGCCCGGAGCGGTGCCATGGGGCGCCTTCGGATTCGCCCCTCGCGCCAGAAGATCCTTGGCCTGGCCCACGTCATTCTCCGCGCAAGCGCGGCGAAAAGCCATGTCGAGCTCTTGGCGCGCTTTGGCTTCTGCGATGCGGGCTTTTTCCATGTTTTCAGGGGTGTTGGGCGTGAAGGGCGTCGTGGCGATGGACATGAAGGATCCAAAAAGTCAGAGGAATGAAAAAATGCTCGTGGTTCGACAAATTCATGAAAAAAGCCGCAAAGGCCGCGCGGGGCGCCAAATGGAGAAAACTACGCGCTCAGTCCTCCGCGTCGGTTCGCTCCAAACGAGACGAACGCGCGGCCGGCATGGCGTGCATCGTGTTTTCGCTTGCCGAGCCAACCCGAAAAGAAGACGGCGCCTCGCCTGGCGAGCGCTCATACAGAGCGGCTTCGGTGAAAGCGGATGCCAAAAGAACGGCCCCCGACAAAAAGAATGCGGCGTTTTCCGCAAAGCCAAGAAATCGGCGCTTGTTTTCAGGGCTCATCGCTTGTGGCCGCAAAAATTAGCCGCGGCCGCGAGAATTGTTTTGCTTGGGATTTGGAACATTGGCTCTCCAAAAATGAGGGGGTCGCGGATTGCGCGCATAAGCAATTATACGCGCGCGATTTTTGTTCCACCGCAGTCTTTTGGAAAAAAGAAGAGAAAGAATCGTCCGTTGCGAAAAAGCATCACGCTTTTCGGCCGAAAAAGGGCGCCCAGAGCAGAAAAACACGTTGGCCGCCCGGGCCTGATCTGAGGGGCCGGATTGGCAAAGCCGCGCGTCAGGCCTCGGCAGCCAGGCAGAGTCCGTTCCGATTTTGGCGCAAAAAAGCCCCCTGCGAAGGGGGCAAAGGGAACTCAAGGCCCCCTGAGAGAAGGAGCGCGAAGCTTGGATCTCATCGCGTGGGTCAAGGCGAGGCGGCCAATGCCCCAGCCCCGCTTGCTTGACTGCGCGCCAGCGGGCGCTGGAAAACCTGGCGCTCGAGGAAAAACCAAAAATCAAGCGAGGAACCCGCCATCGACTGCGACGACCTGCCCGACCATGAAGGAGGCTTTGTCGGACGCCACGAAAAGAATGACGTCCGCGAGCTCTTCGGGGCGGCCTGGGCGCTTGATCGGCGTGGTCGCCGCGAAGCCCGCTTTCGCGTCTGAGTCGCCGCCTGTGAAACGGTCAAGCATCGGCGTGTCCACGAGCCCCGGAGAAACCGCGTTGATCCGCACGCCCAAGGGCAGAGATTCAAGCGCCACGGCCCGCGTGAGGGCGTCAACGGCGCCTTTTGTCGCCGAATAAATCGGCGCGCCCGGGATGCCGGCTTGGGCCACGACAGAGGAGACATTCACGATGCTGCCATGCCCTTGCTGGGTCATCTGGGCGACTTGATGCTTCAACGACCAAATGACGCCCAAAACATTGGTGTCGAACAGGTCCGTGTAGTTTTCGCGGGTGGCCGCGGTGATGGGGCCGAGCGTGCCTTCGATGCCCGCGACATTGATGGCGTAATCGATCTTGCCGAATTTGGCCACCGCTTCGTCGATCAGCCGCTGAACCTGGCTTTCTTCCTTCACATCCGTTTGGACGAAAAGGGCGTTGACGTCTAGATTTTGAAGCTCTTGCTCCAATTCGCGGCCGAGTTGTTCGCGACGGCCGGAGATGACGACATTGGCCCCTTCTTTTCCAAAGGCGAGCGCTGTGGCGCGTCCAATGCCGGAAAGGGCGCCGGTGATGACGACGGTTTTGCTTTTGAGGTTTTGTGACATGATGGTTCCTTAGGGTGGCGCATGGTGGGAGAATTCCCGGGATCGCGCTTTTGTCTCTGGGCCGATTTTCGCTACGCCGCGAAAAAATCGAACGAAGGGCCGAAAAGCGTGTGGTTTACGCGGCGCCGCGGCTGGGCAGGTCGGACCGGTTGTTTGGATTCACAAAGGCCGGGGACATCGGCCAATCGGAGTGGATCTGGGCAAGCGCGGCGGCGTCGCATCGCCCGACATTCCCAGAACGGAGCGGACAAAGCAAGCTTGAAAAATCAGCGCGTTGAGACGCCGAGGGGCCTTGAAAATCGCCCAAGCGCTTGATTAGAAGGTGAATAAGGGTTAACGCTTAAAAGAGCCGCCCATTGGCCGAGCAGCCAGGCGGCAGAAACGGCCAGACGACGAACCGCAGCGGTGGCCAATGGCTGGGCGGAGCCTTGTGAGGCATGGGGAATTCGATTGCAGCAGCGGAGTCAGAGTCGGGGCGAGCCGCGCGAATCGGCGCCCGTGGGCAACGCGTTTCCTTTGGCATCCAAAGGCGCGGTCAATGGCTGGAGGGGCGAAGCCCGCTTCGCGACGCCCCGTTCGCCAAGGCCCGCCTCAGCGGCCAAAATCAGCGCTTCTTGGCGAGCCGCGCACTCGGGGAACAAGTTTTCGCGTTCGGTGTCTGAGGCCAGCATTTGCGCGACCGCCGGGTGTTCGGACGGCAATTCCATCCCCAGCAAATCCGCCGCGGCGTGCCAGCCATTGGACAAAACCAATTTGATGGCGCTCATCAAGGGCTGCGGGCGCGCCTGAAACTGCGGGCGCAAAATCCTCAACACGGACGCCAAAGGCGCCGTGGGGCTCTTTGCGTTGAGCGCCGTGAGAATGTGCGAGAGGAGGCGCGGGGCGATGATTTTGTCAGGATTTGCGGCGCGCGCCAAAAGGTCAAATCCTCGACAACCCTCTGGCGTCAGCTCGGCAAGCGCTCGCGGAGCTATGCCCAGGAGGGCGGCGGACGCATGTTCGCCCAATTGGTCGATGTCCCGGGCTCTCGCCGCGTCGAGCAAAAGGCGCATGCAGTCGGGGGCGCATCCGTCAGTGGCGTGCGCGATCGCGCCACGGCCTGTCGCTGAAATCAGAAAAATATCGCTCGCGGGCAACAACATTTCGATCATGGCCGCATTTTGGTTCTCCGCCGCAATCATCAGCGCGGTCCTGTCGTAGCTCGCCCACTGGTTCAGGTCGGAAAAGGGGGCAAGAATTTCAACGCCTAAAATCCACTGCGTTTGCGCCGCGAACAACAAGGGCGCTCCGGGATACGTGGCTTCCTCCATGACTTGCATGGGCGAAAAGGGCGCCAAAAGACGAACCAAGCGCTCGTTCTTGTTCATGATCGCGACATGCAACGCGTTTTGCCCATCAAAGTCGAAATAGGAAGGATCGGCCCCTTGCTCCAAAAGCGCTTCGATGACACTGTTTGGCGCGCCGTCTTCCACCGCAGAGATAAGTTGCGCGTGCAATGCGTTCGTCTGCGCGTGCTCCATGACGTCGGAGAAAAATTGGTCGCGTGCGGCGTTTTTGCGAGGCGCGGGCGTGTTGGGCATCGGAGGGCTCAAGGGCTCAAGGGCACAAGGAAAGCACAAAGAAAAAGAAGCGCAGAAACCAACGCCGGGCAAGCAAGCGAGGCTTCTGCGGGTTTGCCAACAGAACGGCGGCGAGGGGATTTTGCCTGAATTCGCGCAATCCAGCAAGTCGTTCGTTCAAAGGCGGCGGGGGGGCGTGAATTCGTCCTCGGCGCGGCGTTCGCCGAAAAGGCCGCTCTCGCGGCTCAAAAGGACGGCCTCCATTTTGGCGAACGCGCGCGGCATCTTTCGGGCCAGGTCCGTCTCGTGGCGCGCCTGGCGCTCCGCGGAAACCCCTCCCTCGCCCCAAGGGCAACGAATGGCTTCGGCGTCGATCCACGGCGCCAAAAAATCAGCGCTCGCGAAAGAGTGATCCGCTCCCAAATCGACCGCAAAGCGAAAAGCCTCGCGAGCCTCCTCTTGCGCGGCGGCGCGGCCGTGGCGCGTTTCGATCTCCCCGGCAAGCCAAGCGGCGATCTCCGGGCGCCCAGAAGACACCGCCCGGAATATCGGAACGCGCAGGCGCGTGAGGGACGCCAATTCGTTTGGGGGAATCGCAGGAGCCAAAAGCGCTGAAAACGGCGCCAAAACCCGAACGGATTCAAAGTGGCCGCAGGAAAGGGCCACTGCGAAAGCGGTTTCCCCCAAGCCATCCGTCAAGGACGGGTCGCAAAGGGGCAGAAGGCCCGACAAGACTTCGGCTGAATTGGCGTGCGCCGCCTCATGCAAGGGCGTGCTGCCCGAAAGGCGCGTCCGCGAATTGAGTGTGTGGGGGGCGACGCGCGCGAGCCAAAGGGCGGCGGCTAAATTGCCCGCCTCCGCGGCGTGATGAAGGGGGCTCTTGCCAAAGGCGTCAAAGGCGCCAGGGCCGGTCGCTTGGTCGGCGTTTGCGCCTGTCCGCGCGGCCGTCTCGCCGACCATGCCCGCGCAAAGAGCGCCACCCAAGCCATGCCGAGCGAGCGCGTCCAAAAGAGCCGTGGAGGAGGGAGCGTCCTTGCCCTTCAAGCGCGCGGCCAAGCAAAAGAGACTTTCGCCTAAAAAAGGCGGCGTCATCGCTTCGCGTCCCAAGCCTTCGGCCAACATGATTTCAGCCAACTCCACCCGTCCGGATCGAATCGCTTGCGCCAGCGGCGTCGTCGACGCCAAATTCGCAGTGAAGCGGTCGCGCGAAAAGGGGGCCAGAAGAGCCACGCACTCGACGTGCCCCAATCGCGTCGCATGCATCAGAGCGATTTCTCCTCGCTTGTCGCGAAAGCCCGCGTCCGATGAGCTCAGCAACAATTGGACGCAACGCGCATGCCCATTGCGCGCGGCGTGCGCCAGGGCGGTCAGCCCGTCAAAATCGGCGATTTTCGCCGGATGGTCAACAAACGGCGCCGCAAGGGGCGGGAGCCAAGGACGCCCATGCGGGTCATGGCTTGCGAGGACAAGCTCCACGATCGAGGCATCCCCAGACACCGCGGCGAGCATCAAGGGCGTGCGGCCGCCGGCGTCGCGCGCGGCATGCAGTTCGCCGATGCGGTCCGCCAGCGGCTTGCGCTTTTGCAGCGAGCGCATGGCTTGCGCGTTCCCTTCGCGCAGCGCCGTCATCCACTGGCGCGCCTGTTCGGCGAATTCGATTTCCGCGGCTTCGGCTTGCGCCTTCTCTTGCTCCGGCGATCGGGGCGGAACGATGGCTTGAAAAAGCCTGCGAAGCGCGCCGGGGCGCCCTTGCGAAGCCGAGTCCGAGATTTGCGCTGGCTCGCGGCCTTGCGTTGTCGGGTCCATGGCGCTCAGAGCCTTTTCGCGGGGGGAGGGGGGACGCGCGCGCCGCGCATGGCATCCGGGGACGCGTGGGGGGCCACGCCAGAGATTCCAGCGGCCGCTTCAAGCTCGCGAGACTCTTTGACGGCCCGCAAGCGAGGCATGTCAAATTTTGGCGAGCATTCTTGAAGCGCCTCTTCAATTTCAAAACCGTTCAACAAGGGAGCCATCGCGTCCACGCAGTCCATCCAGTGGCGCTCCAAGGCGAATTCAAACGCGGTTTTCCCCAATTCGCGAGAAAGGCCCCGCATGTGGTCCGCCAGAAGCTCAACCATGGGCGCGTCATTGTTGGAGACGGCCAGAAGCATCGCGTCCCACCGATCGGCGACGATGGAGGGATCCGCGCCCGCCGCGAGCAACGCGCGCGCGCAATCGCGATGGCGATTTTTAGCCGCGATCAACAACAGCGGATGCCCGTCGCCTCGCGCGGCGTTCACCTCATCCTTTGACATGGAGCCCAAGGCCAATGCCAGACAGTTCGGCATGCCCTTTCCGGCGGCCAAGTCGGCGAACGCGTGGCCTTCTTGGTTTGTGGCCATCACAGGGAAAAAAGGGAACAAAAGATGAGCCATTTCCATCGTCTGGGGCGTTTCGCCTGCCGGCTGGCTCAAAATGCTCAGCATCAAGGCGTTCCGGCCTTCTTGGTCGACAGCGGACAAATCGGAAAAGGGCAAAAGGCGCTCCACGCAGTTTTTGGCGCCGCGCCGCGCCGCGAGCATCAAGGCGTCCATGCCCGCGCTGTCTTGAAGAGTGGCCGAGGAGCGCGACAGCAGAAGATCCACGCAAAGCGCGTGCCCGCGCTCCGCGGCCTCCATCAGGGCGGTGCGGCCCAAATCATCTTGGGCGTTTGGATCGTTGTGCCCCATCAGCAAAACGACGCAGCGCGCGTGGCCGTTTTTGGCGGCTTGCGCAAGGGGGGTGGAGCGTTGAGCGTCTCTTGCGGAGCCTGGCGCGCGCGAAAGCAAAATAGACACGCAGTCGGCGTGCCCCAGGCGCGCGGCGCTCGACAAAGCGGTTGACGCCAGCCCACCCAACTCCTGAATGGAGAGCGATTCAGAAAGCGCCGCAAGTCGCTCTTCGACCGCCCGGGCGTCCCCCGCCCACGCGGCATCCAGCAAAGCCGTGCCCGCCGAGAGGCCGGGAGCCGGAATGTCTTCTCGCGAATAAGGAGAAGAGGAGGAGTGGCTCGCGGTCACAATCTTTTCCTGGACGGCACGCCATTCGCGGGGGCCGAGTCATTCCGCGCCGGCTCCGCGCAGGACGCGTTTGTTCCTCGCTGAGCGCGCTCGACGTCAAGCGACAAAGCTTCACGCTCACGCCGCGCGAGCTCCTCGCCGCCCTCCTGGGCCAAGGAATCAATTGCGCCGCCGATGGCGGATTTGCAAAGATCTCGAAATCGAACAACCAAAGAGAGGCGAGGCGATTGAGCGGCAGACGCCAATGCGGTTGCCTTTTTTGCTGGCCCAAAAAGGCCGTCAAGGCCATTTCGAGCGCAGTCAACGCAAACCGGCAAAAATTTGAGCCAGAAAACAACGGCGTTGGAAACCAAAAAGCCTGATATGGAAACGATGCCTGCCGCGACGAGCGGCGTCGCCCACAAAAGCGTCAGGGCATCCGTTTTCGAAAAGGATCTGGGGGAGTCCCACAAAAGGTTGAACGAGGCTCGGCCGGCGTCGGCGACGTCAAAAAAGGCAACTGGCGTCAAGCGTTTGTCGTCAGAAATGGCCCCCCACAAATCGCGCGAGAAAAATTGGGAAAAAAACACCCGCGAGCTTCGCGCGCGAAATTGCGTTGAGCACCTAGCCACGAAAGAAAATCCGCAAGAAAAAATCCAGAAGCCGATCGCCCAATGCGGAAACACGTTCAGAGCATGCGCCGGCCCGCTCAAAAGGGCGCCCAAAAGAAAGACCGAGAAAATAAACGCGCTCAGGGCAGCCGTGATGATGGCCACCATCAAAATGGAAAAAACAATCCGAGCGGAGCCAATGAAGACCGCCGCGCGCAAACGGCGGCGCAGGGCGAAAAAGGCCGCCCCGGCTTTGGGGCTCAAAAGGGAACGGCGAGGGGAAAGGGCCATGCCAGAAAGTCTCATTGAATTTGAGCGCCGAAATAGGGCGCGAAAAAAGGAGGGCCCGCGAGCCCATGGCTCCATTCTCTCACGCAAAAGAGGACAAAAGGAAAACAATGCAAAATTGCAGAACGAGCGCTGTCGCGAAAACCGCGTTGTGTCGCGGAAAAGCAACAAAAGGGCGCTGAGAGCGCAATGCCCAAATCCAACGGCCTCGATCCCAGCCTCCGTCGGTCAAACGCGCAAGCTTTTGCGCAAGGGCAACGTCGGTTGGGCGGCATCAGGAGCGCCTTGCGAGTGAGACGCCTCGCGCAGGAGCGCCTGGCGCAGGAAAAAGGCCTCAACGCGCGCCATGACGGCGTCGCCCAGGGGCTCGGTGAGAGAGATCAGGAGATTTTCAATTTCGGCGTCGGTGGATTGGGGCGCAAGCGCCGCCAGAAGCGGCCAAGACTCACTGGCTGTCGCCTCTTCAAAGGGCGTTTGACCCTTTTCGTTGCGGCGCGTCAAGTCGCTGGCGGCAGACAAAACCCGCGCCACTTCCAAGTCTTCCCCAGAGGGATCGTAATCCCCGCCTGAATGTCGTTCAAAAGCCAAAGCCAGAGCTGTTTTTCCGTCCTCGGTCATGGCATTGGCGTCCGAATGAGGCAACAACGCCTTGACGGCGTCCGCGATGCCCGCGCCGGCCGCCGACATCAAGGGCGTGTAGCCTTGCTCGTCCGCGGCGCGAGCGTCCACGAGGGGCAGAAGGGAATTGAGCGCGCCAATCGAGCCGCCGCGCGCCGCGTGATGCAAAGCCGTTTGCCCGCGGCGGTCGCGCGTGGTCGGATTCGCGCCGGCGGCCAACAAAACACGCGCGCATTCGTGCGCCATTTCGGCGCCGTTCATGCCCTCAACCGCGAGCATGAGCGCCGTCCAGCCGTTTTGATCAGTCGCTTCCAAGCCAAAGTGAGGAGCGAGAAGCTCAACGGCCTGCGGGTGGCCAGTGTGCGCCGCGAGCATCAAGGCGTTGCGGCCCGAACGGTCCAAAAAGCCGAAATTCGCATTGGGGTTCGCTTTCAGCTCCGCGAAGTAAGCGGGGAGCAATAAGTTCAAGATGTCCGTGTTTCCGCTGGCCGCCGCCACGCAAAGGGCATTGTTGCTTTGGGAGCCCGCGTCCGTGCGCAAAGGAGAGCCCGCGCCAAGAAGCGCCTTCACACAAGGCGTGTGGCGAAAATTACAGGCGGAAATCAACGCATTGATTCCTCGGCCGTCAATACGACTCGGATCCGCTCCGTGGGCCAAAAGGGCGCGAAGCGCGTGAAGGTGCCCACGCGCCGCCGCTTCTATCAAAGGCGTCGCCTTTCCGAAACCGCCCGCGGCGTTGGGATTGGCTCCCAGTTTTACGTAGTGCTCGACCTCCAAGTCGCGCCCTTCGGAGGCGGCTTTGAACAACGAAACGTCAAAGGAGTTTTGGATTGGGTTGTCTTGCATGTCAACACTCGAAAAGTGTGGCGGGTGAAACAAGCCCCGCGAAGAACCTTCATTCTACACGGCCGCGCGGCGCGGCGCGAGACCCCGTCAAAATTTGAGACAAGGATATCCGGAGAAGGACATTCTGTGTCGAGAAAGAGACACTCGGGCAGAAAACCGCGTGAAGGACCTCCGCCGCAGTCGCCAACGATGTCATTGTGCCCCAGTGGCGGCCCTCTTGTCGCCGAGCATGGCCCGCGCGTCGCGCGCCGTTTGCGTCGTCCGGACACGGATTGGCGTCGCCTCTCTCTTGTGATGCTCCGCGTAATTTGAGAGAATGAGGGCACATGGGCGCCGCGTTCAGCCCCGCACGCAACACGCAAAACAAATTCGTTATTGGCCAATCAAGACTGTCACGCAAGGGGATTAAAATGGCGCAACAAAAGAAGAAAATAAAAAATTTGGAAACGGACACGCATGTGTTTTTCTTGACCAGCGAATTTTCGCAGTGGTATCCGTCGGATTTTCGGGACGAAGAGGGTCATGAGTTCGCCACCGCCGAGGAATACATGATGTTCCACAAAGCGACGCTCTTCGGGGATCACGCGATCGCCGCGCAGATTTTGGCGACCAACGACCCGAAGCGGCAAAAGGCGTTGGGCCGGCAAGTGGCGGGCTTTGACAAGACCGTGTGGGACCAACACGCCAAGGCAATCGTCAAAAAGGGAAATTCCCTCAAATTCACGCAGAATCCGGATCTGTGGGATGTGCTGAACGCGACGGGCGACAAAAAGCTCGTCGAGGCCGCCGACTACGACCCGATCTGGGGCATTGGATTCTGCTGCGACGACACCGAGGCCCTGGGCCAGCCCGAACGCTGGGGCCTCAATTGGCTGGGCGAATCGTTGACCGAATTGCGAGACGAATTGCGCGCGCTGGGATTCGAGCCCTTCCGAGGCCTCGTCGAGGACCAAAAACTCATTTCCATGCGAGACCGAAGCGGCCAGCGCTGGCTGCGCATCACGCCGAAGGAGCTCGCCGATCAGCTAGGGCGCTCGTCTTCGCAAGACTTGCGAGAATCGGTCGAGCGCGCGCCCGCGACTGACACAGTGATCATTCAGTTCAAGGGATTGTCTTACGCTTTGAGCGAGCCCATGGGCGAGTTTAGAGCTCGAAACCAAAGCGCATGGGCGGCGCTTGAAGCCGAAACGGCAGCCGTCGCCCCCAAGGCTGGCGCTGTCCGCGCCGGCTGGCGTCAGCCAGGGCTCTGAAAGGCGCTGCGGCAATCTATTTGCGGCTCTCCTGCGGGGAGAGCTTTTTGCCGCCCAGCCAATGCCGCCATCAAGCGGCGGCTTTGACCCGTGCAAAAAAGCACAAGTGAATTACCCCTGCCTGAAGGACGGGGTCTGCGCTCGGCAAAATCTGATCAAACTTGTGCGCGGGCAATGAATGGGGCGTTTGCGTGACAAACAAACGAAAAAATGGCGGCCAGAAAAACAAAAAAGACGCCAACAAAGGGGAAACATGGGTATCATTGCTGTTCTCGATTCATTTTCTCAACCGTTTGGAGGCTTCATGAAAATTCGCTCCTTGTCCGCAATCGCCGCCGTGGCCCTGATGTCTTTCGGCTCCATCACTGCTCACGCAACCACCGCCAAGAAGCATTCGACGACGGGCTGCTACGAAACCCAGCGCGGCGATCCGTCCGGCAAAGTCGAACGGCTTGCGGTTCCGTGCGAAGCGGGGCAACATGGCGAAGTTCGTTCGGTCAACACTCGCGCGTTCAGTTTTGGCGAGGACAGCTCGGAAGTCCAGCGCGGCGACCCGAGCCTGCCGGGCGAAAAGCTGCCCCGCTCGACGAAGTGATGGGGCGGCTTTTGCCGCGAAACTCGATCAAATCCAAAAAAGGCCACGCCGCCAAGACCGCGGGCATTGGGCCGGAAATAGCATTTGAATCGAAAAAAGGCGCCAATTCGGCGCTTTTTTTGCGTGGGCAAGTAATTTGCTTCGAGACAATTTCATCGCGAAGAGCTTGCTGGACGTTCGCGAGCTTCACAAAGAACGAGCCCGTCGCGCGATGCTTTGATGGTTACTCGCATCAGGAGCCGTTGGCCGCGGTTGCGCGGATTTGACAACCTGGCTCAACGATATCGATTCCGCCCGAGCCATGAGACGAGGAATGCGGCTGTTGTTTTCAACGGCTTTTTCGGAGGCGGCCTCGGCCAACAAGCATTCGTTGGGGGCGCGCTCAGACAGAACCTCCGCGCAATCCCAAACGCCAAGTTGAATCGCCAAAGCCAAAACGTTAAGATTTTCGCCTTCGGTGATCCACTCGCAGCGCGCGCCTTGGGCGAGAAGCGCTTTCACGGCATGAGAGTGGCCGTGGCGCACGGCCAGCGTCAGCACGGAACTTCCCGCGGCATCCACTGCGTTCACGTCGCTTGCGGGAATAACGAAGTCAAAGATTGCCGCGTTTCGCGCCTCCACGGATTTCATCAAGGGCGTGCGGCCTTTGCCGTCCGGTTGGCGGGCGTCGCACAAAGGAAGCAGGATTTGAACGGCCGGCATCCAACCCATGGAGCAAGCGAAGCCCAAGTGCGTTTCCCCCATGGGCGTGATGGCCGCCAAATTGGTTTTTTTCGCCAAAGCTCGCGCGACGGCTTCGTGTCGGTTGCAAATGGCCTCAAAAAGCGGCGTCCAGCCCATGCCGGTGGTCTCGTTGGGGTCGCTCAGCGGAAGCAAAAGCCTCACGCACCCGATTCGGCCATGCTCGGCCGCCGCATGCAGGGCGGTTTGCCCGGTGGGGGTGAATCGCATCGCCGCGTCTGGATCCACGCTCAGGATTTGTTTGACGTCCGCCACCGATCCCTTGCCGGCCGCTTTGATGAGGGCGTCAAGCGTGGCTGCGTCTTCGTGAATGTGTTGGGTTTTGCTGCGAGATGCCATATGGAGTCATGCGTGTGTGGGGAGGCCGCCAGATGACGGGCCAAGTCCGCGCGAGGCGACTATTCTCTCTTCATTGTATCGAACTGCGGACGCAAAAGCGAGCGGCGCGCCGCACGGCGGAGCCGACTGCGTTGTGGCCGTGGCGCCGAGGGCGCGAACCGGTGGCTGGGCATGAAAATTTAAATAAAGCCCCCGTTTTTTTTGGTAAAGTGAGAAAAAGTTGATTTTCTTCTTTTTTTTCGAATTTTTTCACAGAACAGGCATTCCATGTCCAAAACAATCCGCGCCGTTTGCGCCCCCCTCCTTGCCGCGCTTATTGGCCTGGGTGGCTGCGCGTTGCCCCCGCCCCGCGACACTTTTGACACAAAGTTTGCCCCGACGGCGGAACAAATCGAGGCGCTCTCGCAATTGTTCGTGGTCTCCGTTCGCTTCGAGGATGACGCCGTGGGCCAAAAGCCCCGTGATCTGGCCCTTCGACCCCATGGAATGGTTTTGGACGCGCGATCCGCGGGCGGCACGGTTTTGTCCATAGGCGCGAAATCACCGGTTTTTTCGGCTTCCGCAAAAAAGACCGCGCTTGACGCGTTGATTCACGTGATCTATCCGTCGGGACCCGCCGAGCCCCTCAAAACAATGGGCGGAAGCGCTTATTTGCCGCTCAATGAGGCGGTCGAGGTTCAGGGCCCAGAAGGCCGCGCGGTGTGGCTCACATTGAAGGAAATCCAGACGGCGCCAATCGAGCAAAAGTGATTTTCGGCTCGGCGTTCAACCTCGGCGCGCAGTCCGGTTCCAAGCTCCGATTCCGCGTTGGGCGAGTGATCCGCTTTGCGCGCAGGGCATTCAAAATTTGAAAAAATGGACTGGTCCACGCAAATCCATGACAATTCTTTCCACCGCCGAGAGGACTGGGCAATTTTCGGCGCCTGCGGGCGCTGACGACGCGTCGCGCGCGCAGAGCCCTGTCACGGAAGCCGTTTTTTGGTTGGACGGAAAGCGGCGTTTTGATCCGGACGGGGCGCTCCCAACGGAGGGCCTGAGCGCGCAAGAATTAAACGAGAGGGCGAACATCGCGCGCGAGCCCTCGGAATGGGGCCCCTGGCGACGCGAAAGCGTTATGGCGGCGCTTGAAGCCAGCGCGAAAAATCTCGGCGCGCCGCAAGGATGGGGCTGGGCCTGGGGCGCCAAAACGATTTTTGGCGTTGTGGGAGACGCAATTCATTGTGAGCCGGCAAAAACCGCCCAGCCTTTGTGGCCGGAGTTGATTTGGGCTTTGGGAACCGAAAGAAATTTGGGGGCGCGAGTCCATCAAGCGCGGCTGCTGGGAGAAAAGCGCGCGCCATTGCGTTGGACAGGGAAGGCGCTGGATGAAAAAGAAAATGCGTCGAATGAAAAAAGCCGCGATGAGCGAGGCCTGGGCGACGATTTTTTGATTCAAGAGTGGGCTTTCAAAGGCGGCCCGGAAGATGAAAAGAAATGGTCTTTGACCGAGTGCCAGGCCATGCTGTCCGTTTGGATCGCCGCAGGCGGAAGCCTGTCGCGGGCGTGGACTCCGGAGCACCCCGAGCCGGACTCATGGCGCAAAGAAAATCGCCATTCCCTGGTTGCGCTCAGCCTTTCTCGCTACGATTGCTCTCCCGACAAAACAATGGCTTTGTTGGACGCTGGCGCGCCCATTGAGGAAGACCCGCAGGGATGCGTGTCCGTGTCCGCGTGTTGGGTCGTCCAAGAAGAGGCCTGTTTCCCTGTGGCCCAGCGGTTGTCGGTCATGGGCATGAGCTTTGGCCCTCAACCGGGGGTTGGCGAGCCATTGTTAGGGGCTTTTTTAGGCGATCCGAGAACCTTGCTCATGGTGGCCGAGGAGTGCTCCGGAGAAAAGGGGGCCGCGGCTCTCAATTGGGCATGGCGTCGTCAAAAAGAAGTCGAAAAAATGGATGAAAAGCCATTGGGGCCGACGCAAATTCAACGATTTTCCGCTTTCTTGGCGAAATGCGAGGCGGACGAGTTGAGCCAAATCGGAGGAGGCCCAAAGGCGGCGCGCGCCTTGTCTGGCAAAGGCAATCGCCTGTGAGGGCAAAAAAACAACATGCCAAGAAAAATCGAAAAAAAAAGAGCCGACATCCGCGCCGCAAAGCCTTGCCGTGTAGAATGAAATCATGGGTTGCTGTTCACCGTGAATCATTCTTTGGGCGAAGAAAAATGGAAAACAAAACAAAAGAATGGCTGGGCGCCATTGGCGGGGCCGTCGCCGGCGCGGCGGTTGTGTCGCTGTTGTTCATGGGGTTGGGCCAACGCCTCCACAGCCAACAAGCCGTGGCTCTTGATTCCTTTTCGTTGGCGATCAAGGACGCGCAGGCGCACAGCGCCTTTTTCGCGCCGAAATCGGCGGCGAGCCATGCATATATTGCGCGACAAGCAGAGGGCGCTTTGTCGTCCGAAAGCGACCAGAACAGCGGCGAGGAAAGCGCTGCGTCTCCAGCGTCTGGCGCCCAAGGCCATGACAGCGCGTTGGCGTCGAATGAGTCCGACGAGGGGGGCGCTCCGGGGCTGCCAAGCTTAGTGGAGAACAGCGAGAGCCACGCCTGGGTGGACACAATTGACGGGGGGCTGGTCGCGGTGTCGAATGAAGCCCGCGGGTTGGAGGAGATGACGGACGGCTCAATCGCGGAGATGCCTGCGTTGCCGCCCATCGCTGCGCGCACGGAGCTCGCGGCGGGCCATATGGCGCCGATCGCCCTTGAAAACATCGCCACGCATCAACGGATTCTGATCGAGCGCGTCGCGGTGGTCGACGCCACTGGCGCCTGGATCGCCGAAAGCGGAGACGACGAGAGCGCGAGCATTCGCGGCTTCACCATGAAGCTCGCCGAGGGCGAAAAGAAAACGGCTTTGATTTATGCGCAAGGCGTCGAAAAACCCTTGGCGGTCGAATTCACAGGGGCCAGGGACGCCGACAAAAGCCGTTTGATCATCGATTTGGCGGTCAAAGGCGATGATGGCGTCTCTGGCAAGGAATCGCGCTCAGCCAGTTCGAGCGCCGAAAAAGGCGGAGTTTTCCGCAAAATGACTTGATCGCGAAATCATCGTCCATGGGCAAACCCTTTCCTCCGCGCAACATCAGCCACATCAACATGGCGGCCTTTTGGAACAAGCCGGATGAACTGCGCCTGGAGGTCGCGAATTTGGCGAGGATTGAGACGGCCCTGGGTGCGCAGACGCCCCTCATGATAGCGGCGGCGCAAGGACACGACGAGTGCGTGAAAATCCTGCTTCCCCTGTGCGATCCGTTGCAACATTCGTTTGACCACAACAACGCGCTGATGCAGGCCGTTGCGAGAGGGTTTTCAGAGTGCGTGCGGCTGCTCGCATCGCACAGCGATTTGAACGCGCTGGATCGCAACGACATGGACGCCCTCATGCGCGCCATGATGGCGATTGGAGGCGGCAAGAACATTGACCTTGCGCCTTTGCTGACGCCGCACAGCGCAATCCGGCGCGACAAACATCAATGGAGCGCGCTGCATCACGCCGCGACCGAGGGGGCCGCGAGCGCCATCCCATTTTTGTTGGCTCACGGGTTCGACGCCAACGCCCAAAATGACGAGGGCGAAACCGCGTTGATGTCGGCCGCGCGCTGGCTGAATGTCGAGTGCGTGAGGCTGTTGGCGGCGGTGTCCGACGTGTCGTTGAAAAACGAGGGGGGCCGAACGGCATTGGAGGCCATGCTCGTTTGGAACACCGAGAACAGCGGGGCTGCGGCCCAATGCGCGGACATTCTGGCCCTGGACGCCAATATTCACGAGGCGCGGCGCGTGATGGAGCGATTCGGAGCCGAAAACATGCCGCAAGCGAAGGCGATGTTTGACGCGGCGGCGCTGCGCGAGGAGCTGTCCGGGCAACAAACAAAAAAAACGCGGGCGGCGCAGCCCGCAAAGCCTCACACGTTGCGCCAGTGGGCCATGCAGCCCGTGAAATCGGCTCCTCGCCGAAAAAAACAGGCGAGAGCCGACGCAAATCAAGAGCCAGGCGGAGAGCCAGGAACCGTCGCAAAGTCCGAAGGCGGACGAATCAGTCGCCGTTTGTGAAGCGGCGTGGCTTCGGCTCGTCCGCGGCTGGCGCCAGCAGAAAAAGGACGGCGTGCGGATAGGGTGGAAGGGGCCCGGCGAGAGATTGTATTTAACCAAAAATTGAAATGAAAATAGCGCTGCCATGGTGGCCATCGGCCGCCGTGCGTCAAAAAGGCCGCCAGAATGGCCGCAGATTGCGGCGCTGGATAATTCGGCGGATTCGCGAGAGAATGAAGGCCTGATGCAAAAGAGGCGAGGAGAAGGATGTCTGAATTGAAAAAATTCGTGGAAGAGGGGAACGTCGCAGAGCTTCGCGCCTGGCTGGAGAAGAACGCTCCGCGCGAAGACGGCGTGGATATCCGCGATTTTGAAGATTGGGAGTTGCCGCCAGGGTCCTCCCTCGTCATGGAAGAAATTGAAGAGGCTTTGTTTGCGGCGACGACGCACGAGCGTCCGGACTGCGTGGCGGCGATTGTGGAGCTTTGCCCTCGCGCCGCCGCGGGCATGGGCTCTCCCGACCAAAACGACTGGTGGGATGAAGGATTGAATGGAGAAACCGCGTTGATGCTTGCCGCGGGCAATGGGAACGATCCAGAAGCGCTCGCGCGGTGTTTCGATTTGTTGTTGCCGGTGAGCGACTTGGACGCGTTGAATCTCTCGGGCCAATCCGTGTTGACGCGCGCGGCTGAAAACGGGAATTTGCGCGCCGTGAAAATATTGATGGAGCGGTCGGACCCGCTGCATGTGGATTCCTCGAGCGTCTCCGCCCTGATGTTCGCGGCCTTCAATGGACATGCGGACTGCGTGCGCGCGCTGATGCCGGTTTCGGACGCCAACCACCAAGAGGGCGCGGACGGGCGCAACGCCTTGATGCTCGCCGCGTTCCGCGGGCACGCCGCGTGCGTGGAGATTCTCGCGCCCACGACGGACCTTGCCGCGATCGACGCCCTGGGGCGCACCGCGTTTGGGTTGGCGGTTGAAATGAGCTCCTGGGCCTGCGCGGACGCGCTGGCGTCAGTGGAAAACCCGGAGTTGGGCCGAATCGTCAAAGAGGCGGGAAATGAAAAAATGCCGCGAGCCGCGGCGTTGCTGGAAGCCAAAGAGCTGGGCGAGGAAATCGCGAAGCGCGGCTTTCCCTCGGAGCGCGAGATCGGAGAGGCCCCTTCACTCCGAAAAGCGCGCGTGTTTTGAATTGTCCTGCTCACGGCCGGGCTTGGCTTGCGTCCCGGGCTGCGCCGTGTTTTTTTGACGAAGCCGCCGTTCCGTGGGACACTGGGAGTGTTCGATCAGCCCTTTTCCGGGGAGCATGGCGCCCCGCATGCGAATAAATAAACCAAAGAAAAAAAACCCAGCCGTTGGCCATGAAAAAAGAACCGTCTCGCTCAAACGCCGCTTTGAATGAAAACGAAGCCTCGCCGACCGAAGCTGAGCGGCTTTTGGCGTCCGCCGGCCTGCGGGCCGCGGCCGAGGCGGGCGATCTGGACGCCATGCGGGAATTCATCGCCCAAGGCGCGCGGGAGGTTCCCGACAGTCATGGAGAAACCGCTTTGATGCTGGCGGCCCACAACGGGCATGCCAAGTGCGCGCGCGAATTGCTGCCGTTGAGCGACCCGAACGCAAGAAGCGGGCGATTCAACAACCACACGCCCCTGATGATGGCCGCGGCGGAGGGGCATTTGGATTGCGTCCGGATTCTCGCGCCAAAAACGCAGCCCGCGGCGCGCGACAAAACCGGCGGAAGCGCTTTGTCCATGGCGGCCATGTTCGGATACCCGGAAATCGTCAAAGCGCTGCTGCCATTCTCTGATGCGCGCCAGAAAGACCACTCTGGATGCTCCGCTTTGTGGTGGGCCACCACCTCGGAGGACGACAACACGGAATGCATCGAGGTTTTGATTCCGGTGTCGGACGTCAACGAAAGCACGCGCGACAAGGATTTTCCTTTGGGGACGGCCGCGGCGAACGGCAACTCCGGCATCGTCAAGGCCCTGTTGGCGGCCGGGGCCGACGCGCTGAAAGTCGACGCCGACGGAAACAGCGCGCTCATGAAAGCCATTCTCACGGGGCATGTGGATGCCGCGCGAGCGTTGTTGGCGGTTTCCGACTTCTCCCAGCGCACTCACAAAAGCGGATTGACTCCGCTGATTTTGGCCGCGATGCAGAGCGACCCGATTTTCGTGGATTTGATTTTGCCATTCAGCGATTCGCGCGCTCGAAGCCACTTGGGCTTCACGGCTTTCGAACAGGCGGTTCGTTGCGAATGCTGGAACTGCGCGGATCGGTTGTGGGGCGGAGAGCCCGAAGAGAAAACGCAAGCGGCTTTTGAAAAAGCGGGGGGCAAAAAAATGCCGCGTTGGGCCGCGGCGATCGAGGCGAGAGAATTGAGCGAAGAAATCGGAGCGACCAAAAATTCGGGATTTATGCCTCGAAAGACACCGCGGGCGCTCTGAGTGCCTGAGGGGAAGGGCAACTGACAAAAAAGCTCATTCGCAAGTTTTTCGCGCATCCCCGGAGTGCATGAAGAGTTCACAGAGGCTGGCTGGCCCAAGCGCTTCTCTGCCATGGCCGGCCAGTCAAAGCCTTTGGTGCGCGATGCCATCAGTCAAATTGGACCAACGCTCGAACCGGGGCGCCTTCGGCTCCGATCCAAAGCGATTCGCCCTGGCGGACGGCGAAGCTTTCGCCGCCGCGCACCCAGTAGTCGCGCAGGTCGCCCGGGCGCGTGATCCAAGCCTGGCCTTCCTGGACGGTCAACTGCCCGTCGGCGCGCGCATTCCACTGGGCGTGCTGGCCCGGAGTCATTTCAAGAATCGATGATTCGCGAATATTTTTCACAATAAAACCTCTTTTAGCAAGGGGGCATCGCCCCGATCTGAAAAATCGACAGTGAGAAACAGAAGAAAAGCCTTTTGTGAAGGCCTTTAATCAACCTTTGAAACGAATTATAGGGATAACCCGGCGCGAAAGCAAAGGATGAATTTTCACTTGTTTGTGAGAAAAATTAGCAAAGGGGGCGTTTTGTGGCGGAAGGGAAAGAAAACCCGCAAATGCGGGTCTGTGTCCTGGGATTCGCCAGCGCCGCGCGACAAGCGCTGCCTCACAAACGTTTCGCGGGCTTTTTCGGCCGATGCTCGTCGGACGCGTCGCTGGCGGGCTTCAACGCCTCTTCAAGCGCCCTGCGCTCGTGGCGAGCGAAAGCGGCTCGCGCGCCTTCTTCCGCAAGCCCTTTGAGAACAAGAGAGCTTTTGCGGATGGTTTTTCGCGCAAAGAAGACGCCAAGAGCCAAAGAGCCAAGGAACACCGCCGAGCACATAAACCCCATGACGAAGAAGAAGGGCCCGCGGCGACGCTCTTTCATCGTCGAGAAAGAAATCAACGCGGCCTCTCGTTGGTCTCGCGTCAGGCCCGGGGCCCGTTGCTTCAAAAGGGACGGGATATCCCCCGCGTCAACCTCCGTCTGGCTCCATGCGCCAATCGGAATGGAATCCTGGTTTGATGGCGCGGCCCGATTCCATGGACGCGCCACTTGGACTCCCAGCCGATTGGGCCCGGAGCTCCATTGGCCCGCGAAGCTCGATGGCGTCAGCACGGCTGCCATCCCATCCTGAAAGTCAAACACCGTCGGCTGATCGTCGGCTTCAAGGGCAAACGCGCGCAAAGCCGGGAAAACCGATTGTGTTTGGGCCGCGAGGATGGCGCCGACGCCCAACAATGACAAAGCGCTGACAAAACCCACAAGCAGGGAATGGCGAAAAAGCGCGCCCAATGTGCCCGGGTGAGCCGCGATCCACGCGTTGGCCGTCGCGTCGCGGAAAAAATGGAACAAGGACGCGGGAATGCTCAGCGCGATTCCGATCAGCAAAAGCCATTTGCAGCCCAAAAACAACGATTGGAAAACGATCGCCGCCCAGCGGTTGCGGGCAAGGCGATCCGCAAGGCTTTGCGCTGCGCCCAAGCGATCGCGCTCCGACAATCCGGGCGCGCTGCCGTCGCGAGGGCGAACGGGCAGCGCCTGTCCGTGATAAACCGCCATGGCGTCCGCGAACACCGCGCGCGCGTCTCCAAGAACTTGCGGCGCCGCGCATTCCAGAGCGCCGATTCTCCCCACAGAGCCATCCGCGCATCGGCCCGCTCGCCAATCCGGGGCGGCCCGCAAAAACATGTCCGGCAACGCAAGTTCCCACGCGGTCGCGTCGGCGCTGGCCGCCAACGGCGCGTGCCCCGGCCAAGTTTGGAGGATGAAGAAAAAAAACATCGCCAAACAGGGCGTCGCGAGAAACGCGGGAATTCCGATGTTGGGGTTGTTGAGCGCGCGCCTCGAAAAACTAAAAATGGCGCCCAATTGGGCATGGATTCGCGAAGGCGACGCGACGAAAATGGATTTATTGAAGGCTTTGCGGCTGAAAATAGAGCGAAGAGCCTTGTTCGCGCGGCTGGCGCCCTGAGCTCGGGCGATCCAAAATCCGCGCGTTTTTTCTCCCAGCGCGAGCAAAATCAGCTGCGCGGTGCGAAAAAATCCGGATTGGGGCAATGGGGCCATGGCGTTCTCAGGAGTGCGGGGCGTTGTGGTTCGCGGCGCGAATGCGCTGGCGAAGGGTGTTGAGAGTATACGCCAGGAAGGGATACCCAAAAAGAGAAGAGCGCGGCTTGTGGCGCAGACGCCACAAACGGGCTTCGTTGGTCGGGCGAAGAAGCGCCGATGTGGCCCATCCGCGACAAAACGGGGAAGAGTGTCGGAGAGGCGCAGAAAAATCCGCGCAAATTCCATTTTTCGCCCTAAAATAGGCGAATGGCGGCGTCCACGGAAATCAAAAAGCGCCAGCCCATTCCGAATGTTTTTCTGATCGCCAATTTTCTTTTCCTTGGAGCCGTGATGGCCTCATTTTCGCATGCGCCGCGCCTGACGCGCAAAGAGCAAGTTTGCCTGATCGCCGTTGGCGTCGGTTGTGTCTTGTTCGCTTTCGCCATCAATCTGCTCGACGCGCATTCGGCCCCCGCTCGCTGGGCGATCGCGTTGGGCACGGTCGCCGCCGTTTGCGCGAGCCTTGGCGTGTTCGCGATGTGGCAAGACCATCGTTCGGGCCCGCGCGCGAACAAGCCCTCCAAGTGGCCATTCCACGACTTCTGAGTTTCATCGCTTTTTGGTCGCCTTTTTGTTCCCTAAACTCGTTGGGACGCTCCGATGACCCCTCTGCCTCGCTACTCGCGCTTGACGCGCAAAGAGATTTCTTGGTTGGCCGCCGCCGCGATCGGCTGCGCCCTGTTCGCTTTTTCGATCAATCCAATCCGCGCCGAAGAGCCGTCCGCGCGTTGGGCGGTCGCGTTGGGTATGGTCGCCGGAATTTGCGTCGTTTTGGGCGCGTCCGCGTTGTGGCCAACACGTCGTTCTGGGCTGCGCGCCAGCGTGCCCTCCAAGTGGCCTTTCAACGAGTTTTGAGGCTTTTGATCCTGCGGCGATTGAGCATAGTTTTGAACGCCGAAGCCTCATGGCGCCCGCGTGGAGGCGTTTTGTTGTTCCGCAACAAACAAAACGCCCGTGCCAAGCGCGTCACCTCGCCGGACAAGCGACAATCTCGTCCATGAGCCGCGCCCAAGAGAGCAAGCGCTCTTCGGCATGCCACGGCGCCGTGAGCTGAAACCCCATCGGATGCAGGTCCTCAAAACCCCCCCAAGGAGCGCTCAGGGAGCAAACGCCCGCAAGGCTCGCGGGGATGGTCAAGGCGTCCGCCGCCCACTCCGCTTGCGCGTCGAGGGGCCCTTGAAGCGCCGGTGCCCTTCCCGGAGCCGTCGGCGACAGAATCAAATCAAACCGCTCGAAGGCCCGCTCGTGCCGATCGGCGACCTCTCGGCGCAAGCCCAGCGCCTTGGCGTAGAGCGACTCGCGCGAGCTCTGGCCCAAGACGTGCGCTCCGGTGAGAACGCGAAGGCGCGCCTCATGCCCCATGAGCTCTGTGCGGCCCGAGGCGAACGCCTCCTCCCAAGAGCCTGAGCCCCGGGCTTCAAAGCCCAAGCGCAACGGATCCATTCGCGCGAGCGAGGACAGGGCTTCCGTGGAGGCGATCAGGTAGTAGCTCAACAACGCCATCGCAGGGTCCGACAGCAGGGCCACGCCAATTTCAGCGCCGGATTTCTCCAATTGATCCAGGATCGCCGCAAAGCGCGCGCGAATCTCCGGATCCAACGCAAGGGCGCCCGCGCCCGGCAGGCAATAAGACGGCACGCCGACTCTCAGCCCC